>Ga0197142_1000875_pt1:25000-28237 | contig 28237 bp, 19 predicted proteins | sample GBS60_MetaG_FD_148614 | JGI IMG/M metagenome (GOLD analysis project Ga0197142, IMG submission 148614) | Sediment microbial communities from Great Boiling Springs, Gerlach, Nevada, United States - GBS 60_MetaG | ecosystem: Environmental > Aquatic > Thermal springs > Hot (42-90C) >... | reverse complement strand
TGAGCTGGCCAGAAAAGAGAAGCCCGCTTTAATAATTCTGGATATGATCTTGCCGGGGATGCATGGCCTGGAGGCAGCGGTTAAGCTTCTCAGTCTGCCTGAGACAAAAGTTATTCCCATTGTGGCTCTTTCCGCAATGACCATACCTAAATTTATTGAAGAATGTTATCGAGTCGGAATTAAAGATTTTCTGAAGAAGCCCTGTGACCCCAAGCATCTGTTGAGAATCGTGGAAAGATATGCCGGCAAGCAGAAAAGAGAGGGCCTGGTGGCGGTTATTTCCTCAATTTCTGTGGCCTACACGGAACTTGTTATGTCTTTGAGTAAAATGCATTTGAAGATAGAAACTCTGGCGCCAGCTATCGGAATTCTTGAAAAGCTGATTTCCATTAATCCCAATATCATTCTGTTGGAAGTGGTTCCCGAGGATAAGAAAAGAGAAGAGCTTATTCAGAAGATTAAAGCTGATGAAAGGCTGAGTTCAATTCCTCTCCTGATTTTCTGCCCTGAAGTTTCTGAAGAGAAGATGATCGAGCTGGCAAAAACACTGGGGGCAGAGGCTTATCTTACCTACCCCTTTGAATACTTTTCGCTAATGGAAACGATTAATCGCTATCTTAATCCAGACGAATAATTTTAATTCGGCCTGAGATGGCTACAGTCAGCCGATATTTCCCGGCTGAATTGGCCATGGTTATTGAAGCCAGATGGGAGACTGTCCCCTCCGGATAAAAAACAGGCGAATTATTTGCCTCAAGCCAGATACCGGAAAGGATCTTCTGGTCAACTTTTTTCCACTCAGATGAGGCATTATTATATTTTTCAATAACATAGCCCCGGGAAAAAATACAGAAGCGATAGGGAACCAAATCTTTCACCGCCTTATATTTTAAATGATTTATCTCGGAATGAATTTGCCACACAGCCATTTCCAGGTTATAGCGGCTGCGAACCCTGGCCTGAAAGGGAATTGCCAGGATGAGCAAAAAGCCCAGGACGGAGACCATAACCAGATTTTCAATCAGCGTAAACCCTTTCATTGTCTCTCCATTCAACGGGTTTAAAACTTATCAGGGCAGCCATAGGTTTTTCTGTTAAAGGGACTGGATCCTCTGTTTTGGAGAAATAATGAAGCTCCAACGAGGCAATTATTTTTAAAATTGAGCCAGGGTTGTCGATGTCCACAGTCTGAAGTCCTCCTTTTATGGTTATCTTTTTTCCAGTTCCTTCTATTCTGACTCCTTTTCCTGCGGCCGTTAAATTGGCTTCGATAATCATTTCCTCCCTCTGGCCAGGGTTAATAATTATCGAACCGTCGCTCTCCTTACCTGTTATTAGATCCCGGGCAGATGAAAAAATGATGAGCTGCGCTTGCTTTTTCTGGAGATAGGGGATGCCCGGAAGTATCTCTAAACTGGGCTGGAAAAGGGGAGATTTTATATTTATATTTCCTGAAGCCACCAGACATAATTTTATTCCGGGTAAAAGGGAAGGAGGTAAATCATCGGTCGTCATGGTCATTTCTTCATAATCCTTTCCTTCCAGCGAAGAAATATCCCCATTAATTAGGAGAATTCCGTTGGGCAAGCTATCATAAACAAAACTTTTTTCCGGGGTTGTCCATATGGTCTGATTTAATGGGGGATGATAACGTAATTCCCAATTTTTATCCTCCTGTTCGAAGGATATAACTTGATAGCCATCTTCTATGGACAGAACGAGCTTATCGAGATTTCCCTGAACAAAAACTCCTCCCAGGCCGAGATCATCTTTAATAAGATAAACCCCTTCCGGGACAGGGTCTCTGCTTTCCTCCAGGCCAAGAGCCTTACGGAGAACAAGGGGGTTAATTCTATCTGGCTCAAAGAGCCTGATTTTCAGGCCCTTTTCCAGGAAAGGAAGAATATTTTTCGAAATGATTTCCTCCTGGCTGAAATAGGGCTTTATGGCGGGCAGCGTTTTTTTGTCCAGGGACAAGTCAATTCTTTTCCTCTGAAGATAATTTGATTGCTCTTCGGGAGCCATCTTTTTTTCCACCAAAAGGGGGAAAAGAGTCAAAGGCAAATAGCCGGCCACAAGACTGGTTTCAACAATAAGTTGAGAATAACTTGAATAAGCTGAAGAGAGCATTCTGCCCCTGGCTCTCAAGCGGATAGGAATTTTAGCCTGAATATAGCTGGTCAGGAAATCAATTTTCGCCTTGTCTGAGGAGAAACCTGTTTTCCAGCTCATGTTTTCCCAGCCAGATTCAAGAAAAAAGGGAAAATCGAGGTTTAATAGCCTTGAAAGAAGCCCTAAACAGAATTTTTCATCCGGCTGAGGTTCAAGGACGGACCAGTCAAAGCTGCTGATCAGCAGGGGCCAGGAAGATTCCTCAGCTTTTTCCCAGAGGAAGAGATAGCCCATTTTCAAGCCATTTTCAGCTGCCAGGTTAGCCAGGGCCAGATGACTTCGCGTTCCACCCAGCCTGAGGTGAATCTGGGTTAACATCAGCACGCTGATGCCTAAAAATAAAAAAATTAAGAAAACGGGCAAGAGAAAGAGGGTGCCTCTGCGGTTAGGGTCAGGGGGAGATTTAATATAAATTTCTCCAGGCGATGAGGGCATTTTTGGGAAGAACCTTGATTTCATAAGTCATCTCCTTTTCTGATTCAAAGGTCAATTTAATTTTTACTGGACCTGAGGCTTCACTTAACCAGCTGAAAGATGTCACCTTTTCGAGAAGGGGCTGGCTGGAGCTCGCGTTCACCCGCCGCCGGACAATTTTATTTACCTGATCGTAAGAATAGAAAATTTCTTCAATAGCCAGAACATAGCCCTGGCTGGAGTAACTTTCCTTAATGGGCTGATGTAAAAAGAGGCGATCTTTTTCGGCCCTTTCGACCCTGAAAAGTTCAACCCGGTTATCATCAATTAGAGCTATAAACTGTCCCCGGCTGATGGAGTTATTATGGTCTACAGGGATGACCATTGAGCCAGCCGCAAGTTCAGTTTTGAGTGGAAACGAAGCTTCCCGGCAATAGATGGAAAAGCCCGATGCTTTGCTTTCGACAGCCAAAAGTAACCCGGAGGCAAGGCAGGGTTCAAGACCGAGCCCGGCCTTATTCAGATCTCTTCGCAGCCTGTCCTGACCGGCCCATATTTCCTGATTAAATTCCTGCGTTTCCTTGAGCTTAAAGAAAAACTGGCGACAGATTCTCGCGCTTTCCAAGAGGGCTGCCATTATAAGAAGCATTA
>Ga0197142_1000875_pt1:0-20000 | contig 28237 bp, 19 predicted proteins | sample GBS60_MetaG_FD_148614 | JGI IMG/M metagenome (GOLD analysis project Ga0197142, IMG submission 148614) | Sediment microbial communities from Great Boiling Springs, Gerlach, Nevada, United States - GBS 60_MetaG | ecosystem: Environmental > Aquatic > Thermal springs > Hot (42-90C) >... | reverse complement strand
AAGGCTGTCTCAAGACGAAAGGTTCCGGTGGTTCCTGGCGGGGATAATCGAGGGTGAGGGAAGCGTCAGCGTTTCCATTAAAGCTCATCCCTCGGCCAGGTTCGGTTATTATGTTGATCCCGAATTTTTCATCTACCAGAAAGCGGATGGAAGGAAAATTTTAGAAATGGCCAGAAAATTCTTCGGGACAGGCCGAATTTATCCCAAACCAGGAAATGAAGAGGTTCTGGTTTTTGCCATTACCTGCCGTCGGAGCTTGAAAGAAAAGGTTGTTCCCTTTCTGAAAAAATACATGATTTATTCCCCGCGAATAACGAAATATAAGCTCTTTGCGGAAATAGTCGAAAGAATGGAAAATCGGGAACACTGGACGCCCGAGGGTCTGGCTCGCATTGTCGAGAAGGCATATGCGATGAATCCAGATTCCAAGGGAAAGGATAGGCAAAGAGATTTAGAAGAAGTCTTGAGCAGAATCCTCAGAGGCCATACGCCAGATGCATCCTGAAAATTCTCGACAGGATGCAAAGATATGGTCCAGTCCTTATGGCGACATAAGGGGAACTGCCTAAGGTAGCGAAATTCCTTGTCGGGTAAGTAATTGAACTTGCCCCTTTCCCAAGCAATTGGGATTGAAACACCGGCTCATATCGGAGGAACCCTCCTACCCTGGGTAAGAAGGGTGTGGGGTAATTCCGAGGGAACCTCTGGCTTAAAAGCCATTGGACCCGTAACGACTGACCCGAAAGGGGAGGCGCACGATCCTCCTGTGCGCAACACGCCGGCCCTCACTAATGTCCGGTTCCTATGGAGGCTTCCTTCAGCAAAGGAGGAGATATGAAATTAGAACCCTGGTATGTCACGGGATTGTGCGAGGGTGAAGCCAGCTTCAGCGTCAGCTTCAACTGGCGACGGAAACTGAATGTTGGCATCGAAACTCGACCCTCGTTTTCCGTGACTCTGAATGCCCGCGACCTGCAGCTGGTAAAAGCTCTCAGGAGTTATTTCCGCTGCGGAGCGATCAGGTTTTCCCGTTCCGATAACACTTACAAGTTTGAGGTTCGTTCAATCGCTGATTTGAATCAAAAAATAATTCCCCATTTCAAAAAGTATCCCTTAAGCGGAAGCAAAGCCAGGGATTTTCAGGCTTTCGCCAGAATATGTGAAATGGTGAAAGCCAATCTCCATCTGAATAAAAAACATTTGAAAGAAATCATTGAGCTTGCCTATCAAATGAATCCTTCGGGAAAACGCAGGCTCACGAAGGAAGATCTCCTAAGGGAACTTGGTGAGGTGAAGGTATAGTCTGCCTCCTGTGGAAACACAGGATAAAAGGTGAAGTTCCGACCCGCACGAAAGGCGTAACGACTTGGGCGCTGTCTCGGGGAGGGGCACGGCGAAATTGTGGTACCGGTGAAGACGCCGGTTACCTGCCGCTGGACGGAAAGACCCCGGCACCTTAACTGCACCCTAGCATTGGATTCTGGGATATGATGCGCAGGATAGGTGGGAGGCTGTGAAGTCCCGTCTCCGGACGGGATGGAGCCGTCGGTGAGATACCACTCTTCATGTTCTGGGGTTCTAACCTGCACCTCTTATCGAGGTGGGGGACAGTGCTAGGCGGGTAGTTTGACTGGGGCGGTCGCCTCCTAAAAGGTAACGGAGGCGCCCTAAGGTCCCCTCAGGCTGTTTGGAAATCAGCCGTTGAGTGCAAAGGCATAAGGGGGCTTGACTGTGAGACCGACGGGTCGAGCAGGTGGGAAACCAGGGCTTAGTGATCCGGTGGTCCCGTATGGAAGGGCCATCGCTCATCGGATAAAAGGTACGCCGGGGATAACAGGCTTATCGGGCCCGAGAGCTCACATCGACGGCCCGGTTTGGCACCTCGATGTCGGCTCATCGCATCCTGGGGCTGAAGCAGGTCCCAAGGGTCCGGCTGTTCGCCGGTTAAAGCGGTACGTGAGCTGGGTTTAGAACGTCGCGAGACAGTTCGGTCCCTATCCACGGCAGGCGCAGGAGACTTGAGGGGGGCTGTCCCTAGTACGAAAGGACCGGGACGGACGAACCTCTGGTGTACCAGTTGTGCCGCCAGGCGCAGCGCTGGGTAGCCACGTTCGGAAGCGATAACCGCTGAAAGCATCTAAGCGGGAAGCGCGCCCCAAGATAAGGTCTCCCACCCCGCAAGGGGCTGAAGGGCCCTCGTAGACTACGAGGTTGATAGGCCGGGTGTGTAAGCGCCGCAAGGCGTTGAGCTAACCGGTACTAATCGCCCGTGAGACTTGACCATAAAGTTTACCAGGCCAAAAGAGCTTAATGGGGACACAAACATTTTTCTGAAAATGGGGATATGAACATTTCTCATGCTTCTTGATACTGGGAAAAAAGAAAAAATAAGCAAACAATAATCAGTGTCCCCAATTTGTTTATAAATTGCCAATTTACTTTTTACAATCTAAAAATTAAAAAGGCTAAAAGTAAGAAAAAGTCTCAGATTGAGTATTTTTGATTTAGGAAAAAAATCCTGGCGACCATAACGGAGGGGAAACACCCGTTCCCATTCCGAACACGGAAGTTAAGCCCTCCAGTGCCGATGGTACTGCGCGGGGAGCCGCGTGGGAGAGTAGGTCGTTGCCAGGATTTTTTTTGAATTTTTTATCAGAACAAAAATAATTTATTTGGTTAAAATCAAAAGTTTAGCTTTTTTCTTGATCCTTTCCTTCTGATTTGGCTGCCAGCTTAATTAGACCACCGGCAATATGGTCTTTAACCTTTTTTAGCTTGCCCTCAAAAATTTTCTTTCTCACACTTTCTTCATCCGCCGCCAAAATTAACCTGACCGTCTGGGTGGAAAGTCCCAATTCCCGAGCAATTTCTTTAGCCATTTTGCCTCTTTTGGCCAGCGATAAAACAAAGGCGGCTTCCATCAGAGATGGCAGCCAGGTCAGACGACGATATTCAAAAAGCTGACGTGGTCCGCCCAGGATTTCTATGGCCTTCCAGAAAAGTTCTCTGGCTTCTTTTTCAATTTCCACATCTCTGCTGACAGGAGCTTCACTCAATATTTTGACCACCTTTACCCTCCTTTCTTATTTTTTTCAGATATGTTTCCAGTGGTTCCCGGATTCTTATTATCCCGTTTTCCAAAATTTCAACGACATGAACCCGGGGGTCATGGCCGCAAAGGCGACAGCCATCAATGCGGAGGAGTCTAATCAGGTCGCCTATTTCTTTGCCATAGAGACTCTGGTCATAGCGAGACATGATTTCTTTTTTAAAAAGAACAATGGTCCCATCAAGGATATGGCCAACCGCATAACCCCCGGCCGCTTCGGCGGTTAACTCTTCATGGCCAGACCTCTTCTGAGAAATGAAAAGAGCCGTTTGCCGCCATTTTTTCAGAAAGGTGAAAAGAGCCCTGACAATCATTCGGGCCATCATTTCCCGGGCTTCATAAAGACCTGTAATGGAATCAATTATCGTCACCTTAGTTTTATAGCTCTTTATGGCGTAGGCCAGGGTATCTAAAAGGGAAGAAAGATCTTCCCTTAAAACTGGATTGGTCGAAGCATCGATGATGATAAGCCTGTCCTCTATGGCCTCAAAATCGAGGCCCATGGAAGCGGCCTTGTTTCTCAGACCAGCTACGGCAAAAACGGCTGGCTGCTCTACAGTAACAAAGCAGACAGGATGGCCCAGACTCGCCTGGGTCAGAGCGAATTGCTCGGCCATCAAGCTTTTACCTGTGTCGGGTATTCCGGTGATATTAATTATCCCAAAGGAAGGGAAGCCGCCGATGGGCTTTATCTGGGGTTTACCTTTTTTATCTAAATAGCTGACAAAAAAGAGGTTATCCAGTCCCTCGACACCGGTCTTCAGGCCAGTGATCTGAGGTATTTCCCCGCGAAGCTGCGAAGCTAAATAAATGCTTTGATTCTGAATTTTATTTTGTTTTTCGCCATTTTCCTTTCTCATTTCCGGTTCTTTTCATTAATATTATAGAGCCTGAAAACAAAAAATTAATAATTTTTTACCTGGACGACTATCTTTTTATAAAGTTTTGTGCTATTATAAATATTCCGCTTAAAGGAAGAGGGCACGGGCCCGGAGATGGTCATACTCCTCTCCTTTATGTCGGTAGAATTTAATTTTAAGGAGATGTGAGTATGAACATCTATGTGGGCAACCTCCCACGCAACCTTTCCGAAGGTGAACTTCGAGAAACCTTCCAGGCTTTCGGTGAAGTAACGACCGCTTCTATTATTAAGGATAAGTACAGCGGTCAGAGTCGAGGTTTTGGCTTTGTTGAGATGCCAAACCGAGAAGAGGCCGAAAGGGCCATTGCGGCTCTTAACGGTCAGGAGCTAAAGGGAAGAGCGCTGACTGTAAACGAAGCCCGTCCTCGCGAAGAAAGACCAAAATCAGGTGGTTTTGGGAGTCGCATGGGAAGCCGCGGCGGACGCGGTGGCTTCAGTGGAGGTCGAGGCGGCTTCGGCGGCCGGCGCTGATAATCAGAAAAAGATAAGCTGAAAACCTGCTTCGGTACGCAATTAAGGGGGGGTAAAAAGCCTTTCATAGGAAGACTTAAATTACCCCCCCTTTCCTTATTACCCAGCTTTTAAGTTCCCTTTTCTTATATATGCAATTTATGTGCCTGCTCCTTAAACATTTTTTTCTTCAGAAAAAGAAAGATGAATAAATAAAAAAGTCTAAAAATTTAGACTCGAGCTCTTATTTGAGTTTATTTTTTTATACTAAACTCAGCAGCTAAAAATTTTCTTATCTTTAGCTATTTAAATCGGAATCAACTAATATTCAGATAAAATAAAAAGCTAACCCCTTTCTATTGGCAGTATTAGGCATGTAGGTCCCCCGCTTCCTTTAACAAATTCGCTTAAATCCAGTTCCAGAACGGAAAAGCCAGCCCGGCCAAGAGCCTTTATTGCTGCTTGGTTATCTTTCTCGACAATCACTTTTTTCCGGCCCAGGCAAATAACATTTCCGCTGGTGGGGGAAGTATCAGGAACATAGATAACCTTGAAATCTTCAAAAAATTCAGGCGGGATGGTATTTTCGATGCAGAGGAAGGTTCGCCTATCAACCAGGCTCATGGCTCCACCCAGATGCAGATGGCCGGAGGGCAAAGTGATAATCCTTACCTCATAGCCCTGATGGGCCAAAAGACGCGTCATCTGGTCAACTCCCTCTTTATTTGTTCTCTTTGAGTGGCCCATAAAAGCCACCGGCCAGGCTAAAATGATATCTCCACCTTCAACTGTTCCTGGTGCGCGGATTATTCCAGCCCTCGGCAGACCCAGGCCATTCAGAAATTTAGCCATCCAGCGTTCCTCACCCCGGCGAGTTTCTAGACCCATGCGCAGCTGAATGAATCCCCCGGGGGTGATTAAGGCTGTATCGCGGACAAAGACTGAATTGGGATGATTCTTAAGCTCTGGAATTTCGATAACCTGACAGCGCGCCCTCTTAAGAGCCCTGATCAAATCCTGATGCTGTTTCTGGGCCAGGCTGGGATCGGCTGTCGCCTGGATGTTATGCGCTTCCAGCTGATCAACTTTAAAATATTCTTTTTTGGGTGGACAGACAATGACCCGTCGAAGCCTCTCGCCTTCACTCCTCACCATTTCTTCACCTCTAATTACATAAATCCTCTTTTAAAAATTTTTTATCTTTCCAATTCAATATTTTTAATTTCTGTCCCCTTTATTCCATTCCGTTTTCTTTTTTATTTCCTTTTATCCTCTCCTTTTAATCCGATTTTCTTTATTTCATTTTCTCACATTTCGCTTCACCGGTCTCGTTACCTTTCATTTCTTTTTATCTAATCTTGTTTCATCTCTTTTATTATTTCATTTCTTTTCATTTCATTTCATTTCATTTCATTTCTTTTCTTTTCTTTTCTCTTCTCTTCTCCTCTCCTCTTATTTCATTCATTTAATCTCGTCTCCTTTAATCTAATTCTAGTCTGATCATCATCGCCGCTCATTATTGCCATTGTTATCATTAACAACAACAACAATATCATCTTCATCATCATCTTCTTCTTCTTCTTCTCCTCCTCCTTCTCCTTCTCCTCCTCCTTCTCCTCCATTACCGAACTTTTTATCATATTCTAATAATGATTTTAAAGATATTTTCTTTTAATTAAAGAGATTTGATCGAATAAATCCAATTTTATTTTAAACCAAATTTTTTGGTGGTGTTCATGATTCCATTTGTTTTGATCTAATTAAAAAATACCATTTAATTAAAACTAGATTTTACCTCTGCTTGCCTCAATCTGTTCAGATGGCGCTGGGATTGGCGAATAAAATATCAGCTCAAATCATCTCAGCCCACCGTGCTTCGGTTGACCTAAATATGTTTCCTTTCTGCTCCCTTGAAAATAATCAAATTGAAAAAATATAGATTTAACAATAAAGAGCAATTCGAAATTAAGGTATCACCTGACGGAAAAAAATAATTTTAATTAAAGTCCGGGATTAATAGAAAAATAATTAAACAGGCGTGGATTAAAAGAGCTGGCATTTAAATAAAATTAAGTGAACTAAAAATAAATATTTTCCTTGGCTCAGCCAAAATTTTAACTTTGACTTCAATTCGAACTGGGTTGAAAATTGATTTTTATGATATTAGATTCTATCTGGCATTACTTTGCCAGAAAATGTCAGATTATGCAAATTCATCCTGCCGGAGGAGAGAAAAATGGCGCTGAAAAAGCAAAAATATCTGGTCTTCATTAATCATTTAATTTTGGTTACCGGCATCATCTCCTCATTTTTCTCCCCCTTAAATTTGGGATCCCAGACATTAACCGTGCCCGTGGATCCTGAAGCCAGAGCCATTCAAGCTAAATTACTGAAGGCCAGACCCCTGCCTCTGGAAAAGATTCGGCTTACGGGCGGTCTACTCTACCGAGCCCAATATCTAACTGCACAATATCTGCTTCAGCTTGAGCCGGACCGGATGCTGGCCTACTACCGGGAGCGAGCCGGCCTTCAACCTAAAGCTGAGCCCTATGGTGGCTGGGATGGTCCAGGTCGTAACCTCACCGGCCACATTGCCGGACATTACCTATCAGCTGTTAGCCTGATGTATGCGGCGACTGGCGATAGCCGGTTCAAGGAAAGGGCTGATTACATAGTTAAAGAATTAAAAGAGGTTCAGGATAAACACGGAGATGGTTATCTGAGTGCCCTGGAAGGAGGACGGCAATGTTTTGAGGCCCTGGCCCGGGGAGAAATTCGTTCGGCCAGCTTTGATCTTAATGGTCAGTGGTCACCCTGGTATACCCTTCATAAGACCTTTGCTGGACTTCGCGATGCCTATCGCTTAACGGGCAATAAAACCGCCCTTGAGGTGGAAAAAAAATTTGCTGCCTGGGCGGAAAAAATTCTTTCCGGGCTCAATGACAGCCAGATTCAACAGATGCTTAACACTGAATTTGGCGGTATGAATGAGGTTCTGGTTGATCTTTATGCTCACACCGGCGATCGACGCTGGCTCGAGCTCGCCCGCAAATTCGAGCACCGTATTTTCACCGACCCTCTCAAGCGTCACCAGGATATTCTGGCGGGCAAGCATGGCAACACAGCCATTCCCAAGATAATTGGCTCCTGCGTTCGCTATCTTCATACAGGCAATTCAGATGATCTCATGGCGGCCAGCTTTTTCTGGGACAGAGTGGTTCAGCATCATACTTATGCCACGGGCGGCCATGGAATGAATGAATATTTTGGCCGCCCTGACGAGCTCGGAGCCAGGGTTGATGGTCGCACGGCTGAAAGCTGCAATGTCTATAATATGCTCAAGTTAACCCGCCTCCTCTTTTCTCTCTGGCCTGATGCTCATTACGCCGATTTCCTGGAAAGAGCCCTGTTCAACCATGTTCTGGGTTCCATCGACCCTGAAGATGGCCGGATGTGCTATATGGTGCCGGTGGGCCGGGCTGTCCAGCGGGAATATCAGGATATGTTTCGTTCCTTCACCTGCTGTGTTGGCTCAGGCATGGAGAACCATGCTTTACATGGCCTGGGCATTTATTATGAAAGCGAAAATAAACTCTGGGTTAATCTTTTTGTGCCTTCCAGGGCTGAATGGTCGGCCAGGAGAGTCAAACTGGAGATGGAAACCGATTTCCCCGAAGGGGAGATGGTAAAAATTTCCCTGATTTTAGAAAAACCCCAGGAATTTGTCCTGGCTCTGAGGCGCCCCTGGTGGGTATCAGAAGGTTTTGAAGTGAAGATTAATGGCCAGCGCATTAAAGTGGCTGATTTCATTCGCCAGGCGCTGCCCGAGGTGGATAACCCCCAGTATTTTCTGAGTGAAAGAGAAAAAAAAGTCAGTGCTTATGTTGAATTAAATCGACTCTGGAGAACAGGCGATACAGTTGAAATGAGATTGCCCAAATCCCTTCATCTTGAACCCACACCTGATGAACCCACCGTGACCGCCATCATGTGGGGACCTCTTGTTCTGGCCGGTGACCTTGGTCCGGAAAGGGAAAGGTTAAGAAGAGCCCAAGAGGGTCAGGCCGACCCTCAGCCGGCAACTAAAGCGGCAACAGCGCCCCCTGTTTCCCCTCTTCTCGTGGCTTCGCCCCGACCGGTCAGGGAATGGGTAAAGCCCGTAGCCGACAAGCCCGGCCAATTCCGAATTATTGGCGTTGGCCGGAGGCTTGAAGAGCCAGACAAAATAATTGAAATTGACCTTATTCCTTTTTACCGGTTGCATCGCCGCACCTATTCTGCTTATTTTGATTATATTGATCTCCAGGAATGGGAAAAGAGGCTGGCTGAATATCGAGCGGAAAGAGAAAGAGAGAAGTTGATAGAGGCCAGAACAATAAGTTTTGTTCAGCTTGGTAACCTGAAGGCCGAAAAAGAATTTAATTTCCAGGCTGGAGAAAATATTACTCTGCAGAGAGTTCTTAACCGCACGAGCCGGCGCGGCTCCACCTGGTTTTCTTTAGAGTTGCCAGCTCCATCTCTCTCCACCGCTTCGCTGCTCGTTATCTATTATTCTGATGATCGCCAGAGGGAGGCGAGATTCAATCTTTTAATCGATGGCGAAAAGCTCGTCGAGGAAAAAATCGGCCGGGTTCCGTCGCCTCGATTGATCGAGAAAGAATATTCCATCCCTGAAAGGCTGATTAAGGATAAAAGCAGGATCACCGTGCGTTTTGAGGCTCAACCGGGAAGCGAAATCGCGCCGGTGGTTTCTCTTCGTCTCCTCCGATAAAAAAGGAAAATTAAAATTAAAGATTCTTTTTAAAATTTTTTGGTTAGAGGGTAATTAATTTTAATTATAAAACTTTTTTAACATACTTCAGCCTAATTTCTTAAAAAATTTACTTTTTCCATCGCCCTTTCCTGTGTTTATTTAGCGCCTTTTTGCCTGAAAAATCTTCCGGCCGGAAGAGCTGCTTTTTTAAAGCTTTATTCTGGCTCATTTAAAAAACCCGCTGAGAATAAATTGCTTTCTGATTTCCTTTTTATCTAAATTTAAAGCTCTCTTAAAAATTTTATTTTGTTACTACTTAAAAAACATAAAGCCACCCTGAGCCTGAGAAATCACCCCGCCGGGAGCAAAAGAGCCTCTTTCATTGCTTCCAGGATAAAGCCTGAATGATTCTGGTTTTAATATTGTAGTATTTCTATAGATATAATAGGGATTGGTAATAAGTGAATTATTTTTTAAGGTTTTCCAGACTTCTTTGTGGCTAAAGGAGATAGATTTTAGGGCACTCGAGAGCGGATTGAATCCGGGCCAGTTAAACGTTGCAGTAGACGATTAGAGCAATATCCATAAGATGCACAATATATGGCTTTGACTGGCCTTTAAGGATTTTTCTGCAGGTTCTGCCCAGGCTGTCGGAGATTGATAATTCCTTAGGTCTGTCCATTAAAATCCCGGAAAAGCTTTTTTTAAAAATAAGGATAAATTTAGGAGACTGAAGGAGAAAATGTGTCTCCTCCACCTTTTTTGCTGGTCAGGATGGTGGTGGATTAAAAGGCTGTGATTAACCCCAGACTGAATTTCAGGTGGCGGCCATAAGGTGAGCGAAAAAGATAGGTCGATTCGGCTGTCAGCCTTAGATTCCTTTGAAGCAACCAGCCTCCATGAAGGGTCACAGTGAAATAATCGAGGTCATTCTGATCTGAATCGACCCAGTTGAAAAGAAACGTGCCATACCAGCGGCTTTCATCGCCCCGGGGAAGATAGATGAGTTCAGCGAAGCCTCCCCTGGTTTTTATTGCCTTCTCCGGTGAAGGGAAAAATTCGGGATTGGAGTCGCGGCGCAGAATAAACTGAAAATTGAGTTCCAGTAAGGGACTGGCCACTGTGCCATCAAAACCCATCAGCCACAGGCTATTGGCTCTCTCGGCTTCGCCTTCTTTGCCAGCATAGGCTACGGCTCCAAGACGTAATTTTCCGCCCGCGTCCTGAGAAAGGCGAAGAAGAAAATTTTTATATTTATCAGAATCAAAATTGCGAAAGATATTGGCCGCACCGATGCCACTTCCGTTAACTACTTCCAGAACAAAATCGGTGCCTGAAGGGAAGGACCGGGTAATCATCAATCCCCGATCATAAGTCAAATCTATTTTTGATTTTCCTGGTCTGGCTTTATAGATTAAATAATCTTCGAGAGTTAATCTAATTTCTCGCTTGAAGAGAGGGTCAGAGACCTGAAACTGACCTATAAAAAAATCAAATCCGGAGTTAAAGATATCATCAAACATGAGAAAGGCATCTTCGAGGCCGGCGACCTCGCCTCTTTCGGAAAAAAAGAAATAGAGATAATAAGAAACATGCCGGCTGATTTCACCGCCCGAAAGGAGCTTGATAAGATAGGGGGAACTAAAATCAAGATTCTTGGTGGCTGAATTGTTATAGGTGATGAAGCTATCAACACGTAAAGCTACGGGGACTTCTCTGAGAAGAGCCATAAGGCTATCCCCGGTATCAATGAAATAACGCGGTGTTTCCTGATCCTTTACTTTATAGCCATTATCCATAAATTCAGTGCCGTAATCTTTGAGGCGCGGAAAGGGAGCATGGCAGGTCTTGCAGCTAAAGCTATAGCGACGGGCAAAAGCCGGAATAGCCATGGCTTCTGCGGCCAGGAGAAAAAGCAGAAAGAAAAGAAAGAGGAGGAAAGTCCCTTTTTTCTCTAACCCCATCTTTTTGCCACTCATTCTCTTCCCCATGGATTTCTCCTTCAAGGAAGAATGGTAATCACTGTTTCGTGGTCATTAACCAGGATGACCTCGCTCTCCTCGGCTGGAACCCCGAGAAAATCAGCCACAGGTTTGACCAGTTTCTGATAATTTAAAACTGCTCTGACTTTTAATGGACCCGGAGGACAGTTAACTGGAATCGTAAAAGTAAAAGTTTCGATCAGACTCTGCCGTGGCCCAAGACGATAGTCAACGCCGAAAGATTTGGTATTCCATTGCTGAATTGTCATCCGGCCCTGGGGATCCAGGTAAGCCTGGCGGTAGATGCGATCTCCGGGGGGAACACCATCCCTGGGCAATCCCGGGAAATCAGGTTGGCCTAAAGCTATGCCCAGATCCTGATAGGCCAGCTCATCGGAAGCAATGGTGTATTCTTCGCCCGGAAAGCCTTTTTTATCGACGGGAAGATGATAGACATTTCCTTTAGAATCAATAGCCTCAACATGGAGCCAGACCAGACGGTCTTCCACAGAACCTGTTGGAAAGGCGTGGCCTGTCTTTTGATTGAAGAGAACCAGGGTTAGCTTGATGGTTTCTCCGGGTTCAGCTTCCCTGACATTGGGATGAATCCTGAGCTCAATTGTCCCCCTGACCTTTCCTGGATCATGGGCCCCATGAAAGAGGTGCTGGCGAACATCAGGCAGGGATTCGGTCATGGTGGCTCTTTTGCCCTCGGCATAGGTCATGTGGCAATCATGGCAGCGCACACCCTGACGGGCATAGGGGCCCTCTTTCCATTCGAGGTGCGTGGATTTAACCCAGACTCCATAGGGACTTTTTTCATTGTGGCAGGTGCCACAGAATTCAGCCGTTGCCAGAAAATCCGATTTGACCAGATCATGCTCAGGCGAATTTTTTCCACCTCTCGGACCCTGCTTTTTCCGGCCTGGCTCAACTATCCAGTTATAGTTATAGGGCACATCGCCTTCAAAGCCGACAATAGTGTGACATAAATCACAGGAAACAGACTCATTGGCCCGGCTATTTTTGGCCGGAGGTGGTGGTGGGATATCCCCAGCCAGAAAGGCCAGAGGGGCGTGACAGCCATTGCAGCCGGCCTTAACGCCAGCGACGACAGGGTCTTTTTCAGCGTGGGGCACAGCGAGCTTAAAATACTCAATTTCATCCCAGTGGTGGGTATAGGCCTGTGACATCATGGACTGAGTCCATTGTTGATATATATCTGGATGACAGGAAAAACAGAGACGTGGTGGCTGAAAATCAGCATATTTTCTTGTTCCCAGAGCCCTGTCGCCTGCAGGTTTTTGGTCCAGGAGGGCCACTGAAAAAAGAGCTGAAAATAGAATTAAGATAAAAAAATTATGTTTCCTTTTCATGGCTGAGTACCTTTGCATCCTGATCAGAATTTCATCTCCAGAAAATAATGATAATAATTTTTTTATCAATCGGCAACAAAATTTTTATTTGAAGATATAGGACTGAAGACCGTTCTGGCAGATCTAACCAGATCTGATGAATATATTAAAGAGAAAAATGTCCAGGCTTATGCTTATTTGCCTCATTTATATGCATACTTGTATGTGCATGGATTGTTAATAAAATTGATCCTTCCTGGTTTTCTCTGGGCCAGAGGCAGGCATAAATTCTCCATGAGAGCCAATAAATCCCCCGGCTTTTTAGAATCTGAGGCGCATGAATTAGCGCTTAATAAATTGTAACTTAATGATATTCAATGAGATAGGCATTAATCGAAAGCTCTTTAAGCCGGTTCTTGTTCTCATTGCCTTATATTTCGTTCCCAGAATTACCCCCACGAAAGTCGGAAGAACCTTAAAATTTTATATTAAAAAGCAGGGCCAGCTTATTTCTCCTGAGCCATCAGATGTTTTCAGGATTAAATTTGACTTCAGGATTAGATTTAATTCAGAAAGTTCAGGAAGATTCTTTAACCTGAAACGGGTCGATTTAAAGGGGAAGTCCTTTACTGTCCGCAGAGGGCGGTATAAGGGCAGTAGCGGCAGCTTCCTTCCCTGGCCGGTTCGCTCGAAAAGGGAATCTCAGGATTGATTATTTCAAGGAGAAGGTCTTTGATCACCCGAAGGATGAGATCCAGTTGTTCCCGGCGCCGGCCTTGTTCTTCATCAAAGGGCCAGTACTCGATTTCTTTCCGGCTTATCCTGTTTTTGCCGAGGAGAAGAAGAACAGCTTTAATTTCTTCGGGCTTCTGCTGATTTTCTTGTGCCCAGACAAAAGTATAAAGGGGTAACTGCAGGCTGCTGATAGCCTTCGGCCAGGTTTCTCTTGAGTCTGGATCTAATTTGGACCATCTGATTTCATAATTCTTTTCCTGAGCTGAAGTTTTGTAATCAATAATAAAAATATCTTTATCCCTTCTTTCCACCCGGTCAATTTTGATTCTCACCTTAAAAATCTCGCCATTCACCTTCATTTCACCATCGACCAGGCGTTCGAGATCAATTAAATGATAGGGCCTTTTCTGTTCAGCATATTCCCTGGCCAGGGGGAGCTGATAATGCCGGAGAAAATCAAGAAGATGATTTTCAATCTGCTGGCGAATGAGAAAGGAACTTCCACTCAGGTTGTGGCCAAAGGCTCTGATAAATTCTCTTTCCATGGTTTTTCTTAAGGCATCTTCTGTCAGCCCTTCAGGCCTGAGCTCCCTGTTTTTCCAAGGCCGGAAATAATTCTCGAGAATGCTGTGAACGATGGTTCCAATCTCTTTTTTTTCCACCGGTTCAGCGAGCTCCTCCTTTTCTTCAAGTTTCAGCAGAGAGCCATAGTAAAATTTAAGGGGACACTGAAGATAATTATCCAGAGCCGAAACTGAAAAGCGAAAATCCCGGAGCGAAGCGAGAAGAGCCTGGCTTTTGATTACCGGTCTCGGTGAAGGCGAGCTCAGAGCAACGTGATAGCGGACAGAGGCAATCAGGGAGGAAGGATCAGGTTGCTTTTCCTTCTTCTGCCTTTCCCAGAGGAGGCGTTCCACCAGACGGCTTTTTTCCTTTTCGCTGTTCTCGATGAAATACAGGCAAACTTTCCGGGCTCTTCTTATCAAGATATCAAAGTAATATTCCACCCTTTTTTCGAGTTCTTCATAGGTAGGTAAGCCAAAGGCTTTTCTTACTGCGTAGGGCAGAAGGGAATCGACCCGGGAAGAAGCAGGGATGACCTCTTCATTCATATCCAGCAGATAGACTTCTTCGAGAGGCAGGCACCGGGTCTCCCAGAAACCAAGAACCTGAAGACCGCGAAGGGGTGTGCCCGGGAAAGGCACGGTCGCTTCGCCCATTACCTTGCGGAAGAAATTGAAATAACTTGCCAGATGCTCAAAGCGATAGGATTTAATGATTGATTTTTCGATGGCTTCAAACAAATTAAGGAAAGTCTGAAAATAGGGTTCAAAAAAGGCATGCAGGCTGGCCGTTGATTCCCGAGCCATAAATTCTGCCAGCTCGAGCAATTTCCGGGCGAAGTTACCGAGATTTTGTATCTCGAGGAAAGGCCAGATGGTTTTCAGGTGAATCTGATGAAGATGCTGGAGAAAGACCTTCTCCTCGGGTGCTTCTTTATTACGGGCGACATACTGGGTCAGAGCTCTTTCCAGTTCAGGATTTTTTTCAATTTCCTCGAGCGACCAGAAAAGGCTGCCTCGCTCCCGGGAAAGACTTTCTTCAACCAGATGGAAAAGAATCCGGGTTAAATCTGATCGACGGGGGAAGACAGGGAAATAAATATTTTTGGTGTAGGGATGGAGGACGAAACGAAGATATGCGGGTAGATAGAAGCGATTTTCTTCGTCCCTGGTCTGGACCAGATCAAAGAGACAATCAAAGAAGCTGTAAAGGGGGGTCCTGGTCAGAGGATATCCCAGAGAAATATTGAAGGCATCGGCGGGAAGAGAACTCAGGGTTTGGTGGTATAGAGGAAAAAGAGTTTCAGCTGCCGGTAAAACAATGACCTGCCTTTCATTGAGTTCTTCGGGCTTTTTAATTTTTTCTTCTATTTCCCGGTTAAGGGCAAAAATCTCCCCGTGGACATCTGGAGCCAGACAGAACTTCAGTTCAGCCTTGATTTCAGTTTCGTCTGAATCAGGAGAAAGCATGTCTTTTTTAAAAGAAAGACCAAGAATTTTTTCAAAATGTTCAAGCCCTCTGCCGGCCAGAACATAAAGCTCTGCCTGGTCTAAAGAAAGTACTTTCCGGATGAGCTCGGCTTCGCTTTTGGTCAGGGAGAAAAATCCGGCCAGAATAATTCTCCTTTCCTTAAATAGATGGTTTGAAAAATTCTGGAGAATAAAATGGAGGCGCGAAGCCGGAGTCGAGAAGCCTCGTTCCGCTATCTCTTTATAAAAATTTTCATAAAAGAAAGAGAGTCCTTGGAGGCGGGCTGACGTTTCCGGAGGCAGATTCAGCTGAATTAAAGCGTCAGCCTGTTTTAACGACTCAGGGCTGACCTGGCCATGTTTGAGTTCTTCGAGATCCTGATAAAGTTTTAATCCCAGTGAGAAGAATTGATCAAAACTTAGAAAGGCCTGGCCTCCCAGCGGCGCAGGACTTTTCTGATGAATTTCGAAGAGAAGGCCGACAGCTTCCAAGGGAAGGATTTTTTTATCCGGCCGAAGTAATTTTTCGCTATAAATAAAGTCGATGAAATCATCGAGAGAAAAGCAAGCCGGTGGAAGCAAGCCCTGACCCAGTTTGCGGGCCAGGGCTTTTCTCACATAATAACCAGGCCTTTTCTCAGGAAAAACAATGATCAGGGAGCTAAAATCAGGTGCTTCGTCCAGGATTTCGGAAGCGATGAGTTCAATTAAATCAGTTGCTGGCGGTAGGAGCCTGATCTTCATGCTACCCTTTCCTCTGATTTTTCATCCAGATAAATAATTACCCCCCTTATTTCTTTTCGGGGATAAATTTCTCTGAGAACATCCAGATAATTTTTGATTTGCAGGTGATATACTGGTCGGAAGTCGTCATTTTCGGCTTCCCCGGATTTAAAATCAATGACAGTTATTAAATCCTGATCAATAATAACTCGATCAGCCCGGAAAAGCTCGCCCTTTTTGTTGACCAGCGGCATTTCCAGGATGACCTGGCGGCCCTCTGCTCGCCTGAAGTATTCGCTGAACCGGGGATTTTTTAAAAAAGTGAGAACAGCCTTTCTGGCCCTGTCCACAAGTTCCTCGTCTTCTCCCTGGCTTTTAAGGCGGGTCGAAGCTGCCTCCAGCTTTTCTTCCCAGCCGGCCTCAAGATATTCAATCGAGGCCAGAAGAGCATGAATAATTTCACCTCGCTTCATTTCCTCGCGGCGAAAGATAATCTTTTGTTCTGAAGGTATGGTTATGGGGGTAACGAGCCGGAATGGGGGAATGCTTTTTTCTTTCCTTTCGTGGCGCTCTTTTATCGGCTCTGGCTTCAGCCGGTCAGGTTGATACTCAGAATCAGAAATGAGCTCCAGCCTTTCAAACAGGCTCAGCGGATAATAACTTCTTTTTCCCTGAATGCCGATGATATAAAGTTCATCTCGGGCCCGGGTTAAAGCCACATAAAGCCGATTCAATCGGCTAACCTTCTCTTTAATGTCATAACGGCTGTAAATTGATTGTAACTCGGGCTGATTTTTGATGATTCCTTTGTTCAGTTTGAGAACATAAAATTCAGCTGGAAAATCTGCTTTTTTATTCTCTTCGAGATAAAAGGTGGGGTAGGGGTCAATTTCAGGAAAGAGAAGGAGAATAACCACCGGAAAGCCCAGTCCCTTGGCTTTATGAATGGTCATTATCCTGACAGCTTCAACTTCAGCCGCCACATCAATTGTCCACAGGTTTTCCCCACTCGCTTCTTCTTGGGAGAAAAGAAGAAATTCCCTCAGGTTGTTCTTGCCCCGGCCTTCAAATTCCTTGATCACTTCCAGGAGCCGGACAAGAGAGGCTTCCTCCTCAGGAAAATGGTCAAAAACATTAAAGAGGCGATAGATTTGGGTGGTTAAATCGTAAAGAGGAAAGTAGCCAACAGTCTTAAATAGAGTTTCAAAATAGCGGTTCCAGATTTCTCCATATTGTTCCCGAAAGGCAGTGTACAGGGGATAATCCTTTGTCTGGCTGCAGGCAAGGAGGAAATCCTGAAGCTGGCCACGCTCAAGGGGAAGACCGGCCAGGCTCAATTCTTTTTCCAGAAGGTCGCCCAGCAAAAATGTCGCCAGACTTAAATCATCAGGCGGAAAATCAAGGAAACGAAGCAAAGCCAGAATTTCCTGAATTATTTTTCTTTTCCGGATATCAAGGGCAGAAAAAGGGATGAAGGGGACCTTTTTTTCATTCAGCCAGGCGGCAATCTTGGTGACCGATTCATTTTTATAGGCTAAAATAGCAATATCGGAGTAATTATAGCCTCGGTTCTTTAGCTCAGCTACGAGCTTCTGGACTTTGTTTTTTACCTGAGTCAGCTGGTCAGCTGAATCGGCCTCAATTTCGCTGGCAGAATCTCTGTCCTCTGAATCCACGCTTTCCACGAGCGACTCGCTCTCGGGAGAGAAAAATTCAATTTCTACATAGCCCGGATGCCTTTCTTTCAGCTTTTCTTCGGCAACCTCCATTTTAAAATCATCCAGACCGCTCTGGCTGGCCAGGCCCTGATATTCTTCGAGTTTACGCATGCCTCCGGGAAAGATTTTTTTTACAAAATCCAGGATTTTTTTCCGGCTGCGGCGATTAATGGTCAGCTCTCTGACCTGAACCTGAACAGGGAGAAAACCTTCAATTTTCTTTTCCAGATTCATCATGATTTCATAGTCGGCTTCACGAAAGCCGTAAATGGCCTGTTTGGTGTCGCCGACAATAAACAGGCTTCCTCCCTGAGCCAGGGAATTTTCGATCAAAGGCTTAAGATTGAACCATTGAAGAGGGGAGGTATCCTGAAATTCATCAATTAAATAATGATAAATCCTGTCGCCCAGACGAAAATAAACATCCGGCACTATCCCCTGATGGAGATAGGAAGCCAGACGGCAGCTGATATCGTCAAGGAGGATGATATTTCTTTCTCTTTTGGCCTCGCCGAGAAGGAGGATTAAATCGTCATAGGTTTCAAGATAGGGCCGGAAATAGAGGCGAGAATAAGCCAGTTTATAGGAATTTAAAGCTTCCTGGAATTCCTGCCAGGCCTGCTGGGCCAATTCGTAGCCCCTATTCTGGGCCGGATTCCCTTTGCCCGGCTTATTAATCGGCATAGCTTGCAAGCTTTTATCAAGTAAATCGGCCAGGAAGCCGCTTTTTATTTTCTCCAGAAGTTCGGGAAAAGAAGAACCCTTCCGGAAGGCCAGCCCTGTCTCCTGGACAATTCTCTCAATCCTTTCAGCCACCTGCTGCAATTTTTGCTTAGCCTGGCCAAGTTCCTCTGATGGAAAATTTAAACAGGGACGCCTGTTCATGGCTTCCAGACGGCTGTAGAGCTCGAGAAATTTCTTCTTGATATCCTCGGTTGGATCCCATTTAAAGGCAGCCTCGCTCTGACTCATCTCCTGCAGAGAGGAGGCTATATCCATAAGTCTTTTACCCTCGGCTGAATCAGGCGTTACTTTTCTCAAGAAGCGATAAAAGGCATAGTCAATAAGAGGCAGTGGATTGAGGGAGATTTCAAAATCAGGGCTGATACCGAGATCAATAGCCGATGCCCGGAAGACTTCAGCCATAAAGCTATCGATAGTCATTACCTGGAAATCGCTATAATGAGAAAGCAAATTTTCCAGGGTTTTTTCGGCTCTTGAAGCCAGAGTTTCTTTGTCCAGCCTGACGAGCGGCTGAAGCTCGGCAAGAGTTTTTTCCTGGCCAAAATAACATTCCTTGAGCCACTGGATAATGCGGCCCTTCATTTCCTTGGCCGCATTGCGGGTAAAGGTGATGGCCAGAATTTGTCTGAGATCATTATTTTTTATTCTGGGCGAAAGCAGAAACTGGGTGAAACGAAGGGTTAAAGCATGGGTTTTTCCTGTCCCGGCTGAGGCTTTCAGCAGAATGAATTCGGGAAAGGAGATTTCGGTATCCGGGTGAAGAATTTCATTTGCTGCCATCAGTTTAAATCTTGATATTATCCGGTCATTAATTTCACGGTTAGAATTTCTTAATAAAAATATACTCTCTCTCCCTCCATCCGGTCAATTGAGTTCAGTCCTTTAAATTCTATCTTGCCAGACAAGCTTCGGTTTTTCAGGCAAAAGAAGGACCGGCTCTTCTGAAACTAGAATATCAGAGGATGCCTGATTTGATTAATATGATTTAGTTAGTATAGCAACATTAATAAATTACACCAGCATTTTTAAAAATCAGCTTCTCCTGCCTTTGCGCAGCCGGCGCGAACCAAGAATTCCTCCCCGGAGAAAGAGACCGGCTCCAAGAACAAAGCCAAAGTTATACCAGTTGCCATTATTATGAACTTCGTAAAACCGCACCTTGCTGGTGAAAAGGGAAATGATAAAAGTTATGGGCGAAAGAAGACCGTGCCAGAGGCCTTTCCAGAAGCCAGCAATTTTACCCTGGGGCGAGGGTGATTTTTCCACTGGATTTGGCCCGGGAAGGCAGCTAACCAGAAAAAGCATCAAGGCCACAACCAATAATGGAATAAGCTTGCTTTTCATTTTTTAGCTCCTATTTTAGCCTCTATTATTTTAAATGAGTCAAATTTTGGGCGCCGAGGAAATTTTATGATCACCATATTCTTACCCTCTTCAGCGAGGTAAATGTTTAGACCAGCGTGGTCAACATTAAGC
>Ga0197142_1000873_pt1 | contig 28254 bp, 20 predicted proteins | sample GBS60_MetaG_FD_148614 | JGI IMG/M metagenome (GOLD analysis project Ga0197142, IMG submission 148614) | Sediment microbial communities from Great Boiling Springs, Gerlach, Nevada, United States - GBS 60_MetaG | ecosystem: Environmental > Aquatic > Thermal springs > Hot (42-90C) > Sediment... | reverse complement strand
TGGGAGGCGCTGCCGCAGCGCGTGTCGGCTCTGCTGTGGCGGCTGGTCGAGCAGCGCGCCGACCTTGCGCCGGTGCGCCAGTTGGCGGCGCGCCTGGCCGGCGCCACGGAGGAGCATGTGCGGGCCGAGCTTGCTCGCCTGCTCGCGCAGACGGAATTCTTTCGCTCGCCCGCGGGCCGCCTGATCGAAGAGCTGGCCGGACGGAGCCTGCTTGCCGCCCTGCGGGATCGGATGGCTCTCGACCGGATTCGCCGAGGCGCGGCGGCGCTTGCGCGGCTGCTGGACGGCGCTGCCGTTGAGGCCGTGCTCAAGCGGCTCCAGCGTTACCTTGAGGAACGCCTCAACCTCGACGCGGTTCGCGCGCTCGCGGGCAACGACTTCACTCAGCTCGACGAATGGCTCCAGGCAAAGCTGGCGGCGTTTCTTGACGAGCGCCTGAGCGCCGCCCGGTTCGATGAGCTGCGGACGGCCTTGGGTGAGCTCCTCTCCCGTCGACGCGAACTCTACCAGGCCGCGCTTCAAGCCGCGACCCGCAAATTTGAAGCGTCGTTCGCCTACGCGTACGAACGTGCGGAAGAGGGCTCGGCGCTTATCGACGTCAGCTTCGACTTCGGCAATAGCGAGGCGCCCGCTGCGTTCCGACGGGTGGTCGACGGGGATTTCAACGAACCGTTGTTGGCCCGCACGCCGGGGGTCGGGCTCAACCTTGGAGAACTGACGCACGGCATTCGCCGGCGCAGCGCGGTCGAGATCGCTCTGCCCTATTTCGAGAAGCGATCCCTGGCGCTGGCCAGGTCGCTGGCCAGGCTGCGGGTGACGGAGGAGGGCTCGGGGCGCCTGTTGGTGTACGAGGTCGAATCCGCCGACACGGTGCGCGACATCGTTCGCGGCAAGATGAATCGCGAAAGCTCGCTGGCGGTGGCGGGCGCCTGGACCGAAGCGCCGGGCAACGGGCTCCGCATCCACAGCCGCGAGTCGCTTCGCTCGGTCTATTCACTCCGGCAGGCCAACCCTGACATGAAGACGGCGGAGCTGGAGCGGCTCCTGGAGCCGCTGGTGTCGGAGTACTTTCCCGGGCGGTTCGGCGCGGCTGATGCGAGCGAAGTGTCGCGTTCCTTCAGCACCTTCCTGCGCAATCTGGACGACTACATCGAGGAGCTGGCTCACAACGGCGTCAACACCTTCGGCGATACGCTGGTGGCGCTCGAGGTCAGCGTGCCGGGCGGTCTTCTGGAAGGCTGGCTGGGGGCGCCGGCCTCGAAAAAGGACGCCGCCTACTTTCGGATGTCGGTCGCCATTCAGGCCGCTTTGAAGCAGCTCATTCCTTACTGCTTCTTCGCCGACCGCAGGAACTGGCTCGCCGGCGCGGATGCGGTGGCGCCGCTGCTGGTGTGGGCTTCGATTCCTCCGGCGACCAAGGGAAAGTCGGACGTCTACTGGAACTGGCCCGACCGCGACGAGCAGGCGCGCCGCGCCGCCGATCCTCGCACACTGGCGAATCTCGTGCGGCGCATGGAGGAGATCCACCGCCTGCTGAGAGAACGGCCTGAGCCCGAGTTTGTCAAGCGCGCCTCCGACTACCGCCCCGATCCGGGGCACGCAGCCGACCTGGTCGCTGCGGCGTTAACACGTGGCCGCAGGCTGCTCGAGGGGTTGCTGTTCGTCGAAGCGGAGGTCATCGAGGGCGCGCGCGAGGCCGGGCTGAAGATGGCCCAGTTCCGGCGCACCCGAGCCGCGCGGCCGGCCGAGGCCGTGCGCGCTCTTGCCGCATTCGGCGAGAGATTCACGCGAGCATTTCACCAGAAGCTGCGCAGCGTCTACGGCGGGTCGGCGCTGCGGGCGTTGGGGACCCGGATCTTGATCGAGGCGGCTCAGGCTCTCGGCGGAAGCTCCGAGGGGCGCCCGGCGCAAGCCGACGCTCTGCTTTGTCTGGGCGTCCTCCGCGAGGGCGCTCGCTTCGAGCTGGAGCGGTTCCTCGATGGGGAGCTGCCGCCGGCTGAGGAGATGCTGGTCGAGCAGAAGCTGGTGCGGTTCGAGCAGGGGCCCGCGTGATTGGCTTCCTTGGCGGGTGTGGTTCGCCGAGGCGGCGGGCCGCGGCGCCCTCACTCGTACGGAATGCCTCGGGCCTCCATGATGCCCTTCATGTAGCCGAACGCCAGAATCTTGCCGATCATGGCGTAGCCCGGGTTTTCGTTGGACTCGCCTTCCATGGTGGGCGCATGGTCCGGACGAATGGGGCCGCGGAAACCGGCGTCATGGTAGATCTGAAGCATCCGCACCATATCGGTGGGGCCGTTGTCGTGGAAGGTCTCGCGGAAGTATCTGCCCTGCCCCTCGATGTCGCGGTAGTGGACGAAGAAGACCTTGCCCTCGCGGCAGAAGGTTTCGGCCAGCGAGTAAATGTCTTCGCCCATGGCTTTGAAATTTGCCTGGCAGAAGGTGATGCCGTTTACTGGGCTGGGCACGATGTTCAGGATGCGGCGATAGTTGGCGGCGCTGGTGACGATGCGCGCGATGCCGCGCAGGGGCGAAATCGGCGGATCGTCCGGATGGAGCGCCATGCGGACGCCGGCCTTTTCGGCCGCCGGGATCACCGCCTTCAAGAAATAGGTGATGTTGTTCCACATCTTCTCCTCCGGGACCTCGCCCCACTGGGTGAGGCCTTGCCTTTGCGCGTCCTCGTAACGGAACTCGCTGGTCAAGGCGCCGCCGCGCTCCCTGACCTCGAAGTTCGTGCGGTACCAGCCGAGTCCGGCCATGAAGTTCCAGCAGATGAGCGGAATTTCTAACTTGCCGAGGGCGTCGATGGCCGCCAGGTAGTTCTCGATCTCCTCGTCGCGGCCGTCAAGTCCCAGCTTGATCTTGCCCGTCGGGACAGGGTCGCTTTCGACGCCGGCGATCTTGAGGCCGTGGGAGGCGAACTCGTTCTTGATCGCCGCCAGCGTGTCGAGGTATTGGTTGCGCGGGACCTGGGAGAGCCGGCCGGCGACGGTGGCGATCGCATAGTTGAGGCCCGTTTGCACGGCCAGCCTCATGCGGGAGTGCTGCCCGGGCGCAAACACCTCGGTAAGCTGGATGCCGCGGGCGCGCGGCTCACGCGAGCCGGCCGTGCCGGAACGGGCCGCAGCCAAGGCTCCCAGAGACGATTGCAAGTAGCCTCGCCGGGTAAACGCGCGCATCGGTGATCCTCCTGGTGTTCCCCCTATGATACACCCGGGCTGTTGCGGCCTCTGGTCGGTGCGGAGACGAGGAGCAAAGACCGACAGGGAAGTTTGGAGCGGGAGACGGGATTCGAACCCGCGACGTCCAGCTTGGGAAGCTGGCATTCTACCACTGAATTACTCCCGCCCGCGGACCTCAGTGGCGCTCTGGTCCCTACTATAACACGGCCGGCGGCCGCCGGGAATGGGATATAACGAAAGGTTCCCGATTCCGAGCGGAGCCGAAATCGACATGAAACCCGAACCAACGAGCCGCAGAGCCTTTCTCGGGCGCGCCGCCGCTTTCGCCGGCGCCGGCGCGCTCACTCCGGCGCTGGCCAGCGCCGTCGCCAACACCGAACCGATGCGCATCACGCGCATCGAGGCCGTCACCTTCCGCAAAGACCTGCGCATCGGCGGGGGATCCGGCGGCGCCGACGGCGCCGAGTTCTGCTGGATCCGCCTGCACACCGACAAAGGCATCACCGGCACCGGCGAGACCTACCCGTTTGTGGCAAGCGAGATCGGGGCGCTGCGCGAATACGCACCGGTGCTCATCGGCCGCGATCCGCGCGATATCGACGGCATCTGGCGCGCCTGGTACCACCGCATGGCGATGCGCAACGCCGGGGGCGCCGACATGCGCATGCTCAGCGCGGTGAACATGGCGCAGCTTGACATCCTCGGCCAGGCCGCCGGCCTGCCGCTCTACCGCCTGCTCGGCGGCAAGACGCGCCCGCGCGTCCGCGTCTACAACACCACCACCGACTACTGGGCCATCAACGAGATGAAGATGGGCCCCGACACCGCTCGCATCGTCGACTTCCTGCTCGAGCGCGGCATCACCGCGATGAAGATCTATCCGTTCTCCGCCCCCGACAACTACCTCTCGAACGAGGCCCTGGAGCGGGGCCTCGCCTGGATCCGCGAGATCCGCGACCGCGTCGGCCTGAAGATGGACATCTGCGTCGACTGCTGGGGCCGCTTCGATCTGCCGAGCGCGCAGAGGATCGCGCGGCCCCTCGAACCCTACCACATCATGTACCTGGAGGATCCGATGTTGATGAACAACGCCCGCGCCTACGCGCAACTGGCGGCCGAGACCAGCGTGCCCATCTGCATGAGCGAGACGCTGGCCACGCGCTATGAATGGCGTGAGCTGTTCGAGCTCAAGGCGTGCGACGTCGTGATGTGGGACCTCACCTGGTGCGGCGGGCCCTCGGAGGCCAAGAAGGTGTCCGACATGGCCGACACCTATTTCATCCCGGTCTCACCGCACACCTGCGGCGGACCGCTGCTTTATTTCTGCTCGATTCACGTCTCCACCACGCTGCCAAACTTCCTGATCATGGAGAGCAACTACTGGAAGTACGCTCACCAGTACCCGTATTTCGTCGCCAACGTGCCCGTGCCGTCGAACGGTCATGTCTCCCCGCCGGAGCTTCCCGGCATCGGCGCCGAGATCAAGCCGGAGCTGTTCCGCTCGGGCGACGCCCGCATCGAGACCGTGGCGGAGAGCTAGCCGCACAGGGGGCATCGATGAGACCCGAGAACTTCAGCCGGCGGCGTTTCCTCGCCGGGGCCCTGCTGGGCGCCGCTTTGCCGCCGGCGGCGCGGGCGGCGGCTAAGGCCGCCGGTCCGCTCAAAATTACCCGCATCGAGGCGGTGTGGTTCAACCCGGAGCTGCGCATCCAGGGCATTTCGCCGAACTGGATGTGGGTGCGCCTGTACACCGACGCCGGACTGGTGGGCACCGGCGAGACCTATCCCGGCTACGACGCCCACGCCGGAGCGCTCAAGGAGCTGGCGCGGTTCATTCTCGGCCGCGACGCCACCGAGATCGAGCGCCTCTGGCAGGACCTTTACTACCAGATTTCCTACCGGCCCGTGGGCGGGGCCGAGTTTCGCATTCTTTGCGCGGTCAACATCGCCCAGTGGGATCTGCTCGGCCAGGCGGCCGGCCTGCCGGTCTACAAGCTGCTCGGCGGCAGGGCGCAAGCGAGGCTGCGCGTCTACAACACCATGAACGGCTGGACGCTCTACGGCCTGCGGGACCACGATCCGGAGAAGGTGACCGAGTTTCTCCTCAAGCGCGGCATTACGGCGCTGAAGATCTACCCGTACGACCGCGGCCCGGTGAATCCCTACGCCCGCCACGGCGGCACCTTCATCACGCAGGCGGAGCTGAAGCAGTGCCTCGATCCGGTCCAGCGGATCCGCCGTGCGGCGGGCGATGAGATGGAGATCGCCTTGGATCTGAGCAGCAAGTGGAACCTGCCCTGTTCGCTTCAGATCGCCCGGTCGCTCGAGCCCTACGGGATCCTGTATCTAGAAGACCCGATGCTGCCGGACAACCTGGAGGCCTACGCCACGCTGGCGCGGGAAACCTCGATTCCCGTATGCATCAGCGAACGGCTGGCGACGCGGTTCCGCTTCCGCGAGATGTTCGAAGCCCGGGCCGTGGACGTGCTGATGTGGGACGTGACCTGGTGCGGCGGCATCTCCGAGGCCAAGAAGATCTCCGACATGGCCGACACCTACAAGATTCCGACCTCGCCGCACACCGGCGGGGGGCCGTTGCTGTGGTACGCCTCGATCCACACGGCGACGGCGCTGACCAACTTCTACATCATGGAGAGCGTCTTTCATCTGTATAACGACGTCTACCCCCGCTTCCTGCGCAACGTGCCGGCGCCGGTTCAGGGCCACGTGACGGCTCCGGAGGCGCCCGGCTTGGGTCTGGAGATCGAGCAGGCGGCCTTCGCCCGGGGCGAGGCGAGGGCCGAGACCGTGGCGGCGCTCAACGCCCGTAACTCGCCCTGAAGCTGTTTGGGTCAGCAGCGCGCCTGGCCAGAGAACCGCGCGGGGGCGCAACCGGCCTTGATGCTCCGGCGCGCAGGGCTCGCCGGGCCTTTGCTATCCTAGCCTCTTCCCTTCTCGTCATGGCGCGTATTCTGCCCTTCCGGGCTTACCGATACACGGCGAAAGCCGGCCGCCTGGCCGACCTGCTCACCCAGCCTTATGACAAGATCACGCCCGAGATGCAGCAGGCGTATCTGGCGCGGAGCCCTTACAACCTGGTCCGCCTCGAACTCGGACCCGTACGGCCAAGCGACGGCAAGACCGACAACGTCTACACGCGAGCCGCGGCCTACTTGCGCGACTGGATCGACAGGGGCATTCTGGCCCGGGACGGCGAGCCCGCCTTCTATCCCTATTTCCAGGAGTTCGTGCACCCGGAGACCGGCGAGCGCCTGACGCGCAAGGGGTTCATCGGTCTCGGCCCGGTGGCGGACTACTCCGAGGGCATCGTCTTCCGGCACGAGCAGACGCTCAGCGGGCCGAAGAAAGATCGCCTGGAGCTGCTGCGCGCCACCCGCGCTCACCTCGGCCAGATTTTCATGCTGTACGCGGACCCGGAGGGGGCGCTTGACCGGCTGCTCGAGGAGGCCAGCGCCCAGCCGCCGATCGCCGAGGTCGCTGACGAATATCAGACGATCCACCGGCTGTGGCGAATCTGCGAGCCCGCCGTCGTATCCCGGATGTGCGAGCAGATGGCGCCGAAGAAGCTGCTCATCGCCGACGGCCACCATCGCTACGAGACCGCACAGGAGTTCGCCCGCGAGAACCCGGGGCTCGAGGCGGCGCGCTGGGTAATGATGACCTTCGTGAACATGCATTCGCCAGGGCTGAAGGTCCTGGCGACGCACCGGCTGGTGAGCGGCCTGGCGCCGGGCGCCATTCGCCGCCTGCTCGAGCAGCTCGCGGCCCGCTACGGGCTGGAGGAGCTCGAATCGCCCGAGGAGCTCCGCCGGCGCTGGCAGAGCCCGGCGGGCCAGGCGGTGCGCATCGGCATCGCCGTGCGGGAGCCGGAGCGGCTTTACCTGCTTGAGGTTCCGCGCACGGCCGGCCTGCTCGACGTCGCTTTCCTGCATCAGGAGCTTCTCGGCAACCTGCTCGGCATCGGCGAAGAAGACGTCCGCGAGCAGCGGTATCTCTCCTATGTCCGCGAGCTCGAGGCGGCCTTTCGCCGGCTCGACCGGGGCGATGCCGACGTGGCGTTCCTTCTTGAGCCGGTCAGCGTGAATCAGGTGGCTGAGGTCGCTTTCTCCGGGGGCGTGATGCCGCAAAAATCGACTGATTTCTACCCGAAGCTGCTTTCCGGCCTCACCATCTACCGCCTGGAGGACGGCCTCTAGCGTCGGCGCGGCAGCGCCACCGCCCGGCCGGTGCGAGCCGATTCCCTGGCCGCCTCGAGAATCTCGACCACCTGGACGTTCATCTCCAGGCTCACCAGATCGGCGAGGGGTTCCCCGGTCCGGATCGCATGGACGATGTGAGCCACCGGTTCGGCGCGCTCCGGCGGAAGCGCCTCGAGTGCAAGCGCGCGCGGCGGCTCGCGCCCGGCGCGAAGCTCGGCCCCCTGGCGCGTCACCGTAAGGCTAGCCTTCAATCCGAAGATCTCCAGCTCCTGAAACGAACGCGGCAGGCTCCAGCTTCCCTCGAACAGCCCGACGCCGTCCTTGTAGGAGAGCACCATCGTCGAGTTGTCTTCGACCTTGGGAAAGACCTCCGGTCGGAGGTGGTTGACCTGCGCATAGACCTTTTCGGGCCGGCCGAGCAGCCAGAGGCTCCAGAGGGCGTTGTAGCAGCCGAAATCGATGAGCGCGCCTCCGCCGTTGCGCACCGGGTCGGTGAGCCACTCAAAGAAATACTTGTTCCGCGGACCGCTCGAGCCGGGGCCGCCGTGGCCGACGATGCCTCGGAGCCGCCAGACCCTGCCCAGGCCCCCGGCCGAGGCCTCGCGGTGAGCCGCATAATTGGCCGGCCACCAGGCCATCTGGTAGTTGGTCATGACCCGGATGCGGTGCTGCTCGGCCAGCCGCCGGATTTCGAGAGCGTCTTTGAGGGTCGCAGCCAGCGGCTTCTCGAACATGACGTGAACGCGCCGGGGGGCGCATTCCCGGACAATCTCGAGGTGGCGGTTGTTTTCCACGAAGGCCCAGACAATGTCCGGCCGGGCCTGATCGAGCATTCGGCGGTAATCGGCGACAAAGAGCTCCTCGGCAGCGCCGAGTTTCCGAGCCTCGGCGATGAGCTCGGGGTTCGTTTCGGCGATGGCCACCAGCTTGGGCGAGCTCTGACGGATCATCCGCTCCAGGTGGCCCCAGACGTGGGAATGCACGAGGCCGATGACGGCAATTTTGAGCGGTTCGGCCCGAACAGGCACGGCGAGGGCGATCAGCGCAACGAGCGGGGCTTTCACGGCAGCCTCCTCCTCTGCCAGTCTAATTTGCAAGACGCCGGCGCCGCCATCAGGCGGCGAGGGCAGGGCGAGTAAAATCCGGGCGGACTGGTTAAACAGGGGTTACGCAAGTCGCGCGGTTGATGGTTAAATATATGTGGAGAAGTCCCCAGCAGCGGGAAGCCGGGAGGGCGGATGAAACCGATCTGGTCGATCGTAACGGGCCTTATCACCCTGGTTTGGCTGGCTCCGGCACAGAGTCTGGAGTCGCGGGCGCGGCAGCTTGAGCTCGCCGGTGATGCAGCCGGCGCGCTGGCCCTGCTAGAGCAGGCGGTCACGGAGCAGCCGCAGAATTTGGAGGCTCTGGCGGCCTATGCCGAGTTTTTGGACCGCCGGGGAAGCCCGAAAGCCCGGGAGGCCTACGCCCGCCTGCTTGACCGGCTGTCGGCGGGCGACGGCGGGGCAAGGCGAGCCCAAATTGCGCGCCGGCTCGTGCTGCTCGATCTGATCGCGGGGGACAACGAAGCCGCAGCGCGGCACCTGGAGGTGTACCGCGCCGCGGGCGGACGGGGACTGGGAGCGGCCGGCGTGCCCCGCCCGGCCGCGGATCCGCCCGGCGAGACGATCGAGATTCCCGGCCCGCTGGCCTCGTTTGCCCGGATGATCGCCATTTCACCCGAGCTCGAGCCAGAGAACATTCTTCCGGCCATCGCCCGAAACGTCGTCACCAGCGGTTATCAGGCCTCGGCCAGCTACGAGGGGCTTCAGCAAACCGAGTACCTCAAGCTCGCCATCCGCTACCTTTCGCAGGCGCGCGAGCTCGAGAAGCTGGCCGACGAGCAGAAAGTGATCCGCATCGAAACCTGCGATTCGCCCCAAACGGCGGAGCTGTTGCGGGTCTTGGGCTACCGGATGCGCGGCGGTTGCGGCAGCGAGGTGACGCTCGAGACGGTGAATGCCACGCGCGCGTTTCTGACCATCGACTCGGGCTTCCCGCTGGCCGAGCTCGAGCAGGCGCTGCGCACCAACCGTCCGTTCACTTACGACTTTAAACCGAGCCGCGTGCCGATCCTCTACGGTGAGGATTACTGGCTGGCGGCACAGGAGCGCAAGCGCGGCGAGCCGTTCATCAACGTCTTCCTGGGCGATCCGTCGCTATGCCGGCTCTACTTGGGACTCTCGAAGCTGAGCCCGGAGACCGCCGAAGCGATGCGCAAAGCGGCCGACGTGCAGCGACTGAAGGCGTTCGCCCACGTGCTGGACTTTTTCGGTTCACTCTTTGAGGTTCGGGGCGGCAAGGCGGTGGTGCCGGGCGGGGACCGCGCGGCGGCCACCTGGGCGAAGCTGGTCGGCGTCTCACCGGACGACCCCGGCGAGTTCTTCGTAAGGCTGATCGCCCGTGACGACGGCTGGATGGCCAGCTACTTCGACGCCTTGTTGCACATCGAAGGACCGACATATGACTACTTGACCGAACCCCGGCGCCTGGAGCGTTTCTACCTGGCCATCCGGGGGCGCGTCACCAGCCCCGGGCCGGCGCGGCCCGTGTTCCGCTCGAACGCCGATCTGATGTTGTTGGTGACGCGGCTGCGGCTGGAGGCCGACGGCCGGCCGCACGTGCCTGGGGGTCTGGAGATCTGGAAGGCACTCTTCGCCGAGCAGCCGGAGAAGGAGTTCGACCGGCGGCTCAAGCAGACCGCACCCCAGTGGAAGGAGCCGGACGACCTCATCGAGGCGCTGTTTGCGCTGTGCCGAAAGCCGGTGGGCAATAAGCCGCTCAAGATCTACCTGGCGTTGTCGGACATCAACCGGGTTCGCTCGCAGCCGCTCGCGCCGGCCACGGTGGCGCGTCTGGCGCGCGCCTATGACCGGCTGGGCGCCCAGTACACGCTGTTTACGGAAACGGGGGCGTTGAGCGACCAGACGATCCTGAGCTTCCTGGACCGCGCCGATGAGATCGACCGCATCGGCAACCGCGCGCTGCGAGCCAACGTGGCCGGTTCGCTTCAGGCGCTCGCATCGCTGTGGCAGATCGCCGTCCGCAACGGCGCCATCGGCGCGGATCGGGCCGACGCCACGCTGGCGGCGATTCTCGACGGATTCGCCAAGGTGCGCAATGCGCCGGAACTGTTCGACGTGGCCGTCGCCGGGCTGAAGACGATCCTCGAGGCCTCCGGCGCGCCGTCGAACCTCTCGTTCCAGGATCGCGTTCTCGACCTGCTGGCAGGTACGGGCAAGGCCAGCGACGACGAGGCTCACCAGAGGCTGCTCGAAGAGATGATGGGCTACTTCGAGTCCCAGAAGCTGGTGCCGGTCGACGTGATCCTGGACGTGGCCCGCCACCTGGAGGCGCTCGCCGAAGGCCGCGCCCAACTCGACACCGCTCTCATCAATCGTTTGGAGTCCCGCTTGACGGAGCTCACCCTGCCCTATGAGGGGCTCTCGACGGTGGAGAAGAGCGGCCTGTCGTTCGGTTACTGGGCGCAGCGGCACGTCGAGTCCCAGCGCCGCATCCGCCTGAGGGCGGACATCCAGAAAGCGATTAAGGACGCTGAGGCGCTGCGCGGCCTGCGGGGCGCGCTGGCGCCGATCCTGCGGGATACGCTGGTCGGTTTCGTCTACATCCACTATGCCCCGCCGGGCGCGCAGGTGCTTCGCACCAACCCGCTGTTCGTCCGCAGCCACGACTTCGTGGGCATGCCCGGCTCCAATCAGACCTGGCAACCGGCGGAGGTTTTCGGCACCGGCTGGCCGTCGAACGCCGGAGGCCGTTTGGTGGGCTCGCTGAGCGGCCTTCCCTACGCGCTGGCCGAGGCCGAACAGAACTTTCTCGTGCCGGACCGGGAGCAGGCGCTGATCTGGACCGATCTGGTCCCGCAGATGATTCTGGCGGCGAAGGTCCCGCGGTGGTGGAACGTCTCACCGGTCCAGTTGCGGTGGGTGGGCTTGCACATGCGCTATGCCGAATCTGCGTTGGCCGAAAGCGCGCTCGAGCCGGGCTTGCGGCGGCGGGTGATCGAGCAGCTCAGCCGGCAGGCCACCCCGGCGCGCGTGAGCAAAGTGGCGAGGCTGCTCGAGCAGGCCAGAGTGCCGGCGGCGCTCGAGAACGTCACCCCGGCGGAGATGTACTTGTTGGCGCGGCATCTGTTGAGCGAGCCCCACGGGGAAACCGACCCGCTCGCCGCCGAGATCCGTCGCCTGGCGGCCGAGCACCCGCGCCAGGTAAGCGACGAGGCGATTTCGCGCGCCTTCGGCTCCCCCAAGCCCACCTTGGCCACCTCCTACCGGCCCGAGTTGCTCCACCTGCGCACTTTTCCGACGCTGATGGGCTACTCCAGCCGGATCATGGCCGAAAGCTGGGAGTCGAACGTGCTGTATTATGCCGCGTTGGCCGACGAGCTCCAGTTGCGGCCCTCGCAGTTGAACATCTTCGTTCCCCAGTGGACTCAGCGCACCGTCGAAAAGATCTTTGCCACCCATTTGGAGGACTGGCCTGCCGTGCTGCGTTCGCTGCGCCAGGTAGGCGCCGACGTGCGCGCCGAGATGCGGCGGCGCGCCGAGACGACCGAGCAGGCCGCCTTGGAGTAGCGTCGTGCCCGGAGAGTTTCTCGATTCAAGAGGAGGAATGATGGCAGTCCGATCTTGCCGATCTCCATGGTTGCTAACGGCCGTGCTGGGCGCGGCCCTGGCCCTCGGCTCGTCCGCCTCGTTTGCGCAGACGGGGCAGCGGCCCGTTTTTCGCGTCAAGGTCGACATGGTGGTTCACAGCTTCACTGTGACCGACAGCAAAGGCCGGTATGTGACCGGCCTCAAACCCAAAGACATCCGGGTCCTCGAAGACGGCATCGTCCAGCGGATCGCCACCTTTGCGGAAGGCAACCAGCCGCCGGTGCAGGTGCTCGAAGACGGCTCCACGCGGCCGCTGATCGCGGGCACGGGGCCGCGGGCAGACGGGCGCGAGGCGCCGGCCGAGCTGCGCTCGGACGCCTTCGTCGGCACCAACGTGTTCATCCTGTTCGACACCAGCAATTACATGTATCGCGGCTTTGTCTACGCCTCGGATGCGATTGCGGACTTCGTCCGCGGGCTGGACCGCGCCGACTCGGTGGCGATCTACACCTTCAGCCGCAACCTGTCGCGGGCCGCCGACCTCACGCGAGACCGGATGGCGGCGATCGTCGGCCTGCGGCGCGCCGTCGCGGGCGACGACGCGGCGCTGTACAACGCGCTGCTGCTCACGCTGCGCGATGCGGCCAAGGTTCCCGGGCGCAAGGTGGTGATCGTCTTCTCCAACGGCCCGGACAATGCCAGCATGGTCGCCCCCGACGACGTGCGCGCCGTGGCCGAGGACGAGGGCATCCCCATCTACGTCATTTCGACGAGCGACGTGAACAAGGACCCGATCTCGAGCAACGTCTTCCGGCGCATCTCGACGCGGACCGGCGGCCAGGTCTACTTCGCCAAGACGTGGCAGAAACAGGTGGAGGCCTTCGAGTCGATTCGCGAATCGCTGGGCAATTCCTACACGGTCACCTACTATCCGGCGCCGAATCCGAACGAAGGCTTCCGACGCGTGACGGTGGAGATCGTCTCCGACGTCGCCAAGAAGTACCGCGTCCGCGGGCGTCCCGGCTACCGGCCGCGAGCGGAGTTCTGAGCGAGGCGCCGGCGCGAGTTCGGGCGGTTTGCGCAGTCCGGGGACCCGGGCGAGGGCGGGGACGCGTCTTGACGCCCGGCCGCGCTGTGCTAGAGTGAGATTCTCGACCGTGGCTCTCTCCTGATGTCAGTTCAGATCTTCCTCGAGGGCAAGCTGCTCGGCATCGACGAGTTCTTGCTCTCGCCGGCCGACGCCTCCGAGCTCGCCGAAGCCGGCGAATGCGCCGAGGCGCTCCTGGTCGGCCGCAGCCATTGGGTCTCTCTGCTGACCGAAGTGCTGCCGCGGGCCTTGCTGGCCGAACTGGGTCTGGCGCGGATTCTGCTGGGCTCGAGCGGCGGCGGACAGTTCCTGGTGGTTTTGCCCGAGGAGGCACGCCGGGCTGCGGAGGAGTTTTTGGAGGCGGCCGCCGCCGGCATCGACGAGTTGAGCGGCAGCACCCTGCACCTGGTCTGGGCGGTGACGGAAAACCTCGGCGACTGGAGTATCGTCCGGCGCCGCCTTCAGGAGGCGATGCGCCCGAAACGCGAGGCGCCCGCCGCCGGCGCCGCCAACGGTTACTTCGAGCCGTTTCCGGCGGCCGAGCAGCGGTCGGGCGAACCCTATTTCTCGCGCCAAATGGGGGTGCGACTCAAGGAGGCTCGACAAGTCGGCTGGTCGCCGGAACGGCCGGCACGGATTCTGCTCGAGGAAGGCCGACACGTCTGGCCGATCTCTAACGCGCCGGATGCGGTTCCGCTGGCGCGCCATGCCGCGCCCGGAGGGGATAGCTCGATAGCCGGCGCGCGGCAGCTTGCCGAGCGCGCCGAGGGCCGAAAGAGCTGGGCCGTGCTTCGCGGCGATGTGGACAACTTCGGCGTGCGTCTCCGCCGCCTGGCCACCATCGAGGAACATGTTCAGACCTCGGTGCTGTACAAGAATTTCTTCGCCGGCGAGATCGAAGTGCTTTGTTCGATGCCCGAGTTCTGGCGGCGCGTGTCGGTCATCTACACCGGCGGAGACGACTTTGCCGTCTACGGCGCCTGGGACGCTCTGATCGCGCTGGCGCACGAAATCCAACGCCTGTTCCATCGCTTCAGTGAGGAGAACCTGCGGGAGCTGCCCGGCGCCGAGGGCAAGACGATCTCGATGGCCATCGTCCTGGCGCCGGAAGAGCCGGTGACGCTGGCCGAAGTTTTCCAGGAAGCCGGCCGAAAGCTCGAGATCGCCAAGAACTCCGACAAGGACTGCCTGTACCTGTTCGGCCGCACCATCGAATGGCGGCATCTGGCGCAAGCCGTGGAGCTCAAGGACAACCTGAGCCGTCTGGTGCGCGACTACGACTGTCCGCCGGAGCTGCTCGGCGAGATGAGCCGCCTCTGGCGCGGCGCCGAACTCACGCCGCTGTCTCGTACGCCGCGGTTTGAGCGGCCGTGGCGCTACCATCGCCGCCTCGCCCTGATGGCCGGAGGCGCGCGCGACCGGGAACTCGAACGGCTGCGTTCGCGCCTGTTGGCGGACATGATCGGCAAGAACGCCGCCCAAGCCAGACTCCGGCCCGCCGGGCGCGTGGCGCTCGAATGGGCCAAGCTGCTGAACGAGGCTTAATCCATGGCAGAAACACAGTCCGAAACCAGAACGCGAGAGGGACGCCCGCCGCGCGAGCCGCGTTCCGCCCGACCCGCCGAGCGGGAACGCGAGCGGGAGCGCGAGCGAGGCGGCGCCCCGGAGATCGATCTGGAGCGCCTGATCGCCGACAGCCTGTACCTGGACAATCAGGCGCATGCCGTCGTCGCCCGCTTGCGGGACATGGATTCCGGCACCAAGAGCCAGCTCCGGCGTTTCTATAACGCGGTGCGGCGCGCCTGCCGGGCTCCGGAAAACGAACGGCAGCATCAGTTCGTGATGCTGCGCGCCCGCCTGGCGTACACCATCGCCCGGCATTCGCTGCGCAGTCTGGACATGCTCGAACGCCTGCTACTTCAGGTGACGCGGAAGAACGACCCGCGCGGCTACGAACGTTTCCGCGACCTGTTTGAAGCCATCATCGCCTACAACGAATGACGAGGAGCCATGAGCGCCCACACTGCTGAGACGGAATTGAGGCTGGTCGGCAAACTGATCCTGGAAGCCGACATGCGGTGCGAGACCGGCCTGCACATCGGCGCCGGCAAAGGGTCGCTTGAAATCGGCGGGGCCGACAATCCCGTGGTCAAGGACGCCTACGGGCGCCCGTACGTGCCCGGCAGCTCGCTGCGCGGCAAGCTGCGCTCGCTGCTCGAGCAGGCCATGGGCATGGCCGTGCCGTCCGAGCTCGTCTACCTGTCCCGCCGGCGCGGTCAGGAAGTCCGCATCCATCAGAGCGACCGGCCGGATGACGAGATCTGCCTGCTATTCGGCCGCAGCCCGGGGCGCATGGAGCGGGTGACCGGTGAAGTGCTCGAAGGCGTCTCGGCCACGCCGGCCCGCCTGGCCGTCTATGACGCGCCCCTGGAGCTGGCCAGCATCACCGATTCGATGCGCGAGAATCTGGACGACGAGCTGACCGAAGTCAAGAGCGAAAATGCGATCGACCGGATCACCGCCCAGGCCAACCCTCGCACGCTCGAGCGCGTGCCGGCAGGCGCCCGTTTCAAAGTGCGCATGGTGCTCGACATCCTTTGCGAAGAGGACAAGGCGCTGCTGGCGCGCCTGGCCGAGGCGCTTCGCCTGCTCGAGGACGACAGTCTGGGCGGCGGCGGCTCCCGCGGCAGCGGGCGGGTGAGCTTCTCCAATGTCCGGCTCGTCTGGCGCGGCCGGCGTTTTTATGCCGCCGGGGAACCCGAGCGCGAGCTGCTCTCCTCGGCCGATCTGACAGCCTTCCAGGCGCTGGCCAACGACCCGAGCCTTGCCGAAAAGCTGACCGAGTGATCTATGGACGCCGGGCTCCTTGTTCGGCTGCATCCGGCCGGCCCGTGGCGCATCGGCGCCCCTTCGGGCGAGCGTGACCGCCTGGACCGCCTCTACCGTTCCGACGCGCTCTACTCGGCCCTCACGCTGGCCATGGCCGAGTTGGGCGTGCTCGAGGCGTGGCTTGAAGCCACAGCGACGCCCGCGAGGCCACAAGTCCTCCTTACGTCCTGCTTCCCCTGGCAAGGCGACATCCTCTTCATCACTCCCCCGCGGACACACTGGCCGGCTGCCGCGGTGAAGCTCCGCACCAAGGGCGCCGACTTCATTCCCACGACGCTTGTCGGGGCCTTGCTGGAGGGCGCGCCTTTCCAAGAGGACAACTGGCGCGTCGACGGGTGGAGCCGCTGCCTGTTGCCGGCCGCGGGCGCGGCGCCGGCCGGCGGGCCCTTTCGCGATTCGCTGCGCAGCTTCGCGGCGGTCGATCGCCTGGATCCGGCGCGCATTGCGCCGCACCGGGCGGCCTCGATCGAGTTCGCCCCTAACGCCGGCTTGTGGTGCTTCGCCGCCTTCTCCGACCCGGAGGCGCAGACGCGCTGGAGCGTCCCCCTGGAGGGCGCCTTCCGCCTGCTGGCCGATTCCGGATTCGGCGGCCGGCGTTCGATCGGCTGGGGGCGGGCTGCGGCGGTCGAGATCCTGCCCAAGACGCTCAACGAGCTGCTGTTCGGCTCCGCGAGGTCGACAGAGAGCGAGGCCCGGCCCGCGGCGGAAGCGCCTTCCTCCTACTGGCTGCTTTCCCTGTACGCGCCGGCGCCGGAGGATGCCGTCGACTGGACCCAGGGCGCCTACTCGGTGGTCACGCGCGGAGGCCACGTCGAAAGCCGCGCCGGAGCCCGGGCGCCGAAGAAACTTTTGCGGATGGTGGAGGAGGGTTCGGTCATTCGAGCCGCGTCGCCGCCCGTGGGCCGCGCGCCCGATGTGTCGCCCGAGGGTTTTCCCCACCCGGTCTATCGCTACGGCCGCCCGGTCGCCTGGCCGTTGGAGAGGCGGATGGCGGCATGAGGTATCGCTTGAGGGTGCTCACGCCGTTGCTCGTAGGCGACGGCTCCAAACTCAGCCCGATCGACTACATGGTCTGGAAGGATCAGATCAACGTTCTCGACCAGACGCGCATCTTCCGGTTGCTGGCGCGCGGCTCGCGCCTGGAGGGCTATCTCAAGCAGATCGCCAAGGCCGAGAAACTCGACTTCGCCTCCTGGGGAGGATTTGCCCAGAACTTTGCCAAGCGCAGGGTGCCGTTTGAACACCCTAGCTATAGCGTTTATTGGGAACGCCTGCCGGCGGAGCAGCTTCACATCCCGACCTTCGCTTCCTCGACCGCCGGCCCTTACCTGCCCGCCTCGGCCGTCAAGGGCGCCCTCCGCACCAGCCTGGTCTTCAAGCTGGCCGACGGCCGCACCCTCAAGGACGTGGAGACCGCCCTGGCCTCCGACCGCCCTCCGCGCCTGCCGGGCCAGCTCGCCGAGGAGCGCGCCGCCGGTGCGCCGCCCTACACTCGGCTCCGAACGATCGCCCTGGCCGACTCGGCGCCGGCGCCCCAGGCGGCGCTAAAGATTTATATGGTGCGGGTGGCGACGCTCGAAAAGAAAGGGCCGGGGCAGTTGGAGCTCCGCTGGAAGCAAACGCCTCGTGGAAGCGTCGAGGCGCGCCGCGTCGAGGAGAGCACGCCGCAGTTTGCCGAGATGGCTTCGCCCGGCACCGTCTTCGAGGGTGAAGCCTCCGAACGGGGATTCTTGACTCAGCCGGAGATCGCCCGGGCACTCGGGTGGAGGTCGCCGCTGCGCTGGACGGACATCCTGGCCGCAGCCAACGACTACGCCGCGGCCATGCTTCGCGCTCACAAACAGTACGCCGCCGGAGCCGGTCTGACCACGCTCGAGGAAAACCTCGGGCGCCTGGAGCAGACGCTCGAGCAGGTGCGCGGCCGTAACGACGCCTGTTTGCTGTCGCTCGGCTGGGGCGGCGGGTTCCTGAGCAAGGCGGTGGGCCTGGCGGTGCCCGAGGAGGACCTGCGCCGCATCCTGGGCCGGCTTCCGCTCTACAGCCGGGCGTTGCGTTCCGGCCTGCCCTTTCCAAAAACCCGGCGCATCGTTTTCGTCGAAAACCGGCCGGCGACCCTTCCCGGTTGGGCCCTTCTCGAGCTGGCTTGAGGCGGCGCGCTTGACGGCCCGGCGCCGTAGGCCGCTTCGTGCCTTGGAACCTCCCGTGCTACCATCGACGTAGGGCGGCGAAGGTCGCCGCCGGAGCGCAGGCCTCTACGCTACTCATGTACAACGCCTACTTCGGACTTTCCGCCAGCCCGTTCAGCCTGAGTCCCGATCCGAACTTTTTCTACCGCAGCCCCCAGCACGAGGAGGCGCTCGCCAACCTGATTTACGGCGTTCAGAGTCGCAAGGGCTTCATCGTGCTCACCGGTGAGGTCGGCACGGGCAAGACGACGCTGCTAGAATGCCTCCGCGACTACCTGGCGTACCAGCGCATCGAGTTCGCCTTTCTGTTCAACTCGCGCATCACTCCGGCGGAGTTCTTCGAAATGATCGCCTACGACCTGGACCTGCGGTGCAACCGGAGCTCGAAGACCGAGGTCCTGTTCGCGCTGAACCAGCTCCTTCTCCAGCAGGCCCACGTCGGCTCGACCGCCGTGCTGATCATCGACGAGGCCCACAACCTGGACTGGGATGTGCTCGAGGAGGTGCGACTGCTGGGGAATCTCGAAAGCCGTCAGGGCAAGCTGCTGCAAATCGTCCTCGCCGGCCAACCCGAGCTGGACCGCAAGCTCGATGCCCCCAATCTCCGCCAGCTCAAGCAGCGGGTCGTGCTGCGGTGCACGCTGAAGCCGTTCGACGAGCAGCAGACGATCGAATACATCACCGCCCGGCTGGAAAAGGCCGGCATGCGCGAGCAAAAAGTCTTTCCGGCAGAGGTCCTGGCCGAGATTCACCGGCGCGCGCAGGGCATCCCTCGCCTGATCAACGCCATCTGCGACAACCTGTTGCTGACCGCCTTCGCGTTGGAGTCGAAGGTCACCACGATGGAGATGCTCGACGAGGTCTGTTCCGACATGCGCCTGGAATGGCCGGGCATGAGGCGACGCGGGGCCGGGGGCACGGTGGAAGCTTTTCCGGGTGATCGCCTCTACGGGCGGGGGTTGCCGAGCTCTTAAGGCCGGCCTCGTCGGGTCACCCTCCGGGTTGGAACCGCTCGGCCGGATATCCACTGGCGCGGATCCCTAAGGGAATTTCCCTACCGATTCAGGTCTTTCCCCGAGATAATCTGTAAGGGGTTTGCCTGAGCGGGCCCAGCTCCGCTTCCGGCGCCCAACTCCAGACTGACGGAAGGAACAGACGAAACATGCGGAAAGTCCTCGCGCTATCGGCGGTTTTTGCTAGCATTTTGCTGTTAGCGGCCTTGCCTGCAAACGCGAAGAAAACGGTGGATCAAGAGGTCGGACCGGCGCTCGGTCCCTGGCCCAGCCCGAATCCTTGGGAGCGGCCTCTGGCTCTGGGTCCCTGGCCCAGCCCGAATCCTTGGGAGCGGCCTCTGGCTCTGGGTCCCTGGCCCAGCCCGAACCCCTGGGAGCGGCCTCTGGCCCTGGGTCCTTGGCCCAGCCCGAATCCGTGGGAGCGGCCTCAAAGGAAAGCCTGAGCCGGCCGGCCGGCGACACCGGCGTCAATGCGGGTAAGCTCTAACGCCGGTGTCCCGTGCAGCGCTACACTTTCCTCATCCTCGGAACCTGCGGCATGCTGTTGCAGGTTCTCGTCATCTACGCGATGACGCGAACCTCGATCCGCAGGTTCGGAGGGATTTTTTTTTATCTGCTGGTGGTTTTCCTCACCTCGGTCGCCGACATGGCGGTCTTCTTCGAGCTCGGCACCTGGCCGGAGTGGTATCTTCGCTACTTTGATATCAACAATGTAATCCGCCACCTGGCGGTCTTCATCGCAGTCGTCTCCCTGCTTTACGTGGCGACTCGAGACCACCCGCGGCGCGCCGCCTACCGCTTACGCCTTCTGGTCGGGACCGCAGCGCTGGTCGCGCTGAGCCTTCTGGTTTCCTCCGATCCCAGGCTGGGCATTTACATGACGAAGGTGGCGCGCAACCTCAGTTTCGCTGCCGTGCTCATGAATTTGTTTCTGTGGTTCTCGCTCATTCGCGTCCGGGAACGAGATCGGCGGCTGTTTTTGGTTAGCGGCGGCCTGGGAATCAACATGGCGGGGGAAGCGATCGGCCAGTCGATGCTGTATCTGTCGCCGGTTCTGGCATTTCCTGCCAATCTGATCAATGTCGTATCTCATCTTGCCTGTCTGTACATCTGGTGGCGAGCCTTCCGGCCGCCCGCGCCGGTGGTGGCGCGCGCCTGAAGGCGGCAGGCGGGGCCGTTTTGACGCACCTCGTTGGGCCTCAGTAGAATGGAGGCGCGTCATCGTCGCCTGTCGGTTGCGAGGCGCGGCGCGGATCCTGAATGAGCGAAGGTAGTCTTTCGATGAATCGCAGGGCTTTTTTCGGCGCCGCGGCGTTGAGTCTCGGCGCCCGCCGCATCTTGGGAGCCAATGATCGGATCAATCTCGGCATCATCGGCGTGGGAGGGCGGGGCTCCTACGTCGGGCGGTACTTTGCCCGCATCGGCGAGCAGACGGGCGGCGTGCGGGTGGCCGCCGTGTGCGACGTCTGGCAGCGGCGCGTGCGCGAGAACAAGGAATTTTTCCGCTGTGACGGGTATCTGGACTACCGCGAGCTGCTGGCGCGCAACGACATTGACGCGGTGCTGATCGCGACGCCCGACCACTGGCATGCCACCCAGGCCATCGAGGCCATGCGCTCGGGCAAGGACGTCTACCTTGAGAAGCCGATGTGCCACACCATCAAAGAGGCCAAGGCCTTGGTGGACACGGTCAAGGAGACGGGTCGGGTGCTTCAGGTCGGCTCGCAGACGACCTCCGGCCAGCAGTGGCAAAAAGCCAAGCAGGTGATCGCCGACGGCATGATCGGCAAGATGATCATGAGCCAGGGATCCTATCACCGCAACTCGCGCGAAGGCGAGTGGAACTGGCCGATCGATCCGAACGCGGGTCCGGACCGCAAGGGGGACGACTATATCGACTGGAAGATGTGGCTGGGACCGGCGCCGGCGCGCCCCTACGATCCGGACCGTTACTTCCGTTTTCGCAAATACTGGGACTACTCTGGCGGCATCGCGACCGACCTGTTCTATCATGTGGTGGCGCCGCTCAATCTCTGCTGGGACGAGCCCCAGTTTCCCCATAAGGTGATGGCGGGCGGGCAGATCGCGGTGTTTGACGACCGGGAGGTGCCCGACACGTTCCACCTGATCGCCGAATACCGCAAGGGCCACTCGCTTGTGTTGAGCTCCTCGATGGCGAACTCGCAGCACATTCCCGGGCTGATCCGAGGTCACCTAGGCACGGTGATCATGGTCGAGCACGGGCGGTTCGAAGGATACGCCCCTTATATTACGGTGCGGCCCGAGGCGGCGGGCCCCGACGGCCGGGCGATCGTCGGCGAGGAGTATGCGGCCCGTTGGGGCACCGCTCCGATCCGCATCCCCGTCGAACGCGAGGACACGCTGGCCAAGCACATCAACAATTTTCTCGAGTGCATTCGCTCGCGGGGCAAGCCGACTCTAGATGTCGAAACCGGCGCCAAGGCGCAAGTGGTCATCTCGATGGCGGTTCAGTCCTATCGCGAGGGCCGCGTCCTTTACTTTGACGAAGCGCGCTGGCGAGTGCTGGCGCGGCCGCCGCGCGCCTGAGGATCGGCGCGACGGTCTCAGAGGTCGGCTTCGATCTCGCGCCAGTCTTCAGGCTCGCGGAACTTATAGCCCCGCAAGCCGGCATCGATGCTGCGCAGCAGGCCGGTCAGGACGCTGCCGGGGCCGACCTCGATGAAGCGCGTCACGCCCTGGTCGGCCAGGACGCGGACGGACTGTTGCCAGAGCACGGGATTGGGTATCTGCTCGTAGAGGCCCCGGCGCGCCTCGGCGCCGTCGCGGATCAGCCGCGCCTGCCAGTTGTTGACCAGCGGAACCTCCAGGTCACGGAACTCGGTCGCTTCAAGCTCCGGCCGGAGCTTCTGCTGGGCGGGCGCCATCAGCGGGCAGTGGAAAGGGGCGCTGACCGGCAAAAGGGCGGCCTTGCGGGCTCCGACCGCCTTGGCGAGCTCGATGGCCCGGTGCACCGCTCCGGCGTGCCCGGCGATGACCACCTGGTCCGGCGAATTCCAGTTGGCGGCTGAAAGCACCTCGCCCTGCGCCGCCTCGGCAATCACCTCGGCCAGCCGCTCGGCAGGGAGTTTCAAAAGCGCGGCCATGGCTCCGACACCCACCGGCACGGCCTCTTGCATATAGCGACCGCGATTCCGAACCAGGCGAAGCGCGTCGGCGAAGGCGAGCGAGCCGGCCGCTACGAGCGCCGAATACTCTCCGAGGCTGTGACCGGCGACGAAGTCCGGCCGCAGGCCCTTCTCGCGCAGGACGGCGAAAGCGGCGATGGAGACGGTCAGGATAGCCGGCTGGGTATTCTCGGTCAGGGCCAGGGCTTCGGCCGGGCCCTCAAAGCAGAGTCGCGAGAGGGAAAAACCCAGGACCCGGTCGGCCTCCTCAAAGACGGCCCGCGCAGAGTCGAACTGCTCGGCCAGCTTCTTGCCCATCCCGGGGACTTGGGAGCCCTGCCCGGGAAACAGGAATGCCGTCAATGCCATAGAGAGACCATTCTCCCACGGCGCGGGCTCGGTCCGGACAGCGAAGGGTCAGAGGAATTTCTGAAATTCGCCACATCCAATACGTGGGTTGCTGCGTCTATTGCAATGAAGCTGGGACCTCGCATAGGGTTTTCAACCGATTTCTATGGAGAGGAGGACGCCGATGAAGCTGGTGAATGCGATCTCCGTCGTCGAGAGCACCGGGGCGGTTCACTGCCCCATATGCACGCGAACCGTCGAGGCCCGGATCATCACCCGGAGCCGGCGGGCGGAGGTGAAGCCGGGCCAGAAATGCCCGCGGTGCGGCTCATCGCTCGACGCTGCTGCGGTGCTCAGATTCGACCGAGCCGCGTAGGCGATTCCGGCCGCCCCGCGGCGCCCGGTTTGCGTTATAGTAAGAACGGAGGTTGGAGTGGGAGCGCGGAACCGAAAGAAGCAGCCACCGCCTGAGGAGCCCGTGGTGCCGCGGCAAATTCTGGAGCAGGCCAGGAAGTCCGTGTCCACTGACCGGGCCAAACCGGCCCGCCGCTGCATGGTTTGCGGTTCTGAGTGTGCGCCGAATTCGGTCGAGGATCTGTGCTGGGTTTGCCGGCGCTTGAAGATCTCCGCGTGGTCGGAGGCCGACCATCAGATCTCCGCTCAGGAGTAAAAGCCCGCCTTTTTCCCCCGGCCCTGCTCCAGGGCCTTCTCATACACGTAGGCGCCGGCATAGACGTCTTCGACGGCAAGACCGTTGGACTTGAAAATGGTGACGCCCGGGCTAGCATGGCTTTGCCGGGCGCCCAGGACAAGCTCCTTCAGCTCGACGATGGGCAGGCTGTGCCACTGCTCGGCGGGCCGCGCAAGCAGCAGGTCTCCGGACTCGATGCGGGCCTGCTCGAGCGAGTCGACCACGATGCGGCCGGCGCCCAAGACGAGCTCCGGCGGCAGCTCGCGCCGCGCCGGATGATTCGAGCCGACCGCGCAAACGAGGGTGTCGCAACCGATCCAGCCGGCCTCGAGCACCGGCTCGCGGGAGCTTGTCACGGTGATGACGATCGAAGCGCCTTCGACGGCCTCGCGTGCGGTCGGGGCGGCCTCCACCTCTATGCCGAAGGCCTGCCGGCATGCGGCGGCGAAAGCGCCGCGCCGATCCGGCGAGCGGCTCCAGACCCGCGCCCGGCGCAGGCGCCGAACCGCGAGCACCGCCTCCAGTTGCGTCCAGGCCTGGAAACCCGTCCCTATCATCCCGAGTTCGTCCGCTTCCGGCGGGCTGAGCGCCTCGACGGCGACGGCAGTCGTCGCGCCCGTGCGAATCCGGCCCAGATGATTGGCCTCCATGAGCGCCAGGGGCGAGGCGGTGGCGGCGTCGTAGAGCAGAAACAGGAAGTGGGCGCCGTGTTCCGGGTGGGTGGTATAGATTTTCGTGCCGAAGTAGTTGGGCCCGGCGCCGGCCATGGCGTGGAGGATGGCTTTGGTGGGCAGCGCCAGGCGGCGTCGCGGCTGGTTCAAGGCTCTGCCGTCGGCCAGGTCGCGGAAGGCCTGCCGCATTAACGGCACCGCCTCCGGCACGGGCAGCAAAGCGCGGACGTCCTCTTCGGTGAGCCACAGCAAGGGGCGCCTCGTCAAGCGCGAGCCGGATCGACCTTCTCCGGGTCGACACCGAGTTCGGCGAAAGCGGCCACCGCCCGCGCCGGGCTCAGCATGCCCTCGCGCGCCAGAGCGGAGAGGGCCGCGGCGGCGATGGACTCGGCGTTGACTTCGAAAAAACGGCGCAGATGAAGTCGGTTGTCGCTGCGCCCGAAGCCGTCGGTGCCGAGCGAGACCAGCCGGCTGCCGAGCCAGGGCGCAAGCTGGTCGGGAACGATCTTCATATAGTCGGTAGCCGCGATCACCGGGCCGGCGTGCCCTTCGAGCACTTGCGTGATGTAGGGCCGCCGCGGCGGCTCGGCCGGATGCAGGCGGTTCCAGCGCTCGACGGCCAGCGCCTCGCGGCGCAGCTCGTTGTAGCTGGTGACGCTCCAGACGTCGGCGGGGATGTCAAAGCGGTCCCGGAGGATCTGCTGCGCACGCAGCGCCTCGTTCAGGATCGGGCCCGAGCCGAACAGTTGCACGACGGCCTGGCCGCCCGGAGCGGGCGAGAACAGGTAAATGCCGCGCAGGATTCCCTCGCGGCATCCCTCCGGCATGGGCGGCTGGACGTAAAACTCGTTGTAATGCGTGATGTAGTAGAAGCGGTCCTCCATCTCCTCGTACATGCGGCGGATGCCGTCCTGGATGATGACCGCCATTTCGTAGGCGTAGGCGGGGTCGTAACTGGCGCACGTCGGCACGGTCGAGGCCAGTACGAGACTGTGGCCGTCCTGATGCTGTAGCCCTTCGCCGGCGAGCGTGGTGCGCCCGGCAGTGCCGCCCATGAGGAAGCCTTTGCCCCGCGAGTCGGCGAAGGCCCAGATCAGATCGCCCACGCGCTGGAAGCCGAACATCGAGTAGAAGATGAAAAATGGAATCATCGGCACGCCGTAGTTGGCATAGGCGGTGCCCGCCGCCGTGAGCGAGGCCAGCGAGCCGGCCTCGGTGATGCCCTCTTCAAGGATCTGGCCGTCGCGCGCCTCCTTGTAGTAGAGAAACAGATCGCTGTCGACGGGCTTGTAAAGCTGCCCTTGACTGGCATAGATTCCCACCTGCCGGAACAAGGACTCCATGCCGAAGGTTCGGGCCTCGTCGGGAATGATCGGCACGATCAGCTTGCCGAGCTGCGGGTCGCGCAGCAAGGCCCGAAGAATGCTGACGAAACCTGCCGTGGTCATGGCGGCGCGGCCTTTGGAGCCGGCCAGAGCGTCGGCGAAGATCTCAAGCGGGGGCGCCTTGAGCTCGATCCGCTTCACCCTGCGAGCCGGCAGGTAGCCGCCCAGCTCTTTTCGCCGCTGGTGCAGGTACTGGATCTCGGGGCTGTCGTCCGGGGGTCGGTAGAAGGAGACGGTGTGCACCGCCTCCTCGGGGATCGGGATGTCGAAGCGCTGGCGGAAGTACTCGAGCTCTTTTTCGTTGAGCTTCTTCTGCTGGTGCGTGATGTTTTTACCCTCGCCTGCCTCGCCCAATCCGTAGCCTTTGATCGTGAAGGCGAGCACCACCGAGGGGCCGCCGCGGTGTTCCACCGCCCGTTTATAGGCGTTATAGACCTTCTGTGGGTCATGGCCGCCGCGGCGGAGCTTTTCGAGCTGCTCGTCGGTCAGGTCGGCCACCAGCTCCAACAGCTCCGGGTACTTGCCGAAGAACTCCTTGCGCACGTAGGCTCCGCCTTTGACCTTGAAGTTCTGGTACTCGCCGTCGACGCATTCCATCATGCGTTTGACGAGCAGCCCCGAGGTGTCCTTGGCGAGCAGCGCGTCCCAGTCGTCGCCCCAGATCACCTTGATGACGTTCCAGCGGGCGCCGCGGAAAGCCGCCTCGAGCTCCTGGATGATGTGGCCGTTGCCGCGGACCGGTCCGTCGAGCCTTTGGAGGTTGCAGTTGACAACCCAGATCAGATTGTCCAGGTTCTCGCGCGAGGCCAGCGTGATGGCGCCGAGCGTTTCCGGCTCGTCGACCTCCCCGTCGCCCACGAACGCCCAGACCTTTCGCGGCGTAGGCGGGATGATGCCCCGGTTCTCCAGATAGCGCATGAACCGGGCCTGATAAATCGAGTTGATCGGGCCCAGACCCATCGAGACGGTCGGGAACTGCCAGAAATCGGGCATCAGCCAAGGGTGGGGATAGGAGGAGAGCCCGGGGTGGTCGCGGAGCTCGTGCCGGAAGTTCTCCAGATGCTTCTCGGTCAGGCGCCCCTCCAGATAGGCGCGGGCGTAGATGCCCGGGGAGGCGTGCCCCTGGAAGTAGACGAAATCGCCCGGCTGGTCTCCGTAGGAGGCCCGGAAGAAGTGATTGAAGCCGACCTCGACGAGGGTCGCCAGCGAGGCGTAGGTCGAAATGTGCCCCCCGATTCCGTCGTCGTACTTGTTGGCGCGCGCCACCATCGCCATGGCGTTCCAGCGGATGAGGCTCTTGATGCGCCGCTCGATCTGCCGGTCACCCGGATAGGGAACCTCCTCTTCGACCGGGATGGTGTTGACGTACGGCGTGTTGACGTCGTAGGTGTGCCGGACGCCGTAGACGGCGGCGCGCTCCACCAACCGATCGAGCAGATACTTCAGCCGATCCGGTCCGGACGCATCGAAAACCTCATCGAGCGCCTCCAGCCACTCTCTGGTCTCTTGAGGATTCGCATCCCCCGACACTTCAATCTTTTGCCGCAGCATGGATTGCCCGTAATATTCTCATGATAACGGTTTTTGGGCCGCCGAACCTCCGAATTTGCGCGCCGAGTTGGTTTACTTTAAAGGGTTGATGTCCGTGCCGTGAAGCTCGTCATTCAAATCCCCTGCTACAACGAGGAGGCGACGCTGCCGGAGACGATTCGGGCGCTTCCCCGGAGGCTGCAGTCGATCGACGAGATTGAGATCCTGGTCGTCGATGACGGCTCGACGGACCGGACGGCCGAGGTGGCGAAAGCCTCGGGTGCCGATCGGGTGGTTCGCCTGAGCTCGAACCAGGGGTTGGCCCGCGCCTTCCTGGCCGGGATCGAGGCCTCGCTGCGGGCGGGCGCAGACATTATCGTGAACACCGACGGGGACAACCAGTACTGCGGCGCCGACGTCGCGCGCCTGGTTGCTCCCATCCTGGAGGGCCGGGCGGAGATTGTGGTGGGCGCCCGGCCGATCGACAGCATCCGACACTTCTCGACCAGCAAACGGCTGCTCGAGAAGCTGGGGAGTTGGGTCGTCCGGCTGGTCAGCGGCACCGACATCGCCGACGCGCCGAGCGGATTCCGGGCCTTCAGTCGCCGCGCAGCGCTCCAGCTAAGCGTCTTCAGCAGTTACACCTATACACTGGAAACGATCATCCAGGCGGGCCTGAAGAACATCCCGATCGTCTCGGTTCCGATCCGCACCAACGACTGCCGGCGACCCTCGCGGCTGGTGCGAAGCGTCCCGTCGTATCTGTGGCGGTCCGTACTCACCATCGCGCATATCTTCATGGTCTACCGGCCACTGAAGTTTTTCTGCCTGCTGGCGGCGCCGCCGCTGGCCGGTGGCGCCAGCCTCGTGTTGCGCTGGTTATACCTGTTCCTGTTCGTCGATCCGACTCGATCGCGTGCGCCGAGCCTGATCGCCGCGGCTATACTCCTGGTTCTCGGCTTTCAGCTTGTCGCCGTGGGCCTGGTGGCGGAGCTGGCGGGCGCCAATCGCCAGCTTCTCGAGGAGATCCGACTCCGCCTGCGCGAGCAGCAGTTCGGCGGCGAAGCCGCGGGAACTCGAAAGTGAACGAGGCGGAACGTCTCTGGCGGCGTCTGAGCGCGCAGGTGATCGACGCCGGCAACTGCATGCACTGCGGCGCTTGTGCGGGCCTGAACCCCGGCCTGCTGGAAATCGTCGACACCGAAGCCGGTCCGTTGCCCCATCTGAAGCGGCCGCCGGCCGCAAGCGATGAAC
>Ga0197142_1000872_pt1 | contig 28263 bp, 23 predicted proteins | sample GBS60_MetaG_FD_148614 | JGI IMG/M metagenome (GOLD analysis project Ga0197142, IMG submission 148614) | Sediment microbial communities from Great Boiling Springs, Gerlach, Nevada, United States - GBS 60_MetaG | ecosystem: Environmental > Aquatic > Thermal springs > Hot (42-90C) > Sediment... | reverse complement strand
CCCGCCCTCCAGCCCCCCCTCCAGTGCGGGCGCAGCGCCGCTGCGCCCCGACGCGCCGCTGCGCCCCGACGCGCCGCTGCCCTCCCATGATGCCCCACCGCTGCACCCCCCCGTCCCCCTCCCGGCGTCAACCGGATCGGGAGCGCCAGTTGGCGACGCGCAACGGCGACGCGGGCGGTTGATCGGCGGAATCGTCGCTGCGGTGGTGCTCCTGGCAGCCTGTCTGGGCGGCGGCTACTTCGTACTGCAGGCAAGCGGGCTGATCCCGGCAGCAACCGCCATCTCTGGCGTATCGCCAGTGCCTGCGTCACCGGTAGATGCACGCACACCGGCAAGCGGGGGGAGCGCCGCGACTGCCGAAGCGCGTCAGAACGCCACGGCAACCGCCATCGCCGCAGCCCAGCAGGCGACGGCGACGGCGCGCGTCAATGGGCAGACGGCAACAGCCCAGGCGGGTCAGGCAATCGAAGTGCAAACTGCAACCGCAATTGCGCGGCAGACGGTCGCTGCGGCGGCGCAACAGACCGCCGCTGCCATTGCAGCGGCGACCCAGACAGCCGCTGTGCCAACTGCCACACCCGCGCCACAATTCCTCCAGCCGCAACCGGGCACGCTCTCGCTGGCGGATTATCAGGCGCAGACGCGCGGTTTGCGGCGACTCCTGTTTGAAACGTTCGACCGGGGCGAACGCACAAAAGCAATCTGGGCGCAGGTGGACAATGAACGACGACGCGCGGCGCTGCGCGACAACCTCTACTATCTGACGGTCAAAGTACCAGACCTCTCCACCTGGTATACCTGGGATCGCGATCTGGGGAATACCTACAATATCGAACTGAGTGTTGCATTTCAGACCGTCGGGGCGCCAGCAGCGGTCGGCATCGCCTTCGATGTGCAACCGGACGCCAATAGTGTGCTCCTCTTTGAGATTACTAACGACAAACGCTGGCAATTCAGTACGTTCGTGAATGGTGAGTTTGTTCCAGAACGCAGCACACAACTCATCCCCGAAGACATCATCGTTGATGGTAATGGCACAAATACGCTGTGGGTTATGCGCACGCCCAACGAGATTCAACTCTGGATCAACAGCAAACATGTCGCCACGGTGTCACCGGGTTCTTCTCCAGGGGGGCGTGCGGGGGTTGCCGCGTCATCGTTCAGCAGTCTGACGCAACCGGCAACGATGATCGTGGATAATTTCCTGGCGCGCGCACCGTGATGGGTTGACTGTTACAGTCGGGACCGTGGGTCAAGCGCATCGCGCAACCCATCACCCATAAAATTGATGCTCAGCACGGTCAGAAAGATCAGAGCGCCCGGAATGAGCGCCAGCCATGGCGCTGCCTGAAGATACTGACTGCCATCGGTCACCAGGCGTCCCCACGTTGGGGTATCAGGCGGGAAGCCAACACCGAGGAACGAGAGGGTCGATTCAGCAATGATCGCGCTCCCGATTTCCAGCGTGGCGGCGACGATGATCGGGCTGATGGCGTTCGGCAGAATATGGCGGAACATGATCGCCGTCTGAGAGATGCCCAGACAGCGCGCCGCTTCGACAAACTCCTTCTCCTTGAGCGAAAGGAACGTCGCGCGCACGACGCGCGCCGTCTGCATCCACGCCAGCGCGCCGATCACTGTCACCACAATCACGAAGATGCCCGCCTCCGGCGACCCCATCGCCTGGATAACCGGCTCGCGGAACAGATAGACCGTTAGCAGGATGAGCGGCACTGAGGGAAGCGACAGGAACAGATCGGTCAGACGCATCAACACCTGATCGACCACGCCGCCGAAGAAGCCGGCCGCAGCGCCGATAATTGTCCCCAGCGAAATGGCGATCAGCATCGCAACAAAACCCACCGCCAGCGAGACGCGCCCGCCATAGATGCAGCGCGCCAGCAGATCGCGTCCCAGGTCGTCGGTGCCGAACGGATGCACATGGGTCGGCGGCGAAAGGAGCGCCAGAAAATCGAGATGATCGATCAAGACACGAATATCGGGGTTCTCTGCCGTCACCGGAATGCCCGATTGTGCCAGTTGATCGACCAGGTAGCGTTCATACCACCAGGCGCCAACGGTCACCGCCAGGGTCAAAAAGATCAGAATGCCAGCGCCGATCAAGGCAAGCGTATGCTTACGGAAACGCCGCCAGGCATCTCCCAGCAGCGTGCGCGGCTTCGCCGACACGCCAAGTTGCAACTGACGAATCGCAGCAGCCGGATCGGACACGGAAGACGTATTGATGGTCTGGTTCGCTTCAGACATGGGCGCCTCGTTTGACGTAACGAACTAACTGTAACGCACACGGGGATCGAGCACGCCGTAGAGTATATCGGCGATCAAATTGAAAAAGACGGTGAGACAGGCAAAAATAAACGTGATTGCCATCACGACCGGCGTATCAGAGTTCTGGATCGACGTGATCAACAACTGACCGATGCCATTCACGCGAAAGAGGTTCTCGGTAATAATCGCGCCGGCGAAAATGGTCGGAATACCAAGCGCAATCAGCGTCACGACCGGAATCATGCTATTGCGCAGCACATGGCGGATGATCACCATCCGGTCAGCCAGACCTTTGGCGCGCGCGGTGCGCACATAATCGAGCGGAAGGTTATCGAGCATCGACGAGCGCATGAAGCGGGTCAACGCCGCAGTCTGTTGCACCACCAGCACCGTCACCGGCAATGTCATCTGGCGGATCTGTTCGGTGATTCCGTCCCAACCTGCCAGATTAAGGGTTGAATTATAGACGATCGGGAACCACTTCAGGTTTATCGCAAACACCAGCATCAATGCCAGACCGGTGAAGAACGACGGAACGGAAAAACCAATAAATGCCAGGAACGTCGCTACCTGATCGAACCAGGAGTACTGCTTCACTGCCGAGATCACGCCGATAGGAATGGCGATCAGCACCGCAATCAGATACGCCGTTCCTACCACAATCAGGGTCTGCGGCAGACGCTGCCAGATCAGATCGATCACCGGACCGCGCGTTCCGAACGAAAACCCCCAATCACCCTGCGCCAGCGCTGTCAGCCATTTGACATACCGCACATACCAGGGCTGATCGAGACCAAACTGAATACGGATCAACTCGCGCGTCGATTCAGGAATTGCCGGATTGAGCGCAAACTGCGCCAGCGGATCGCCCGGCGCCAGCGCCAGAATGGCAAAAATCACAAAACTGATAATCAACAAGGTCGGAATAGCAATAAGTATCCGCCGCACAATATACTGAGCCATACCACGTCCCTTTTACCGATTGAGTACGACAACGCAGGGGACAGGCCCTTTCCTGTCCCCTGCGCAACACACCTGTGTCTACTTGCTCCAGGAGGCGATATTCCAGACGTTGGAGTCGAACGTGTTGTAGGTAGGTCCTTTGAGCGCCTTCACCTTCGCGTTCGGCGTCTGGCGGTTGATCAGCGGAATCACCGCACCATCGGTCACCAGCAGATCGTTCATCTTGATCGCCAGTTCGGCGCGCTTCTTCAGGTCAAGTTCCTTCTTCAACTGCTCGAAAAGCTTGTCGTACTCCGGGTTGCAGTAGCGACCGTCATTGTTGCCGTTCCACTGATTGGCGACCGAAGCGCGCTCTTCGCAGGTCCAGCCCTGGAGGTACTGCTGTGGATCGGCGTTGTTCGGACCGTTGGTGTACATCTGGAGGTCGGCGTAAAACTTGTTCAGGGTATCCGGGTTGCCTGGATCGCCACTGAAGAAGACGCTGGCATCAATGGCTTTGACGTTCACCTGAATACCGATCTCCGCCAGGTTCGACTTGATGATCGCCTGGGTGCTCTGGCGCAGCGGGTTGATCGAGGTCTGGAAACTGACGACCAGACGCACGCCATTCTTCTCCCGCACTGAGCCGTTCAACTTCCAACCCGCGTCTTCGAGCAACTTCTTCGCCGCTTCGACATCGCGGTTGCACGTCAGGTTTGGCGAATTGACCGCAGCCGGCACCACCAGAATATTGCAGGTGGGTTCGCCGGTGGGACCGTACAACTGCTCAGCGATCGCCTTGCGATCAATCGCCAGCGAGATCGCCTTGCGCACTGCGGGATCGGTCAGGAAGGGGTGGGGTTGATCCGGTTCGCTGCGCTTGTCGCCCAGTGCCGGGTCGGGGTTCGAGAAATTGACTACAATGCGCTCGACGCCGAACGAACCACCAGCAATCGGGTCGCACTTGCCGGAAGCAAAGATCGGCTCAAGCACTGCCTTTGGCACCTGGAGGTTCCAGGCAAAATCGACTTCTTCCGTCTCGCACACGGCGCGCGCCGCCGACGCAGCATCACCGCCGCCCTTGATCTCGACCTCGTCGAAGAAGACGTTGTCGGCGTCGCGGAAGAAGGGATTGCGTTCGTAGATCACCACATCGCCCGGCTTGAACTCTTTCAACTTCCAGGCATTTGTGCCGATTGGAGCGAGGTTCGCCACCTGACATGCAGCGTCGGTGCTGGCTGCCGCGCCGATGCACTTCTCGAACTGCTTCTTCTGCAGGATCATGCCGTTCGGACCGACGAACGAGATATACGGGTTGGCGTTCGGCTCTTTCCAGGTGATCTTAACGGTCGTCTCATCGATCTTTTCGACGTTTGCGATCGGATCGAAGACCGCCTTGGTGGTGCAGGCAGTCGCAGGGTCGGCGCAGTACTGCCAGGTGAAGATGATGTCGTCAACGGTGAAATCGCTGCCATCCGACCACTTCAGCCCTGGTTTGATCTTCCACGTTACGCTGGTTCCGTCAGGAGCGACGCCGCCATTCTCGATCGTCGGAATCTCCGCCGCCAGGAAGGGCACCAGTTCATCCTTTTCGTTGTAGCGCGCCAGCGGTTCGAGGATGACCGTTGCGCCGTCGAAGTCCTTCGTACCCGTCGCCAGGTGCGGGTTGAGGGTCGTCACCGCCTGCCAGTACAGGATCTTCAGGCGACCGCCGCGCTGCGCTGCTGGCGGTGTGGTCGGCGCTACCGTCGGTTGCGCCGCTGGCGCCGTGGTCGGCGCTGCGGTCGGTTGCGCCGCTGGCGCCGTGGTCGGCGCTGCGGTCGGTTGCGCCGCTGGCGCCGTGGTCGGCGCTGCGGCTGGCTGCCCGCCACACGCTGCCAGAACCGGGACGATCAGGATGAGGAGCAGCGCCAGCGCACCGCTCTTCCGCCACACGTTATGAATCGAACGCATAGTGGTATCGATCCTTTCACTAACATTGAGGAATCTGCCAAAACTTCGGGCGTAGAGAGAAGATGTGCTGATGTTTGTCTGTTGCATCACCTCCCGTATGATGTTGAATACGGTCGCATCCCCGGTTTACTGTATGGCAATGCCCGCGCCTGTCGTTGGCGCTCTGCACAGCCTCGCAGAAAACAGGCATGCATCCATTGCTGCACGGGTGTGAAAGGCAGGTAACGAGAGTTAGCGTATCATACCATGAAGGTTAAGGAACGTCAACGGAGATGTTACGGTCTGCGATTGCGCGCCGCTGCTGCGGTTCATGAACGCTGCAAAATATCGCGCACGCGCGCAAACTGATCGGTCGAGACATTGGGGTTGGACGCTTCGATCTCCTGGATGGCGCGTCGCGCTGCCTCGGCGACCGATGCCCCCCAGGAAGTGCACGCCGGGTCTTCTTCGGCGCGTTGACGCAGCGCAGGGATCGCTTCAGCCACATTCATGTGCGCCAGCGCGTTGCAGGCGGCGAAGCGCACATCAGGCGCGGGATGGTGCAGCGCGATGAGCAGCGGATGGAAGGCGCGCGTGTCGCCGATGCGCCCAAGAGCAATCGCAGCCCGTTGCGCAACACGCGGGTCGGGGTCGGTAAGCGCGTGGAACAGCGCGTTGAGTGAACGTCCTTCACCAATCACCCCCAGGATGCGGATGGCTTCAATCCGCACGACCGGATCATCGCCTTCCGCCAGTTCCAGCAGTGCGGGGAGCGCAGGCTGCCCGATAACCCCCAACGCCCACGCTGCGCGCATGCGCACCTCCCGGTCGTTGTGGTAGAGCAGGTCGATCAGCGGCGCAACGGCAGCCTCGCCCAGCATTCCCAGCGCAAACGACGCCTGGGCGCGGGTGAATTCGTCGCCGTGCTGAAGTTCTTCCACTAACCGGGAGATCGATTCGGGCGTTCGCTTCATATCGGCGCCTCGCTTTCATCGGTCAGAAAATAGAAGCACGGCATCTATGCCGTAACGTTGACCAGATCATAACGCATCGCGTTACAGCAAATTCCTCCCAACCCCGTGCGCGCACCCGTGTCCTGCTCATCCCAGCACCTCCCGAACTCCTCGCAGGCGCGTCGTCAACATGCGCTGCGCGACCTGACTATCCAGCGCGCAGTTCCGCGGGCGGCGGGGCGCTGCCGGGCTGGGACCGCTGCGCAAGCCAGAAGGGTCGCGCCCAAATGCACGCGCCACCAGACAGGCGAATTCGTAACGGCTGACCACATCCGATCCGGCGACATGCACAATGCCGCTCCTGTCGATAGCAGCGAGTTCCAGCAACGCCGCTGCCAGATCGCCGACTTCGATGGGGCAGCGCAGTTCATCAGTGAAAAAGACCGCCTCCGCGCGCCCATCGAGCACATCGAGCACGAATCGCTCATGCCTGCCGGGGCGATCCGGACCACCGTAGATCAGCGATGTGCGGACAATCAGCGCTCCGGGATGGGCAGCGGCGACCAGGCGTTCGGACAACGCTTTGGCGGCGCCGTATGTCGTGACTGGTTGCGGTTCATCCGTTTCGGTGTACCTGCCGATCCGTTCTCCGTCGAAAACAACATCGCTCGACAGATGGATCAGACGCGCCTGTACCGCGAAAGCACCCTGCGCGACAGCCGCTGATCCTTCACCGATGATCGCCATCGTGTCCGGTCCTTCCTGCCGGTAGGCGGTGTGAATGACAACATCGGGCGTCACCTGCTCAACCAATCTCCGGGTTGCCGCTGCGTTGCGCAGATCCAGCGTCTCCCAGCGCACACCTGGAGTTTGCGGTCTGCGCGAGTGACAGGTTGCAACAACGTCCCAACCTTGCGCGAGCGCCAGTTCCACCAGTCTCGCGCCCAGAAATCCACTGCCGCCGGTGATCAGCAATCTGCCTGGTGCGTTCCTCAAATGCCCACCCTCTACAGCGAAGTGCAAAACAGTTGACCTTCGGGATCGCGCGCCTCATACGGTCATGCGGGCGAGACGCCCGCGCACCCGGCACGCACAAGGCTCAATCATTTTGTATTTCGCTCTAACGCTCAACCTTCCACCTTCAACCTTCCCACCTTCAACGCTCACCCGCTCCACCCTCCAGCGCATCGAGCGCTGCGCGCGCCGCCGCCTGTTCCGCCGCCTGTTTGCTGGGACCTTTTCCGGTTCCGAGGCGCTCTTCGCCTGCGCGCACCTCGACGGTGAATTCGGGACGATGCTCCGGTCCGCTTCGATCAATCTCGTGATACCGCGGGGTCACGCGACGTTCTGCCTGGATCCGCGCCTGAAGTTTGCTCTTATAATCGACCGGCAATGTGCGATCCGGCAACGACGCAAGCTCCGCCTCGAAGAGTGGTAGAAGAAAGGTCCGCACAGCGTCGAGACCCTGATCGAGGAAGAGAGCTGCAATAACTGCCTCGAACGTATCTGCCAGGAGCGCCTGGCGCTGACGTGCGCCACTTGATTCCTCGCCACGCGCCAGTAGCACATATGCACCAAGATTGTAGCGCTGTGCAAAACCGGCAAGCGTCTCGGTGCGGATCAACGCTGTGCGCCAGGCGGTCAACTCTCCCTCGCCAGCGTCAGGAAAGCGTTCAAATACCAGCCTGGCTGCCAGAAAATTGATGATCGCATCACCGAGAAACTCCAGGCGTTCGTTGCTGTCCAGGTGCATGCGCTCTTCGACATGCTCATTGAGGAAAGAACTATGGGTCAGCGCCTGCTCGAGCAGACGTTGATCAGAAAACGTGACGCCGAGACGCGCACTGAGTTCGTCAACCGACTTCCTCATAGCGTCGGAAGATGAGCGATACATTATGACCGCCGAAGCCGAACGAATTGCTGAGCACGACATCGATGCGCGCAGGCCGCGGCGTGTTGGGCACATAATCCAGGTCGCACTGCGGGTCGGGCGTGGTGTAGTTGATCGTCGGCGGGAGGAGACCTTCCTGGATCGCCAGAATGCTGACGATTGCTTCGATGGCGCCAGCAGCGCCGAGCAGGTGACCAAACTGCGACTTGCTCGAACTGACCGGCACGCGATAGGCGCGCTCGCCGAGCAGGCGCTTGATCGCCTCAGTCTCGGCTATATCGCCAGCTGGCGTGCTGGTGCCATGGGCATTGATGTAATCGATGTCATCGGGCGAGAGACCGGCATGGTGCAACGCAGCGCGCATCGAACGCAACGCGCCTTCGCCGCCAGGCGGCGGTTGCGTAATGTGGTAGGCATCCGCTGAGAGACCGTAGCCGACCAGTTCTGCCAGAATGCGCGCTCCGCGCGACCGGGCGAACTCCAGGTCTTCCAGCACCAGCACCGCACCGCCCTCCGCCAGGACAAACCCATCACGATCAGCGTCAAACGGGCGCGACGCGCCAGCCGGATCGTCGTTGCGGGTCGAAATGGCTTTGGCGCTGGCAAACGATGCAATACCGATCGGCGTGATCGGCGCCTCGCTTCCGCCCGCCACCATTGCCACCGCCCAACCACGCCGGATGATCTCCGCTGCCTCGCCAATCGCGTGCGCACCACTGGCGCAGGCGGACGTCGGACAATAGTTTGGACCTTTGAGTCCAAACATCATCGACACCTGACCGGATGCCATATTCGTGATCATCGCCGGTACAAGAAACGGGCTGATCCGCGACGGACCCCGCTCTTGCAGCGTAACGATCCCTTCCGCCAGCGTGGTGATGCCGCCAATCCCACTGCCGATGACCACGCCGATCAAGTCGGCGTTCTCCGGCGTGATGGACAACTCGGCAGTGCGCAGCGCCTCGGTTGCGGCGGCAATTGCCAGGTGAATGAAACGGTCGTTCCGACGGACCTCTTTACGGTCCATATAGTTGTACGGATCGAAGCCGCGCACCTCGCCTGCGATGCGCGAGTCCAGATTCGAAGCATCACAGAGCGTTATTGGACCGATCCCGCTCCGCGCTTCGCGGATCCCCTGCCAGAGCGCCGGGACATCAAGCCCAAGCGGGCTGACGGCGCCCATTCCGGTAACAACGACACGCCGTGACATCGGCTTGCATCTCCTTGACTGCTGGTCTGTCGAAGAGCAGGACGACGCCCTTGAGACCCGGTTGCTATCGATCAGCCTCTGGGCGCAGGGCGACAACGCTGCTGCAACGATTGCTGGAGTGATTATAACAGAAACCCGGCATCAATTATCAAAATTTTGTTACTTTCCTGCCTGACGTAACCCGGCGAGTGCGCCACGATGCTCCGGGTCGAGTTTGAGCGCCTTCTCAAACGCTATGCGCGCCTCTTCCTTTCTCCCAAGTCGGAGCAGGCTCTCGCCATACTTCACCCATCCCTCCACCGAACGCGGATCGAGTTTGAGCGCTTCGGCATACGAATCCACCGCCGCTTTCCAGCGCCCGCGCGAAGCCAGCAGGTCGCCAAGCTGACGGTGCGCAATCGTGTCGGAAGGATCGAGCGCAATCGCTTTTTCGAAGCATTCCTGAGCTGACTGTGCATCTCCAATATGCTGCAACAGCGCACCTTTGCCGCGCCACAGCGCGGGCATACTGGGCATGTACGAGAGTGCTTTATCGTATGCTGTCAGCGCTTCGAGCGGCTTCTGCATTGCCGTAAAAATCTCGCCGCGCGCGCCGTACAGATTGCCAAACTCGGTGCGACTCACCGCACGGCGCAACCCCTCCTCCACAGATTGCAGCGCCTCGTGGTACATCCAGAGTTTGAGCAAACAGCGCGCCATCAGGTCCCAACTATCCGGTTGATCCTGATCGAGTTCGACCGCGCGCTTGAAGCAGCGGATCGCTTCTTTGTACTCACTCATGTTCATATGCGCCAGACCGCGTTCCTTCCACTGTTCGGCTTCGTCCCGCTGGTCGAACGACGACTCGCAGACGAACGGTGCGCCGACGAGCGCTTCGCGCACCCGTTGCAGCGCCGCTTCGAGTTCGGCGAAGGACTGAAATCGCTCACCGGGGCGCTTCGCCAGACAACGCAAGACAATCGCCGCTGCATCTGGCGGCACATTGGGCGCCAGATGGCGCGGATCGGGCGGCGGCGCTTTGCGAATAAGGCGGATCAGGGCATCGTCACGCTGCGCATCGAACGGCAGGCGACCGACGAACAATTCGTAGAGGGTCACGCCAAACGCATAGATGTCGCTCCACACGCTGGCAGCAGCGCCTTCAAACAGTTCTGGCGCCATATACGGCAATGTGCCGCCCAAACCCGACGTCGAAAATGTGGCGCGCAGCGTGGTGCGACCGTGATGCTCAACCTGATCGGCATCGAACGATGTCTGCCAGGGGCGCAAGACCTTCGATAAGCCGAAGTCGGTTACCCTGGCGCGCCCATCGAACGACACCATAATGTTGTCCGGTTTGAGGTCGCGGTGAACCATGTTCAACTGTTCAACCGCGTGCTGCATCCCCCGGCAGATCTGGATGCCGTAATCGATCGCTTCTACCGGTTGCAGACGCCCCACCAGCGCGCGGAGCGAACCGCCGTGCACATACTCGGCGACGACATGGGGACGACCCATATAGGTATGGATCTCGTATGCGCGCACAATGTTGGGATGGCTGCCGAGGCGAATCCAGAGTTCCGCTTCGGCGTTGAAACGCCGGATTGCGGCTTCGTCCCAGAGGTATTTCGTTTGATACGTCTTCAAGACGACACGCCGGCGGCGCTGGCGGTCATACGCAATATACACGACCCCCATATAACCGCGCCGGACTTGCTGCACCTCGTAACGCTGATCGATAACATCATCGACCTGGTACTCGCGTCCGAGTTGCGCATCGTTGAGACGTCGGCGACGCCGAAACCATCGTTTGAGCATAGGAGTTCTCTGTGCGTCCTTCGCCCCATGCTACCACGAAACCCCTCAAAAAGGGAAGCAGCACATTAAAAACGTGAGATGTGAAGGACTTAAGCCATGCGCCAGAGAACTACCATACCTCATTTCCTGGTCCGCTCAACGCCCGCAGCAAAGCAAAGCAGGCTGCGACTCGCCGGGCGCGCAGGTCGCGTCGATGCCCCAGCAGCCATTTGCCGCTCTCGATCAACAGTTCGGCAGTATACGCAGCGAGAAGGAACATGCGCACCGCCTGCGCCAGACGATCACCGTAGCGCATCCGCGCATAACGCAGACGACTGCGGTGGAAGAGGATCAATCGTCGGATTGGGATCTGTTCGCTGCTTCGCCCCTCGTGATGAACGATCTCCGCAGTGGGAAGATAGGTGATTCGACCGTATGCCCTGAGACGCTGCTGCCATTCCAGTTCTTCGGAGTACAGCAGGAAACCGGCATCGAGCAGACCAGCGCGCTCAATTGCCGACCGTCGCACCATCAGCGCCGCTCCCACCAGCCAATCGACCGCCTGTTCCCGGTTGTCCGGCAGATCGGCGCAACGGTAATACTGTACCCACGGATTATTGGTCCAACGCCATTCTAGCGGTGTGCTCTCCCAGAAGAAGACTCCGGGGGTCGGGAAACGTCGTCGGCTCGACTGCACCGTTCCGTCCGGGTACCGCAGTCGCGGTCCGACCACTACCACCTCAGGATGGGTCTCCAGGTAGCGCACCATCTGCGGAAGCGCGTCGCCGATCACTTCGGTATCGGGATTGAGCAGCAGAACATAACAGGCATTCCAGTCGTTCCGGGCAAAGAGACGGCGCAGCGCCAGATTGTTGCCGCCGGCAAACCCCAGATTGCGCCCGGCTTCAATCACCTCAACGCCAGGGTAGCGCGTGCGCAGCAGAACCGTGGTTCCGTCGGTCGAGGCATTATCGACCACCATGATCCGGTAGTCGATGCCCGAATCGGCGAGCGATGCCTGCACCGTTGCGATGCAACGGTCGATCAGGGTGCGAACATTCCAGGAAACGATAATGATTGCAAGCATGGATTACGCAGCGTGCAGGTTAACGCTGAAGTTGCAACGAATGTTTGAACGTGGTCAGCCCCTTGAGATGAACATATTTCACCACTTCGAAGTACGCCATCGTTGCGCAGAGAAACAGACCAAGCGCCCCGTCGCGGTAGCCGCGCAGGGTGACGAAACGCCGGTAGAACTCGCGTGCTGGCGCGCCGATGAATGTCCGCCAGCGCACCGGCGCCCTCGCGGTGAAGAGTGTATGCGCCTCCTGGATGGCATACGCCCGTTGCTTGCGCCACAACTCGTCGAGATGCTCGATATTGAGATGCAGCAGATGATGGCGCAGCGTGCCGGAAGGTCCGTCGAGCGCAGCGACTTCGTGCACCAGGCGCGACTCGTCGTAGCGGGCGCATGCCCGGCGCATCAACCGCAGTTGATGGTCAGGGTACCACCCGCCGCCGCGCAGCCGTTGCCCAAAGAACAGGTTGTAGCGCGGGATCCAGAACCCCGCCATACCCGACTCGCCGGTCAGCGCAGCGCGAATCTCTGCCGCCAGGTCGGGGGGCACCCGTTCATCGGCATCGAGGAACAATACCCATGTACCGGTACAGAGATCGAGTGCGCGATTGCGCTGCGCCGGAAAGCCACGCCACGGCTCGATATGCACCCGCGCACCGAATGCGCGACAGATATCGGCAGTCGCATCAGAGGAACGATGATCGATCACGGCAACGATCTCGCCAGCAAGATCGGCGACGCTGGCAAGCGCACCGTTGATGTGCCGCTCCTCGTTCCTGGCGATGATCGCCACGGACAGCGCGGCAAGGGGTTCAGTACACGGTGGAGTCATAGACGCATGATACTCCCATACGCCCACAACCGCGACCGCAGCTCATCGTGCCCGATCGTCCGGTTCGCGTAGGCGCGCCAGGCGCCGAGGATCAGGCGCACCATGCCAGCGCGGATGATCGCTGCGTGGAGATCGGCAATGGGCGCGCTATAGTGCTTGCGAAAGAAGCGCAACCGACTTGCATACAGCGCCACCAGCATCCGGGCGCGAAACTGACCGGTTGCCGCACCGCCGACATGCACCACCCGCGCGCGAGGTTCCTGCCAGATAGCCCATCCCGCGCGTCGGGCGCGATAACACCAGTCTACCTCCTCGGCATACATAAAGTACTCCTCATCGAGCATGCCAACCTGATCGATCACCGCACAGCGGACGAGCATACACGCGCCGAGGGGATGATCGATCGGGAACGGCGCAGCACCGGATTGCTCCTGCGGGTAGCGACCATGCCACCAGGAGTTGTAGAGGCGTCCAGGCAACACCTCACCCGGCGGAAAAAGATCGAGCACCGTCATCAGCAGCGTCGGAAAGCGAAACGCCGCCGCCTGAACGGTTCCATCCGGATTCAACAACCGTGGAGCAACGATACCGACGCGGGGATGCGCATCCAGAAAAGCGACCAGCGTCTCGATAGCGCCCTCGCCCACCACGGTATCGGGGTTGAGCGCCAGCACATACTCAAGCGTCGGATGCAGATCGCGCACCGTGCGAATCGCCAGATTGGTCGCAGCAGCAAACCCCAGATTACGCCCGGCATCGATAAGCGTCACCCAGGGGAAGCGGCGACGCACCAGCACTGCGCTGCCATCACGCGACGCATTATCTACCACAACGACGTGGAACGGCAAAGAACACGTCGTGAGCGACTCAAGGCACGCAGCGAGAAGATCGCGCGTGTTGAACGAAACGATTGCCACACCGACCCTTTTCATCGCGGCGCGTAGTGTAGCAGGGGAATGCGCTGCGTGCAAGTGGTGCGTGTTGAAACCTTACGGGTTCCGGTAATACGATGGTGCTCACACGTGCGTACCATACGATAGAACAGGCTGTACACTCGAAAGAGAGCAAGACCCTATGCCAATCAACGTCCTGGTCGTCGACGACAATCGTGTCTTTCGCGACTCTTTTTGTGAATTGCTCAACGCCTGTTACGATCACCTCCAGATCATACCGGCGGGTGACGGCAGCGCCGCACTGAGTCTGACCCGGCAGATCTCCTTCGATCTGATCATTCTCGATTACGAACTGACCACCTTCAGCGGCGGCGACGTGGTGCGCCGCTTGCGCGCACGCGGCACAGCGCTGCCCCCAATTATTCTCATCTCCGCCCATCCCGACCTGCCGGTTATCGCGCGATTGCATATGGTCAGCGGCTACCTGCAAAAACCGGTGGACGCCGACGCGCTGCGCGAGGTGCTTGATCCCTTGATCAGGCAACCGCAGGTGCGCAGCGCCGGACCGACCCTCTGGCGCATTCAGGAAAAGCGCCGGTAGACGCACCTTCTGGCGCGCTCTGCGGAACCGGGCATGCAACCGACACGTTTCGTTCGTACAGGCAAACAGCAGAACGCCTGTGTGGTACGTTACCCGTCCAGGTGAGCGATCAGCAGGGCGCGGAACTCCGCCGGTTTCTCGATGTGCGGGGAGTGACCGCACTCTCTCAAGACATGCTCCGTGTAACGTCCGCCGCCTGCCGCATATGCACCAAGCACAGCACGCAGTTGAGCGAGCATCGGTTGCGGCAGGTAGACAGTAGAAGCCATCACCGGTGCGTGTTGCGAGCATCGTAGTTTGCTTACGGTTGATATATCCTGGTTTCAGGTTTGAATGCCGCCCATGAAAACCAGAAGTGGTTGATGGACACGACGGGTGTCAGTTGTTTGCCTGCCAGTTCACCGGAAACCGCCTGACCCAGGATATTCCATTCGCTGCCTGTTTGTGTATCGAAAAATGTTCCGCCTCTGAATTCGAAGTCAAGAGTCTGGTTATCCAGTAATCGCGCGTATGCCACCGCTGAGCCAACATCGCGCCCTTCGATGATACGGCCCCTGTCCAATGCGGATGCAGCGCCTTCTGCCCACAAGACAACAATCTCTCCCCCGCCGACGACATCGTTGACGACATGCAATTTTTCCAGCACATCATACGGATAGGCAACCGCCTCGCCGTTCAAGTCAACGGTCAACACTCGCGCCATTGGGGGAAGTTGATTGGGTGTTGTGCCGTCGAACAAAAACGGGGATTGGTTGATGTCGTCATATCCGAAATAAGGATTCTTGCCGTAATCGCGGGAATAGCCCGTGTTACGCGAAAGCACGCGACCATTCGGGTGCAGGTTTTTGAAGTCCGCCCATGAAATCATCGCAGCCGGATAAAGATCCAGTTGCGCGCCTGTGAACTCCCCCGCAATAGCATTACCTGTGGCCTGCTGCCACCAGGTCTCGGTCTGCCTGTCATACATAATCAGATTGCTGTAACGCAATCGCCCCGTTGTGCCGAAGTCGAGAACCTGTCCATTGAATGTGCGTTTGAAGGCAATTGCTGTATTGCACAACGGACAGAACGAAACGAGGAGCGGCTCACCGCCTATCACATCATTGACAATCTCGTGCCATATCAGAATCTGGATGGGGTAGGCGCGTGCATCATCGCCAACCTGAACAAAAACGACGGGTTCGCGGTCTTCCAGCCATTCATCTGCTTCGTGCGTAGACTGAAAGTCGGGATTGTCTATTGAGGGAATCCCATCTTTAGGCGGACCTCCCGAAAGGATTTCGCTGTATGGGACGCTGTGTTTGCTGAAATCGGTGGTGAACTCGATCTCAGCGCCGTATGGCGGAGGTTCGGCTGGAAGCGGCGTATCTTCACTCTGCCCCCCTGCCGCAACGGTTGGCGCGGGGGCGTCTGGAACGGCAACGGTCGGCGCAGGAGGTTCTGAAACGGCGACGTCTGGCTGAGAAATCGGCGCACAGGCAGCCAGCATGCATCCAGTGACGAGGATCACCCTCATCCAATTCCTGACCATGGACGCTCCTTTTCTGTAACGCCTCCTGGCGACCTGCGCAAAACCGCGACCCTGCAAGAGCACAGGGTGTCGTCAACCCTCTCTCGTTTTGCTCGCGCTATAGAGCCGGTCAGCGAGATCCGTTATCTCCGAACGCAACGCAAGTCGTTCGATCCAGGCAGCAGGGATGTCTCGCGCACCATAGTACGCTCCTGCCACCTGCCCGCATACCGCAGCCGTTGTGTCTGCGTCGTCGCCCAGATTTGCCGCCATAAGAACCGCTTCCGCAAAAGTGCGGGAACTAAAGAAACACCACATCGCCGCTTCCAGACTGTCCACCACATACCCGGATCCGCGAATATCTTTTTCCGACTTTTCAAGGTAGGCGCCACGGGCAATCGCAACGATCTTCTCCGATCCCACGAATGTCTGCCTGTCCCCCAGGGCAACCTCAACCTTCGATTGGTCAGATAATGCCCGGCATATGATCCGCGCCAGGAGACGACAGGCATCCAGGCACTCCGCCGCCCCGTGAGTGGTGCGGGAACTCTCCGCTGCATATCGTTCTGCTGCGTCCAGGTCTGGGAAGAAGAACATCGGAATCGGCGCCAGCCGCATAATGCAGCCATTACTGGCTAAGTGCGGATCGTCTGCTCCGGCAAAGGGATCTCCTGTCTGGCGAAACCGGCGCAGAGCAGAGGATGTGGTACTGCCTATGTCAAAACACGTCCCCGTGCTGCTCAAATAACCCGTCTCAGCCCACGCGCAATAACGCATCATTTGATCATGGGCATCAAACCCGTTGCACTCCACCAGGCTGGTTGCCAGGCACAGCGCCATGGACGTGTCGTCAGTCCACTGCCCCGCCTGAAGATGGAAAGGACCTCCGCCGACCATATCCGTCAGCGGCGCGAAACTTCCGCGGGGACGGAACTCAACGGTCGTGCCAATCGCATCCCCGACGGCAAGGCCAAGAAGACAACCACGAAAACGGTCTTGTTGATCCATAGGCGTCCTCCTTGAGTACTCCCAGACGGGCTGACGGTCTGTGCATCAACTGCACACGGAGCCGGCGCAACGAGTCGGCTGAATGCGCGGGGTGGGCGGGGGTGCATCCCCTATCACTATAGCGCATGCAGAATATAACCTGCCTGCGTTCCGGGATCGCGCGCATCCTGCCCGCACGCGCGTAAGGTGCGTGCGATCCCGGCGATCAACCGTTCTGCGCTTCGTCGTACATTGTAAAACATGCAGTCCGAAGAAGAATCGGTCATCGCTTCCGGGAACGCAGCCCCGGAGAGCGCCCATGCCCCTTACCCTTCCGCCTGCACGCTGCGCCACAGATCCGCCAGCAGATTGACGAACACCGCCGGCGCTTCGATATTCGGCGAATGCCCGACGCCCGGAATGACCATCAACTGCGCGCCGAGCGCCTCGGCAGCGCGCGCCGCCACCGGTTGCGTCACCAGAATATCGTTCTCGCCTGCGATGACCAGCTTCGGGCACGCAATGGAACGCAGTGTGTCGCCCGGCGCCCACGCCGCCAGTGCGTTGATCGCGCCAAGCGCCGCCTCGATCCGCTGCTCGTGCCCTTCGGCAACCAACCGGCGCCAGAACGCATCGTCGGGGGCGGTTGGCGCGAGCGCCTTCAGCGCCATCGCAAACAGGTCGAAGTTCGCCTTCAGCATCTGTTGACGTTCCGGCGAATTGGCTTCCGCCGGCATGCCATCGACCCACGGCGGCGCAACCGCGATCAGCGACCGCACCCGATCCCCATGGTCGAGCGCCAGTTGCAGCGCCACTCCGGCGCCGAGCGAATGCCCCACCAGGTGGAAACGATCCACACCCAACGCATCGGCAAACATCAGCGTGTCCTGAGCCAGCGCCGTCAAACTGTAGTCGTGATCCGGTCCTTCCGTCTTCCCCCGTCCACGCATATCGGGAGCAATTCCGTGGTACCCGGACGGCAACAGATTCAACGTCGGCTCCCACCAGCCGCACGTCGCCCAGTTGCCGTGCAGGAGCAGCACCGGCTCACCGGCGCCATGTTCGATGTAGTGAACGTTCAGGTCGCCCGCCGTCACGAAAGGCATGGTGACACCTCCAGTTGTTTAAATCTTGCGCTCCATCCCCTTCCAGTACTCATCGCGCATGACCCGCTTGAGCGTTTTTCCCGCTGCACTGCGCGGGAAGTCGTCCATGATCACCACCTGCGACACCTTCTGATACCCGGCTTCGACACGCGCGTTGATCCATTCGCGCAACTCTTCCGCCGATACCAGACCAGGCGACTTGAGAATGACCGCCGCCAGCGGCGTTTCGCCCCATTTCTCGCTCGGCACGCCGAAAACCGCCGCTTCGCGCACAGCAGGATGCTGAACGATGATCTCTTCGATGTCACGCGGAAAGACGTTGATCCCGCCGGAAATGATCATGTCTTTCTTCCGATCAACCAGATAGAGGAACCCATCCGCATCGACATACCCCATGTCGCCGCTGTGCAACCAGCCGTTGACCACCGCCTGCGCCGTCAGATCGGGGCGTTTGTAGTAGCCGGTCATCATCAACGGACCCCGACCGCAGATTTCGCCGACTTCGCCGGGCGGCAGTTCGCGCCCCTGATCGTCGATGATTTTGATCTCCATAAAGGGGGGCGGAACTCCGACCGACCCCAGTTTTTCGCCACGGTGATACTTGTCGAGAATGGTCATGAACCCTTCGGTCAACCCGTACAATTCGTAGAGCCGGTTGGGGAAGCGCCGTTCCAGCTCAAGTTTGTGTTCCATATGCAACGGCGCCCCAACTGAGCCGAGCATCTCGATCGATGGCACATGGCGTTCGTCGAAGTCGGGTTCGTTGAGCAGAGCGACAATCTGCGACGGAACCATCTTAATGTGCGTCACCTTCTCACGGATTGCGATCTCGATCAACTGTCGCGTATTGAATGCTGGCATCAGAATATAGGTGGCGCCCAGATAGAACGCTGGCATAAAGGTCAGAAATGCGCCGTTGAAAACGAGAGCGCCTGCGTGCAGAATGACGCTTTCTGGCGTGATGCGGTACGACGACGCAAAGATCGTTCCGTATCCGGCGCGCACGCCGTGTGTGAGAACGATCCCCTTCGGCAAACCGGTCGTGCCGCTGCTATACATGATGTTGTACGGGTCATCGCTGCACAGTTCGATCCCCGTCGGATCATCTTCCGACATCGGCACAACCAGCGCGTGATAATTGCGATACCCCGGACGATCCGGGGCGTCGGTGATCAAAAACCGTGCCGGGTCGATGAGAAGGTCGCTGCGGATGGCATCGATCACCGGCGCGTGCGCTGCATCGGTCACCACCGCCGCAGTGTCCGAGTCGCGCAGCAGGGTCGCCAGCCCCTGTCCACGCAGCAGCGTGCTCATCGGAACCACCACCAGTCCTGTCTTCGCTGCCGCCCAGTAGACTTCGAGCAACTCCATGCAGTTCGGCAGCACAGTTGCAATCTTGTCGCCTTTGGTCAAACCCAGCCCCAGCAGCGCGTGTGCGACTTTGTTGACCCGTGCGTTGAATTCCCGATACGTGAGCCGCGCATCGCCGACGATCACAGCGGTGTGATTCGAGCGGTAGCGCGCATGACGTGAAAGCAATCCACCGATGTGCATAGTGCCTCCGCACTTCCTGTTCGACCTTGAACTGTCGCTGATCAACCCTCGACATGCAACATCGCGCGCAACGCGCGCTTATCGATCTTCCCCGCGCCGGTGCGCGGCAATGCATCGACGACAATGACGCGCTTCGGGATTTTGTAGCGCGCCAGTCGATCACGGCAGTAGTCGATGAGTTGCCGCTCGATGTCCTGCGCCGATTGCCGGAATGCCTCGTGCAACACAACCACTGCCCACCCCACCTCGACCCACGTCGGATCGGGCGCTCCGATCAGCGCCACCTCCGCCACCGCCGGATGCCCCGCCAGCACCGCTTCAACTTCCGCCGGATAGATGTTCTCGCCGCCCGAAATGATCACATCCTTCAGGCGCCCGACGATGGTGTAACATCCTTCTTCGTCCCGCCGGGCAAGATCGCCGGTGCGCAGCCATCCGTCAACAATCGTCGCCGCAGTCTCAACCGGTCGTCGCCAGTACCCGGCGCAGACATGCGCGCCGCGGATGTGCAACTCGCCGACCTCGCCAGCGGCGCACAGGTCGCCGCGTTCGTTCACCAGACGCAGATCGATATGCGGCAACGGGTACCCGACAGCGCCAGCTTTGCGTTCAATGTCCTCGTCGGGCAGCCAGAAGGTGTTCGGTCCTGCTTCCGTCAACCCATAGCCGGTGCGGAACGGCACCCCACGCCGACGGAAGGTTTCAAACACCGGCGGCGGGCACGGCGCGCCACCGCTGATCATCCAGCGCACCCGCGAGAAATCCGCCGTCTCCCAGCGCGGATGCCGCTGTAACGCCAGAAACATTGTCGGCACGCCAAAGTAGATGGTCACCCCCTGGCGCTCGATCAGATCGAACACCTGATCCGGGTCGAACTGCCGGCACACGATCGACGTGCCGCCGATATGCGCCAGCGGTGCAGTGAAGACGTTCAGACCGCCGGTATGAAATAGCGGCGCGTTGAGAATGGTCACATCGTCAGGGCGCAACCCCCACCCGGCGACAGTATTGACCGCGTTGAAGAAAATGTTGCCGTGCGTCAGGATCGCACCTTTCGGCAGCCCGGTCGTGCCGCCAGTGTAGCAGATCACCCAGGGATCGTCCGCCATCAGATCAACGGCGGGGAAGGGGTTGTCCGCGAATGCGTCACGCTCATCGAACGCCGCATCATTGGGGTCTGCGCGCCGGGCGGCGTCAAGCGCGACGCCGCGCACTGCGGAACGCAATGCGCGCACCTGATCGACGAACTCAGGTCCATAGATCAGCAAGGTCGGTTCGGCGTCGGCGATCAATCCTGCCAGTTCCACCGGAGTGAGACGCCAGTTGAGGTTCTGGAGAATTGCGCCGAGTTTCCCACAGGCGAACCAGATGTCCAGATAGGCGACGCAATTCATCGCCAGCACTGCCACCCGATCACCGCGCTGCACACCGAACCGCCCGGCAAGAAACCGCGCGGTACGACTGACATTCGCGTTCCACTGGCGGAAGGTGATCGGTTGCAGTCCATCGGCGGCATCCAGCAGCGCGACCTTATGCGGCGTCAGATCGGCTCGCCGCGCCAGCCAATCGCCAATCAACATCGCGCCCTCCTTGCATCATCGCATGACCCGGCTGTGCCGGATGACAAACATTCAGCACCCGGCTGATCGCTCGAAAACCGCCATAGCCCGCGCCACGATGGAATCGGTTGTGAAACCGTACTGCTGGAACAATACCTGATACGGCGCCGACGCGCCGAACGTTTCGACGCTGACGCAATCCCCGTGGTCACCGACCCAGCGTTCCCATCCCTGCGACACACCCGCTTCGATCGCCAGCCGCGCACGCACCGACGGCGGCAACACAGTATCTCGATACTCCTGCGGTTGCAGCGCAAACAGTTCCCACGACGGAAAACTGACCACCCGCGCTGCCACGCCGCGCGTCGCCAGCGCCGTCTGCGCCGCCAGCGCCAGCGCCACTTCCGAGCCGCTCGCCATCAGGATGATCTGCGGTGCGCCGCCATCGGCGTCGCGCAGCACATACGCCCCGCGTCGCACCCCCCCGGCTGCCGCCGACGCCGGGCGGTCGAAAACCGGCAACTTCTGCCGGCTCAGGATCAGCGCTGTAGGACCATCACTGCGCTCCATGGCAACCTGCCAGGCAACCACAGTCTCATTCGCATCGGCAGGGCGAATAACCCACAGATTCGGAATGGCGCGCAACGCCGCCAGATGCTCGACCGGTTGATGGGTAGGACCATCCTCCCCCAGTCCGATGCTATCGTGGGTGAACACATAGATCACCGGGAGGTGCGAGAGCGCCGCAAGGCGGATAGCGCCGCGCATGTAATCCGAAAACACCAGGAACGTCCCACCGTATGGTTTGACCCCCCCATGCGCCGCCATGCCATTCAGGATCGCGCCCATCCCATGCTCACGCACACCGAACCAGATCACACGCTCGTTGCGCGCGTTCGCCTGGAAACTCTTCGTTGTCGTGTACGGCGTTTTTGTGCTTTCTGAAAGATCGGCGGAACCGCCGATCATCCAGGGAATTGCGCGGTACAGCGCCTGGATCGTTTGACCCGACGCATCGCGGGTCGCCAGATCGCCGCCTGCTGGATCGAACGTCGGCAACTGCGCCTCCCAGCCGTCCGGCAACGTCCCCGCCAGCGCCTGACGCAACTGCTGCGCTTCGGCAGGATACGCAACCGCATACGCCTCAAAGCGCGCCTGCCAGTCGGCGCGCAGCGCGGCACCCCGTTCACGCGCTGCACGCATATACGCACGAACCTCGTCGGGGATAAAGAACGTCGCCTCCGGATCCCACCCCAGCGCCTGTTTCGTGGCGCGCACCCCATCGACGCCGAGCGGACTGCCATGCACCCGGTGCGTGCCAGCCAGCGGACTGCCGTAACCGATTGTGGTGCGCACCGCAATCAGGGAAGGGCGATCATGCACCGCCTGCGCCGCACGGATTGCCGCCTCGATAGCATCCAGATCGTTACCGTCGTCAACACGCGCTGTATGCCATCCATACGCCTCAAAGCGCAGCAACACATCTTCCGTGAATGCCAGGTCGGTCGGACCATCGAGCGAAATGCGATTGTCGTCGTAGAGATAGATCAGTTTCCCCAACTTCAAATGCCCCGCCAGCGACGCTGCTTCTGCAGCCACGCCTTCCATCAGATCACCATCACTGACAATCGCATATGTGTAATGATCGAACAGAGTATACCCGGAACGATTGTACGTCGCCGCCAGGAACGCCTCTGCGATTGCCATCCCCACGGCATTGCCAAAACCCTGCCCCAGCGGACCGGTGCTCACCTCGACGCCTGGCGTCACATGGCGTTCCGGGTGACCCGGCGTTTTTGATCCCCACTGCCGGAACCGCCGCAATTCGTCGAGCGAGAGATCGTAGCCGGTCAGATGCAACAGACTGTAGAGCAACATCGACCCATGACCGGCGGAGAGGACAAAACGGTCACGGTCGGGCCAGGACGGATCAGCCGGATCGAACCGCAGAAAACGGGTCCAGAGCACATACGCCATCGGCGCTGCACCCAGCGGCATGCCCGGATGCCCGGAACTGGCAGCCTGCACGGCATCGATCGACAATGTGCGAATCGTGTTAATGGCGAGCCAGTCGAGATCGGTGTATGTTGATGTCATTGATCGCCTTTCCTGAAAAGCCGGACACGACGCAATCCAGGCGTCACTTCCCCTGTTGCCAGGCTTTCCAATCTGCCAGGAAGCGTTCAATACCAATATCGGTCAACGGATGACGCATACTCTGTTCGAGCACCTTGAACGGGCAGGTCGCAATATCGGCGCCCGCCAGCGCCGCCTCGACAATATGCCGCGGATGGCGGATGGAAGCCGCGAGCACCAGCGTCGTAATCCGATGCTGGCGGTAGATCTGCACGATTTCGCGGATCAGGTCCATGCCATCGACACCCACATCATCGACGCGCCCCACGAACGGGCTGATAATAAACGCACCGGCGCGCGCAGCCAGGAGCGCCTGAATTGCGTTAAAGCAGAGCGTGACATTGCAACGAATGCCCTCGCGCGCCAGACGCGACACCGCCTTCAAACCTTCGGTCGTACTCGGCACTTTGACGACGACATTCGGGTGCCAGGCGGCGAATTCGCGCCCCTCGCGCACCATGCCATCAGCATCGAGCGCCGTCGTTTCGGCGCTGATGGGACCATCCACCAGGCTCGCGATCTCCTGAATCGTCGCCTTGAAATCGGCGCCCTTCTCCTTTGCCATCAGCGACGGATTCGTGGTCACGCCGCTGAGCACGCCCCAACTCGCAGCAGTGCGAATTTCGTCCAGATTGGCTGTGTCAAGATAGATCTGCACGGTTTACTCCTTCTGCTCATATGCGGATATAAATAAAGCGCCTCACCCTGCAACCAGGCAAACGCCTCTGCCTGAACACCGGGAGGCGATAGCGTCTTGTGCATTGAACATGCAGACACGTCGCCGGAGACACGACCGTATGCCTTTAGGGGAGATTATAGCATGCGCCTGCGGGACAGGTACTAGTGCAAAATAGTCCTTGAAGATGTGCGATTTTTGTGCTATCTTACCGTGTGCACATAATCATTTGGCCGTTATGCACAGAAGGTTGGTGGAATGTGAAAGAACCCCTCGACTCCTTCCTGGCCACGGCCCACGACGAGTCGCAGACCTCTCCGCGCAATCACGTTCGCGTCCATCACCCTGCCGCCGAATCGGTGTCTGAGACGATCGATCACATCCTCGAGCGAACCGCTGGAGACCCCTTCGACCAGACCATTGACGCTTTTCATGCTGACCATGATCATGAAGAAGACGAAGCGCTGGATCGCGACTTCGATGCCGACGTTGAAAGCATGGGCGTCGATGATCCGGTGCGCGTGTATCTCCGTGAAATCGGGCGGGTGAATCTGCTCACCGCTCAGGAAGAGATCATGCTGGCGCAGCAGGTGGAACGTGGCGAGCAGGCGAGCGAACGATTGCAGAAAGGCGACTACGCCCCTTCAGAGCGCCTCCAGCTTCACCGGTGGGTCCAGGAAGGGCAGGCTGCGCGCGAACGCCTCATCCAGGCGAACCTGCGCCTGGTCGTTTCGATTGCAAAGAAATATCTTGGTCGTGGGATGTCGCTGCTCGACCTGATCCAGGAGGGCAATATCGGGCTGATGCGCGCAACTGAGAAGTTCGATTATCGCAAAGGGTACAAGTTTTCGACCTATGCCACCTGGTGGATCCGTCAGGCGATCACACGTGTGATTGCCGATCAGAGTCGCACCATCCGTCTGCCTGTCCATGTCGGCGAAACGATCAATCGCGTCATGCGCGCCAGCAATCGCATTCAGCAGACCACCGGGCGCGATCCGACGCCGGACGAGATCGCGCTCGAACTCGGTATTCCGGTCGAGAAGGTCCGTCGGGTGCTCGAAGCGGCGCGCCAGACGATCTCGCTCGAAACGCCGATCGGAACTGAGGGCGATACGGTGCTGGCTGACTTTATCGAAGACGGTAAAGGCGTTACTCCGATGGATAGCGCATCTCACCACATTCTGCGGGAGCAGATCGATAGCGCCCTCGAAAAATTGCCCGAACGCGAACGCCGCATTATTCAGTTGCGCTACGGTTTGTACGACGGTCACTATCGCACGCTGGAAGAAGTGGGACGCGAATTCGGCATCACGCGCGAACGCATCCGGCAGATCGAGGCGCGTGTGCTGCGCAAATTGCGCCATCCGCACTATGGGCGCGGTCTGCGCGGTTATCTGGAGTGACTGTTGCAGCGGCAGGGGGTATGACCGGGTGGTGCAATCCGCCTGACCTCTTGCCGCCTGTTCTTTTTCCATGCATGCGATTGAAACCTGGGACCTGACTCGCGCTTTCGGCGACCGTGTTGCGGTCGAGCGCCTGACGTTCACTGCCCCGCGTGGGGCAGTGTTCGGTTTTCTGGGACCAAACGGCGCCGGCAAGACGACGACGGTACGCATGCTGGCAGCGCTGATCGCCCCAACGTCTGGCAACGCTGTTGTGGCCGGGTATCGCCTCGGCGAAGAAGACCAGGACATCCGCCGCAATGTCGGGCTGCTGACCGAAAGCCCGGGGTTGTACGAGCGGCTCAGCGCGCTCCAGAACCTGATCTTCTTTGCGCGGCTCTACGACCTCGATGCTGCCCGTGCCGAAGCGCAAACAGAACGGTACCTGCGCATGCTTGGTCTGTGGGATCGCCGTGACGATCCGGTGGGCAGTTTCTCGAAAGGTATGCGACAGAAACTTGCCATTGCACGCGCGTTGTTGCACGAACCGGCGATTATCTTTCTCGACGAACCAACTGCCGGTCTCGATCCGGAAGCCGCCCGCACGGTGCGCGAGTTCATTAAAGAACTACGCGCCGAGGGGCGCACAATCTTTCTCACCACGCACAATCTGCCGGAAGCCGACGAGTTGTGCGATACGATCGCAGTGTTTCGCACCCGCCTGCTGCGCATTGGCGCGCCCGACACGCTCCGCGCCGAACTCTTCGGCAGCAGCACGCGCATCCGCGTTGCAGGCGACGCAACGATGTTTCTCGATGTGGTGCGTGCACTGCCGTTCGTGCGTGCCGCCGCTGCCAGTGGCGACGCGCTCACTCTTTCGCTCGACAATCCCGACGAACAGAACCCGATCCTGGTGCAGGCGCTGATCAAGGCAGGCGCTGCGATCCGGTACGTCGAACCACGTGAACACTCGCTCGAAGACGTGTACCTGCACCTGGTGCGCGAAGCAGAACCGATAGGGCAGTCACATGCGTAAAGCGCTCGTGATTCTCCACAAAGAATGGCTCGAACTGCGCGGTGAACGGACCCTCCTGATGACGGTCATCGTGCCGCCGCTGCTGCTGACCATTCTGCCGATCGTTGCGCTCTACCTCATCGGTAGCACGCCCGACGAAGATACCAGCCAGCTTGGCGCTGTCATCGCCGATCCATCATTCGCCGGTCTGTCGGAACCGGAGGTGGGTCAGGCATTGATGGGCAAACAGTTCGGGTTGATGTTTCTCATCATGCCCCTCCTCGTCCCCGCCACAATCGCGTCGTACAGCATCGTTGGCGAGAAAATGCGCCGCACCCTCGAGCCGCTCCTTGCTGCGCCGGTGCGCACCTGGGAACTGCTCCTGGGGAAATGCCTGGCGTCCCTTATTCCATCGCTGATCATCACCTGGGGCGCCGCAGCGGTCTTTGTTCTGGCACTCCGGCTGATCGTCCTCAGTGATCGCGTCTATCAGGTGATCCTGGGCGGCGGATGGTGGATCCTCCTGCTGCTCGGATCACCGTCGCTGGCGCTGATCATGGTGGCAGCCACGGTCGCTATTTCGGGTCGGGTCAACGATCCGCGCACGGCACAGCAGGTGTCGGCGGTGGTGGTTGTCCCGCTCCTGGCGCTGTTCATCGCTCAGTTGCTCGGCGTCGTGGTGCTGACACCGCTGCTGGCGCTGATTGCAAGCACAGCGCTGGCATTCCTGGCAATACTCGCCTTCGCCGGCGCAATTCTCCTCTTCGAACGTGAAAATATCTTAACCCGCTGGGCGTCCTGAGCGCGCTTTCCCTCTTTACGAGTGGCGCAAGAGTCGCTATACTGCACACAGTACGGGTGAACATGGTACTACTATGCGACTCATACGCCGAATTGCCGAACGAGCACACGAAGACAATGCCCATCCCCGGCGCATCCTGATCGCGGACGATGATCCGTCGATTGCCACGTTGATTCAGGTGACGCTGAAGGATCCGCGCTATGAGATCGTGGCAGTCAAGAATGGTCTGGAGGCGCTCAAAGCGTTCAACGAATCGAAGTTCGACGTGGTCATTCTCGACGTGATGATGCCGTATGTCGATGGGTTCGAGGCATGCCAGCGCATTCGCGAGCGTTCTGATGTGCCGATCATCATCCTGACCGCCCGCGATGGCACCGACGATATTGTGCACGGCTTCGAACTCGGCGCTGACGACTATATTACCAAACCGTTCAAAACCGCCGAGTTGATCGCGCGCGTCGATGCCATCCTGCGGCGCGTCGAGGGGTACAAGCACCGCGTTGCGCCGCCGGTCGTGCGCGTGGGAGAGATTGAAATCGATGAACCGCGCCACCGGGTTACCGTGCGTGGCAAAGAAGTCAACCTGACGCCGATGGAGTTCGAACTGCTCTACTTCCTTGCCGCCAACGCCGGGCACGTGTTCGACCGCGAAACCCTCTTCCGCGAAGTCTGGGGGTACGATTACGTCGGCGAAACGAACCTGGTCGACGTTTGTGTACGCCGATTGCGCGAAAAAGTGGAAGCCGAGCCGTCACGCCCGCGCATGATCCTGACAGTGCGCGGGGTCGGGTACAAGATGGCGGAAGCGTAAACTGCACACACGCACTGCTATGTCCCCAGGCTAAACAAACTGCGGCGGTCCTTCGCGCCCGGCAGTACTCCTTTGCCAGCTTTCTTCCCGCCCAGACGTTCGAGCGAAATTAATTGCGCACCGTCGCCAGCGACGTATGCTGCCAGGTTGAGGAAACTCTGGCTCGCCCAACTCTGAGGGTGCGCCATCACAACCGGTACGCCGCGATTGATGCTGTGCGTGATCGGTTGACCTTCGCTCGGAATATTGGCGCCTACCGGATAGCGCAGGTGTTTCTGAATATCCTGGAGCGCAATGCCGTTCACGCTGGGGAAACGGTTGAGCA
>Ga0197142_1000871_pt1 | contig 28269 bp, 27 predicted proteins | sample GBS60_MetaG_FD_148614 | JGI IMG/M metagenome (GOLD analysis project Ga0197142, IMG submission 148614) | Sediment microbial communities from Great Boiling Springs, Gerlach, Nevada, United States - GBS 60_MetaG | ecosystem: Environmental > Aquatic > Thermal springs > Hot (42-90C) > Sediment... | reverse complement strand
AGTCTACTACCTCCAAGCTACCGTCCGAATGTTCGTCCAGTCTATCGAGTCTCCCCATCAGGTCAAACTCACCCATGGAGCACTTCAAAGGCTTCTCTGTGAAAAGCGTCCTAACACCCTCTTCGGCGTATGATGATGCGTAGTATTGCGCCAGAAGCCGCTCAGCAATCTCGATATGCTCGTTTTCCTCTGCTGCAGACGCGTAACCCAGCGGTGTCCATACCTCGTGCAATTTGTGCACCAAGTCATCTGGTGACAGCGTCTGTACTCCGCCAGCTTCATGGAATTGTTCGAGTGTTCGGTGGAGCGAGGCACCAAAGCTGTGATATGCCTTAGGCCGATAGTAGAACTTGCCGATTTTGTCGATGTAAGTATACTTATACATCAATCGACACGCCAAATAGGTGCCGATCTTTGTCGGACTCAGCGTGGGTTTCCCGGGTTTTCCACCACTCGATTTGCGCATCGGAACGTTAACTCAATCTATCGCCCAACAACCGCTTTGCATTGCTCCAAAAGATCATCTCCAGCTCACTGTCTGACAGGCCCATTTGCATTAGACGCGGAATGTCTTTTGTTGCATCGCCAAGCGGCGAGTCCGTAGCGAACAGTATTCTCTCTACCCCATGAATGCGAATGAGTCGTAGGAACCGCTCATCGGGCATGTATTCAGGAAAGCAAGTGGACGTATCGAAGTAGAGGTCTTTGCCAAGTAGTTGTTCCTCGACCTCGTCCCACATTCGATAGCCTCCCATGTGAGCAACAATTATCGTAAGCTTCGGGAAATCGGAGTGGATCTTTGCGATGTGTGCAGGCGTGGCTTTCATCTCTTTGAGCGGAGCAAGTTCATCACCAGAATGGAACATTACGATCAGCCTATCTTGTGCCGCTTCGTATATCGGATACATGCGAGGATCGTCAATATATACGTTCTGCCAGTTGCCTTGAATCTTTATGCCGGGCAGTCCGCTAGCAATGATTTTTTCTATCTCACCCCCCGGATCTTCGCAATCCGGATGGATTGCACCAAACGAAATGATTCGAGGATCAGAATGAGATGCTGCCCAATCGTTAATGCTACGAACTTGACTTGGCTTCGTGGCTACAGGTTGCACAACCGACCAGCCCACTCCAGAAGTCTCCATGTGAGCTAATAGACCGGAAACCGTGCCGTCTGTTACTGCCTCTACACGGTATGCGGTTATAAGTGCCTCTAGTGCCCGGCCGGCAATATCGTCAGGAAATATATGGACATGAAAATCTACTATCTTGTTTTGCAAAGTTCGCTCAAGACCCTCCATAACTATATTGTAGCAAATTCGCTTAACAAAAAGACTAACATGCAACAGTTTCGAAATTAGGGAGGATTTTCTAAAACAACCGTCTAATTAGAGCAGAGCAGTGGTAGTTCAACCGCCAGACGGCACTGCAAGCGCTGAATAAAGGTCGGCATCTGCACAAAAGCAGTCGATGAGACCGAAGGGGAGGAGACCGTTGCTTGATTTAAAAGAAATCGCTGCTAGATTGGACGCTGAAGAAAAGCTCAAGCTGACGTATCGCTTCCCGGTGCGCTCGGCGGACGGCCAAGTTGATTACGAAACCAGATGTGATCGGCTACTTGATGTCGCCGAAGAGGCCAACATATTGTACGTTTCCCACCAAGGCGAAGTTATCTGGGTAAAACTTGACGAGGCAATCGCAGTTGAGCCTGACGACAGCAAGTAGTGCGGTCGAAGATTTTTGCCTTGAACGAGTGATGATGATTTGCATTATTACAGTGGCTAGCTATTGAGTTGGAAAGATCGATACTAAGAAAGCTTACCACTCAGGCAGTTACATTCTATCAACTATCAAAGGTCCTCAGATTTGGCAACTGCCAATATACTGGCTGTGTTTAATTTATTCGGTTTTAATTTCGTTGGTTTCTTGCTTGTCACCCTCGGCAGCGAGTTCAGTATCACTCTTCCCCTCGTGCCTCTTGCAGTATTCGCGCAAGTAAAGTTCGTCATATAAAACGCCTGCCATTATTCCGGTAGGTGTAGCTATAAAGATTCCGATTATACCGAAAAGCGCGCCCATCACTAGAACCCAAAAGATTACAGTTACCGGATGAAGACGCACCTGTCGAGACATAACCAACGGAATTAGTACGTGACTTTCAACCTGCTGTATAGCAACAAATACAACGATAACCCACAGCGCCAAAATCGGATTGGCTACCAAAGCCACGACCACGGGTGGAACTGCGCTCAGGATTGGGCCGATCACCGGTACAAGCTCTAAAAATCCAGCAACTACAGCAAAAAGGAGAGCCTGTTTAAAGCCCAGCAACCACAATACAAGCCAAGTGAGCACAAAAATCGTAAACATAGCAAAAGCACTGCCCCTAGCCCAGGCCCACACCTGAACGGCTACTCTCTGACCCGCAGCGGCAAGTCTGGGTCTGTATTCGGGGCTAACCGAGTTCAGAAAGCCTTCCACAAGCGGCGCCGGGTTAATGATGGCATATATAGAAGTCACCAATACGATAACCATACCGGCAAGGATGGCCAACGTGCCTGTCGTTATCTGCGCCAATCCGCCGAGAAAAGGTCTCACCAATTGACCTAATGTAGAAAGATCGATCTGCGTTTCTTTTACGCCAACACCCGGTACCCGCGCGGATATTCGAGTCAAGTAATATTGAAGTTTGTTCAACAGCAAAGGAAGATCCCGAACGAGCTCGGTGAATTGGCTCACAACAGCCGGTGCCAAAAAATAAGCTAAGAGGCCCAATGCTCCCAGAAGACAGGCAAAGAGTACAGCGGTTCCTGCCCATCGCGGAATACCGTGTTTGTTCATCCATGTCACTACCGGACTAAACGTTATTACTACAAGCAGCGTGAGAGAAAAAACAAGTATAACGTCTACTATGTGACTGATGAAGTACAGTACTAAAAACACAAATGCCGCGAACAGGATTGCGTTTCTCAGGTCTCGGAACGTGAGCCCCTCGCTCGTCATCACAATTTATCTCACCTTTAGCTAGGCAAACTCAGGCTTTACCCAGCGTAGCGACACCCTCCTTCCAATCCACCGGGCAAAGCTCTCCCGTCTGAAGAGCGCGAAGCACGCGAAGAGTTTCGTCAACGCTGCGCCCTATGTTCAAGTCATGAACAACTTGATAGCGTAATATACCGTCCGGATCTATGATGAACAGACCGCGAAGAGCAATGCCCTCATCTTCCACCAACACACCGTAATCACGACTAATCTGCTTGGTAATGTCTGAAACCATAGGATAGTTGACATCACCAATTTGTTTAATCCAAGCAAGATGAGTAAATTTGCTATCCGTGCTAGCACCGATAATCTCGGCATTCAGGGCTTTGAACTCATCTATTCTATTGCTGAAACCAATAACCTCCGTCGGACAAACGAAAGTAAAGTCCAGAGGCCAAAAGAACAAAACTACCCATTTGCCGCGGTAATCGCTCAGCTTAACCTTGGTGAACTCATCTTTTAATGCAGCTTCGGCTTCGAAATCTGGAGCGGGTTTACCCACTTGAACCATTATAATACCTCCGTTTGTAAACTTATGTGTTTACTTTTTACCCGCTATAAAGCTCAGCTAATCGGGATGACGAACGGATATCTAGGATCCAAGTAGTCAAGCTTAACTCTTAGGCGATAGAATGTTCCCTTCGAACAACAACATAGACCTCACAGACGTCGAAACCGCACTCTAATTCTTGTTACCGATTTCCTGAAGCTACGCCGGCTCAGCGTCCGTATAAACCTCAGGCTTATGACGTACGATCTCGCCTTCGACCATATAGATCACGTCCTCGGCTATGTTATTTGCTTGATCTGCAATTCGTTCCAAATGCCTAGAAGCGGAAAGAAGATGTATCGCCTCAGCCACTCGCTCTGGGTTAGCGCGAATGTAGTCTTGTATAACAATAAACATTTCTCGATTTAAAGCATCAACTTCATCGTCGGAAGTTCGAACTTGTCGCGCAAGTGCTACATTGGAGTTCACGAGTGAATCTAACGCTTTTCGCAACATAGCCTGTGTCAGATCGGCCATTGCTCGCAAGTCAATTGGAACATCGAGTGGCGGATGAGTGGCCAAATAAGCGGCTCTTTCAGCTATGTTCACTGCTAAGTCACCAATTCGCTCCAAATCGTTGTTCATTTTGAGAACTGCAATCACATAGCGCAAATCAATAGCCACCGGCTGATGGAGCGCAAGTATTTTCAAGCATGCTTCTTCTACCTCTACTTCCAGGTGATCAAGCTCTTCATCATGTTCAATTACCTCTTGGGAAAGTTTAAAATCGCGCGAAATAAGTGCTTCGACAGATTTTCTTACCGCTTCTTCAACTTCCGCTCCCATTAGAAGAATCTGCTTCTTTAGCCGCTCAATTTCTTTTCGCAAGTGTATGCTCATCATTCGCTCCTGCTTAATTATCCGAATCTTCCCGTAATGTATTCCTCAGTCTGCTTGTTCTTTGGTCGAGTAAAGATATCCATAGTCTTACCGAACTCGACAACCTCCCCGTTATAAAAGAATGCCGTAAAGTCCGACACCCTCGCGGCTTGTTGCATATTGTGGGTTACAATGACAATTGTGTAGCGCGATTTAAGTTGCCCGATCAAATCTTCAATTTTTGACGTTCCTACAGGATCTATTGCCGAAGCCGGCTCGTCCATGAGCAAGATCTCGGGTTCTACAGCAATTGCCCTTGCTATGCAAAGGCGCTGCTGCTGTCCACCAGACAAATGCGCTCCGGGCTCGTGAAGCTTATCCCGCACCTCGTCCCACAAAGCCGCATCTTTAAGAGCTTGTTCAACCTTGCCTTCCAGCTCACTCTTGCTCCACCTAGCCTGCAAACGCAAACCGTAGGCAACATTGTCAAAGATCGACATTGGAAATGGTGTAGGCCGCTGGAAAATCATTCCCACTCGCATTCTTAGCTCAATGAGATCCACCGACGGGTCAAGCACGTTTTGCCCGTCGATGATTATCTCGCCCGTTGCACTCTGCCCTTTATACATCTCGTATATGCGATTGTAACAACGTATATGCGTAGATTTTCCGCAACCCGACGGCCCAATTATGGCTGTTACTTTGTTTTCAGCAATGTCTAGATTGTTGTTCTTCAGAGCCTGGTGATCGCCGTAATAGAAACAAAGGTTCCGAACTGACACTTTCGGTTTCAACTCATTATTATTGTTATTGTTGTTGATTTGCTCGATCACCTTGGTCTCCGCTCCCGAGCAAGAAATCGAGCAGTAAGATTCAATCCCAACACGGCTGTTGTAATTAAAAATGAAGCTCCCCATGCTTTCTCCTGCCAGTCCGAATATGGCGACATTGCGTAGTTGAAAATAGTGACTGTGAGGTTTGCCATTGGCTTATCGAGGGCCAAACTCCAGTACGGACTGTTTAGAGTAGTGAACAAGAGCGGAGCTGTCTCTCCGCTAACTCTAGCAACCGCAAGCATAACACCCGTAATCAGTCCGCCTTTCGCAGCCCTGAAAGCCACCTGAGTTATCATCTTATGCTCCGATGCACCTAGCGCAAGCGCAGACTCCCTAAGTGAATCGGGAACAAGCTTTAGCATATCCTCCGTAGTTCTAGTAACCACCGGAAGCATAATAATCGCCAGCGCTACTGCCCCAGCAATCCCCGAAAAGCCTCCCATCGGTATAACCAGCAGCGTGTATACAAACACTCCCACGACTATTGACGGAGCGCCAATAAGAATATTATTTACAAACCTCACCGCATCGGCGAACCGGCCTTCGCGACCAAACTCCGCCAAATATGTCCCGGCTAACATTCCCACCGGCACACCCATCACTGTTGCTACAGCAGTGATAATCAAAGTTCCTATTATAGCATTCACAATTCCTCCGCCTGCTTCTCCCGGAGGACTCGGTAACGAGGTAAGAAACGACCAGTTGATAGCCGACGCGCCCTTCCGAAGCACCACATATAGTATCCAAAGCAGCATAAACAACCCAAACAATGCCGCCGATCCAGCCATTACCGTCACAACACCGTTTATTGCTTTTCTGACTCGAATCGGTCGTTTTGTGCTCATGGTCGGCTCCCTCGCGCAACATATTTCAGAAAAGTCTGCGCAACAACCTGAAAGATAGCGGTAATCAAAAACAAGATCAGTCCCAACTCCACGAGAGCACTTAGATACAATGGGGTATCAGCTTCAGTAAACTCGTTAGCCAACGTCGATGCTATCGAATTGGCCGGTGCAAACAGAGACGCGGAAATCTTATGTTCGTTGCCGATTACGAACGTGACTGCCATTGTCTCGCCTATTGCCCTACCAAGCCCCAAAAACACAGCACCGATTATACCGCGTATGCCGTATCGAATTGAAACGTCTTTGGTCACTTCCCATGTGGTCGCTCCTAAACCGTAGGCGGATTCTTTCAGAACGGATGGGACCATCAACAGCACATCCCGCATCACAGATGATGTGAACGGCAATACCATTAATGCCAGTATCACGCCCGCAGTAAGCATTCCCACCGGCATCGGGGTACCCTGAAAAATTGGCAAGAAACCTAGATAACGATGGAGAAAAGGCCCAACGTGATCAGCCACAAACGGGCCAAATACGAACAGCCCCCACATTCCGTAGATTATGCTCGGAATCGCAGCGAGAAGTTCGATAGATGTTCCAAAGAAACTACTCAGCCCCTTGGGCGCGAGTTCCACAAGAAACAACGCGATGACTATGCTCATTGGCACAGCAATAATCAGCGCGATCAAGGTGGATACTAAAGTACCGTAGATACTCGAGAGCGCACCAAACTTGCCCATCACAGGATCCCATTCATCCGAGATAAGGAATCCCAACCCGAGCTTTCGCACGGATAAAGTTGAGTTAGCAATAAGCTCAACTATCAGCCCGGCCATCAGAACGAGGACAAGGATGCAACAAGCGGCGCATATATACTTGAACAGCTTGTTTGCTGACCACTTATTGACTCGGCCTCGACCAAGCATTACTACCTCATTGCTCGAATCTACCTTTACGGCCATATTGCCTTCCCGTTCGCCTTCAAATCCCGCTTCCATCGTTCCTCAACCAAATCGACAACAGCTTTGGGCATTGGAACATAGTTAAGAGCCTTCGCCATCCCTCCGCCGTGTCGATAGCTCCAGTCAAAGAATTCGAGCATTGCTTTAGCCTTCTCTGCGTTTTTCTGCTTTTTATGGATTATGATATATGAAGCACCGGTAATAGGCCAGCTGTCCTTGCCCGGCTGGTCGGTTAACACAACGTAGTATCCCGGAGCGTTCTCCCAATCGGCTCCCGCCGCAGCAGCTTGGAAAGACGCAATCGACGGCTCAACGTAATTGCCGGATTTGTTCTTTAGCTTGACGTGGGTCATTCTATTCTGCAGCGCATAGGCATATTCCACGTAGCCAATTGCTCCCTCGACGCGCTGAACATATGCCGAAACGCCTTCGTTTCCCTTGCCTCCGATCCCAACCGGCCAATCGACGGCTTTGCCAAAACCAACCTTAGAATGCCACTCTTTCGATATTTTGTCCAAGTAGTTCGTGAATATCCACGTAGTGCCCGATCCGTCAGCCCTGTGCACAACCGTTATGCTCTTGTCCGGAAGCGACAGATTGGGGTTTTCGCGTCTGATAGCAGGATCATTCCATTTGGTTATTTTTCCCAAATATATGCTCGCCAGTATCTCTGGCGACATCCGCAGATCGCCAGGCTTTATTCCCTTGATGTTGACCACAGGCACCACTCCGCCCATGACCATCGGAAATTGCAGCAAACCCGATTGATCGAGCTCTTCAGCAGTAAGAGGAGCATCCGAAGCGCCAAAGTCCACAGTGCCGGCTTTGATTTGCTGTACCCCACCGCCGGAGCCTATCGATTGGTAATTTATTCTAACTCCGGTAAGTTCCTTGTACTCATTTGCCCATTTGGCATAGATCGGGTAAGGGAAAGTCGCCCCAGCACCATTTATCACTACGCCTTTTTGCTCAGATGGCAAACGAACAGGTTGCTTACCGCAACCGACCACTGTCAACACCGCCGCAACCACAATTAAAATTGCAATCACTCGCCTTAGCTTGAACTTCATCTGTGACTCCTTTCCTCCTATTACCGCCGTGTCATCCCCCTATAAGAATGGCGCCGAAATGTTAGAAATTTGTGAGGAACCTATAAACCTATTGTAAATTGCCGGCTTTTATTCCTTAACTGGAACGAAAATGCTGAAGGTGCTCCCCTTGCCCAACGTGCTTCGGACTTCAGTTCTACCGCGATGCGCCTGGACTATGTGCTTAACGATGGCCAGCCCTAAGCCAGTACCTCCCATCTTGCGACTGCGGGCCTTATCTACCCTATAGAATCGCTCGAAAAGCCTTGGAATGTGCTCCGCTGCAATTCCCGGCCCGTTATCAACAACATGTATGCCCACATAGTCGTTGGTCGATTCGGCGATGAGCCTTACTGTACTACCTGACGGGCTATATTTTATGGCATTGTCGAGAAGGTTTATTATTGCTTGTTCCATCAGCGGTGCGTTTACTAGCGCGACCAAGTCATCAGAACACTCTATCTCAATCTGAATATCTGCCGCTTTTGCTTTGACTTGAAGAGTCGACGCTGCTTGTTCTAGCAAACCCCTAACCTGAGTTGGCTCTTTGGATATTTCAGCAAGCTCATTTTGTTCGATAGCGGACAGAGTCAGCAAGTCCTCAATAATCGAATCAAGCCTATCAGTCTGCCTAGCCACTATTTCCAAAAACTCACGCGCCTTGACGGGATCATCCAATGCTCCGTCTAGAATTGTCTCGATAAATCCTTTTATAGATGTAATCGGAGTCTTGAGCTCGTGTGAAACGTTAGCTACAAAATCCCGTCGCATGTTCTCAAGCTTGCGCGTTTGCGTAACATCGTTCAATACTATAAGAGCGCCTATCTTTTTGCCTTCAGTATCTACAAGCGCCCTGACGGTTGCCTGCAATATTTTGTCTCGGGCTATTCCATAACTTGGATCGCGAATTACAATCTCTTCGGTGAGAGCAGCCTGATTACCACGACACCTTTCGAGCAACTTAAGAAGCCCGGAATGACGTATAACCTCGAAAACAACCTTACCTCTTGCTTCGTCCATAGAAACGCCCAAAAGTTGCTCAGCTGCTGGGTTTAAGATTAAGATACGGTCGTCATTCGTAACGGCTATTACGCCTTCTTGCATGCTGGAAAGAATCGCTTGCTGCTCTCGGCTTATGTTGGAACTTTTACGAATTATTTGACTTAGTTGCTCCGCCATGCTGTTTAGCGTTTCCGCAAGATCTGCGAACTCCAAAGTATCGGACACAGGGGCTCTGGAGTTGAGATCGCCTGCAGCCATACGCGCCGCCGCATCACGCAGACGATGCAAAGACATGCCGATTCGCCTCGTAACAACAAATCCGGCTATCCCCGCAAAAATACCTGTCACCGTAACAGCAAGCACAATGAGCCGGTAAGCTATTGACAGCACGGCGTAGTTCGTATTTGTCGCACGTGACGCCTGAACTACACCTACGACATTCCCCTTATCAACGACAGGCACGGCAACATATACCATCATAGCTCTCATGGTCGAACTGCGGCGACGCGACACTCCAATCCCACCTGCTAGTGCATTCTTAATCGCCTGCCTATCCGCGTGGTTTTCCATATGCGCAGGTTTTTTCCCCGAATCCGCCAACACTGCCCCAGACACAGATACAACAGTCAGACGAGCGCCACATTTCTTGCTTAACGAGCTGACGAGCTTTCCGAGTTCCTTTTCATTTTGGAGTATCCCATTGCGTTCAAATTGAGAACTAACAAGCCTTGCGCAAAGTTCCAAATCATCGACGACCTGTTCGTAGTAAACATTATGAAGTGTTTTTACAAAGTAGAGATTTATTACCAAAAGAGATGCCAGTGTTGTCAGCGAGTATAGGGAAAAAAGCTGTAGGAACAATTTTCGTCTGCGCATGACCGCCTCATATTTTTTCGACACTACTCAGCCAATTTATAGCCTACTCCCCTAACAGTCTCCAAACATTTGCCTGCAGGACCAAGTTTCCTTCTGAGCGATGCAATGTGCACGTCCACAGAGCGGTCCGTTACATCTGCATTCTCACCTCTTGATGCCTCAACGAGTTGATACCGCGTAAAAACCCATCCCGGTCGTCTTGCCAAAAAGTGGAGAATCCTAAACTCGGTCAACGTGAGCTCAACAGGGATACCGTTGACTTTAACGAGGTGTTTACCCGGCTCTATAGTGATTCCGTGAATTTCTATCTTGTCGATTTCGTCCGTAACTTTAACTGTAGTCGCATTGCGCCTCAAGACGGACCTTACACGCGCCACAAGAACTTTAGGACTAAATGGCTTAGTTATATAATCATCGGCGCCGAGTTCCAAACCGGCAACTATATCCGCTTCTTCACCCCTTGCTGTGAGCATTATTATAGGTATCTTGCTGGTCGCCGGATTAGCCCGCAACGCACGATATACATCAAGACCATCAATCCCGGGTAGCATCAAGTCCAGAATAATAAGATCAGGCTGCTCGGCTTTTGCCTTAACGAGGGCTTCTTCTCCGGTGACCGCCACCGACACCCTGTAGCCTTCTTTCGTCAGGTTATAGTCTACTAGCTTCAGAATGTCTTCTTCGTCGTCTACGACGATTATCCGCTCTCGCGCCATTCTTATTTGGTTTATCCCCCCAAGACAATCTTCATCCATTGGAGAATTTCATCCTTCCATTTAAAAATACGTCGAGGCGCGTATCGAGAGCTGAATTGCAGACCGGATGATTTCCTAACAATAGACTCATCATTTGATAGAGCAATAAAAGCATGCTACTTTGCAATCAAAAACTTTTTGAAATTAAAGTCGAGGAAAAGATACTGGAAGGCTATCTCGAGGATCTCCGCGGATTGACGCAAGAAAGATGGCGGCGCCAACGGGAGTCGAACCCGTCTTTCGGCCTTGAAAGAGCCGTGTGCTAACCGATGCACCATGGCGCCGTGGTTCTATTATACCAAAATCGACCGTTTCCGACAAGACAACCAAAAGCCAAAATCTAGCCGTTTAATTAAAGCTCAGTTCGATTTGAACTTCATCTCGGCTTGCATCTTGTTGAACACGTCGCGATAGGCCGAGAACTCTCCGCCTGTAACATGCTCATATAGCGCCACCCTAGTCGGGCCATCCACGCCAACGATTCTTACCGTACGCCCATTCAGCTTCGCTGCAATCCAGTACGCATCGTATCCCGAAATCTTATCGGTTCCCTGGTTTATCACGACTGCACCTTTTGCCAACTTCTTCAGAACTGATTCGGCGATTGCTTTAGCAGAGTTTGCCTTGGGATCCGGTGCATGAACCTCGAAAAACGCCTTGCCATCGGTGAAAATCGCACAAGTATTAGCACCGCCCGCCTTGATTTTCCACGTAGCCGGGTAGCTAGCAACCACCGTCCCGAAAACTTTTATCTGCCTCATGCCAAATTGACTGCCACTTGATGTAGCAACAGGCGCGCTCTCTTTCGGAGCAGGCTGAGGCTTTTCGACAGGTGTCTCGCTCACAGGTGCAGTGCTCTCAGAACTTGGACCAGGCGGAATAGGGTTATCTAAATTCCCGCCCGGATACGGTGGAATAGCAGTCTCAGGCACAGACTCAGAATAATTCGTTCCACCACCGGACATTACCCTATACACAAAAAATCCTGCACCTAGAATCACAACGATAAGCACGACAATCAATACAACGTTCTGCTTACCTTGTCCCAAACCCTGACCGGTCTTACCAAGCTTCATCGCAACCCATCACGCTCCTAAATTTGTCCTCTCAAAACTCCCTTCCCAACGCCGAGCACTATCGACAGCATAATTTGCTATGCGTTACTGCCTCCGGCACCATATCCCCGTTCAGTACAAGTAACGTATCTCGCTTGAAATTAACGTCGTCCGTGTTCGGATAGTCCAGATTGTAATGCAAACCGCGGCTTTCCTTTCGCAACTGCGCAGACATTATTATGAGCTTCGCAGTCAAAGCCATATTCCTAAGCTCCAAAAGCTCCGGCGATAGTTTTCCCACAGAATACAGCTTCTCCGCCCTTGCCTCTATCTGCGATACTATCTCAAAAGCCTTGGCCAACCTTTCATTAGTGCGTACTATTCCCACATATTTCCACATAGCGGTACGCAGCTCGGCAGTAAGCTCTCGCACATACTCAGCGTCAACAGGCTCAGAGTGGGATTCGATATCATACTCGTCCACCGGTTGCGAAGGTGCGTTTCGAACATCTTCGCGCGCACGCAACGCCGCACGCCTCGCGAAAACAACCGCCTCCAAAAGCGAATTGCTAGCCAGACGATTCGCTCCGTGTACTCCCGTACACGCCACCTCTCCGCAAGCATATAGGTTATCTATAGTCGTTCGCCCGTCAACGTCAGTCAGAACTCCTCCGCAAGCATAGTGAGCAGCGGGCACAATGGGAATCCACTCGCGCGTAATATCTATACCGACAGAAAGACAAGTTTCGTATATATGAGGAAAATGCTCCTTCACCAACTCCGGATCAAGATGGGTAACGTCTAGATACACGCATTCCTCCCCGCTTTTCTTCAACTCGGCGTCTATCGCGCGAGCAACCACATCGCGAGGAGCCAGACAGCCTTGCTCGTGATATTTCTCCATGAACGTTTCACCACTTGCCAAGCGAAGTACCCCACCTTCACCCCTCACAGCCTCCGAAATAAGGAACGACCGTGCTTGGGGATGGTAAAGCGTGGTCGGGTGAAACTGGATAAACTCCATGTTGGCCACAACAGCTCCCGCTCTGAAGGCCATTGCAACTCCATCACCCGTAGCTATCTCCGGATTCGTTGTATGAAGGTATACTCGGCCCAGCCCGCCAGTAGCAAGCATCGTCACCTTGGCCTGAAAGCTCATCACATCGCCAGTCTCGGAATCAAGAACATGCGCACCGCGGCAGATGGTCTTGCCGTCCAACTTTTTTACAATAAGATCGATAGCATGGTCGTGCTCAAATAGACGTATGTTGCTTTTAGCTTTAACCTTAGCTACTAGCGCCCTCTCAATTTCTCTACCAGTGAGGTCTTTAGCGTGAACAATCCTTCTGGTAGAATGTCCTCCTTCGCGACCTAGGTCGAAGCAAACCGGACTTTTGGGATTTCGATTATGTGTAAATCTAACTCCAAGCTCAGCAAGCTCTTTTACGCGCTCCGGGCCTTCTCTCACAAGTATTTCGACCGCATCCTCGTGACACAAAAACGCACCCGCGACAAGCGTATCTCTTATGTGTGACTCAAAAGAATCATTGGGATCGAAGACGGCCGCTATCCCGCCCTGAGCGTAGTTTGTGTTGGACTCCGTATCGCTTTTTTTGGTCACCAGAGCAACATTGCCATATTCAGACGCTCTAAGAGCAAAGCTCAGGCCAGCTATTCCTGTACCCAACACCAGTATGTCAACATCAATGATCACTGATTAAGTCGCTCCTATGTCTTTTCGCTCAGCGCCAGTTCGTGCCTCCTCTAGAAGCTCCTCCGTCAAAGGATCTTCCATCATCTTTTGCGCCAATCTAATTCCAATCTCTGCCGGATTCGTCGCGCTGCCGCTTTCGCTCATCCTTACTAATCTTGAACCGTCTAGCCCGAAAACCGCTGCTTCTAAATCTATTATGCCGCTAGTTTCGCGACCAAGCACTGCTACCGGCGTTTGACAACCTGCTCCAAGGTGCCCAAGCAGCGCCCGCTCGGCCGTTACGCAACTGCGCGTTTGCGGATGGTCAAGCATTTGCAACAGGTCGGCTACTCGGTTATTGGACTTACATTGCACAGCCAACGCCCCCTGACCAGCAGCAGGTAGACATACATCAAAACCCAATATCTCCGTAATACGCGACTGGAGACCCATTCTCCAAAGCCCCGCGTACGCCACTACCACAGCATCATACTTGCCTTCTTCCAGTCTTCGCAATCGCGTGTCTAGGTTACCGCGCAGATCCACTACCCTGACATCAGGACGCGCATGCAACAACTGCGCACGCCTCCTTGTGCTGCTCGTGCCCACAACCGCTCCGCTGGGCAGCTCATTCAGTCTGCCAAACCTAGACACCAAAACGTCCGCAGGATCTTCGCGCTCTGTATAAGCAACAACGCATAACCGCTCATCTGTATCAGACGGCAAATCTTTTGCACTGTGCACAGCGAAGTCAATCTCGTCCGCAAGTATTGCCTGCTCGATTTCCTTGACAAAAAGCCCCTTGCCGCCGATTGTCGCAAGAGGCGCACTTTGCAACATATCTCCTTTTGTCTTTATCACCTGTATGCGGCAGCGCACATCTGGCCGCAACCGCTCCAGCCTTTCCACTACAGATCTCGTCTGCAGCAGTGCCAAGCGACTGCCACGTGATCCCACAACCAGCTCAATCATCCTCAATGTCCATTATACAGTAACCGATGAACACTCACAAGAAAAGCTGCTTGATCGTATACCTGGTATAGTATAAAATGCCGCTAGTCGAATTAACAAAATAAGGAACCAAGCAAAATGAAAAAGCTCACACCCAGGCAACGCGAAGTACTGCAGGCTATATTAGATTATCGTGCGGAAAAAGGCTACGCACCCTCAATACGAGAATTGGGCAAGATTCTAGGCATATCAAGTCTAAGAGGCGTAACCGTCCATCTTACAGCCTTGGAGAAAAAAGGTTGGATCGAGCGCGAAAGCACATCTAGAAGCATCCGAATACTCTCCCCGATACCGACCAACTCGACGAACACCTCAGCTTCCAGAGTCATACCGCTGCTTGGAACCATAGCCGCCGGTCAACCGCTATTGGCTGTTGAAAACGTTGAGTCATATATCCATATTCCGGAAGAGGTCGCTTCACATTCGTTCGAGCTTTTTGCACTTAGAGTGAAAGGAGATAGCATGATCGGCGATCACATATTAGACGGCGATACGATAATAGTCGAGAGCCGACCCACAGCCGAAAACGGCGATATCGTAGCAGCCTTGATCGACGATGAAGCCACTGTCAAGCGATTGGATACGAAATCTCGACCCCCAAGATTACTGCCTTCCAATACAATTTATCCGCCGATTGAGATTGAAGGCGAAAAAATCAGAATTCTTGGAAAAGTCGTAGGACTTATCCGAAAGTATACCGGATAATATACTTTCCTAAATCGAAACAAAACGACTGCTAGATTAGTTCTTGGTCACGGCTCCAATCGCTTCTTCGATGCTGTCGTAAGTTCCGAATATCGTGTCAAGCTTAGTTATGCGAAGAATCCGATCAACGGAACTGTTGCACTTTACCAGGTTTACCGTCCCGCCTTCCGGCCGCAATCGTTTGGTCGCAGATAGTAAGGTTCCAAAACCGCTGCTATCCATATAGTTAACACCGGCCATGTTTATGATCAGATGCTTCTGTCCGCTTTCGAGAATACTATTGACGGCCTCCTTGAATTGCTGAGCCGTGTAGACATCTATTTCTCCCGTCACGTCAAGTACTTTAAAACCGTCAAACTCTCTCGTTGATGTTTCCAATCGAATGCCTTCCAAAACCATGCCTCCTCCGAACGACTCGAACATCTTGTCAGGTTAACACAAAATAATTCAAGAATGATGAACCATACCAATAACCACGAGGAAGTCAAACAATACTGACGCAGCCCAATGCATTACGAAGCCCGGCACAAACGACTTCGCACTCAACGATATCATACCGAGGATTACCCCGCCCACAAACGATGCAATAACCTCAGTGGGCGGTTTTCCGTAATGCAACAACGCAAATGCAACAGCTTGGACCAAGACTGCTGACCAGCCGATCAAACGCGACAGACCAAATAGCAAATAGCCCCTAAAAAACCATTCCCAACAGAACAAATACAGCCCATAGCTCAATTCAGCATATAGCATAAGCATCGGGGCCTGCGTAAAAGGATTGACCTTCGGATAGTTTACAAATGCTTCACGAAACTCCGGATAATGTCTGAACAACGGATAGTAACTCTGAAATGATTGCCATCTGCTCACTATAAGCAATATTGCCACAAAACCCACAAACAGCAAACCACTTACCAACCATACGCGCTTCGAAGAGCCCAATCCAAAACCAAACTCTTGAGGCTCCATCCGGAAGACTAGCAATATGCTCAGCATTGGAATCAGCAATAACCCAATCAGGTTGCCTACTATATATTCGTTATATGACCTTGCATTCGGGTTAAACCTCCAAAGTGAGGCAACAACAGCCGCACCAACGAACGCAACCCCAATAGCAACGTATCTGTTTTTAGCTGGTCCTAAACCCATCCGCGTATTCTGCCAATCTAGTCCGGCACTCTTCAAGGTCGACCCGCAACGGCACTCCGTCTCTTGCTACTTCAACTCCGTCTACTACGGTAAGTACTACGTCGGACGGTGCCCCAGATATCACCGCTGAAAAGATGTCTTCCATTGGCAACATCCGGCTGATATCCACCGCTATAAAATCAGCAAACTTGCCTGGCTCAAGTGTGCCGATACAGTCGGCAAGACCAAGCGCCTTTGCACCCCCAATTGTAGCCATCGACAGCACGTCCTTCGCCTTAAATACACCTGCATCCTTCGCGTACGCCCGCTGCAACCCTAGAGCAAAGCGCATTTCTTCAAAAAAATCTAACCTCATACAACTTGCTGCGCTGTCCGTGCCAAGTCCAACCGTTGCGCCTGTAGAGCATATCTTTGCTATAGGCGCTACTCCAGAACCCAAATAAGCGTTAGAGCGTGCACAATGAGCAATCGATGCGCCAGAACTTGCAATTAAGCCGATTTCGTCCTCAGACACGTGCACGCAGTGAGCTAAGCAAACTCCTTCCATCAACAACCCGACATCTCCCAGGTATTCCACCGGCGTAACTCCTGCAACCATCGGCTCATAGCCCATCCGCCGCCGCATATCAGCAATTGGTCCGACTCCGCGAAGCAGATAATCCGATTCTGCAGTAGTCTCAGCAACATGAACGGCAACCGGCAACCCAAACCGCGAACACGCATCACCACATAGTTCCAAAGTTCCACGGTCGGAAGTATATACTGAATGCGGCGAGATGCCAATTTTCAAGCGTTTGGGAACAGTCTTCTGCAGTTTGCCAACAAGTTCCAACTTCTCATCGAAATTTGCGCGGAAGCGATCACCAGCGCTCTGACCAAATATCTCCAAATAAACGACTCCGCGCAGACCAGCCGCCGTAACAGCCTCAACGGCGGCTCCGGAAAAAGAACAATCGCCCACACAAGTAATGCCGGAAAGTGCACATTCTGCCACTCCCACCAATGCCGAAAAATGCAGCAAATAACGACTAGGCGCAGAGTTCTTTCGAAAACCCAGCTCTTCGACCCATTCCCACAGATTCAGCGCATCCAGCGTATTACGTCTGAACGTCGGTTCAATGTGAGAGTGCGCGTTTACAAACCCCGGCAAGATCGCACATCGTCCTAGATCTCGCACTAATTCGTCAGGATACTTATCGTCAAGCTCGGCCCCTATTGCCGCAATCCGGCCTTCGCGCACCAGAATCTCACCGTGCTCAACGACACTGCCATTCATCGGCAATACGTATTCGGCCTTGTATATCATATCATTCAGCCATTCGGCATATCAGCTTTAACAATTATTCTACCGATCGCCCGCTCTATTCCAGAAACTCGCGCCCATTGATCTTGACCATAACTTTGTTACCCATAGCTGAAAAATCGAGTTATTGTATGAGTTAATTATAAGACACTCGCCCAACGTTGGGGTTATTCGGAGCATTCAGGCATTCCTTCCAACATGGAACAAACGCCACGCCATGCAACGCTATTCTACTTAGCTATTCTACTTAAGTTACTAATACACCAAAAGTGAACTAACCGACGCTCAGAAAAACGATCTGTTGAACTGGGTGGCAAGTGGCAATGGCTGTATTGGTATTCATTAGGCTACCGACTCGTTCCGCGATTGTCCTGAGTATCGAGCAATAGTTCGTCCTTTGAACCCAGAAGAACCGGACGCCAATAGCTTCAAACTATCGAGATAGACAAAAAGCTGGTGACTCTGCGGCAACTAATTACTAAAGATTGACGAGCTGCGAAGTCACTGCAGTAAGCTAATATGCGCATTCGTCCTTAACAAACCGCGAGAAAAACGCAAAGTAAACTGCCGCCGCAATGCATATTATTCCACCTCCGGCCATTGAAGTTTGGACCCCCACATGCTGAGCAACAGTTCCTATCTGCAGCGCACCTAACGGCGACAAACCCATAAACACCAAAGTTCTAAGACTCAGCATCCTACCGCGCAGCTCATCCGGCGAAGCCACTTGAACTATCGTGTTTGACACCGCCAAAAACAACATCATTCCAAAGCCTGTAAACACAAGGCATCCGATTGACAAGACAAAATTGTGGCTTGCGGATAAAGCCAATATCCCTGACGGCGCGAGTATGCTGCCGAGTATAACCATCGCTTTCGGCTTGAATAGGTGGCCTAGCGCAGCCACAAATATAGCGGCAGACAGCGCTCCTAAACCCGCCGCAGACATCATTGCCCCAAGACCTCTTGAATCCACTTTTAGCACGTCCTTGGCAAAAGCAGGCAAAACAGTCGGATATTGCAGTGCGAAAACGCTGGCAAAACCCGTAAGCACCAACAGACTTCTTATAAGAACGTTGCGCCGCGCAAAGGCTATCCCTTCACGGATCTGAACAAGCATTGGCTCTGTCCGACTACTTCCCTTTACTGGCTTGGGACGAATTATGAGAAGGCTTACGATCACTGCAAGATAGCTTATGCTGTTAATTAAGAAACACAGCGCAGGCTTGCTGACCGGACTACCCGTACCAGCCGCAATGAGAATGCCGGCAATCGAAGGCCCGACGATTCGCGCACTGTTAAACGCAGATGAGTTCAGTGCCACCGCGTTGAGTAGGTCATCCCTACCTACCAGCTCGATAGTCATCGCTTGTCTTGCGGGCACATCAAGCGCGTTAGCCAACCCTGCAAACGAAGCCAGCAGCAAAACGTGCCATGGTCGAACAATTTCGTAGTAAGCAAGAATAGCAAGCGCAAGAGCTTGTGCAGCCAAGAGAGTTTGAGTGATAATCGTTATCCGCCGCTTGTTGAATCGATCGGCGATAACTCCCGAAGGAAGCGTAAGAAATAAAATTGGAAGTGTCCCGGCAGCCCCCACAAATCCCAAATAGTCCTTGCGGTGAGTAAGCTCATATACCAACCATCCCTGAGCCAAATTCTGCATCCATGATCCGATCGAAGAAACCAGCAATCCAAACCAGAAAAGGGCAAAGTCACGATGTCGAAGGCTTCTAAGTGCCCCCCATCTATGCCGAATTTCGGATTTGCCGCTTTCAACAGAAACAGAATCTGCCTCAATACGTTCAGCCATTGATATTGATAGGACCTCAAAGCAGTAAATTCTGAGAAGACAAATATTGCTTACAAAATCGGTTATAAAATACCCCCATTACCTAACGGTAATGGGGGATCCAAAAACGCTCACGCTTCCGACCTCCGCAGGTCTTATGCGTGCCAGTCTACGTTCCAAACTTCCTTTGCATGGGCTTCTATAAATTGTTTTCGCGGCTCTACTGCGTCACCCAACAGGATAGTAAACATCTCGTCCGCTTCTATCGCATCTTCAACAGTAACCTGTTTAATGGTTCGAGTCTCCATGCTCATCGTTGTCTCAGCAAGGTCTTCTGCGTTCATCTCGCCCAGACCTTTGAACCTCGTCACCGTGACGTCCTTCTTATTGCCAAGTGATTTCATTATCTCCTGCAACTCAGCATCGTCCATCGCATATAGCACTTTGTCCTTGCCCACTTTGATGCGGTAGAACGGCGGCTGCGCCACGTAGATATGCCCATCATCGACAAGCGGTTTCATGTAGCGATAGAAGAAGGTAAGCAGAAGTGTGCGAATATGGCTTCCGTCCACATCTGCATCGGTCATTATAATTATCCGATCATAGCGAAGCTTCGACTTATCGAAAGTCGAGATACCGTTTCCATTGCCATTCTTCTTGCCGTTGTCATCGCCAAACTCTAGCTCTCCTTCGCCTGAACTATCGCTGTCCATTGAACTGTGAGTAATACCCGTCCCCAGCGCTGCCACAAGTGCCTTGATCTGCTCGTTCTCCAAAGCCTTGTCCATACGAGCTTTTTCGATGTTCAGGATCTTACCTCGCAGCGGAAGAATCGCCTGATACATCTTGTTCCGACCCGCCTTTGCGTTGCCGCCGGCACTCTGACCCTCCACCAGGAACAACTCGCACTTCGACGCATCACGCTCAATGCAATCAGCCAGCGTCCCCGGAAGCGAAGAGTTCTCCATCGCACTTTGGCGCTTGACCATCTCCGCCGCCTTGCGTGCTGCCTCCCTCGCACGATGAGCCGTCAGCGCCTTGTCAATAATCCGCCTGGCAGCCGTCGGGTTCTCCTCAAGAAACTCTGCCAGCTTCTCGCCCACAAACGAGTTTACAATTCCTTCGACCTCGCTATTGCCCAGCTTGGTCTTAGTCTGACCCTCGAACTGCGGATTTGTAATCTTGACCGATATAATCGCAGCAAGACCCTCCCGCACGTCTTCACCAGCAAGGTTCGGATCCTTTTCTTTAAGCGCCCCTATTTTCCGCGCATAGTTGTTCAAGACCCTCGTCAAGGCTGTCTTGAAACCCGATAGATGCGTCCCGCCTTCTTGGGTATGGATATTGTTGGCATAGGTAAGAATATTTTCTTGAAAAGTCTCGTTATACTGGAGCGCAACATCCACCATCACACCGTCGCGCTCGCCGGAGAAGTAAACAACCTTATGCAGAGGATTCTTGTTGCGGTTCAGTTGTTCCACAAACTCGGCTATGCCATTCTTGTAATGGAAGACCTTGTATCTATCTTCCTCATTCTCTGCCTGTTCATTAGTGAATGTAATCGTTAGTCCTGGATTCAGATATGCAAGATCGCGCAACCGGCTAATGAACAGGTCCGGATGATACTTGATCTCGCCGAATATCTCGGAATCTGCAAGATAGGTAGTAGTTGTGCCGGTGCCTTCGGCCTCACCAATCACCTTTAGCGGTTCCTCTGGAACACCACGACGATATTTCTGATAGTGGCACTTGCCGTCGCGACAAACAGTGACCTCGCACCACTCCGACAAGGCATTCACCGCAGAAACGCCTACCCCATGCAATCCACCAGAAACCTTGTAGTGTCCCTTGTCGAACTTGCCGCCGGCGTGCAGCATAGTCATAGCTACTTCGACGCCCGAAACACCCGCTTCCGAGTGAATATCTACGGGTATACCGCTCCCGTTATCTCTAACGGTCACTGCGTTATCTGCTCTCAAGATTACGTCTATCCGAGTGCAGCAACCCGCCAAGTGCTCATCAATACTGTTATCAACTACCTCGGTAAAAAGGTGATGAAGCCCTCTTACACCCGTGTCGCCTATATACATAGCAGGGCGCATCCGCACCGCTTCCAGACCTTTTAGTATTTGGATATTGTCTGCGTTGTATTTGGTCTCTTCCGGCTTAGTATTCTGCTCGTCTACTTCGTTGAGATCAACTTTCTCGGCCTTGCCGTCAGCCATGTGGTATTGCTCCTAAGTGGGGAATATGTCTAATCTTTCCAAACGATGCACTTAAATTATAGCATTCCGACCTATCTAGGGTCAAGCTATACCGTACACTATCTGTCCAATTCGTGAAAAGAAGTGGTTTAGTTCATGACTTTACCTCGCGCGCTTGACACGCATAGGTAGACCTAATTCGCTCAGTCGCCGACGAAGAGCCCATTTCGACACGCCAAAACGTTCAGCCATAATCGCAACTCGGTTTTCACTGTTGTAAGATAACTCTGAATAGTAGTGCCTTACCAGTTCTTCAGGCATCAGCAACGAAACAGCGAACCGATCACACGCCCTTTCCACCAGTGTGCGTTGAGTCTTAGGAGTGTCAAAAAAGAACAATCTCTCATCTGCCGATACGCGACGACCTAACAAATGATGACCAATCTCATGGGCAAGGGTAAATCGGCGTCGGACAAGCGGCTTCAAATAGGAATTGTTGATCGCAATGATCGGAGGCATCCCCGGCAAGCGGATGTATAGACCGTCGATCTCCTCGACAAACTGGCGCTCCTCGACTCTAATGCCCAACCTTCCAGCCACCACATTCAGGTCGACCGGCGGCTTCAGCTTGAGCGTACTCCACGCCTTATACGCGAAAAGCTCCGCTTCATCCTCAAAGTGGAGCTTTGTCAATTGGCAGAATTCTCCTTGGAATAGCGTTCTTTAATTTCTTTGACGAAATCGATAATCTGCTGTTTGCCTTCCTCCGGAATCTGCGTATTTCCGCGCAATGCAAACTCCACCGCCTTAACAGCATCTATCTTTTCGGCTTTTGACGAATAACCCGCCGCATAGCGCAGTTCGTTTTCGTCAAGTTCGCAAAAAACTGACGAAATCTTCTCAATAACTTCTTCCGAAGGCACACGGCCGTCTGACATATCCTTCCAATAGGCCGCACTGATACCGGTCTTAAGCGCCGCCGCACGAAAAGTCATATTATTGCGTTTCAGAAAATCGTGGATCAGCCGACCAAACTCCTCCGATACTCTACTCATGCCGGATACCTCCGTTCACTACAAGTTATCGTAGCATCTATACATACGGCTGTCAATCCAAAATCCACCGGGAAGCATCCAACATGCTCGGAGCAAATCAAATTAAAACAATTTGTTCCACTCGTCGAACACTGCCTCTATGTTCTCTAAAGGATCTTTATTGCCCCATTCGCACTGTGCAATCATGCCGCCCGTCTCATCGTAAAGCGCACGCTTTACTCGCCGCACTGCATCACGAACTTCCTCTGGTTTACCGAAAGGCAATATGTGTTGCCGATCGATCTCGCCCCAGAAGGTGATTTTCCCCTTGTATTTCGCAGCTAAGCCTTCGATATCCATGCAAAAAAGCTGCGAATTGATAGCGTCAATCCCTATCTCAACAAGATCCGCATAGATCGACTCTATATTGCCGTCCGAATGGAAAAAGACAAACTTGCCGCGCGAGTGAAGTATATTGCAGTATTCGGCATAAAGAGGCTTAAAAAACTCTCTCCACTTACTCGGTGAGATCAGCAATGACGTCTGACTTCCCCAGTCGTCCATAAACGCGACACCGTCTACATCCGTCTCAGCCCACATATTTAATTCGCGAACGCTGAACTCATGGAGCATATCGCGCAAGCGATAGACTTCAGGCACATCATAAGCGAGGTCCAAGAACAAATTCTCGGTGCCACGGAGAAACTGCATCCTCTCGAACGGCCTCGTATAAGTGCCCGCTAATACGAACTTGTCGGTTTCCGCACAACTTCTATTAACTTGTGAGAAATCCGCTTCATCCAGAAGCTCCCACGGGAGTTCGTAAGAGTCCAGCGCAGACCAGTCGGCAATTGGGCACTCTTTTACTTCACCAACAACTCCCGGCTCTGCAACATGCCACACGCAACCGAACTCATCCGTATATTCGCCTACCTCGTAAGGAACACCTCGCGCACGACGAGAAGGACCGTACCTGCATACCGGACCAGTAAAATCGTCAGGATACTTGCTCTGTATCAACCTAAGCTCATCTGATCGATAGCGTGCAACCCCTGGCAAATACCATAAATTTCTGGGCACGCGGTCCGGTCGATTAAACGTTAAAGCTTTAACAACTCGTTCTCTTGATGTCATATTTTGTTTTCCTCTTAACCTGTATACCTAATCAAGCATACACCAGTCAAGCCGAGAAGTAAAAAGCGAGGCTAAAGTCGAATGTGGCAAGAAACGAGCTTGAGTGCCCAGATAACCTCTAGATGACCTAATAAATAACAAACTGCTTTGCTCCTGATAAAGAGCTTATTCGCAGTCCAACCCGCAGCAGCGAAAATTTCGGTCGATTTCGGGATTAACTTTGTAGGGGATCGGACGACATTCCACGCCTGCTATAAGGTTCTCGGCGGCCATTAACGCCATCCTCGTGCGTGTTGCCACGGATGCCGATCCGATGTGAGGCGCAACCACCACGTTGTCGAGCTTAAGCAGCGGATCGTTGGGATCGATGGGTTCGTGCTCGAAAACGTCCAACCCGGCGCCAGCAATACGTCTATCCTTGAGGGCTTTATAGAGAGCCTGTTGATCCACCACTGGTCCCCTGGCAGTGTTGACCAATATGGCAGTAGGCTTCATCAAGCTGAGTTCTCGCTCGCCTATCAAATGCTTCGTGGTTTCGGTGAGCGGTACGTGTATAGAAACAAAGTCGCTTGTAGCCAGCAGCATGTCCAGCTCCGCAAAGCATGCTCCCAGCTCGCGCTCCGCATCTTCGTTTCTTTGGGAATCGTAATATATAACCTGCATATCGAACCCGCGTGCACGCTTGGCCACCTCGCGCCCGATCCGTCCGAAACCAACTATGCCGAGAGTAGCATGATGCACATCTTGGCCCAACAGAAGCATCGGATCCCAGGTCTTCCACAAACCTGAGCGTGTAAACCGGTCTGCCTCGACTATCCTACGCGCTGTTGCCAACAATAGGGCAAACGCGAGATCAGCGGTGGTTTCGGTAAGAACTCCAGGCGTATTACCGACCTGTATGCGGCGTTCATTAGCGGCGGCAATATCGATGTTATCATAACCTACAGCATAGTTGGAGATGACCTTCAAACAAGGCGAAGCGTCCATAACCTCCGCGTCTATGCGATCGGTAAGCAAGCTCAAGATGCCATCACAACCTCGCACACCTTCGATTAGAGCATCCCTGGAAGGAGGCAAACTCTCTGGCCATACTTTCATTTCGCACGACTGCTCAATCATATCGAGCGCAGGCTGAGGCAATATACGTGTAACAAATACTCGTGGTTTTGTCATTTATGCTTCCTTCGTCTAATAACTTTCGTCTAATAACTAATAACGTGAGGCGGAACTAGAAATAAGCTTCCGCCCCACTACGTCAACAACAGCTCTGCAAAAATTCATCCAGTCAGGGAGGCCAACCAGACGGCCAAACAGTCCATCCCAAAGATACCCGCTATGGTTGAGCTTCAAACATGTCGATTCCGACATTCCATTCAAACAAAATGCAAGCCCCCCACATAACCGCGCCTACTCCGTGCGGTTTCGCCGCATACGCGATAACGATATACTAGTATTAGAGCAACCCAAACATTTTTGCTGCGTCATAAATAAATAGGAATATTGCGAAGAGGTTAACGATGAACAGACCCACCGCAGCAATTAGGTTTTCAATAGCAGCCTTCGTAATAATTTTCGCGGTCGCGTTCATGGCGGCGATTCCGTCTCCATCTTTGGCTATATCTCTTCAAGAAGAGATAGATTTGGGCAAAAAGCTCAACGAGGAGATACTTAAAGAAACTCCGCTATCTACCGACGCCGAAGCCCAAAAGGAGATCCAAGAACTTGGGCAGCGACTCGTAAAAGCAGGAATTAGCAGACCGCAGATAGAGTATCATTTCCAGATACTACAAGATGACGATTTAAATGCATTCGCCATACCCGGCGGCTTCATATACTTCTCTGAACGACTGTGGAATGTCTTAAGACGAGATGAGCGCGCAGGAGTTCTTGCACACGAGATAATACACACCGATCGCCGGCACGCACTGGACGCAATATCTAAAGCGCAAAGAAGACAAATATGGCTGTCTGTGTTACTTGCTGCAGTAAGAGCAAACGATACATGGTACGACATTGCAGATCTGGTGCACTCTCTTTATACGCTGAAGTATTCGAGGGAAGATGAAAGACAAGCCGACGAGCTTGGGGTTGAACTCTGTCATAAGGCCGGCATGAACCCTGCGGGGCTACTTTTGGCGATGAGAAAAATTCGCCGATTCCAAGAAGAAAGAGGCGGAGAGCCGCCAAAGATTTTCTCTTCCCATCCTCCCACACCAGAACGCATCCGCTACTTGGAAGAACTGCTCACTAAGATGGGAGTCCCCATTCCTCCCGAAAACGTAGGCAACAAGCCGAGCCCGGATAAAATCGGAGAGGTCACTGCCGTGCGCGGGAATACGGTAGAGTTTAAGTCTTCAAAATCGCTTCAGGCAGGTGATGTCGTGTGGCTTATGGGCAGCGGATGGGATTTCTACTACGAGAACCGCGCGGCAAAACCAATCGCACGGGGAATTGTTAGAAAAGAAGCCATTAGACAGTCTAACGATGGTACTCAGAGCATCTACAGCGCCGATATATGGCAAATGCCGGGCGTAGAAGCAAAAGAAATTACTAAAGGCATCGGAGTTCACATGCCGACTGCGCCTAAGCCTGAAACGGGAGTTGGGCGATTTATTTGGCGATCGATCACTGCTGAAAACATCAGCTCTATACAGTTGAGTCCCGATACCAAAGCCTTCGACCGCTTATTTGCTAGACAATTGGTGTGGAACAAAGACCTAACAAAGCTCATCTACGATAATGCAGGCTACGTAGTTTTAATCGGACCGCCGTCTGAAAAACGCTATGTGGCGTTGGACAGACCAGAGTATGCCTATGCGCCGGTGGCGGCAAATTCGGTGCTAGTCAGAGTCGATGATCCTGATCAGAATCGATGGGTTGGAACGATAGTCTCAATAGGTCGGGGAGGACGCACCGTAGAACTGGCTACCTATCAATCTCTTGAAAAACTCGCGCACGCCCAAACGCTAGGCAAGAGATTTGACATTGTAAAACCTCCATGGAACGCCAAGGAAGACTACGCAAGCCGAGTTGTTGGCAAGGCCGCAATCAAGTCACTAGACAACAAGCTCGTACTACAGATGGTGAGTTTCAACAAGGGTTGGAGCATAACGAATATCAAAAACGGCTTCGACGTCTACGAGGAACCGAAGTAAATTAGCCCGCTACAAATCGAAATTTCTACTATCTACGAAGATCAGCGCTGCATTCAAGCTTGCTGCTACTTGCTGACGCCATGCAAAAGGCCGAATTTCACACTATTTTAAGCCTCGCTTCGTTGACACGTGTAAGTTTATCGCCGGATAATATAATTATGATTTGTATGATATAACCTACAATTCCTGCCAAGGCGGTCCGAATTTGAAGTGTAATATGTCCATTAATGAGATGTTCTTCGGCACGGCAACAGTGGGAGAGCGAGGCCAGGTCGTAATTCCTGCCGAAGCGAGAAAAAAACTCAACATTAATCCGGGCGACAAGCTGTTGGTGATGAGCCATCCTACAGCCACTGGAGTACTTTTTTGCAAGATCGACACGATGCGAGAATTCTTTAGGTCATTTCTCACAGACCTTGAGCGATTGGAGGAGAAAGCAGCCCAGTCGGAAAGCCTATCACCCGAAGAGAATTAATTAACCGTCAGCAATGAGTAAACCCGGAGGGAGAAGAGATTTGAGGGCACTAATATTTTGCATGCTTGCAGGATGTCTTTTGGTTTCGTCCGTCACTGCTCAGCCGCAAGAACAAGAACAAATGCCCGACCTCCAGAAGCCTATAACCTTGGATCAGGCGTTGGAGATAGCGTTCCGCCAAAGCCCAACTATAAAAGTTGCGTTGGCGCAAATTCAGAAATCGCAGGCGACAGTGGCGGAAGCTAGGGCGAACTACCTTCCTAAGTTCAACGCCGATTTGGTTCAGCAATGGCAGGGTCCAAAAGTAACGTTTTTAGCACCGGGAACTAACGAAAAACTGGAAATATTTCCCGCTTCCGACACTCGCGCTAACGCAAGTTTCCTTTTGCCGTTGGATATCAATAAAAGGCTTAGTTTTGCAACCCAGATAGCGAGGTATCAAAACGAGATTGATTATCTCAACCTTCGCAGCGTTTCACAACAATTGATATTCGACGTAAAGAGCGCCTATTACAACGTTCTTCGAGCTATGGGCCAGGAAGAAGTGGCACAAGCGGCTTTAGACGCTGCTAAGGCGCGCTTGCGAGATGCGAACGTAAGGTTCGCCGCAGGCACGGCACCAAAGTTCGATGTTACCCGTGCACAGGTCGATGTGGCCAATCTGAACCAGTCGCTCATCCAGGCCAAGGCGCGGGTGGCTACGGCTATATCTGCATTGAACCGCGTTATTGGAATTGACGTTAATTTCCCTACACAGGTCGTAAGAAGTACGGTCGAGATCGAA
>Ga0197142_1000870_pt1 | contig 28289 bp, 20 predicted proteins | sample GBS60_MetaG_FD_148614 | JGI IMG/M metagenome (GOLD analysis project Ga0197142, IMG submission 148614) | Sediment microbial communities from Great Boiling Springs, Gerlach, Nevada, United States - GBS 60_MetaG | ecosystem: Environmental > Aquatic > Thermal springs > Hot (42-90C) > Sediment... | reverse complement strand
TCTTTCACGGTGGAAAAGACCCCTTCGTTCCCGATGAGCAGGCTCGTGCGGTTGCGGTCGGCATCCGCGGCGCACGCATCGTTTACGAGCCAGAGGCCGGGCATCTGGTTGCCTGGCGTAATCCCGATGCCTTCCGTGCTCGGGTTGGCCGATTTCTGGCTGAACATGGGTTGATTGAGTAGAGAGGGGACGGCCCTCACCCCCAACCCCTCTCCCGCGCTGCGGGAGAGGGGTGGTCATGGCCTCGGTATCGTTGACAGACGCAGGTGCAGAATTGCCACGGCTACGCTCCCCCCTGCCACTCCCTTAGTGGAGGTGGCAGGGGGCCGGGGGAAGGTGTGGGGCATAATCCCCCCCTTCCTCTCCCGCAGCGTGGGAGAGGAAGGGGGGCTAGGGGGAAAGGTGAGGGCCGCCCTCACCCCCGGCCCCCTCTCCCGCGTTGCGGGAGAGGGGTGATCTGGTTAGTGAACTCGGTATCGTTGACAGACGCCAGCGCAGAATCGCCACTGCGACGCGAACCTCCCCCCCTCTTCCGCTTCCCGTGGAGGAGCGGCAGGGGGCCGGGGGAAGGTATGGGGCATAATCCCCCCCTTCCTCTCCCTTGGTGGAAGCGGCAGGGGGCCGGAGGAAGGTGCGGGGCATAATCCCCCCCTTCCTCTCCCGCAGCGTGGGAGAGGAAGGGGGGTTGGGGGGAAGGTGAGGGCCGCCCTCACCCCCGGCCCCCTCTCCCGCGTTGCGGGAGAGGGGTGATCTGGTTAGTGGACTCGGTATCGTTGACAGACGCCAGCGCAGAATCGCCACTGCGACGCGAACCTCCCCCCTCTTCCGCTTCCCGTGGAGGAGCGGCAGGGGGCCAGGGGAAGGTGTGGGGCATAATCCCCCCCCTTCCTCTCCCGCAGCGTGGGAGAGGAAGGGGGGTGGGGGGAAGGTGTGGGCCGCCAGGCGCGCTCCACAGCACAGGCTCTGAATATGGCGATGTCATGGTCGCGCCTCATTAAAAGCCTAGGTTTTTGATCATGCTCTAATACACTGGCGTACACCAATGATGATACTTCTTCACCCGCCCACGCACCACATCGGCATACAAGTTGACCAGCATCACACCAATTGGGCCAACCGTCCCACTGCCAACTGGACGCCGATCAATTTCGATAATTGGTTTAATCTCAGCACCAGTACCACAGAAGAAAGCCTCATCGGCTACGTAAAGTTCAGTACGGTCGATAGGAGCTTCCCGCACCGGAATACCCAATTGATTACGCGCCAGCTCCATAACGACCTGGCGGGTAATCCCCTCCAGAATATCACCGCTCGTTGGCGGCGTTATCAGTACGCCATTCCGCACGATAAACAGATTGGCTGCTGATGCTTCAGCCACATGACCATCATTACTCAGTACAATCGCTTCATCATAGCCATTGAGTAACGCTTCACTCTTCGCCAACGCCGAATTGAGGTACGCACCACAAGCCTTGGCCCGCGACGGAATAATGTTATCGTCGATCCGTCGCCACGACGAGACACAAGCTTTAATTGCCGAGCCAGCCAGGTATTGCCCAAACCCGACAGCAAACATCGTGAAACTATCGGTCAGACCGTGTAACTGCACGGCAATCGCCGGATCACTCTTGTAGAGAAGGGGTCGAATGTAAACATCTTCACGGAATTCCTCCCGTCGCAGGAGTTCAATAGTAATCTGACACAGCTCATCGACGCTGTAGGGCAACTTCATCATCAAAATGCGGGCTGAGCGGTGTAGTCGCTCCATATGTTCGCGCAGACAAAAGACATAGAGCTGCTGATGGTCGGCATTCCAATACCCGCGAATACCCTCAAAACATCCGGTACCGTAATTGAGCGCATTGGTCATCACGCTAACCTGTGCTTGCTCGATGGGGACAATTTCACCGTTGAAGAAGGCAAAACGGTTGTTAGGCACGGTTGGTTCCTTTCTTTATCATTATGCTACGCCTTTCATAGTGTGGAGCGTTTCTTCTGCCAAGTGTACCACCATTATTTAGGGCTTTTCAACGTTCGCAGTGCCCACGCTCGCAGAGAGCGACTGCCCCCTCACCTCCCACCTGCAAGGAGGGGAAGGGGGATGATCCGCGAACGGGATCGGTCGCAGCGATACCTGTCCGCTGTGGTGTTTCATTCCTCTCCCTCCGTGGAAGAGGAAGGTAGTGGGTGAGATAAGATTGGGAAGCCATCCCTCTCGCTCACACCTGGGTGCGCGGGCCTCCGGCCCGCATTGTATGGGATGCGTCTGGAAGGCGCCGCGCTGGCGTCGAGCACGCGGGAGTATGGGCCGGCCCGCAGTGTATGGGTTGCGTCTGGAAGGCGCCGCGCTGGCGCATGAACGCGATCGGGGGCAGGTTCCAAACCTGCCCCTACTGCACGCCGATAGGCACAAGAGAGAAAACAGGAAATAGCAGCGGTGATGCGCATGATCGGCGCACCAGCAGGGCGTAGAGCAGACTACCATTGGGAGCAAGAAGCTACGCTTCTCCGCACGCACAGCTAACATTTTGGAGGTCTTTCTATCCCTCTCACCTCTCACGCCTCTACCTTACTCCTCCATCGCAATACCCCGGCAGCGAAAAAGCGCTAAAAATCCCTACTGTTGGTGACCACCAACTAGATGGGTGGTTGCTGGCCGTGCTTGCAAGTAAGTACCAAGAATGGTCAACCCGACAGCACTGATGAGACCAACAAACGCGAACGACAGCCAGGGTAATACCGGTACATGAAGAGTGATTGCCAGATCGATCAACAAGCCGCCGCTCAAGTTGCCCAGCCCCCCGCCAACTGCCAGCGCCAGCGCATTCACCCCGAAGTATGAGCCAAGTGCACGTTTATCGGCCAGGCTGGCAGTAACGCTTTGCTGAGCTGGTGTTGCCAGCAGCGTACCAACAGTAAAGATAGCCACACAGCCTATCAAGAAGGGAAACGAGTCGGCAAGCGCAACCATCCCCAGCCCTAATGCCATTAACACAATACCGGTGATGAGCATATGCAACGGACGAAGCCAGCGCTCTACAATACCAATGACCGGCAACTGCAACACAACCGTCATCCCAGCATTGACCCCATAGATCCAGCGCACGGCTTCAGCAGCGTTCGCCAGCCGTTCACCGATCAGCGGCAGGCTGATGGTCAATTGCACCCACATAAACCAGAATCCCATAAGCAGCGTGGTAAAAGCGAGGAAGGGTCGATCACGGAGTGCCAGACCAAGTCCAAAGCCTAGCCGCGAACGGTCAGTTGCCGTCTCTATTGGTGGTAAGAGCAGCGTTATTCCCCCGATGAGCGTAAAACAAGCGGCAGCAGCCAGTGCTACCGTACTGAAACCATATTCCAGCAGAAGCGCACCGAGGAAGGGGCCACTAACCATTCCCAATCCACCACCGACGCCATTGATTGAGTAGGCACGCGCCCGCTCATCTTCAGTTGTCAACGCTGCGATACCGGCCCGACTCGGCGCCTCGAAGAGCGCACCCCCAAGCGCTGAAAGCAGCATTGCCCCAAAGAGTAAGAGTGGCGTATCGGCAAAGGCCAGACAGGCAAAACCAACCGCACGTATCAGAACACCAGCGGTGATCAGGCCACGACCACCGAAATGGTCAGCGAGTACTCCGCCACCGACACTCACTCCCTGCTGCACGAGCTGGCGCAATGCTAGCGCCAGCCCAACCGTCACTGCCGCAAACCCTAACGTCTGTACGTAATGCACCGACACTAGGGGAATGACCATAAAAAAGCCAGCGTACATCATAAAATTGATGACGATCAAGATGATCAATCCCCGATACCTGACAGTACGTGGAAGGTCCATTTCGACAAATTTCTAGGAGGATTCCCGACAACGTCCGATCAGGGTGAACGAACATGTTGCCTTTTCCTCCCTACAGGTAGAGACAACCTGTCAGTTTCTTACCTGCTGACAAGTCACCTCTGCTAGCGGTTCCCTGCTGCCATTTCCCTTCGTCTTCTTCTTACTCGCGCTGCCCAAGGGAATAGCGCCTGTCGTTCATTATCCCCAGCCCTACACCGGTAGGTGCGGACTCCCAACTCACCTCAACGATCACTTCCGCCCCGTATGAGGATACGGTATGTGATAGCTTCACCCACTTTGCTGAGATACAGGCCAGCCACCTACGTTGCGAGGGAATAGAAGTGTGCGGTCCAGTCACACGTGCATACATACCCTCTACGTTACCATATCTGCCCGATCTGCGCTACAGATCACTGCAATCGGGCCGGTCAGCATGTGGCTCAGCACAACCACCAGCGAACGTTGACCGGTACCGCGAAGCTGACGAGCTAGTGCATCGGTGTCAAGTGGTGAACCGCGCTTTTTCACTGTCACCAGACCACCATCAAGTTCACGGACCAGTGCCCGTAACCGTTTTAGTTGAAAGGGGAGCCAGGTGATAATCGGCCATGAGCGGGCAAATGGGGTTGGGATAGCCGTTTCAGCCGTGAGATAAGCAATATCGGGCGAAAGTTGATGAGCACCGAGCTGTGCAGCTAATGTGGTAACCAGACCGGCACGGATAATTGCCGGATCAGGTTCGTAGAGAACTGCCAGCGGCGGACTGAGCGTGGGAGATGGTGATGGTGAGGCAACCATGGTTGCACATGATCCATCGCTCCGCAGCACCGTTGCTCGTCGGGTCGCGGTCACGAATGGCCCCAACCAAAGGACTGCCTCCCTCAACTCACCATCGAGTGAAACAAACTCAATTTCGGCATTGGTTGGTAGCACGGATGGATCGATCCCCGGTGCCAGCTTAACCACCAGTGCTGATGTATAACGCTGCCAGCTCAAAACATGCGATAACGGCGGTTGAAAGGCGTCAGGATCAAACACCCGCCTTCCTTCGCTACGCCGAGACGGATCGCAAAAGAGTGCGGCTACAGACGGCGGCGGTTCAAGCATCAGATCGCGCTCAACAAAGAGCACTCGTGAGCCTAATCCCAGGGCTTCGACATTGAATCGCGCCAGCGCCAGACGGATCGGATCACGTTCAACCGCAGTCACCTGTGCACCAGCAGCAGCCAGTGCAATAGTATCGCCGCCGATCCCACAACCGAGATCGGCAACGTGACCGACACTGACCATGCGGTTGGCACGATGGGTTGCAACCACGGTCGCTGAAGCCTGTTCAAGGGCGTCACGGGTAAACAACATCCGGTTGGCCTGCGGAAATTTGGTCATGGCGCGCCGGCGCAACAAGGCCTGTTCAACTGCCACCCGCGCCCGTTCGGCAGGTAAAAACCGTCGCAGCCGCTTCAATTCGACCAGAATCGTCTCCTCACCCAGATCGCGCTCGGCGAGATCGGCCAGCACCGCCATTCCTTCTGATGAACAAAGCCAATCCATAAGAGCCTGATCCATAGGCATTCCGTGTACAGGCAATGAAACACCACAGCGGACATGTATCGCTAACCCCAATCCTGTTCGCGAAAACTGTGTATCCTGGTGCGCGGGCCGCTGCCTCACTCCTCTCCCCATCCCCCGTAAGCGGGGAGATGGGGGTTACCAGCAGCACTAGCAGGATGATACACGGCATGCCCAGACAGGATTGGTATGAGATAGCTGCATTTCCTGGCAATTATAATCGTCACCGCACCAGTAGGGGTATAGCGGTGCTTCGTTTCCCCACCAATACACTAGTCGGGGCGTCGTAGGAGCAACGGTGCTGCATTCCCCACTCTGATATATCCAAAGACGATACAAAGCGCGGTACAATAAGCGTAGTACCGATAAACTATCGACAAGCGAGGTCTGTCATGCGTAGAATTGGCTGGCTCATATTCATACTCGCCTTTGTCCTGACTGCATGTACCAACCAGACAGTACAGACGCCGATTGCAACTCAAGTCGTTCCCACCACGGCACCGGCGCCGGCGGCGACTGAAGCCGTTCCCACCACCCAGCCAGCGGTAGTCACCGGCGTCACTCCGGAAATAGCTATTGCTGGCATCCAGCAGGCGCTCGACAGGTACGTTGAAGCGTACAACACGAATAACATCGAACTCTTACGCTCGGTTGTTGATCAGACAAACGCTCCTTTCCGGCGCCTGGTTGAAGAACGCTTCAAAACGTTTCAGGAATCATCGTTTGCCGGCAGTCGCTTTGGGCGAATGCGCGTCTTGGAAGTCAAACCCCGTGAACACGGGTTCTGGCAGGCGGCTATCGATGATGGTGGCTACCGCCGTGACATCCTCTTTCGGCAAATGGACGATGGGCGATGGGTGATGAGTGAACCGACTGAAGAGCAACTCGGTCAGAAAATTAGGATCGAGAACGAATATTTTACGCTCAACACTTACGAATGGGCCGCAGAGGTTAATACGATTATTGAAGACATGGTCGTGCGTGCCCGACAGCAGGTTATCGATACGTTAGGCCGTACCCCTGAAAACAAATTCAACGTTTATCTACGACCGATCTTCGGAATTTCACCACCGGTCAATCCGAATTCACTGGCCTGGTACTCGGCTGGCTCACGTCCGCGCAACGACCGGGTAGACATCTTCGCCCCCTTCTCGTATGCGTTTGGCTTTTACGACCCTAGCGTTGGTTGGGAAGCAGAACTTTACAGCACTATCGTCCACGAATTAACTCACTGGGCCTACACACGGGCGTTTGCACAAGAATACCGTATTACTGACTGGATGAGCGAAGGTCTGGCCGAATACGTCTCGAATAATCCACGCCGCAATGCGGTAAGCGCCGCTGTGCAGATGGGACGCATCATTCCGCTCGTTGATCCCAATGGCGGCGTCCGTCCGCAAGATATGGATCACATGACCACGCTTGAAGTGGATCGGGGCCTGGCCTACGGATTCGCCTACTCGCTGGTAGCATATATCGTCGAGACGCAGGGTGGGCTTGATGGCTTCTGGCGCTTGGCGGCTGCGATACGAGATACACCGGGAACGGGGATCGAATTTTACGATAAGGCGCTCCAGAAAGCCTTCGGCATCAGCTACAAAGAGTTTGACGCCGGTTGGCGGCAGTGGCTACAAGAGAATTATTAGCCCTCGTCCGAGGCATCTTGTGCGAGCGATGAAGGTCGTTGCATGGTCTCCGCCGGTGATTTGTTTCCATCCGAAAACACCACCATCTGCGACCACGTGCGGGCACTGATGGGCATCACAGGCAAAATTGTAGGGGTGCGGTATCGCCGCGCCCCGGTCGATGTCGCTCTCTGACATATGATACCGCCGCCATCAGAAATCGATCACACGGGTATCGCGTCAGATCGTATTCAACGATGTCAGTGCATCCCTGGCCTAGCAGTGCAATCATGAAAGGCCTGGGTCGTATATCGTGCCTGATCGAAGTGACGATGCGGTATTGGGATCAGCAAAGAGGGCGCCAATCATGAACGAGCCAACAGCCCAAGCTCCCAGAGAACAGAGGCATTTTTCAAATTGCAGTTTTATCAACAGGGAACGCCTATGCCTGCGCCACACCTCATCATACCTGGTCTGTACGAATTACGCCTGTCGATGCCCCTAAGTTCGGTGAATGTTTTTTTCTTGCTCACCGCCGAAGGTGTCACCCTGATTGATACTGGCTACCCCGATAGAGGTATCGGTGTATTAGCCGGCCTGTCAGCACTGGGCCGGACACCAGCCGATGTACGGCACATCATTGTGACCCACCATCACATTGATCACGCCGGCAACCTAGCAACCCTCCAAACCCTAAGCAATGCAACTGTCTGGATGCATCCCCTTGACGCCGAAGAGGTCAGGCGTGGCAGAGCACTACGGCCAACCATCCACAACGCTCCTGGTTGGTTCAACTGGCTCGCTGCCAAATTGGCAGCAATGATCATCCCCCAAACCATCACACCGGCTCAGGTTGATCAGCACGTCACTGATGGCACTATGATCCCCTTTGCCGGTGGCTTGATTGCCGTTCATATACCCGGTCACAGTGCTGGCCAGATCGCATTGTACTGGCCGGCACAGCAGACACTCTTCGTTGCTGATGCTGCTGTCCATCGAGGGAAACGACTGCGTATGCCACCGGTGCTCGAAGATGAGACGGCAAATGCAGCCAGCCTCGCTCGCCTCGCAACCTACCGGTTTTCCACCCTCTGTTTTGGTCACGGCCCGGCATGTTCAGGGCCAGCGGCGCAACGTGCATTTCAACAGTATGCGGCGACGTTGGCGCGGCGGAGCTAATGTCTGGAGAGCAATTCAAGCAATCTGAGAGCATGATCAAAAACCCAGGCTGTTGATGAGGCTCGACCATGAACATCGCTATAATGGTCAGAAGAACTGTAGCACGTACCGTATGCGGCTCCGCGACGCGCTGGAACAGGGGTGCAACGGTTACAGGGCCGGTCGAGCACGCCTGGTGGCCCTCACCTTCCCCCCAACCCCCTTCCTCTCCCGCGCTGCGGGAGAGGAAGGGGGGATTATATCCCCGCACCTTCCACCGGCCCCTTTCCGTTCCCACCAAGAGAGCGGAAGAGCAGGGGTGTGAGCGTAGCCGTGGCGATCCTGCGTCAGCGTCTTGCAACGATACCGAGTCCACTAACCAGTTCACCCCTCTCCCGCAGCGCAGGAGCGGAGTCGGGGGTGAGGGCGGCCCTCACCTTCCCCCCCAACCCCCCTTCCTCTCCCACGCTGCGGGAGCGGGGCTGGGGGTGAGGGCGGCCCTCACCTTCCCCCCTAACCCCCCCTTCCTCTCCCACGCTGCGGGAGAGGAAGGGGGGGGGATTATGCCCCACACCTTCCCCCGGCCCCCTGCCGCATCCACTAAGGGAGTGGCAGGGGAGAGCGTAGCCGTGGCGATCCTGCGCCAGCATCTTTCAACGATACCGAGTCCACTAACCAACACACCCCTCTCCCGCGCTGCGGGAGAGGGGCCGGGGGTGAGGGCCGCCCGCAGCGCAGGAGCGGAGTCGGGGGTGAGGGCCGCCCGTACCTTCCCCCGGCCCCTTTCCGTTCCCACCAAGAGAGCGGAAGAGCAGGGAGGTGAGCGTAGCCGTAGCGATCCTGTGCCCGCGTCTGTCAACGATACCGAGACCACAACCACCCCTCTCCCGCAGTGCGGGAGAGGGGCCGGGGGTGAGGGCCGCCCGCAGCGCGGGAGCGGGATCGGGGGTGAGGGCCGCCCGCCCGGTCGCGAGAATGTGCGGCGGATGGCGGAACAGAACGTTGGCCCCGCAACGCAGTGGTTGCTCGAGTTCGGTACGTTCCCAATGAAAAATCCGAGTTTTTGATCATGCTCTGAGAGTTGAAGGAGCGCCAATCAACCTTATTCACGCGGGCACCTGCAATACTACACTACCACAGTGAACGCAGCGGTCGCCCGGTACGTATTGGGCATGTTCCAATATGTACGCCCATCCTCAAGGATCACGGCAACGGTCTAAAGATGATGCACGCCGCGCTTTACCATCCATCCCTACCAGGGGCCGTGATCGTTGGGTTCCCCCCCAGCTCCACAGCCCCACCGAGGGGGCGATGCCCCCTCTTCCAATGGGATCCCACCGCCGTGAGCACTGCGGTCGTAAGCACTGCGGTCGAGATCATACGCCAGGGAACAACCGACCAGCGCGGCTATCGACCTGTGCAGACAATTCCGCTCCCCCACCCTCCGCTGAATGAGGCACCTGCTCCGGTCAAAAATGATTAAGGGTAGCACATGGCTCTTCACCGCACAACGGTTACTTCCTCCGCTCGTACTCGCCGACCACCGAAACACCATCCGGCGCTTGTGTGGGGAACCGTCCATTCTCTCACCCGATGGGTGGATGGAAATGGCATTTGAGGAGGAGTAATCCTCTCGACAACGCTCAGTGTGCCGAGGTATCAATTGCAGCAGCCCCGCACTGGCGCCAATGACCGCGCCATCCTGCACACCCATCGTCAGGAGAAACCATACCACTCGTGTCGCCGCAATGAGAAGGGGGCGGTCAGTACCGCACATTATAGGGCCACTCCTGCCCGACCGCCTCCCAAACCGGAGCACGACGTCGATAGCACCGCTGGGTCCCAAAAACTATCGCACGTGCCGATGGGCAGAGGGGGAAACGGCCACTACCGTTCTCCAGGTCACACGGTGCTCACCACATCGTACATCGTACTACCATCACACCGAACCTTCCGTCTCACGGGACACCCCGTTCCGTGCACGTAGAGACAGGAATCGCTGTGAGCGTATAGGTGTCACTCATCAGGTGTCTCCTGCCGTGCGTGCGCTGGAACGAGCCGTCTTGCTCCCCAACGAAGAAAACGTTGCCACGCTTGAAAGATACGGTGGACACCCTTGCAGGATACGTCAATATGTGGTATGCTGTTGCGGGCAACAAATATTAACTGTAAATGTAGTTTCATGACAATACCGACACGTGCTATTCCCGGACCAAAAGGTCTTCCAGTTGTTGGTGTTGCCCCACGGCTGCTTGGGGAACCGCTCGATTTTCTGCTGCGCATCCATCGACACTACGGCGATCTGGTCAAGCTCCCGCTCGGCAAGCACACGATGTATCTTGCGGTGCATCCCGATATGATCAAGCGGATCACGCAAGAGAACTGGAAAAACTACATCAAGCAATATACGACCATGGAAGACATCCTCGGCCAGGGGTTAGTGACCAGCAACGGCGACCACTGGCTGCGCCAGCGGCGTCTGATCCAACCGGCGTTCCACCATCAACGGATCACACAGATGGCTACCGTGATGGTTGAGGAAGCCGAGCGCATGCTCGAGCGATGGGAATCCTACGCTCGCCATCGACGGCCGGTTGACATTCAGACCGAGCTGATGCTGTTGGCCGAAACGATTATCGTGCGCACGATGTTCAGTACCTCGCTGAGCGATACGGAAGCAGCACGGGTCGGGAAGGCATTCAACGACACGCTGAACTGGGTTGCCGGTCAACAATTTCGCCTGCTGCAACCACCGCGAAGCTGGCCAACAGCGGCCAATCGGCGCTACTATCGCAATCTTGCCCTGCTCGAACAAACGGTCTATCGCCTGATCCACGAACGCCAACAGCGTCAGGGCGAACACGACGACCTGCTGGAAATGCTGGTCAGCGCACGCGATGCCGATACCGGCGAGCCGATGTCTCCCAAGCAGATCCGCGACGAAGTGATGACGATCTTCCTCGCCGGTCACGAAACCACGGCTGGCACGTTGTCATGGATTTTACACCTGCTTGCTCACCACGGTGATAGCGAACGCAAATTACGGGCCGAATATGCTGCCGTACTCGGTGGAAGGAATCCGACCCCTGCCGATCTCCCCCAGCTCACGTACAGCCGGATGGTCATCGATGAAACGCTGCGTCTCTACCCGCCGACCTGGCTGCTCTCACGCACGCTCGTCGGCCCAGACACATTGGGTGACTACGACCTTCCCGCCGGTGCAACTGTTGCCCTCAGCCCGTATGTAACCCATCGCCATCCCGCGTTCTGGCCCAATGCCGAAAGTTTCGATCCCGAACGCTTCCGCCCCGAAGCGGCGGCAGGTCGCCATAAGTTCGCTTACGTACCGTTCCTCAGTGGGCCACGCCAGTGCATCGGGAACAACGTTGCCTTGATGGAAATGCAGATGGTATTGCCAATGATCCTGCAACGCTTCCACGTCAGCGCCATTCCAGGCTACCCGGTGCGCCCTATGGCCAAGGCCACACTGCGCCCAGGACTACGGCAATGGATGGAGGTCAGGAGGGTGGGGTGAATGGAAGAGTTTTCATGATAGCATGCTATTATTGTTAACAGGTGGAAGTGCTTCCTGTATTTGAGACTACCTAGTAGGAATTGATTATGAGTGTTGCAATCATTACTGGGTCAGCTGGACTTATTGGATCGGAGGCAGTTCTTTATTTTGCAAATCAGGGTATGGATGTTGTTGGGATTGACAATGACATGCGTCGATACTTTTTCGGTGAAGAAGCCTCAACTCGATGTAACAGAGAGCGAATCGAGAAAAGTGTTGTTCGGTACACGCATTACGACATTGATATTCGCGATAAAGAGTCAATAAATCGAGTTTTCGCTCGCTATGGCAAGAGTATAGCCCTTGTAATTCATGCTGCTGCACAACCAAGCCATGATTGGGCCGCTCGTGAACCTATCACTGACTTTACTGTTAACGCACAGGGCACTCTTTATCTACTGGAAGCAACTCGCATTTACGCTCCAGAAGCTGTATTTATATTTACGTCAACCAACAAGGTTTACGGTGACAGACCAAACTACTTGCCACTTGTCGAGCATGAAATGCGTTGGGAGATTGATCCGTCCCATAAGTATGCAAGTGGTATAAGCGAAGACATGCCTATCGATCAGTGCTTACATAGCTTGTTTGGTGCTTCAAAAGTCGCTGCTGATATTCTGGTGCAGGAGTACGGTCGCTATTTTGGAATGTACACTGCTTGCTTTCGAGGAGGATGTCTGACGGGACCAAATCACGCAGGAGCGCAACTACACGGATTTCTTGCTTATCTCATGCGCTGTGTAATGACAGGAACTCACTACACAGTTTTTGGTTATAAGGGGAAACAGGTTCGTGATAATATTCACAGCGCTGATTTAATACGAGCATTCGATGCCTTTTTTCGTAGACCAAGAGTGGCTGAAGTATACAATATTGGAGGCGGGCGTGAGAGCAATTGCTCTCTGCTGGAGGCAATTAATCTCTGTGAAGAGATTAGCGGTCGGCCTCTAAAGTGGAGTTACTCAGAGAAGAATCGGATAGGCGATCACATTTGGTGGATTAGTGACTTAAGTCGTTTTAAATCGCACTATCCGGAGTGGAAAATTCAGTACAATGTGCCGCAGATTCTGCGAGAAATTTTTGAGATGAATCGTGAACGTTGGACCTAAATCTACGTTGTTAGAAATCTTAATTCCCTGAACCGATATGATTGATCGAGGGAAATACAACCTACTAGGTGTTCTAGTCAACGCAATTGACTATGAAGCTGCTGTGGAAAGAGTAATTGTTGCAGCTAAGAGCCGACAATCTCTCACTGTCTCTGCATTAGCTGTGCACGGTGTAATGACGGGAGTAATGAATCCGGAGCATCGATACCGTCTTAATAAACTCGATTTGGTGGTTCCAGATGGCCAGCCTGTACGTTGGGCCTTGAATGCACTATACCGAGTGAGTCTCAAGGATCGAGTTTATGGTCCGAAACTGATGTTGAAAGTTTGCGAACGTGCTGCTAGGGAACGATTGCCTGTATATTTCTACGGTAGTCGTGCCGAAGTACTGAACTTACTTTGCAAAAATTTACAGCAGCAATTTCCTGAATTAATTATTGCTGGGAGTAGACCTTCCTTCTTTCGTCAGTTGACAGAGGAAGAACAATTATCGGTGGCAGCAAATATTAAAAGCAGTGATGCAGCAATAGTATTCGTTGGACTAGGTTGTCCTCGTCAGGAAGTATGGATATACGAACATCGTGATATTCTGTCCGTACCGACACTTGCAGTTGGTGCAGCCTTTGATTTCCACGCTGGAACATTACCCCAAGCGCCACATCTACTCCAAAGCTATGGTTTAGAGTGGGCTTTTCGGCTGACTAAAGAACCACGAAGGCTATGGCGTCGGTATATGTTGTTAAATCCCTTGTATCTGATACTCGTGCTTTCCCAGTATCTCGGGTTATATCATTTCGATACTTCCGGATTAGTACCAAAGCCGTTACGGTATGGTTAATTCCCGTGTTAGATAGATTGTACTTACGAGACTATAGAAATCAGGTTACTTCAAGACAAGTGAGGTATAAGTATAACAAGTGCAAGTTACATTGCATTACTGCCATCTGCACCAGCACTAGATGGGGTATGCGAGCATACATCTGCCCCACAGGATGGAGGGGAAAACCGACGAGTCATGGGTAGTGATGCCCGTAGCTGCACACACATGGTGCTGCAAGGGACGGCAGAATGTGCGTCAATCAACCATCGTGCTTGGTATACGTTGAATTCACGTAGTGCTTACTTATCTCTACAGCTCAAATATGGTCTTGTTAATGATATAGTTAGTATTAGTATCAGTTTGGAGAAGTGTATCGATTGATACAGATCGGCTGTCATCAAACACTCAATATCTGACACGATCAACGAGTGAGCTGTGTGTGGTATGGTTTACTGGTATTTCGTGAAGAAGCACATCCCAAGCCTGCAAGGGGTACGTAGGCGGAATTCGGATAACGCACGATTGCGCACTGTATTGGGATGGGAGCCGCAGATTTCGCTCGAGGAAGGGTTAGAGCGAACGTACTATTGGATCGAGGGGCAAGTGCGGCAGCAGTACGGTTGATAAGGTTTAATTATGGCTCCTTTAGCTCGCTCTCAGTTAAAACGACAGGTATCTCACGCTGTTACATCTTCATCCAGTAAGAGTAAGTTTCCCTCTGCGTACTGGATTGCATTTCTAGTAGCGCTGGTGCTTTGCTGGTCGCCTTTTAAGCTAGCGGCGTACCTTGCACCCTGGATAGGTATTCTTGTAATGCTACTGGTCACTCGTAGCAAACAGATTCTGATAAGGCTGCTGTTGATATTCGCAATCTGGATGATCATCTTACCTATCTACGCGATTATTACTCCGGGATTTGTCTGGCATAGTGCGTTGTTATCTTTGTTTACTTATGGAACGTTTGTTTTCGTTCTCACAATACCAACAAAACCCTTGGCAGACAAATCACTGTGCGATAAGATACTCGTTACGGCACGTTGGGTATTACTATTTGAGTCGATCTGGGGAATTGTGCAAGGTGTTGTTGGCTTCATGCAATCAGGAACGTTTGACATATCTAATGGCGACAATGTCGCTGGTACTATTAGACCTTTCACAGTTGCACCTGATTTCTCTAATGCAATGTTCGCAGTGAACGTCGCAATACTTTTGCTCTTACTCCTCCCGTCTCTGATTCAAGAGAATAAGGGTAGATTGCCATTTATGCTTGGGTGTGTGGCTTTGATACTTGCCTCAGTCGTTCATGTCCTGATATTTCTTGCCATTTCTTTGCTTATCACTACCCTTATCTTTCATCCCTCTTTTCCTAAATATAGATATGGTATCTTCTTGATAACTATTTTGGTTATAGGAACATTTTGGACGTTTGTATTTCTTCCGAGAAATTTATCGACTCTCGGTGCTTTTGTAGAACAAACTATCAACAGGGAAACACCTCGAGCACGAGTCGTGGAGAGTATTCTGAACGATGCTGTATATCGCTATCCTTGGCTCGTGTTTATTGGCGTCGGTCCAGGTCAGTTCAGCAGTAGAGCAGGATTAATAGGAACAGGTATGTACTTTGGTGGACCAGCGAATCCTCTTCAGATACCTCTTCTCCCAACGGGAATGTCTGAAGTCTTCGAGCGATACGTCATAGATATTTGGTTACAGATGTCCTTTTCCTCCAATCCTAACGATACAAGTTCTACGTACAAGCCATTCTTCTCATGGTTGAGTATATTTGTTGAGGGTGGAATACTAGCAGTGCTGATAGTCTTATCGGTATTAATGAGATTGATCTGGATGATCCGAGCTACAGCCAACCAACCATCCCATCGTCTACGAAGTATAGCTCTTGCTAGTGGGATCATGTTCATTGCTATGTTGGGTATACAAGAGAACTATTGGGAAGTATCACAGGCTATCTTCGTTGGAGTGATAATGTTACAGGTTTGTTATTCTGTCTTGCGATATACAAGATCGTAATATCTCTTAGGAGATGTTTGAATTATGAGTTTGAAAGTGCTGATTGTGCACAACCGATATAGACAGTCGGGAGGAGAGGATACGGTTGTAATGAATGAAACTGCTTTGCTTAAATCTAATGGTATCGAGGTTGTTGAGTACACAGAAGACAATAAGAATTTATTAGGATTATCCCCCTGGCAAATCTTTGTCAATACAATATGGTCAAATGAGACATACAAAAATGTAACAAAATTGTTGCGTCAGTTTAAACCAGACGTTGTACACTGTCATAATACATTTTTACGTATATCACCATCAGTATATTATGCCTGTAAAGAGCATCATGTTCCAGTCGTTCAAACATTACATAATTATCGTCTACTTTGTCCGGCAGCGTTGTTTTATCGTTCTGGTCGAATTTGCGAAGAGTGTCACGGAAAAGTCTTTCCATGGCCAGCACTTATACACGGTTGCTGGCATGATTCTCGCCTGCAGACAATGGTGCCTGTAACGCTACTTACCGTTCACCGCTGCCTACAGACTTGGCAGAATCAGGTAGATATCTATGTAGCACTGACAGAGGTTGGTAAGCAAAAATTTATTAGTGGTGGTATCCCGAGAGAAAAAGTTGTGGTAAAACCTAACTTTACTTGGGATCCAGGTTATCAAATTAGAAAAAGGGAAGATTATGTTCTCTACGTCGGTAGGTTATCACGCGAGAAAGGTATATACACCCTTCTTGATGCCTGGCTTAGCCTTAGTAACATTCCTTTAAAGATTGTTGGTTCCGGTCCGTTACTACACCATGTTCAGGAATTTAAAAGAAAAAACGAGTTGGAGTGTATAGAAATTGTCCATCAGCGACCACACTCTGAAGTGATAGAGATGATTCGTTCAGCGCGTTTTCTGGTAGTCCCTTCCGAGTGTTATGAAAGTTTTCCTATGGCAATAGTGGAGTCCTTCTCCTGCGGTACACCTGTAGTTGCACCGAAATTAGGTTCTATGGGTGAAATTATCAGCGATGGTGTGACGGGTTTATTATTCGAACCTGCCAACTCATCCGATCTCGCTCTCAAGATTCGTTGGGCTTGGTGCAATCAAAAAGAAATGCTTAACTTAGGTTTTGCAGCTCGGCAAGAGTACGAAAGAAAATACTCTCCTGAAAAAAATTACCAAATGCTCTTAGATATTTACGAGAAGACGATCAATGGCAAAATCGGAAATGACACTTGTTCCTAACTAGGTGTATGTTACTGCTACGGTTACAACTAGTACTCATAAACTTACGGCAAAGCCTTTTATGGCGTGGTAAGCAATAGGAGTAAGGAAATGAAAGTTCTAGTTACCGGTGGGGCAGGCTTTATTGGTTCGCATACGGTTGAAGCTCTTCTTAGATTAGGGCATGAGGTTAGAGTGCTTGACAATCTCTCGTCCGGCAGACGGTCAAATCTTCCTGAAGGTATTGATCTCATCATTGGTGATGTTACAGACGAAGAGGTAGTTGCAAGAGTTACGAAGGGAATGGATGCTGTTATACACCTTGCTGCTCTCGTCAGTGTTCCTCAGTCACTAGAGGAACCAGTGCAAACTTTTATGGTGAACTCTGGGGGGACGGTAAAGGTAATAGAAGCCGCACGTCGAAATAATGTTCGTCGTTTTGTTCTTGCTTCAACATGTGCTGTATACGGCGATACGCTCGGTTGCAAAGATGAAACTTCTAATGTAAAGCCTCTTGTTCCATATGCAGCAAGTAAACTGCAGGCAGAGCATTGGGTCGGAATGTATGCGAGAGCCTATGGTATGGAAACTGTTATTTTACGCTATTTCAATGTCTACGGTCCTCGTCAGTCTGCCGCTTCACCATACAGCGGCGTTCTTGCTAAATGGTGTGCTTCTCTACGACAGGGGAAACCATGTATTGTTTTCGGTAATGGTGAACAGACGCGTGATTTTATCTTTGTTCGCGACGTTGCTACAGCAAATGTCCTAGCAACTATTTCAGATCAATTTTCTTGGGGTGATGCTTATAATGTGTCTACTGGCACTTCTACCTCTCTGTTACAGGTGTTGTCCATCCTCGATACAATATTACCCAACCGTGTCGAACGGCAATTTGCATCATCGCGAACTGGTGACATTCTGCACTCATTTGGAGATAGTAGTAAGTTGCGTCAACTTGGTTGGCAGCCTAAGACATCACTTGTTCAGGGATTGAAAGAACTCCTAGAATACAATACGACAACTGAATCTGGTTCAACCGTGCAGGTATTTGGGAAGTGAGGAGATGAACCATGAGACTGCTATTACAAAAATGGCGAGCTAATTATGAGGTTATCGCCTTGCTTTCGATCATGACTCTGGCAATTATTCTCAGAGTATATCGGTCAGACATGAGCTTGTGGTTCGATGAAGTACTAACTGCAGTAGATGTCAGATACCATTTTCACAACCTTCTCATAGATAGAACCCAAGTCCAAGAAGTTCCTTTGTGGAGTTGGGACCATCCCCCGCTGTATTTTATTGCAGCTAAACTCTCAATAGAGCTGTTTGGACATTCCGAGTTCACTTTGAGGTTGCCTTCTATCATTGCTGGCGTTATATCTGTTTATTTGATTCACGAGCTTACGACCATCCTGTACGACAGGCGCGCCGGTATTGTTGCAGCTTTCCTGATAGCTGTAAATCCATTCCATATTTATTTCTCTCAGGATGCACGGCCATATTCTTTCCTTATGCTCACTACAATTATGTCTTCTATATTCTTACATAGGATTATCTTTCAGGGACGAGCTAGGCATTACATTTTCTATGCTATTACATCTATTGCAGGATTTTATTCACATTATTTCTTCATTATTGTCTGGTTTATACACACAATCTTGATAATTATACTACTACATCATCGGGATAGGCTAATATTGTTCACACTCGCAAGTGCAGCAGTATGGCTTGCTTTCTTATCTCTGTGGAGGGGTAATTTTTCCATTTTTTTGACGAGAGAGATTGAGAGGACTGGAACAGTACCAGTTCAAGAAAGATTTCTCATCTATCTATCGAACATGGTAAGAGCATTAGGTGCCTACCATCTCGAGGATTATCTCTCTCCTACCATCACTCTTGTACTGGTTCTAACTACATGTCTAGCAGATCGAAAAGTATTAAGAGTTAGTATCATTCCCATTTCTGCAATCTTTTTATACTTGACAGTATTATTTATAGGGAATCGAGACATACTTAACCCAGGCTACTTTGCTCCTGCTGTTGTTTTATACTATGTTGCTTTCTCAGGTGTGATCCCAGTACTATTGGCAGAGAAAAACAGGTTCCTCGCTTTTATTGTTCCGGGGATTCTAGTAGCAATCACTTTCACAAACGCATTGGCACTTGTTCAATACTATCATACACCTACCTATAAACAAGATTATAAAGCTGCTTTTCAAGCAATTATGCAGCGTCTGAGGCCAGGTGATATCATTCTATATGACAGGGGAGTTGAGGATTACAAAGGAACATATGATTCTTACTATGCAGATCTGTTTGCATTGAATAATCATTTTATTAGTACCTCTGATAGAGAAGATATTGAAAGAATAACCAAATCTTACAAGGGCGTGTTTTACGTTACAAGGCTATCAAATCGTCCCGCTGCCGAGGAGATGCAAAGGAATGGTTGCCACGTCGTTTTTAGAGTATCGACATTTGTTTGCTACATATCCGCCGCAGGAGATATTGGGGAGTCATTGCGGGTGAATGGTAACTGGGAGGAGGCAAAAAAATACTATCTTCAAAAAGGAGACAATTTTGGATTATTCTTAACAGGGAAACTTTCTGGAAATCTTGATTGGCAACTCTATGGGTTAAGCAGTGTCTCTCTTCAGGATCCAAAATCAGAAGTAATCTCTGACCATTTTCGAGCAGCAGTTCATGCTTGGTTGTCTAATTCAGAATTTGACTCAATATATTCAGGCAGGTATAACCTACTAAATTTTGGATCCTTCGAAAATGGAAGTGATTTTTGGACTCCTGATAATGCGAGTTATAACGCTCAGTTGGAAAACGGTTCGCTTTGTATAGAATCTTTTAAGAGAGGGTCTCATGGTGGTCCTTCAGCAAGCATAGCTGTAGAACCAGGCAGATTGTATGTCTTTGCCGGATATTTTAGAGCAGTTGATTACGGAGATTTCAAAGGACGCCTATTGTATTGGGAGAATACCGGTTCTTACATGTTGGGATGGGAGGAATTCGTTGGTTCAATAGACGACTATAGACTATATTGGACACTAGTCTCTGTCGATCAATCAATCGTTCACTTGAGACCAGCCCTAATACAAGGGGTCGGCAAGCTTTGTATGGACAATATGATCTTCATCAATTTATCACAACTCCTCTCTGAGCGATTAGCTGGAAATTGACCGAATTATGTGGATATTTCAAAGGCTATGAAGGCATGGCGAAAACCATCCGCTATGACGAAGCCAATTAGAATAACTTTGCGGCGCTCAGAGTGCAGAGAAGTGTGTGCCGGTTCGTGGCAAGGCTAGCGATCACCAACGATTTCTGGCAGTTTTACAGTCAATAGGAGCATCCAGCGGAGCTTATGGACACGCCGGGTATTATTGTCAATCGCATCATTGCTACTATGTTGCGCAACAGTATACGTGCGTGTCTAAGACGCTACGCATCACTCTAAGTAACTATCCGAAAAACTGGTATCCTTAATCGTATGAGTACTGAATCCACCATCCAAACCGGTTGTCAGTGGGCGGTATTGCACGTGACAGACCGGTGCGACACATCCACGGCTGATGATCACGCTCGCGCATGGATCGCTGCTGGTGTGTTCCCGAAACGCTGGAAGGTCGGCGTCGAACCGTTCGACGTACGGAAGGATATTGATTGGGGACTGGCTGAGGATAGAAGGGGCGATGACCAAGGTACCGCTGGGTGGGGCAAGGGAGGGGCAATCCAACCGACCGTGGGAAAGCGGGGGCACGCGGTCGGTGCTGACCGAGGGGAATGGCGTGCTCATCGGCGCAGCGTTTCGATGGCGCTCATCGCTACGATATGAAGTGCGTGCGACCATCATGCGCATCTGGGCAAAGGCGATGATGATGACGAAGTGCGCATGATGTTGCACGGATGTGACTTCACAGCGCTTATTAGCAATCGTAGCGAGGAAGCGAAGGAGATCGTGCGTGAAGCGGGCAAGCGCGCGTGGCGCCAGATGGTGGAACGCGGTCATCGTTGGCGCAGTCGGGTTTGCCGCCTGCTAATACACTAGGGGAAGAAGCCCGAACAGTATCTTGCCTTCCTTAACTTCACCTGTGACTTGATCGCCATCCATGCCGTCGGATTATTCGGATAGGCTCTAAGTGCAGTTGGAGAAATGTGCAGCACTACAGAGCATGGATAGCTTAAGCAACATATGGCTACTTGGAAATTGTTGCTCAAAGATCAGCAAATGCTATGATGCCTCTTGTACGGCGGTATGACCAGTCTAAGGTAAGTATGTAATGGTAAACTGCTCGGATGCTTCGAATATGGCGGCTCAATGTCCTACGTCCGTTCGGTCGATACGGTGCTCACTCGCGATCTGCTTTACCCAACATCTGTGCTTCGACGATCGATACTTGTCTGCTTGATCTGTGAAATCCTAGGGCGCTATCATCTTCTATTATTTACTGACTATCTTCCATCTGCGACGTTGTTTGGCTAATGCACACAAACTGAACATTACTCATCGACCTAACTTAGTTATTATTCCCATTAACATGATCTTGAGGCAGCTTACAATGAAAACGTTACACTGGTCTAGATAATTCTTTCATAGACTCCTTCCAAATAGCTTGCATATCTTTCAATGGTGTGCTCCTGCATTACTTTTTTGCGCGCCTGTAAACCCATTGCAATTGTATCATCGAAATGATTAAGCATATAATCGAGGCGTTCAGCAACCGCTTCAGCGGACAAAGGAACACGGAATCCTGTATCATCGGTAACTAACTTCCTCGTTTCACCACGATCAGAAGCAACTACTGCACATCCAGATGCCATTGCCTCCATCAATGATTGACTTGGGTAGTTATCGAACTCTTGAATAGACACGAATATAGCTGCACGACTTAAAATTTCCAATGGACGTGGGGTATAGAATCTCTGCAACACATGGCCTAGTTTGTTTTTAGCAATTAGACTATCTATTTTGCGATCGAGTCTTCCTCTACCTAGCATAACTGCACGAAAATCATTACGATACTTTGCCAGTATACTAATCGCGGCAACAAAGATTTCAGGATGTTTTACCTTCTCCATACGCGCCACAAATGCTACTAGTCGCTCTTTGCGAGCAATGAAAACCTTAGAGTAGTCCGTGAAACTGCAAGGAGCAGTAAATACCCTTTCTGAAACTTTTGGGTCAGATACTGCTCGTTTGTATGACTGAGCAATAGTCTCGCTTATACAATTTATATATGCACCATTTTTCAACCAACTAAGTACTTGAGAGGACAACTTGTGCGCAGATTGCGAATTTGCTTCATCCAAGAGAACAGTTTTGTCTTTTGGCATGAAAAGAACGGGATTAGTAACGCAAAAGTGGACTATATCAAATTTCGAAGTTAGGTCTGCCATTTCTCTCGAGAGGAGTTGACACCTGAGAATTGGGGTTAATGATAGAGTTATGCCTGGCAATCTATGACCTCTTATTCTAATTTTTGCTAAATCATTATATATACGGTATGGAAATTGCCTGAAAATTCTTTCGATATTTTGATGACGCTCTGAAAGTATTCCTTGATCACATAAATCATTGAATAATCCATTCGGAATAATAAGAGTATAATCATGCGAAGAGACGGAAGATACGTATGAGAAAAAATTTGCGTATCGTCTCTCTGATCCGCCTATGTCGTTGTTAATCAGGATTAACCCTATGCGCATTAGTATTACCCCTTTCCTTACATGCACTCCAAAAGATTGAAGTTCACCCAGTGAAGGTCAATATTATACTATCTGCACTACCACTATAGAGCTAGCAGAAGGAGAACGAGAACAATAAGCTTTCACGTATCTTACCTTGTACCTCAAAGTAGATTATTTTGCGTCATAATTAAATATAGTAGTTTAACCACGTCAATTTAGAGTCTATAATCTGCCAACACTGAACAGTTCATTCGCTTATTTTACACTATTTACCATGCAATCAGTATATAAACTGTTGTAAGAGCCGTCAAAAGAACGCCCCTTTTCAACAGACTGAGCTAACAACCAACACGCACAATCCCTATCACGTCTATTCTGCACGGAGCGATATTGCCAAGTAACCCTCTAACCGAAGTGTTGTCAGATCTATCACTTCTCTATCACTTCACTCGTCTCATGCTCCGTGTCAAGTACCTATCTATAGTACATCGGGCACTATCATTGGTTCTAGAGAGTGTGCAGTCTTCGGAAGTGTAAAACACCGATACACGTAGAATTTAGAGTTTGATATCTTTAAGTCGATTATATAATGAAATAGACCGAGCTGCAAGATATCTTATACCAATCGTTACAAGGCCGTATTTGAGTTGTGGAGCTGAGTAACTGCTGCATGAAACAGTCTGTTTCCTGCTTCGGCAACCGGTGTTCGACAACGACGTTCTCGATTACTATACCCTTCCCAACTGCAACACCGGTATTTACCCACACACTTCGTAAGGTTCAGCACTAGTACAGATGGTAGGCTTGGAACACGCTGCACTGGATCATTGCCTTGGCATGTTCTTCACACACTAGCGCCTAATTCCATCCCATCATCCCTCCCCCACTGGACTATTGCAACCTACACCGTTCTACATGAATGTTTCCAGACCGAGAACTGTCCCAACACCAATCCCCGTCCGCAGACTGTACTCTACGAGACCGCGTATTCACTCCACTCTTGTTAGTTGTCAATGAACTTGCGCCTGTCCATGCAGTGATGATACATTGGTACTGTTTTGGGAAGACAAATATTGATGGCAGCAACGTTGTGAAGAAATCGTTCAGTGCTCATGATACTCTCAAAAGAAGAGCTGTAGCGCTCTGTCAATCTCTTTGTATCCTGAAAGAAAGGGGATGCCGGACTAGCTATCGGCGGAAATAACCCACCCGTTCATCAGCGGCGCATTAAAGAGATGTCACATCTGCTGCAAGTGTTTGTTGAGCAGTACCGCTTGGAATTAGCAGAGATGTGGTTCAAGGAAGCAAGCAAACTGTCCCCAACCGTTTACGGTCACTGGATGTTCTAAAAGCTACTTACCATAAACACAGACGCAGATTCGGCGTGGCTCTAGGATCACCTTGGACGAGACCTGTGACGCTGAGCATACCGTTACACTCATATCCTGAGCGCAGAAGGCCAGGTAATGTCGAATACTGTAGGAGACATTACTATGCTTGCTGAAGGACAGTCCTACAGTGGACTCGATCTTTGTGATAGTGTTGACGGGCTATTGAGAATCGCATGGTTACAAGAGTGTCAGACCGCGCTAGCAAAAACAGTAATTCGAGGTCGACTGTATGATGCGAAGCGGTGCCGTTCGGAATACTGTCAGATCGATGTAGATTCATTGGATCGGTCGTTGTATGTATCTCACTCGAAGGAGCAATCGGCTAATCTGTACGCCGCTTCGGGAAAGGGAGTAGAGTGGTACACAGTCCAGACTGTGCCAGCCGTGCTGAGGGGGGTTAGAACAGTGTAGTACAAGTGGGTTAGGTCAGGTATATCAGTTTTGCGTTTCACGTCGAAAGGCAATAGGGTACATCAGTATCCTGGCACTAACCTCTAGGAGAATAGCACTTGCGATCAGCAAGAGAGTCCGCAAACCACAGGGTAAAACATTTCATTCACCCATAGAAACGGCGTGGGCGCTTGCGTGTAGGGTGGCGGGTGCAAGCTGAGGGTTGGGTTAAACAGAGGTCATAAGCATGCCGCGGTTGCACTGCTGCTAGTAAGGAAGTGTGCAAGCACCACAGGCAGGTAAGAATCAAGCAAACAAGTAGAAGCGGCTATCAAAGCGAGTGGAACTAGCAGTTTTTTTGCTTGGGCAATTCGCAGGTTATATGGCAAGGGAGAGCACTCCAGTCCGTTCAATACACAGAAGTCATCTCAAAATAGTGTCTGAGCAAGATCGTGAAGCAACCTAAATGAACAAATCAATGTAATGCTTGACGAGAAGATCGAACCGAGCCAGGATACAGCAAACACTCTGAATCCATGCACACCAGCGCGTAATTTTCCATCGCCTTCTGTCACGACGAAGTTTACGAGCATTCCGAAACTTCTCCTTCTTCCGGTTGGCGCGATGAGGAGCAATCAATTCCACGCTATTTTCGGCCAATCTCTCGTCAAGTGGATTATGGTCATACGCTCTATCACCGATCAGATGTTCAGGAAGTCTTTTTGTGAACCTAGGTGACAAAGTTACTTTTCACGAGGGTGATTTTATGCAACGAAGCACTGCTGATGGATGTAGCGATAGGAAGACCGGAGCGGTCTTCCACTGACATGAGTGTTTACCCTACTTGGTTTTTCCCTACTCTTGACCTCCGTTTTTGCGATAACGAACATGCCATCGATGAAACATTCAGTCACGTCAAGATCACCACACGCTTTCATGGCTTGCACCAAAGCTTTCAGTATCCCCTCGAATGTCACTGAGTGAATCCATTCCTGGAAACATCGATAGCACATCTAGTATATTGGGTGCCGCTCAGGCATATCTTTCCATGGGGCACCTATGCGCATGATCTATAATACCCCGTGGAGAGTTTCTCGGTTGTCCTGCCGGAGTCAACCACGACCATCAGCTTGGTTCGGATTTTCTGTAGAAAGAGGCTTGATGATCCCTTATCGTTCATCAGGAAACCCCATTGGTTAGTCTCCTTATTGGAATCGAGATGAAGTTTACCATTTTTGAGATAGATACCAGTAGTCAATTAGTAAAGTTCAGACTTTTTGCAATGGAAACATACCATTTACATTACTTTTTATACCTTACCAAAAATCCTCAGATTTATACTACGATATTAAAAGTAGCACATTTATTCTTGGAGGTAGATCATGTCTTTTTCTAAACACCCAACCATCTGTATCATATCATTCTCACCCATTGCCCACGACACTCGAGTGTTGCGTCAGATAGAAGCTCTGGCACCACAATATAACCTGATAGTAATCGGGTACGGACCTCCACCTCTTCGTTGGCATAATGCTCCTGGTGTAAAAGGGTTTTCTGTTAAACCACCGCGATTGCATGATAAATCTCTCGCCATTTTCTTGTTACTGAGATTACCGTATCCGTTCTTCTATGAGCAATGGTATTGGTTACACTCATCTACGCGTCAAGCATATACATTTTTACACAAACTCAGTGCTGATCTGATAATCGTAAATGAGAGCTTTGCATTGCCGCTTGCAAACCGCCTTGCGGCAGAATGGAACGTACCTCTGATCCTGGATCTACACGAATATGAACCGCTCATGGAAGATCAATGGCTTAAAAAGATACTATTCTCACCGAAGAATCGATACTTGTTAGAACGCTATGCGAAGCAGGTGAGTGCGACAATGACCGTTGCACCTGCTCTCGCACAAAGATATCAGGAGGAATTTGCTTTCAGACCAACAGTTGTGCTTAATGTACCCCATTATGATAATCCACCCCCTGATCACAATGTAGATTCTCAAATGATACGTCTAGTTCATGTTGGAACCGCAATTCGAAACCGACAAATTGAATTAATGATTGATACTATTCGATACTGTGATCAGCGTTATCATCTTTTCTTCGTACTTCTACCATACTATCGAGACCCAAGGTACATTCACTATTTACAATTGTATGCACAGAAAATGGCACCAGGACGAATTTCATTTTTGGAACCAACAATGCCAGATCAGATTGTGCACAGAATAGCTTCATTTGACATGGGATTATACTTGCTGAAGCCAACAAGCTACAACAATAGTATTGCTCTCCCGAATAAGCTATTTCAGTTCCTCCACGCCGGATTAGCTGTATGTATAGGACCAACACCAGGAATGGCAGCCTTTGTGAAGGAATGGCAGTTTGGTATAGTTGCACCTTCATTCGATCCAAAAATAGTTGCAGCGACTCTTAATCAGTTAGACACCAAGGAGATTGAGAGGATGCGACAAGCTGCACGTACAGCCGCAGTACGTTTTAGTGCCGCAACTGAGATGGAAAAAGTGGTGAACTTGTGTCATCAGCTATTAGAGCAAAAGTCGAAAATCAGGGAATGTTAGTATCTAGCGATTTCAGGTAACAGCGAGTACGGGCCATTTGGCAAGGGGTACAGCACTACATGCCTCCTCCATTACTATTACCAGATAGTGCAGGAACTCTGAAAAATCTTGCTTCTGATACTCCGGCTTGCAAAGAATAGGTTTATACAATATTATGTAGAAGGCCATCTGATAGTGTGGCTGTTACCAAGTTGACTTAGAGTGTTCTGTGTCGTCTGTGTCAATTGGTATCTCGAACGATGCTCTTAAAGCCTTTCCGAAATATCCCGTCCCAGACTTCTGGGGTTGTCCATCGGTCTCCATACAGTTACGACAACGTGATGCATAAATATTCAGGCCACACCAGTCAGGGGACATCCATCGCACTTCTACCTGCCGATAGCAGCTGGGTGATGTGCATACCACCCTTTCGGTACGATGAACACGGGATACGCCTGATGGCCGCGAAGCAGGAGGCAGGGCGGGTATTGTTGACGCTATGGGTTGTTCTACCAGAAGGAACCTAGCACTGCCGTGCTTCTGTCCGAGATACCATTAGCACTGGGCTAGTAGTCCATCGTGTAGAAGCCACTGGCAGGTTGGGTCCGTCGTGAACGCGACGACAAGATATTTGGATAGGTGCTTAATCACATGAATCAAGGTTCACAATGAGACCATTTGTGAGGTTACTAAACGATGTCACTACAGCTACAGCTCCTTCTGCTATAATACGTCCGGCAAGATTCGCTTTCTTTACTGATTACTATAATGAGAATGCCTGTACCATCTGAGGTCATCGCTATGCGTTATTCTACTCGCAAACCCAGTGTTGCCGTCATTGGCTGTGGCTATTGGGGAAAAAATCTGGTACGCAATCTATACAACCTCGGCGCGCTTGAAATGGTGTGTGATACAACTGAAGTTGGGCGTGCAACTGCTGCACAAATTGCACCAGGTGTTCCTATTGTTAGCAGTATTGATGAAATTACAGCCAGTGCAGTGATGATTGCAACACCAGCCGCGACGCACTATCAAATCGCACGCTATGCCCTGGAGACAGGACGTGATGTATTCGTTGAGAAGCCGCTAGCTCTGACATACGCACAGGGAAGGCAGTTGGTGCAGATTGCCCGTGACCGCAATCGCATCCTTATGGTTGGACACGTCCTCGAGTATCACCCAGCAATAGTGCGACTGGTGGAGATGGTGCATCGTGGTGACCTCGGAACGGTTTACTATATCTATTCTAATCGGCTGAGCTTAGGGAAAGTGCGTCGCGAAGAGAATATTCTCTGGAGTTTTGCGCCACACGATATTGCT
>Ga0197142_1000869_pt1 | contig 28294 bp, 26 predicted proteins | sample GBS60_MetaG_FD_148614 | JGI IMG/M metagenome (GOLD analysis project Ga0197142, IMG submission 148614) | Sediment microbial communities from Great Boiling Springs, Gerlach, Nevada, United States - GBS 60_MetaG | ecosystem: Environmental > Aquatic > Thermal springs > Hot (42-90C) > Sediment... | reverse complement strand
TATAATTAGACTCAGCAGTGTTGGCCTGACAATGCTGCGATGAAAGGCATCCCGACGCTTTGTAACAGAAGACCAACCTTGAGGAGGGTTTGGATGGAACAGCGGCAGTTTCTTTTGTCACAGAAAGACATACCCACCGAGTGGTACAACGTGGTGGCTGATCTGGGCGAACCGCCTCCTCCGCCACTTCACCCCGCGACTAAACAACCGTGCGGACCAGAGGATCTCGCGCCAATTTTTCCAATGGCGATCCTAGAACAGGAGATGAGCGCAGATCGCTGGATCAAGATCCCGGAAGATGTTCTAAAGATCTACTCGCTTTGGCGTCCTACGCCTCTCTTTCGTGCTACGAGATTGGAGGAGGCAATCGGTACACCTGCCAAGATATACTACAAGTATGAGGGCGTTAGTCCTGCGGGCAGTCACAAACTTAACACAGCAGCAGCACAGGCCTACTACAACAAAATCGAAGGAACCAAACGTATAGCGACTGAAACTGGCGCCGGCCAATGGGGCAGCGCATTATCCATGGCGTGCAATTTCTTTGGCATCGGATGCACTGTTTACATGGTTAAGTGCAGCTTTTATCAGAAGCCATATCGCAAATCGCTTATGCATATATTTGGCGCCGATGTCTTTCCCAGCCCCAGTGAGCAAACCGATTTCGGCAAACAGGTTTTGGCAAAAGATCCGGAATGTCCTGGAAGTCTTGGAATAGCTATCAGCGAAGCCCTCGAAGATACCGTTAAGCACGATGACGTTAAGTACTCTCTTGGAAGCGTATTGAACCACGTTATACTTCATCAAACTGTTATCGGGCTGGAAGCGAAGAAACAGTTGGCTATGGCGGGCGATTATCCGGATGTCGTGATCGGATGTGTAGGCGGTGGAAGCAATTTTGGTGGCATTGTGATGCCTTTCATGGCTGATAAATTTGCTGGCAAGGATGTGCGAGGAGTTGCAGTTGAGCCGACAGCGTGTCCGACTCTTACCAGCGGTGCCTACAAGTACGACTTTGGCGACACAGCACAGATGACACCGCTACTGAAAATGCACACCCTAGGCGCAGATTTCATACCGCCAGCTATTCATGCAGGAGGACTTCGTTATCACGGCATGGCACCACTGGTAAGTCTGCTGGTGGACAAGGGTATGATCGAAGCGGTAGCTTTGGATCAAATAGATATTTTCAAGGCTGCAGTGGAATTTGCTAAGGCAGAAGGCATTGTGCCAGCTCCGGAGTCCGCTCACGCAGTTTGCCAGGCCATCAATGAAGCAAAGCAGGCCAAGGCAGAAGGCAAGGAGCGAGTAATACTTTTCAACCTTAGTGGCCATGGTTTCCTCGATTTGGGAGCATACGACGCTTATCTTAACCAAAAGCTCGAAAGCACATCTAAGTAAAGATCAACATCAGAGGTAAACCGCTGTCGATTGTTTAATGGTCAAAAGGACCCGCAGATCCGAAACATAATCCTAGTAGCGGGACCTTTTGACCTTTTGGCATTTCTAGCATTTAACTCAGACCACATAAGGCTACGGAGGATCAAGTGAAGAAGGTAGCCGACGGATTTTCGCAACATATATTGGATCGTTATGCTCCTTTGGTATTTTTGGCGGCTCTTATTGTTGCGCTTTCGATTGCAACATCTGGATTTGCGACCGTCACGAATTTTCTAAACATTGCACGCCAACACTCGATTATCATTGTATTGGCAGCCGGGCAGACGCTGGTAATGATATCCGGGGGCATCGATCTATCTGTTGGCTCGCTTATGGCACTTTCAGGTGTAGTAGCGGGGACGGCTGCCGCATCTGGAATACCAGTGGGTGTTTGCCTAATAATCGGATTGCTTACTGGCTTTGGATGCGGTTTAATAAACGGTGTTGTGACGGCTAAGGCGCGTGTGCCCGCGTTTATAGCAACTCTCGGGATGATGGGAATGGCCCGAGGGATGGCTCTAGTGATCTCGGGCGGAGTCAACATTGATCTCCCGTCAGTGGTTGGTTTATGGAGTATCAAACACAGTTTTCTGCTTTCAATTGTATTCGTTTGCATAATGGTATCGGTTGCAATTGCGTGCCATATACTGCTCTCCAAAACCGTACTTGGCAAGCATTGTTATGCTATCGGCGGAAATCGAGAAGCTGCGCGCCTGTCAGGTGTTAACATTAGCAGGCATACGATCACAATATTCAGCATCAACGGACTTATAGCTGGCATAGCGGGAATGATGATGCTTGGTTATATCACGGTAGCAGATCCCACGGCAGGAGAAGGCTACGAGTTAGACTCTATAGCAGCGGCGGTGATTGGTGGAACAAGCCTTTTCGGCGGTCGCGGGAATGTAAGCGGAACAGTAGTTGGTGCATTTATCTTGGCTGTATTGCGTAATGGCTGTGACTTGCAGAACATTACGGAGCATTGGCAAAGGTTTGTTGTAGGGTTGATGACTATAGCAGCAGTTTTTTATGATCGCTTGCGAAGAAGAGAACAAGAACGTTGAAAGTCAGTAGGTCGATTGATATAATCTCCGTTAGTTTTATTGCTGCCGAAAGGAGACTTAATAATGAGGCGGGTCTGGCTGGCAGTCCTTGCGATTGCGCTAGTTGTTGGAGTTGTCGGTTGCGGTAAGCGGCAACAATCTGATGGCAACGAAAAGAAACTTCGTATCGCTGTAGTGCCGAAGGGTACAGCTCAATCGTTTTGGCTGGCTGTCAAGGCTGGCGCTGAAGACGCTGGAAAAGAAAAAGGTGCTCAGATTATTTGGAAGGGTCCTGCCAAAGAGACCGATGTCGCGGGACAGAAACGCATCATAGAGAACTTCATAAATGCAAAGGTTGATGCGATTGTAATGGCTGCGTGTAGCGAGACCGCTCTTGTTCCAACTGTCGAGCAGGCTGACCGAGCAGGCATACCCGTGATAACCATAGATTCTGGCGTCAAATCCGATGTGCCGAAGTCGTTTGTAGCAACGGATAACATTGCGGGAGCACGAGAAGCGGCAAAAGTTCTTGCAAGGCTGATTGGCGAGAGTGGGGAAGTAGGGTTGATACCATTCGTGAAGGGTGCAGCGACATCTAATATGCGCGAACAGGGCTTCAAAGATGAAATCAAGAAATACAAAAACATAAAGCTGGTGAGTGTACTTTACTCCAATAGCGACATTATGCAGGGAGTTCGCGCTACCGAAGACATGCTAACAGCGAATCCGAACCTGGCAGGTATATTCGCAGCAAACGAGGGTGGGGCGGTTGGTGCAGCGAGAGCTCTAGAACTTCGACAGTTGGGTGGCAAAGTAAAACTTGTTGCATTTGATGCCGCTCAAGCCGAAATCGACGCTCTGAAAAAGGGTACTATACAGGCATTAATTGTGCAAAATCCCTACAGAATGGGTTATGACGGAGTGAAAACAGCATTGGCTGTGCTGGAAGGCCGTAAGGTGCCTAAGCGGATTGATACCGGAGTTACCGTAGTTACGAAAGACAATTTGAACGATACGCATATTCAGAAATTACTGTATCCGACGCGGAAGTAGCGACCATGAAGTTTTCGATTTGTAACGAGCCATTCGAGGGGTGGGAGTTTGAACGAGTATGCGCGACGGTGAAGGAAGCAGGCTATACCGGTATCGAAATTGCTCCATTTACATTAGCTAAATCGGCTACGGAAGTGTCGGCTGCTCAGCGAGAGAAAATGCGCAAGGTAGCATCAGCAATGGATATTGAGATTGTCGGTTTGCATTGGCTGCTTGCGCGGACTGAAGGCTTTCACATTAACCACCCAGACAAGGCTATCAGAGATCGTACAGTAAGCTATCTGAAAGAGCTTGCAAACCTTTGTGCCGATCTTGGGGGAAAGATAATGGTGTTTGGATCTCCTAAGCAACGGAATGTGCTCGCGGGTCTTACTTATGAGCAAGCGTGGAAATATGCCGTCGGAACTTTTCTCCAAGTAGTTCCAACCCTAGAAAAGCGTGAAGTTATACTTTGTTTGGAACCACTTTCATCAGAAGAAACCGACTTTGTGAACACCGCTTCGGAAGCAGCCCAAATGGTACGGGAGGTCGGTTCGCCGAATTTTCAGCTGCTGTTGGATGTGAAGGCAATGAGTTCGGAAGATACGTCGATGTCCGAACTGATACGTACTCACCGTGACATTTTGAAGCATTTCCACGCCAACGACGCCAACAAACGCGGCCCGGGATTTGGAAGCACTGACTTTCGTCCAATCCTATCTGCTCTTAAAGAAATTGGCTATACAGGATGGATATCCGTAGAAGTCTTTGACTTCACGCCCGATCCTGTCACAATAGCACGTAATTCAATGGAATATCTCATTTCTCTTAATCGATAAGGAGATTTTAAATGAAACTGATAGTCAAAGCTGGCCCGCATGACTATGTAAATTGCCCTATGAAAGTCCGCACAAATGCTCGAAGGTTGCGAGTCGGAGAGATATCGCTGGTAGATTCCATCGGTCGATGTGTTCCGGGCCAAGTTTTGAATGAAAGCGGTGAAAAGATCATTACATGGATTGAGCCGTTTCTCTTCGCGGGTGAGGTTAAAAACTACCATATTGATTCCCGAAAAGCCGGAGAGGCGGGTGTGGAGATAACAGATACTAACGAGGGGAAGCTAGAGGTTAGGATCGGAGGCAAACTATTTACTCGATACCACTACGGGCCGGAATGGGCACGTCCTTTCTTATATCCGTTCCTTGGACCGGGAGACGCTCAAGTGACTCGAAATTTTCCGATGAGAGATGACGTTTCCGGTGAGTCTCGCGATCACCCGCATCACCGGTCGGTCTGGATTGCTTATGGTGAGGTCAATGGAACTGATAACTGGTCTGAGGGCAAAGGACACGCTTGGATCAGGCATATGCGTTTTGAGGAAATCTTAAGCGGTCCGGTAATTGGTAAGATACGTTCTGTAAATTCCTGGACATCGGCAGATGGCGAAAAACAAATGGAAGATGTGCGCGAATTCATATTCTACAATTTGAAATCGGAGCGAATTGTGGATATTAACGTGCGCTTCGTTGCAACCGAAGGGGACGTAACTCTCAAAGATACAAAAGAGGGCGGTATCATATCCGTTAGGGTAGCAACCTCGATGGATGGAGATAAAGGCGGAATGATAGTTAATTCCTACGGGGGCAAGACCGAAGCGGAAAACTGGGGTAAGCCTGCTCATTGGGTGGACTATTATGGTCCTGTAGAAGGCAAGATAATGGGAATTACTATAATGGATCATCCCTCTAGCTTTCGTTATCCAACTCGCTGGCATGTTAGAGATTACGGATTGTTTACAGCCAATCCCTTCGCATTAAAGTATTATGAACCGGATAGAGGTTGGAATGGCGACCATACAATCAGGAAAGGTGAAGAATTAAGCTTTAGCTATCGTATATTGGTTCACGAAGGCGATACTGAACAGGCAGGAGTGCGAGAAAAGTACTTTGGTTTTATTGCTCCGCCTAAGGTGGAAGTCAGATAAGGAAAAGTCGATTGGGTTGGTAGTTTACGGGCTACAAATCCATCTTCGCTATATTGCTTTATAATTGAGTCTGCAAATCAAACCCTATAAAACGCCGGATGTGCTTATTTTTAATCGTGACGTACGATTGCATCGGTCATCCGGGCTACTCTAGCCATCTCTTTGACGTCGTGAACACGTATTATATCGGCCCCGCACGCTATTGATATGGCCACAGTAGCAGCCGTGCCCTCTAGCCTTTCTTCAACTGGCAAATCTCCTAGAACTTTGCCGATGGTGGACTTGCGCGAAGTGCCGATAACCAACGGACGACCTATTGAACGGAGTTCTTTGAGTCGTCGAAGTATTTCAAGATTATGCTCAACGGTTTTACCGAAACCGAAACCTGGGTCGATCATTAGCATTTTTTCATCTACTCCCGCATCAACGGCTGCGCGAATACGCATCCTTAAATAAGCGCATATTTCGCCTATCAAATCGGCATACGATGGTGCTAACTGCATATCTCTTGGTGTTCCTTGGATATGCATAAATATCGCTGGACACTTTCTTTCGGCAAGAACTGCTGCCATTTGGGAATCAAATGAGGCTGCGCTAATATCGTTCACAATGTGCGCGCCGTTATCGAGCGCAGCACGTGCAACATCAGCCTTATAGGTGTCGACGGAGATTGCGGCATCCACCGATCTGGCAAGTTCGCGGATAACCGGCACTACTCGATCAATCTCAATCGCAGCATCTACAGGTTCCGCTCCTGGTCGCGTTGATTCGCCTCCCACGTCTATGATGTGCGCGCCTTGTTCTGCCATCATTTGGCCATACTCAATAGCTTTACTTGCTTGTACGAAGCGTCCTCCATCCGAGAACGAGTCCGGAGTGACATTGAGTATGCCCATCACAATGGTTCGCTTTCCAATTTCGCGAAACACGCGGGCCAATCGCGGATCTGAAAACTGCCCGGGGTCGGGGATCTCTGCCGGTGATTCGAAATTACGAATTGCGGATTCTATATCAGAAGCAATCTTATCACAACCGAATTGTTGTTCTAAGAGCGCCGCACACGATTTTTGAAATTGCTTGCGTGTACCACAAAGTATCACGTCTGTATGCGATACCTTTGCAGTTATAATATCTCCGCTTACAACTGCGTCGCCACCGTTTGAAAGAAATGTCTCCTTTAGAATATGTGCGATGGGTCGTCTAACATTTTCCAGCTTGACCAGATAGTGCTTAGCCTTGGGAAGCATGTGCCGAATTCCGGCATCTTCCGCATTTACCAGCTTCATCTCCTTGACTATATCGGCGTCGGAATTGAGACACAATACTCTTGCGTTATGATGCATCGTCTGCCTCCTGTTGTGTCTGGCGTTCTAAAGATGAAGAGCAGTGTTTGTTGCACAATGACACCGACGTTCATGAGGGATCGCACAGATAGCTTTTTTCAATACAGATTTTAGACTCGTGCCGATTTCTTTGATGGTTGCTCTGACGTCTTCGTGCGAAAGCGGGGTGGGAGACAATCCGCTTGCTGGGTTCGCAACCACTGCAATTGCGCCATAGCATAGACCTGCTTCCCTTGCAAGCACTACCTCGGGCACGTTGGTCATCCCAATCACGTGCGCTCCCCAAGAACTGTAAAGTCTGATCTCCGCTGGCGTCTCGTATCTTGGGCCTTCCACAGCTAAGTAAACAGCATTCTCCAGAAAATCTACACGTTCCTCATGGCAGCCACGAGCCAACGCTGCCGAGACCTCAGGACAATAAGGAACCGTAAAATCCGTGTGTACAACACCATTTTGGGGTTCGTCGAAAAACGTATCGATCCTTCTCTTTGTGAAGTCTAGGAAATCACCTAGTACTGCAAACGATCCAGGTCGAATGTCGAGTCTAAGTGCACCAACCGCTGCAACGCCAATAACTCGATGCACTTCCAACTTTTTAAGAGCCGCTATCTGGGCTCGGTAGTTCACCTTTGATGGAGGAACTGAATGATCAAGGCCGTGGCGTGGAATAAACACTATTTCTGTACCGTCGAAGTTGGTCAGGATCGCATCAGCTGCTCCGAATCGCGTTGTGACCGTAATAACCTGACCAGACTGCCGACCTATCAGTTCATCTAAGCCGGTGCCGCCAATAATTGCTATTTCCATTGTGTAAATCCCCTAAGTTTAGTATGACGCGAATCCCGCGAGGTCCTCCGAATGTTTCGCGATATTTGGCGTCAAGGAATACATAAACGAAAGCATAAAGCAAAAACTATAATGCAAGAAGGGACAGGGCTAAGCAATGTCGAACAACAATGGTAGAATGCCTGCTGAGACCGGGCTGCACCTTGGGCGGATTGCGGCATCCGGCAGAGAGGAGTGGATGCTGATGGAGATGGATCTTCGTATTACGATACGCAATAACGGGGCTGCGACTGTGGTTGACCTAGCCGGCGAGCTGGATGCCTACACGTCCGGCCGATTTAGAGAAGCAATGATTGAAAGCATAGAAAACGGCAACCCAAATCTTGTCGTCAGTATGCTTAACGTGGAATACATCGATAGCTCTGGACTTGGGGCATTAGTTGGGGGTCTAAAAAGAGCAAGCGAACGAAACGGTAAAATAGTGATTGTATGTAACCAACCCCAGGTAAGAAAAGTATTCGAGATTACTGGTCTCGAAAAGGTTTTTCCTCTATACGAGGCTGAGGACGAAGCTGTAAAGGCAATAGTCGACACAGGCAAGTGATCGGCTAGGTAGTTGAGAAGGAGGGTGCTACGGCGCACAAATATCTAATGGTCAAAAAAGAGAAAGAAACCCAAGATATTACTATTCCCGAGGAATTTGCTCTTCGCGACGAGGTTCGTTGGCTGAAAAGCGAGGACATTAAATTGTTTCAGTTCCTTCGGGAATCAATGAACAAAATCGAGCCTGCGTACATAGCCACATATCCACCTAGTGAATGCGGTATTGCAACTTTCACTAAGGATGTGGTGACCTCAGTTGCCAAGTATACGCCGTTTTCCAGGCCGACCGTTGTTGCTGTCAAACGAGAACACGAAATAGAACCTTACGAGCGCATAGTAAGATTCCAAATTCTTAAAGAAGTCAAAAACTCTTACTTGGATGCGGCGAAATTTCTTAATGAATCGTCTGTAGACATTGTAAGCGTACAACACGAATACGGCATTTATGGTGGACCTGATGGCGAATATGTGCTCGACCTAGTCGAGGCTTTGGAAAAACCTGCCGTAGCAACCTTGCATACGGTATTGCAGAACCCGAGCCCCAATCAGAAACGTATTATTCAAGAGTTGGGCAGGATGTGTGAAGTCTTGATTGTTATGGTCAAGACGGGTCGGCAGATTCTTCTGGACGTTTATGGCGTAGATCCTAAAAAAGTCACGGTTATTCCTCATGGCGTGCCCAATGTCCACCGAGTTTCAACGGCAAGCGTAAAAAGAGCTTTAGGAATAGCGGATAAGCTGATAATATCTACGTTTGGACTTATCAACCGCGGCAAAGGCATCGAATATGTGATCCAAGCAATGCCGAAGATACTGGAGAAACACCCAAACGCGATCTATCTGGTCTTGGGCGAAACGCATCCCGGAGTGCGCAGGCATGAGGGAGAGTCTTACCGGAATATGCTTACAGAAATCATAGACCAACTTAAAATACACGAACATGTGAGGTTCAACAACCGTTTCTTGACGCTGAACGAGCTAGTGCGCTACCTATGTGCAACTGATGTTTACATAACGCCGTATTTGAACAAGGATCAAATTGTAAGCGGAACGTTGGCTTATGCATTAGGTTGTGGCAAGGCCATTGTAAGCACACCGTATCTCTACGCAGAAGAGGTGCTTGCCGATGGCAGAGGATTGCTCGTTGATTTTGCCTCTCCAGACTCGATTGCAGCGGCTGTGAATCGGATACTTGATGATAAAGATCTCAAAGAAAGCCTCGAGGCTGCCGCGTACAGATATGGTCGTCGAGCTGCTTGGTTTAATGTGGCTATTGACTATTTAGAACTCTTCCATATGATATTAAATCGTAGGAAGATAATGCAAAAAGCCAATACGGAGGTTTGATGAGACGCAAGCAAGAATCCGATGCTTCTGTGAAAATTACTGGGTCGGAACAGATCAAATTTTTTTCAACTAACAGCGGATTAGGAAAATATCCGCCCATAGTGTTTGAACACTTAGAAACCTTAACGGATTCAACTGGTGTCATACAGCACGCGATTTTCTCAATACCGAATAGAAGAACTGGCTATACGACTGATGATAACGCTCGGGCGCTGATTGCCGCAATTATGGAGTTTGAGCGCACCGGATCTCGTCATGTGCTGCGGCTTGTCAGCACGTACCTGAGTTTCCTCCACTACGCACAGACTCCAGCAGGACGATTTCATAACTTCATGGCGTTCGATCAGGTTTGGCTCGACGATCAAAGTAGTGACGATTGCTTTGGCAGAGTTCTTTGGGCCTGTGGCTATGCTCTATATGCAGAGCTACATCCGAACATTAAGAAAGTGGCTAAGGAACTTATCGATCGAGCATTTCGCTGGGTTCCTTTTACTCAAAGCATCAGATCGCGTGCATACATGGCGATGGGCCTTTACTATTATCTGCAGTACGAACCGGACAATTATGAAGTGCGCCGAGCGCTTACAAGTCTAGCAGATGCGTTGTGTGAACAGTTTCGGGCTAATGCCAAAGAGGACTGGGTATGGTTTGAGGATGTGCTTACCTACTCAAATGGCATGATGCCTAGAGCCTTGTTTATGGCTTATAAAGAAACGGGCAAGGAAGAACACCTGCGAGTCGCTCTTGAATCTCTCGATTTTTTAACCTCAGTATGTGTGCTAGACGATATGCTCCATCCGATCGGCTGTAATGGCTGGTACATCAGAGGACAGGAACGAGCATTCTACGATCAGCAGCCGGTGGATCCGATGGCTCATATGCTTTCGTATCTGGCTGCTTATGAGGTGACGGGAAAGCGTCGCTACTTGGATCTGGCAAAGATAAGTTTTGATTGGTTCTTTGGTCACAATTCTGTGGGAGAAGCCTTGTATGACCCAGTAACTGGCGGCTGCTTCGACGCATTGGCACCTGAAGGTCGCAATCTTAACCAAGGTGCCGAATCCACTATTTGCTGTCTGCTTAGCCAGCTCACAATGCTGCCGTATTTGGATGAGCTAAACTCGTTGAAATAATATGCCAGATGATTCAAAGTTGGCGAGACAAAGTGGAGAGCGAAAGATTGTGCTCTCCACTTTAAGCATCTGGATATTGACGCTATCATAACTCGTTTCGTACACTTTTAGTATAGAACTTTGGAGACTTGGCATATGGTAAAAAGGATGTTTGCACGCAAACCGTTGAGCGTGCTTCTTGATGAAATGGAAGGTGAGCATCGGCTCCGGCGAGTGTTGGGGCCGACAGCACTTACAAGTCTGGGTTTAGGTTGCATCATTGGGGCGGGCATATTCGTAATGACAGGACTGGTAGCTCGCGATACTACTGGACCTGCTCTTGTACTCTCCTTTGTGATAGCTGGAGCTGCGTGTGTATTGGCCGCACTTTGTTATGCTGAGTTTGCGTCAATGGCACCAGTAGCAGGATCGGCTTACACATACGCATATACTACTCTTGGTGAACTACTTGCCTGGATAATAGGTTGGGACCTGGTGCTGGAATATACAGTGGCTTCAGCTTCAGTAGCTCATGGTTGGTCTAAGTATTTCCAAGAATTTATTAGCATTTTCGGAATCCACGTGCCGAAATTGTTGGCTAACGCACCATTTGATTTGGAAACGGGAAAACATTTGCTGACCGGTTCGCTTGTCGATCTGCCGGCTCTTGCAATCGTTCTGATTGTAACGTTTGTTCTGGTTATCGGCATAAGAGAGAGTGCAGGGTTTAACACTGCTATGGTGTTAACAAAGGTTGCCGTAGTAGTTTTTGTTATTATTGCAGGGGCATTTTACATCGATCCTCGTAATTGGCACCCGTTTGCACCTTACGGTTACGGCGGCATTGCTTTCTTTGGTAAAACTATTGGTGGTGGCCCTCAGATAGGTGTGTTGGCAGGAGCCGCTATAATGTTCTTCGCTTATATAGGTTTCGATTCCGTCTCAACGCATGCTGAGGAAGCCAGAAACCCACAACGCGATGTGCCCATAGGTATAGTCGCTTCACTGGGAATTGCTACGGTGTTGTACATTCTGGTTGCGGCTGTGCTGACTGGAATGGTTCGGTACGACAAAATAAGTGTAGATGCACCGATTGCTGATGCATTTAAGCAGGTAGGGCTCAGCTGGGCACACCTCGTCATTTCGCTTGGGGCATTAGCTGGGATAACATCAGTGCTCCTAGTTCTTATGCTTAGTCAACCTCGAGTTTTGCTGGCTATGGCTCGCGATGGATTGTTGCCGCGAAACTTCTTTGGTGCTGTGCATGAAAGATTCCGAACGCCATGGAAGTCTACCATCCTGACGGGCACGATAGTGGGAATAATGGCTGCACTCTTGCCATTGCGCATATTGGCTGAATTGGTTAATATAGGAACTCTACTGGCCTTTGTTATAGTCTGCACCGCAGTTTTGGTAATGCGACGGCTGCATCCTGAAGCTCACCGACCGTTCCGATGCCCTTTGGTACCTTGGATACCATTGCTGGGAACGATTCTATGCTTGGGCTTGATGTTTTCGCTGCCGTATCAGAACTGGTTAAGGCTGGGTGCGTGGCTTTTTGTCGGCTTTGTAATATACTTTGCCTACGGTCGACATCACAGCGTGTTACACTTAGCAACAAAGTCTGAAAAGCTAAACAACAAAGAAGAAGCGTTTGTGCCTCGAAACTAAGAAAACGGGGTGGGGGAACATTATTTAACTAAGGTATTGGGTTTCGGAATTGCAATTCCGAAAAATATGTATGTAAGAATGCCGGTTTTCTGGAGCAACGTAAGCGATTTTTATTTATATTCTATATTCGGTAGCGGGTATTTAAGGTTAAGGTACGTTGCATGCAAATTTGCTTACGTTGACGTCGATTGGAAGGCGGTGCTATACTGAAAATCAAGGGATTAAGGTTGAGGAGGTTCCCTCGTGCCGAAGAAGATTTTGGCTGTTGATGATGAAAAGCATATTGTTCGCCTTGTTCAGGTGAACCTTGAGCGTGCTGGTTACGAAGTAGTAACCGCCAACGACGGAAGGGAGGCCCTGCAAAAGGTTCAAGAAGAAAAGCCAGATCTTGTTGTTCTGGATGTTATGATGCCTTATATGGATGGTTTTGAGGTGCTTCAGAACCTGCGTAGAAACCCTTCAACCAGAGAGATACCTGTGATTATGTTAACCGCTAAAGCACAGGATGCGGACGTGTTTAAGGGCTGGCAATCTGGTGTTGACTGCTACCTTACTAAACCATTTAACCCCATGGAACTGTTGTCGTTCGTAAAGAGAATATTCGACTCGATGGACGGCGGTTCGGATGGAGACGGCAGATACGAGATCAATCTGTAAATTATAGATTCTCAAACTCGCTAAGGAGATAACTAGTGGCGGATCGAAAAACGGTAGCGATTGTGTTAGGAGCAGCTGTAGGAGCTGCGGCAGTTGGAACTGCAATACTGATGTACTCTCGCAAGAATCGAGAACCTAATGTCACTGACGTTAACGAGATATTCGATCGAGCCCGTCTTACAGTACGCAAACTTGATGAAGCAGTAGAGATGCTGCGCAAGTCTGCGGCAGCCTGACAAGCAAATAGGGCTGTATTAGGGAATTAGTGACAGACATTATAGGATAGGTTAGTAACAGGCGACGGCACAGAAGTGGGGCAGAGCCGTCGCCGATTGCTTTGACAGGATAACGCACGATAATATATATTATGTTAACCAAAATTTGCGGCATTAAGCTGGCATGTTTTGCAGAAAAACCTCTACTGCCCTACCAAATCAAATCCCCAATCTTCGAAGCGTTCGTCATAAGCGAATATTTCTGTTATACCAGCTCTGCGCATAATTAAAATACTAGTGCAGTCTACTAAGCTCAGCCCTCTCTGATCCCACGATTCACGAAGCATTTCGATCGCCGCTTCGTGAATCGACCGATCAACGTAATGCAAGTCCAAAGCAGGCAATATTTCATCAGTAACTCGATGGACAGCTCCCATGCCATATCTATGCTGCAAAATAGCCATTAATTCCAGAATAACGTAGTTCGATGTTATGGGTCGCTCAGCAGACAGCACGAGAGATGTCCACTCCGCGGCAGCAGTGTCATGACGCTCATCTTCGGAATTTATTATCGCTAATAAAGCCGAAGTATCAACAAACACGCTCATTGTACGAGAGCCTCTGTTAGATACCTATCATGATTCGTAGATAAATCCGGTGCGTTCAGATCGTGTATGAATCCGATTGCAGATAGCGCTCTTTTTCGAATATCCTTCTCAAGCGGCGTGGCTGCAAGAATTTTGTCAACGCCACGACGAATGAGTTCTGCAATTGACACCCCCTGCTCGTTCGCACGTTTGCGCAGTCCGAGCATTTGTTCCTCAGTTAGCTGAACGGTAATGCGTACCACAGCAACCTCCACTAAAACAATTATGCCAAGCTATAAACTTTACTGCTCAGATGTGCATATTTAGATCCTCGTTGTCTAAAATGCATCGTCCTTCCGCATTTAGTCCTACAATGCGAACTGAATAACCAAATCTTTCTACTGCCAGGTTTCCGCACTTCGGACAGTATGTGTTTTCCCCTGTTCCAGTTCTTACATTGCCGAGATAGACGAATTTTAACCCTTCACTTTTTCCTATGTTGACTGCAGCGTTAAGGGTCTCAAGCGGTGTTGGCGGAAGATCTGATAGCTTACCATAGGGAAAGAACCTGGTAACATGCCATGGCGTGTCATCTCCAAGTTTATCCCTAATCCATTGTGCAGTCAGACTCAAGTTTTCCTTGCTATCGTTCCAGCCGGGAACAATGTTCGTTACGCATTCAACGTGCATTTGCCACTTAGATTTCGCGCGCTCTGCAACTTCCAGAATGCCCTTTGGTGAGGGGACTTTGATTAACTCTCGATAGAAGCGGTCTTCCATACTTTTGATGTCAACGCGATACACGTCCAGATAAGGACCGATTAGGTCCAATGCTTCAGATGTGGCATATCCATTGGTTACATAGACCGTATACAGGCCTTCCTGTTTGCATAGCTTCGCGCAGTCCAAAGTGTAGTTAAGCCAGATAGATGGCTCGTTGTATGTCCATGCGACACCTTGCGAGCCAGTTTCCTTTGCGGACTGAACAAGTATACGGGGTTCCACCCCCAATTTGCAGGATCGAGCGGCACCATGAAGTGCATCTGCATAAGCGATTTCCCAGTTCTGGCAAAAGATACAACGGAAGTTACAGCCTAGAGTGCCCACCGAAAAACAAAGACTACCTGGTTTATAGTGAAATACCGGCTTCTTCTCGATAGGGTCTGCTGCAGCAGACGAGATTACTCCGTATATTGTGGTGTATAGTTTACCGTAGTAATTGATAATAGTTCGACAATGCCCTACCCCACCCTCCGATATGCGGCATCGCCACTGGCAAATGTTACATCTCATTTTTCCATTGCCTAAGCTTTCCGACAATACCGCCTCTCGAAGTGCTCCAACGTTTCTCAGCATCTCGACAGTTTTGTCGGTAACTTCTGTTCTCATCAGGTCACCTTCGTGTTTGTCTAAGCTACCTGTTACATCAATTTCTTCGATTATTAAGGTTTACCCTTCATGCACGCCTACGCGTTGCCAATAATAGGTTTGTGAATAGAAATCAACCTCAAAGCACGTCGTCCGCTGGAGCAACTGGTTTGTGTACCATTGATATGTGCTTCAAGGCTCCTGCAGACTCGGCGCATAGGCTTCGATCTGCTGCCAACACAATTGCTAAAGTAGGGCCACAGGCCCCACTGGACGAATTGAAAAACGCAATCGTACACACATCTGCCGAAACACTCGATGCGGATTTAGTTGCGCTTTTCATGGTCGATCCGTATACGGCAGAGATAAATTGCGTTTCTACGAAGGGCGTTAAGAAGCCGATTCAGCTAGCGTTTATTGATGTGTTTGGCTCACGCCTGACCGATCCTGAGTCTGCAGATATATGGTTTGAACGCGATATATTAAACAATGAATTCGTAGATCCAATTGCGCAGCAAGCATTTCGTAGAGCCGGTATTGCCGCACTAGTAGCAGCTCCGATCTGGTCGGGAGTGGGCGTATGTGGTGCAATTGTGATCTTTTGTGAAAAAAACTGTGAGCCGCTTGATGATTGGCTGGAAATGCTGAGAGCAGTCACAGCGCAGGCTTCTCTGGCACTCTCATACGCGCTGGCCATCGATCAATCCACGCAACTGTTAGAAGGACTGGCGGGAAAGCACCGCGAACTGTCAGAACAGGCAAATACAGATGGTCTTACTAACCTGCTCAATCACCGCGCTCTTCAGCAAAGGCTTTCTGAGCTTACAAGGGTACGCTCGTCAAAAGGTCCCCAGGTGTTTAGCTTGGTGATGATCGATGTTGATCACTTCAAAATCTACAACGATACATACGGACATCGCGAAGGTGATGCAGCGCTCAGACATGTGGCAAAAATAATTTCCTCCAGCTTGCGACAAAACGACATAGCAGCAAGATACGGCGGCGAGGAATTTGCGCTGGTGTTCAAGGGACTTAGCAAGGAAAATGCGGAACAAGTGGCAAATCGCATTCGAAAAGCGGTAGCCGAACGACCTTGTAAATACGGACCTCTGACTGTAAGTATGGGAATTGCAGAGTTTCCTATAGACGGTAGTACACCAGGTGAGATTATTGAGCGCGCCGATCGTGCACTTTATCACGCAAAAATAACCGGACGAAATCGAGTAGTCGTATGGGGTAGTATTGGATGCGGCCTTGATATCACGCAAGACGCAACTCTAGAAAGCGCTACAGCCCAAAAGAACTTGCTTGTGGTCGAGCAATCAGAAGACGGAGATTGCACAAGCCTAAAGGACCTTTTGATTAATGAGTCCTACCAGATAATGGCCTTGAGCAACCCGACTGAGGCTACCACTCTTCTCAGAACTAAAAAGTTCGACCTAGTATTGGTACATAGGGCTATACTGCCCGACGACGATTTCAAGACATTAAGTAAAATTGCCACTATTCGTCCAGATATTCCTGTCGTGTTAGTTGCATCCGACATGACGTTAGAAGAAAGTCGTAAAGCCTTGCGATTAGGTGCTACCGACATTCTGCTAATGCCATGCAAGCCGACTGAATTACAGATTGTTATTGAGCGCAATCTAGAGCGCAAGAGAATTGAACGCTTGAGGCTTAGCGAAAAAAGCACGGACGTAATGCTACAAGCAATCGATGCTTTAGTTGCCGCCATTGATGCGAAGGATCCGTATATGGCCGGTCACAGCCAGCGTGTAACTGCTATATCGCTTGCCATTGCCGACGAGCTTGAGATGCCCTATGAAGAACGTTATGTCTTAGAGTTAGCCGCCAGACTTCACGATATTGGGAAAATCGGTCTGCCGGACAGCGCTCTTAACAAGCAAACCCATCTTACCGAAGAAGAATGGTGTGCCATGCGCGAGCATCCAGTTTTAGGTAGCAAAATAGTCGGCGAAATCGACGAGCTCTCTCGCGTAAGCACGATAATTCGTCATCACCATGAACGTCTTGACGGTACAGGTTATCCCGATGGACTCGTAGGTTCGGCAATACCTTACCTTGCGCAGATTATTGCAGTTGCCGATGTTTACGAAGCAATGACTTCCGAGAGAGCGTATCGTGGTCGATTATCACCTAAAAATGCGTTGCAACAACTTAGGTTGGAAGCGGGAACGCGTTTTAATTCAGATATTATAAGTATATTGGAGAGGTGCCTTATTAAGTCTGGAGAACTCAATGAAAATGAAGCTGCCTAGGCAGATGTTTCCATCGGCTGCGGCAGCTCATTCTTCTTTTACTGCGGCCTTTGCCAATACTGATTCAGCCATATATATAGGTGCTTTAGCTCTTAATCCAAGAGCTATGGCATCACTAGGACGACTATCTGCGTCGAAGGATTTACCGTTATATGTAATGCTTATCTTCGCATAATAAGTGTTGTTCCACAGGTCATCGATAAGTATTCGCTCTATCTTTCCGCCCATTCTGCTTATCACATTGTTGAACATGTCATATGGAAGCGGTCTATCGGCAGAGGCGCCTTCCAGAGCAAGGCTGATAGCCATAGCCTCGAACCTGCCTATCCAAATAGGCACAGAGCGTCCTATCGAATCCCTGAGGATGACGACAAAAGCGCTGGGTTGTCCGGTAAGCTGATCTTGCTGCTCATATACTCCGGCAACTTTTACCTCGCGCTCACCCTGAGGTTCGCCTTCTATCGGTGGAAGTCCCTCATCCTCAAAAGGATTTCGGAAGACGCCTCCCTCAGATCCGCCAAAAACCTCATCAAACGAGCCGTGCTCAGCGTCGTCAAAAGGCTGATCTTCGTTTTCGAAAGGGTAATCCTCTGCCAATGCTCGAAACTCCTTCTTTCTTACATTCCCTTACCCTGCTTTGATATGATGCTAATCTAAATCGTTACTCTTAATAGTTTTATCGACTATCTGCAAGAATTCCTTGTTCGACTTAGTCTTCTTCAAACGCTCAATCAGCAATTCCGTGCCTTGTTCCGTGTCAAGTGCCGCAAGAAGCCTGTGAAGATGCCAAACTCTCTTAAGCGTATCCTCATCAAAGAACAGTTCGTCATGTCTGGTACCCGAACGCTTAATATCTATTGCTGGAAATATTCGGCGTTCGGCCAAATTTCGGTCCAATACCAATTCCATGTTACCCGTAGCTTTGAACTCCTCAAATATTGCATCGTCCATTCGGCTGCCAGTATCTATCAGTGCTGTTCCGATTACAGTTAGACTTCCGCCCTCTTCAATGTTGCGTGCAGCTCCTATAAACTTCTTAGGTCGGTACAATGCGCTGGGATCCAAACCGCCAGAAAGTGTTCTGCCGCTCGGTGTAACCGTAAGATTAGATGCTCTCGCAAGCCTTGTAATACTATCCAAAAGTACAACCACATCTTTCCCCGATTCTACCAGCCGCTTGCTCATTTCAAGTACCATTTCAGCGACCCGCATGTGGTTCTCTGGCAATTCGTCGAATGTAGAACTAACTACCATTCCGTCCACTGATCTGCGAATATCTGTTACTTCCTCCGGTCGCTCATCGATCAGCAAAACAACCAGAAATACATCAGGATAGTTCTTAGTTATGCTGTTCGCAATTGTCTTCAACAGTGTGGTCTTGCCAGCCTTGGGAGGAGAAACAATTAAGCCTCTCTGTCCTTTGCCAATCGGAGCAATTAAGTCGATGAAACGAGCAGATATATTGCTGGCATCGGTTTCGAGAACAAGTTGCTCGTTTGGGAAAAGCGCTGTAAGGTCGTCAAAGTTCTTGCGCGTTCTTGCTACTTCGGGATCCTGATTGTTTACAGCCTGAACTCGGAGAAGACTATAATATTTTTCCGTATCCTTAGGCGGTCTCACCTGGCCTGAAACTATGTCACCGGTTCGAAGCCCAAAACGCTTGATCTGAGATTGAGACACATAAACATCGCTTGCGGTCGGAGCGAAGTTCGAGTGTCTCAGGAAACCCCAACCATCAGGAAGTATTTCCAATACACCTTGGTCGAAAATCAACCCGCTTCTCTCAGCAAAGGCCTTCAAGATCTTGAAAACCAGATCTTGCCTTTTAGAAAAGCCATTCTCGATCTCAAGCGACTTGGCAATCTCTTGCAGTTCTTCTATACTTTTCTTCTCTAGTTCGGGGAGTTCCAAAGGTTCCAATCTTCTCACCTCTTCAGGGAATGACTTCAAAACGTTGAAGTATGATTCTGAGGCCTGGATAACACAGCCTACGTGCAAAGCAGCAAGAACACATCCTTTATACACGCTCGGGAATATTTGCGATGGGATGTGCTGACAACTTTAGAAGAGTCCTGCGAGCATCAGTTCGGTGGGGACTGACGTTCCAACACCTTTTAATTATAAATCGTATACCACGATTTGTCCAGCCCTCAAACAAAGAATATTCTAACTAATGCCCGGCATATATCTCCGGTTTCAGGATTCCGATATATGGTAGGTTTCTATAACGACCTGCGTAGTCCAATCCGTATCCCACCACAAAATAGTCATCAATAACAAACCCGCAGTAATCGATGCCGACATCTACTTGCCTACGGCTAGGCTTATCAAGCAGAGTGCATATGCGGACACTCGCAGCGTTTCGATTCTTCATATTTTCTGCTATATAGCTCAAACGCAGAGTCCATCCGGTATCTACTATATCTTCAACTATAAGCACGTGTCGACCCTCAACGCCCGTCTCTAGGTCTTTGAGCAATCGAACCGCGCCAGACGAACGAGTATCTGATCCGTAGCTGGAGATCGCAACAAAGTCGTATTCTAGCGGAAGATGGATTGCTCTTATTAGATCGGCAAGAAAAACAGCAGCGCCCTTCAAAATTCCCACAAGCAGCAACGGTTTTCCTTCGTAATCGGCCGTGATCTGCTTGCCAAGTTCAGCGACTCTTTTCTTGATTACTTCTTCGGTTATCAAAATCCGATCTATGTCGTCAATCAGTGGCATCAATTCTTTACTCCCACTCCATTGTTGCAGGTGGTTTGGAACTTATATCGTAGACGACGCGGTTTACCCCGCTCACCTCGTTGATTATCCGGTTGCTTATACGTTCTAGCACCTCGTAAGGCAACTTGGCCCAGTCTGCGGTCATTGCATCTTGACTAGTTACTGCGCGCACAACTATGGTATCCGCATAAGTCCGCTGATCACCCATTACCCCAACGCTGCGGATCGGAGCAAGTATTGCAAAGCCCATCCATAATTCGCGATAAAGACCAGCCCGCTTAATTTCGCTGACTACTATATCATCGGCATGCCGCAAAGTTTCCAGCCTTTGCTTTGTGACTTCTCCTACTATTCGAATCGCGAGTCCCGGTCCTGGAAAAGGCTGTCGCCAAACCATTTCTTCCGGCAGACCCAACTCTGCTGCAACGGCTCTAACTTCGTCCTTAAACAACCATCTAAGCGGTTCCAAGACTTTAAGTTTCATAACTTCCGGCAGTCCGCCTACATTGTGGTGTGACTTTATCACTGCGGCGTTCTTTGTGCCGCTCTCAATCACATCCGGATAGAGAGTCCCTTGAGCTAAGTACTTTGCTCCGTCAATTTTAGAGGCATGCTCTTCAAATACCTTGACGAATTCCTCGCCTATAATTTTACGTTTGCGCTCAGGATCGGTAACGCCTTTCAGTCGTGCCAGGAATCTCTCTTCGGCGTCTACATAAACCAGCTTTATTCGGAGGTTGCTCTCAAAGGTACGCCGCACCTGCTCCGCTTCGTTCAACCTCAACAAGCCGTGATTCACAAAAATACAAGTAAGCTGATCCCCAATCGCCTTGTGTACAAGCGCAGCAACACAGCTCGAGTCGACTCCGCCACTCACTCCGCAGATCACTTTATCAGAGCCGACTTCCTCGCGTATTTCCTTCACTGACGTTTCTATAAACGATGCCGGGGTCCATGAACCGGTAAGGTCGCAAGTCCGATAAAGGAAATTGCGAAGCAGGTCGATACCCCAAGGGGTATGCGCTACCTCCGGATGAAATTGCACTCCAAAAAGCCTTCTTACATTATCTTCCATTGCCGCTACCGGTGTGGCAGCAGTTCTGGCTGTTACCTTGAAACCCGGCGGTGCCGATTCTACAAGGTCACCATGGCTCATCCAACCTATAAGCTTATTATCGAGTCCAACAAAAAGCTCAGATGAGTCGAGGACCTCGATTTCCGTTTTACCGTATTCTCTGTTTTCACTAGGTTTGACATCGCCGCCGAGTTGATAGCTCATTAGTTGAGCACCATAGCAGATTCCAAGTATTGGAATTCCCGATGCATAGATGGCTGGGTCGACACGAGGAGCATCTTTCTCATATACGCTCGCCGGCCCGCCCGAAAAAATAATGCCTTTAGGTTCCCGCGACAAGATCTGTTCAAGATTTGTATCAAACGGAAGTATTTCGCAATAGACGCGACACTCGCGTACGCGTCTAGCAATAAGCTGCGTATACTGGCCGCCAAAGTCCAAGACAATTACAAGGTCTTTTATTGCCGCCGGGCGGATTTGAAACACATTGGCCTCCATGAAAATGCAAAACCACATCCGAAACACGATGGCGTGGTTGGGGAAATTTTTTCATCGCGCGGGGCCACATATGATGCGCGCATAACTATGCTATCAGATACAATCAACTCTGTCAATGCAGCCGATAATAGGTTAGTTGTTCGGTTATCTTGTTGTTCCGACTATAATTGATAATTAACTAAAAATGAGGCATTGCAATGTTGGGTGCTCAGCTTAAATCGAGCACCCAACTCTTGTTTGTATTTGGAGAGATTTCCTACTACATCATTCCATGCATTCCGCCCGCACCAGATGGCGTTTGCGGCTTGGGTTCTGGCTTCTCGGCAACAACTGCCTCAGTTGTCAGCATCATCGACGCGATACTAACAGCGTTTTCTAGCGCTATGCGAGTTACCTTCGCGGGATCGACAATCCCCGCTTTTACCATATCCTCATATTCGCCGGTCAAAGCATTGAAGCCAATAGAGTCCTTTGAACTCTTTACTTTCTCGACCACTACGGAACCTTCCGCGCCGGCATTTTCTGCAATTCTGCGTGTTGGTTCTTCAAGAGCTTTCCTTACAATCTTGATACCCACTAACTCGTCACCCTCAGCTTTTATCTTATCGAGGGCCGGAATTACCTTTATAAGCGTTACGCCACCGCCGGGTACAATGCCTTCTTCAACCGCAGCTTTTGTGGCGGCAATAGCGTCTTCAATGCGAGCTTTTTTCTCCTTTAGTTCTGTCTCGGTGGCGGCACCAACTTTAATAACAGCCACTCCGCCGGAAAGTTTTGCCAAGCGCTCCTGTAGCTTTTCTCTGTCATAATTGGATTCAGTAGTTTCCAACTCATGTTTGATTTGTGCAATTCTGCCCTGCACAGCTTCGTGGCTGCCTTTTCCTTCGATGATCGTGGTGTTTTCTCTGGTGATAACAACCTTCTTAGCTTGGCCAAGCATGCTGGGATCTACATTCTCAAGCTTAACGCCCAAATCTTCGCTAATGAACGTGCCGCCAGTAAGAATAGCAATATCCTGCATCATAGCTTTGCGACGGTCACCAAAACCTGGTGCCTTGACGGCAGCCGCATTTAGGACACCACGAATCTTATTTACCACTATCGTTGCAAGTGCCTCACCTTCTACGTCCTCAGCGATTATCACCAGCGGCTTACCCATCTGAATGATTTTTTCCAGCAAAGGCACCAGGTCGGCAGCCGCAGAAATCTTCTTTTCATACAGCAAAATGTACGGCTCTTCGAATACGGCCTCCATCCTTTCGGGATCAGTCACCATATAAGGCGATATGTAGCCCTTGTCGAACTGGAGACCTTCCACCCATTCGAGAGTCGTCTCAATTCCCTTCGACTCCTCAACAGTAATAACTCCATCTTTGCCGACCTTTTCCATTGCGTCAGCCAGCAACTCTCCAACAGTCGGATCGTTAGCCGAAATGCTGGCAACCTGGGCGATCTCATGTCGCTCTTTAACGGGCATGCTGGTCTTCTTGATCTCATCAACGGCAACAGCCACTGCTTTGTCCATGCCACGCTTGATGCCCATAGGATTTGCCCCCGCCGCAACGTTCATCAGGCCTTCGTGGATCATTGCCTGCGCAAGCACCGTCGCGGTAGTGGTTCCATCACCGGCAACGTCGTTAGTCTTCGAAGCTGCTTCTCGTATTAGTTGGGCACCTACATTCTCGAAACGATTTTCGAGCTCAATTTCCTTTGCTATTGTGACGCCGTCGTTGATCACATTCGGGCTGCCGAACTTCTTTTCGATCATCACGTAGCGCCCTCTCGGGCCAAGTGTGACCCCAACTGCGTCTGCAAGCGCATCGACTCCTTTTTGCAGAGCCATACGTGCTTCTTCATCGAACTTGAGTTCTTTTGCCGCCACGTTGCGCCACCTCCTTTAAAGCTATTTGCCTTCCAGGACAGCAAGTACATCTTCTTGTCGGAGAATTACAAATTCCTCATTTCCAACTTTTACTTCAGTTCCAGCATATTTGCCATATATTATACGATCTCCAGGTTTTACATCCATCGGAACTTTCTTGCCGGAGCTTAGCTGAGTCCCAGGACCAACGGCGATCACCTCACCTTCCTGAGGTTTTTCCTTTGCCGTGTCAGGCAAAACTATTCCTCCAGGGGTTTTCTCCTCGGCCGAAATAGGTTTTGCAATTATTCTGTCCCCTAATGGCTTGAGCACAGTCAACACCTCCTGATTTCTTGTCTTGCGCAGACTTTCACGCGTTAGCACTCGACTAGCGTGAGTGCCAACGCGGGTATTTTACCAACTTTTCAGTATGCTCGGCAAGAGCAATTATCCTTGTATAAAACATTTTATGGTTTAATAATAGAACATTATCCGATGAATAACTGCACTTGCTGAGTTTTCCCGCATCTCCACCAAAATAAAACGAACAGCTATACGCAAATATATTTAATACATTTGTCGAAGTAGCATTATGAATGTAATGCAGTCGATCTGCTTGCTCTTTTCCCATCCGAACGAGAGGAGACAACAAACATATACGCTATTTGCCCTGCTCAGCTTGCATTTCTTTCATTACAGCTATTGCATCTTCTTGAAGAATCTTCTGTTGCTCTGGCGTCAGCATACTCATAGTCTGCATATTTAACTTCAACATAGCTCTACGTTGCTCGTCGCTCATATGAAACAGAATCTCGGTTTGTCTGGCAACTAATCTGCGTAATTTCTCTTGATCGGTGTTCATAAGCGTTTGCATAACAATACTCACATAAGACGGGTCTACCTGGTCTGCAATATTAATACTTTCGAAAATTGCCTGCTCACGCTCCTCTGGAGACATCTTCATAAACAGGTCGATCTGATCTTTTGCAATCTGTGCGTACCTTTCAACTGCAGCATCGCGTGATCCGCCGTCGTCTTTTTTCTCAATCCTTCTAGCAGCTGCAGCAATATCGTTGGTTATCACATATGCAGGTGTAAGTCCAAGGCGGGCAACAAGATCATCGATTGAATCTTCCACCGATTTGATGTTGGTTAAGTGGACCGCCGTCTTGCCAATTGAAGACGCAGTCTGGATTACATCCGGAAAGCTAAGCCCACCCAGCAGGCGTACTGTTGCAGCCAACTTATCCGGCTGCTCTAATAATTTCGAGTCTTTGTTCAAGTAGATTTTGCGCCACTCGACATTGCCAGCTTTGCAAACTGCAGTAAGTGCCGATTCCAACTTTACGTCCGATAATGACAACGATCCCAGCGTGCCCTTGACGGTGGATTCAACGACAATCCTCTGATTCGACTGTTTGGCTAACGAGTCCAACACTTCCGTCAGCTTGCTACCCTTGGCCGAGATTGAAACTTTTACCTCGCTTTCTTTCTTGCCGACAGTATCTTTGGACTCAAAGTTGCTTGCCGTGTCAGATCCGCAAATACTGCCGCCCAGTGTGAATACGAGCGCCAACGCGAGTATCGGGTTCATTCGCATTTCTGCACACTCCTTTTTGATTCTGATCTCTAGCGTTTCTGAATTGGTTGATGATTCGAAGTTTTGGGTGTACCTCGTCTAAGTTCTAACATATTCCGCGCAACATTTGTGTTTCAGAAGTCGACATCAAACGTGAGCTGATCCGATCCGACAGAAGAATGAGTATCCAACGGAAGTGAGAGACCCAGCAATTTCGCAAACATCATAGCATTCCGGACGGACTTGCCTTGATAGTGGTTGTTGAAGAACACGTAAGTTTGCACAGTCTTGCTTTCGATATCTTTGACCTTTGGAACCCATTCGTTTAGTTCTTCTTCGGAATAGAGATAGTCGTAACGCTCATAAGCCTGATCGTGCTTGAACCATTTCGCTGCGTTCCGACCGTGAAACCGCACATAACCTATAGCTGAAGTTGCAGCAGCAATCGGAGGAATCAAGCCCTTAAGCCTCGGCTCATCAACTGAACAGAATCCTAAACCAAGATCTCTAAGCATAGCGAACGTATCTTCGCTGATCCAGGCAGAGTTACGAAACTCAACAACCGTTGGCAAATCCCCCACCCTTTTTCTAAACTCTCGCAGTCTGCCGAAGTTCTCTGAAGTCGGCTTGAAAGACCATGGGAACTGAGCTAGTATACAGCCAAGTTTGCCGGAATCGCGGAGAGGTTGGATACTCCGAAGAAAGGCAAGAAAGCTTTCATCGCTTGCATATGAAGTGTGCGTCATATCCTTATTGGCTTTTACAGCAAAGCGAAAATCATCAGGTGTCTTCGCGCTCATTGTTGTGAACATAGCTGCTGGAGGGATGGCGTAATATGTGGAATTGATCTCTACCGCTTTGAAAGTAGCGGCGTAATACGAAAGCATGTCCTTAGTGGCTATGCGTTCCGGATAAAAGTGGCCTTTCCAGTCATCGTAACTGAAACCGGATGTGCCAATATAGATCATTCTAGAACATCTTACGATAATCTACAGATCGGCTGTATTTCCTAGGTCGTTTCAATAAAAACCTGGCGATTTTGCCGCTCTCCTTGCATATCAAAAGAGCAGTCGAGCGGCAAAATCACAACCGTACCCATTTTATTAAGACAGCCTAATTTCGCTGTTCAAAGTATCTGACTCAAGAACAAAAACAAAATACTAGAACACAATCTTTGACTATAAAGCAGCCTTTACTATCGCTGCGAAATCTGCTGCTTTGAGCGAAGCACCACCAACCAACGCGCCGTCAATATTGGGCTTGTGCAAAAGCTCTGCTGCGTTTGCAGGGTTAACGCTTCCGCCATATTGAATGCGCACGGCCTCGGCTACATCAGAACCATACATGTCTGATACGACCTCGCGTATGAGCGCGCAGACTCTGTCAGCCTCAGTCGCGTCACATACCTGACCTGTGCCAATGGCCCACACTGGTTCGTATGCGATAACCATTTGTGTCGCTTGTTCTTTTGTAAAACCTTCAAGATCGATCTTCATTTGGCCAACGATCACTTCGTCGGTCTTTCCCGCTTCGCGCTCCGAAAGCAATTCGCCACAGGCTATAATTGGCTTTAGTCCCGATGCAAAAGCAGCCTTGGCCTTCATATTTACGGTCAGATCTTGCTCGCCAAAGTACGATAGCACCTTGCTCAGCTCTTCGTCTACTGTTCCGAAACGACCTCGGGTTTCAGAGTGGCCAATAATAACCCACTGACAACCAGCATCGACAAGCATTTGTGGCGATACCTGGCTTGTCCATGCACCAGATTCTTTCCAAAACGTATTTTGTCCACCGAGCATAATATTGCTACCCTTGATTGCTTCGCCGATCTTTGCCAGCGCAACAAACGACGGGCATACTGCAATATCTACATCACTAATGTCAGCTACCAGGGGTTTGAGTTCCTCGACAAGGGCAATACCTTCGTCGATGGTTTTGTTCATCTTCCAATTTCCAGCTATGAAGGGTTTTCGCATCTGTTCTCCTCTATCAAAAGGTTACAGGCTGTCAACGCACAGCCTGTAACCTCTCTGTAAAACTAGTCTAATGCGATTTACTTATCTTGCAGCGCTGCCACTCCAGGAAGCTCAATCCCTTCCAGGAATTCCAAAGATGCGCCGCCACCAGTCGAAACATGATCGATTTTGTCTGCATAACCAAGCTGCTCGACCGCCGCAGCAGAATCACCTCCGCCTACTATGGTCGTGCCTTGACACTCAGCCATAGCTTGTGCGATTCCGAGTGTACCCTTCGCAAAGCGAGGATCCTCGAAAACGCCCATTGGGCCGTTCCAAACGACGGTCTTTGCAGCCTTGATCTTTTCGCTATAGAGCTTTATCGTTTCCGGTCCTATATCCAAGCCGCGATAGCCATCTAACATTGCATTAGTAGGAGATATCGCGATTTTTACATCTTGGGGTACACCAGATGGGATGTCGAAGTCTGCAGGGAGCTCCGCTTCAACGGAGTCCACAGGTAGCAGAAGCTCGACCCCGCGCTCTTTTGCCTTTTGAAGCGCGTTCTTGGCAAGTTCCAGCCCTGGCTCATCGACCATCGAGTTGCCGACACTATAGCCTTGTGACTTTAAGAAAGTGTAAGTCATGGCTCCGCCTATAAGCAAAGCATCAACCTTATTTAGTAAGTTATCGATAACTTTGATCTTGTCAGAGACCTTCACGCCGCCTAATACGGCCACAAATGGCCTTTCGGGATTTTCGAGAGCTCCTCCCAAATAGGTAAGTTCTTTCTCCATCAAAAAACCTGCTACGGCAGGCAAGTACTTGGCAACTCCTTCGGTAGATGCGTGAGCTCTATGCGCAGTGCCGAACGCGTCATTCACATAAATTTCGCCCAGTTCGGCCAGTTTTCTTGCAAACTCGGGGTCGTTCTTCTCCTCAGCTTTGTAGAAGCGAACGTTTTCGAGCAGAATGATATCGCCCTCATTCATGCTCATCACAGCGTTGTTGACCTCATCTCCGATGCAGTCGTTGAGTTTCTTAACAGGCTTTCCAAGTAGCTCGGATAAACGTGTAGCCACTGGATCGAGATTGTACTTCTTCACCGACTCGGCATCGGCTTTGCCTGATTCG
>Ga0197142_1000867_pt1 | contig 28335 bp, 32 predicted proteins | sample GBS60_MetaG_FD_148614 | JGI IMG/M metagenome (GOLD analysis project Ga0197142, IMG submission 148614) | Sediment microbial communities from Great Boiling Springs, Gerlach, Nevada, United States - GBS 60_MetaG | ecosystem: Environmental > Aquatic > Thermal springs > Hot (42-90C) > Sediment... | reverse complement strand
GTGGAAAAAATGTAAAAAAAATATCAATTGGCACATTAAATGTTTAACGTTAAACATTTTTTGGATAAGTCAGATAAATCGACTAACATCGGAAGAATTCGGAAAAATTCAGATAAATCGGAAAAAAGTTAAACGTTCAACGTTAAACATTAAAAAAACATTAAAAAAATAATAAAGAGTAAATGTTGTGTAAAAATACTGTAAACATTGTGTAAAAAGTAGTGTAAAGGTTGTTAAAATGTTTTTTTAATTATTAAACGTTACACGTTATACGTTATACGTTATACGTTTGACGTTTAATGTTTGATGTTAGATGTTAGAAGTTAGATTTTAGTTGTTAGGTGTTTGGTGTTAGATGTTAGATGTTTTGTTTTTGGTGATTTATGAGCTACATCTGTAGTCAATGCGGTTATGGCTCGGTATCTTGGATGGGAAAATGTCCTTCTTGTGGTACTTGGCAAAGTTTTGTTGAGAAAAAAGAAGATCAAAATAAAAAAATTGCTGTTAAAGAATTAAAAGTGGTTTCTTTAGATAAAATCACAAAAACAGAGAAAAATCGAAAAAAAACAGGGATATTTGAGATTGATCGAGTTTTAGGAGGTGGAATTGTTGAAGGCGAAATTATTCTTTTAACAGGAGAACCAGGGGTGGGAAAATCAACTCTTATTCTTCAAGGACTTAATCAATTTCGTTGTCTTTATATTTTAGGAGAAGAATCGGCTACCCAAGTAGCCACGCGCGCTAAAAGATTAAATATCAATTTAAAAAATTTTCTTTTTTCAGAAACTAACCAAATTGAAGGAATTATTGCCGGTCTAAAACAACTTAAAGAAAAAATAGATATTTTAGTTATTGATTCAATTCAAACTGTTTATTCAGAAAAAATTGATACCCCAATTGGGAGTATTTCTCAAATAAAAGAAGTTATTCCACAATTGATTAACTTTGCTAAAAAAAATAATCTGCCGGTAATTATTATTGGTCATATCACTAAAGAGGGAGAAATTGCTGGACCAAAAACATTAGAGCATTTTGTTGATTGTGTTTTATCATTTGAAGGTGAAAAAGAATCAAATTTTCGATTCCTTCGGGCATTAAAAAACCGCTTTGGACCAACCGATGAAGTTGGTATTTTTGAAATGAAAGAAGAGGGACTAATTCCCGTAGAAAATCCATTAGTTTTTCTCGACGAAAAAGAAGAAGCGGCTGGTAAAGCAATTGTTGGTCTTAGTGAAGGAAAACGAGTTCTTTTTTTTGAAATTCAAACTTTGACTATTCCAACTATTTTAGCAATTCCTCGCCGGGTTGTAAAAGGATTAGATTACAACAAAGTTCTTCTTCTTTTAGCGGTTGCGCAAAAACATCTTTATCTTCCTTTAGATAAATTTGATCTTTATGTCAATGTCGTTGGGGGGGTCAACATCAAATCTACGGCATCTGATTTGGGTTTTATCGCTTCTTTACTTTCTTCCATTAAAAATAAACCTCTTCCTCAAAAAACTCTCTTTTGCGGTGAAGTAGGACTTTTAGGAGAAATAAGAAAAACTTATTTTGAAGAAAAAGTTATAAATGAAGGAAAAAGGCTGGGTTTTAATTTAATTTATTCTTCAAAAAATTTAAAAAACATAAAAGAATTAAAAAAAAATTTAAATCTTTAAAAAGAAGAGTTTTTATAAAAGACTTTTTTGAAAACGGTTTTTTTTCCATTAGCTCCTTCAAGTTCTATTATCAATTCATTTTTTCCTTTTTTTAAGGGAAAATTATATTCAAAAATTCCTTCTTGGTTAGGATAAATTTTTTCTCCAAAGATAGTCACCGTTGTTTCTTTTTCAGTTTTTCCAACTATTTTTATTAAATCTTCATTATAAAAAATGTCGGTTTTTGGAGAAAGAATTACTACTTTTGGCGGTGTTAAAAAAATTTTTAGTTGATAGCTAAAATACATAAAAAAAATAAAAAAAATAATAATAAGTAAAATGGTAAAAATTTTTTTTCCTTCAGGGGTAAAATATTTTTCCGAAACACGTTGCCGAAAAGTAATTGCTGTCCCCCCATCATAATCCCGATAAAAAAAAGGTAATATTTTTTTATAGTTTAACCCTAAAAAACGGGCATAAGTTTTTATCAATCCTTCAATATAAACAGATGATTCAAAAAAACTCCAATTATTGTCTTCTAATGCTTTTAGATATTTTTCTTTAACCTTTATTTGTTTTGCGATTTCAGTTAAAGAAAGATTTTTTTTTAACCGTTGATTTTTTAAAATCTCTCCGGCAGTAACCATAATAATCATAAAAAAATTTATTTTATAATTTTATTTTCCTTCTCTTCCAACATATTCCCCAGTTTCAGGATTAACTATCACAATATCACCCGCTTTTATAAAAAGAGGCGCCATAATTACTACTCCTGTCTCCAAAGTAACTGGTTTTTTAGCACCAGAAACCGTATCACCTTTTACTGCTTCTTCCGCCGCAACTACCTTTAGTCGTACAGACAAAGGTGGTCTAACCGATAAAGGAAACTCGTTATAAACATAAACATAAAGTTTTTCGCCTTCTTTTAAATATTTTTCCAAACCAGACACCGCGCTTAAAGGAATAGAATATTGATTAAATGTTTTTTCATCCATAAAGTAAAGATTTTCATTGTCTTTATATAAAAAAACCATTAAACGACTTTCTACATCAACTACTTCTACTTCTTCCCCTGATTTGAAAGTAACATCAATGTTTTTCCCTGATTTTACATTCCAAATTTTTGTCTTCATTAAAGCTGAGCCTTTTCCTGGAGCATAAAATTCGGCCTTTTGTACCTGCCAAATATCATTTTGATAGCGAATAAAATCACCTTTTTTAAGATTGCCTGCATTAATTTTCATAAAGATATATCCAAAACTTTTAATTTTTTAATTGAATCCAAACCTAAAAAAACCATTGCCAATCTTTCGACTCCAATTGCAATTCCTGAACAATAAGGTAAGCCATATTTTAACGCTTCAATAAACCCTTTGTCAATTGAATGTATTATTTTTTTTTGTTTTTTACGCCTTAAAACTTCCTGGTAAAAACGTTTTTCTTGCTCTTGCCAATCAGATAACTCAGTATAACAATCTCCTAACTCAACGCCGTTAATATAAAATTCAAATCGCTGAGCAGTTTTACCATCAGGATTCAACTTAGCCAAAGCAGCAAATTCTTTAGGATAATCGTAAATTAAAGTTGGATAACCATTTTTTCCTAAATTCGGTTCGATTTCTTGGGTGTAAATTTGCGACCAAATCTCTTCATAAGAAAATCCATCAACTCGATAACCTTTTTTTTCTGCTTTTTTTAAAAACAAACGATGATCAAATAATTCTTTTTCAAAAATGGAAGCATACCTTTCAAAAGCCTCAGTTACAGAAATTTTTTCCCATTTATTTAAATTAATTTCTAACCCAAAAATTTTTTCTTGTCTGTCTTCTTTTTTATGGCACTTATCTAATATTGAAGAAACTAAATCTTTTCTTTTAAGTTTTTTATTAATATACCTTAACATCTCAAGTACTTCATCAGCAATATCCATATAAGAGGCATTAACTTTATAAAACTCAAGTATTATAAATTCAAATGAATGAAGTGAAGAAGGAAGTTCGTTATTTCTAAATGATTTCCCAAGATAATAACAATCACCTATCCCATAAACCAAAAGGCGTTTTAAAAAAAGCTCCGGCGAAGGAGTTAAATAAAGCCTTTTTTCTTTACCAAAATATTGCCACTTTGTTTCAAATACCTCTAAATATGATTCTGGAATTAGCGCGGATGATAAAACTGGTAAATCAATCTTCAAGTAACCCTTTTTTTGCAAAAAATCTTCAATAATTTTTACAATAAAAAGATAGTAACAATGGTTTTCTAAATTTAAAGGATAAACATTAATTTTCATTTTTGATTTTATTTAAATTTTATTTATTTACTTAACTCTTTTTCCAACTCTTCAAGAAGTTTTTTTGCTTTTGAAGAAATTTTTTCAGGAATTTTAATTTTAAAAATTACGTATTGATCACCTCGCTTATTAGTTTTTGGATAAGGAATTCCGTAACCGCGAAGACGAACCATAGTTCCGTCTTTTGTTCCGGGTTTTACTCTCAATTTTACTTCTCCCTCTATCGTTGGCACCGAAATTATTCCACCAATAACTGCTGTGGGATAAGAAATCTCTTTTTCAACATATATATCTTGCCCTTCTCTTTTAAAATAAGGATGAGGTTTAACGTAAACTACAACATCAAAATCTGAAAATCTAATTCTCGTTCCGTTATCAACACCAGCAGGAATTTTAATTTTTTTAGTTTCTCCTTTTACTACCAATTCTTTTTCTACCCCATCAACTGCTTCTTCAAAACTCAAAGTCAACTCATAAATCTGTCTTCGGCTTCGTCGCGTTGAAAAAGGGGATCGAAAACCAAAAAATTGCTCAAAAATCTCAAACGGATCAGAAAACCCACCAAACTCGAAATCAAAATCAGAAAAATCGCCCCCAACGCTTGTATAAACACGAAAAGGTCCTTGTTGATAATAGTCCGTACCAAAACCAGAAGAAGTCGCTCCTCTTTCAAACGCCGCCTCTCCATATTGATCATAGATAGCTTTCTTTTTTGGGTCAGAAAGTACTTCAAACGCTTTATTAATCTGTTTAAATTTCTCGGTTGCTTCAGGAGATTTGTTTCGATCCGGATGCCATTTTAATGCTTGTTTTCGATAAGCAGCTTTAATCTCCTCTAAAGTGGCATTTCTTGGTACACCCAGAATCTCATAATAATCCATTTTACTTTTCTTTTTCTTTCAATTTTAATTTTTAACTTTTTGATTTTTAATTTTTAATTTCAATTAATCACTTCTCCTTCTTCTGCTTTTTTTTCTTCATCTTTTTTTTCTTCCTCGGCTTTCCCTCCTTGGTTATACATCGCCTGACCAATTTTTGTTAACTCATCAGATAATGCTTTTGTTTTTTCTTCTAACTCTTCTTTAGTTCCTTTATCTAAAATTTCCTTAAGTTCTTTAATCTTTTTTTCAATTGACTCTTTCAAACCTTTATCCACTTTATCAGAAGCTTCTTTTAATGACTTTTCAGCCACATAAATCATGTTATCGGCTTTATTTCTCGCTTCAATTCTTTCTTTTTCTTTTTGATCTTCTTCCATGTGTTTTTCTGCTTCTTCTTTCATTCTTTCAATTTCCTCTTTAGTTAAACCGGTTGAACCAGTAATTTTTATTGCTTGTGACTTGCCGGTGGCTTTATCTTTTGCGGTAACGGTTAAAATACCATTGGCATCGATGTCAAAAGTAACCTCAATTTGTGGTACTCCTCGTGGCGCTGGTGGAATTCCATCAAGAATAAATCGCCCTAAAGATTTGTTATCTTTTGCCAATGGTCGTTCTCCTTGTAAAACATGAATTTCAACCTGAGTTTGATTATCAGCGGCGGTTGAGAAAATTTCGCTTTTAGAAGTAGGAATGGTTGTGTTTCGAGGAATTAAAGGCGTCATCACACCGCCTAAAGTCTCTACTCCTAAAGTTAACGGTGTTACATCAAGCAAAACTACATCTTTTGCTTCACCGCTTAATATCCCAGCTTGAATTGCCGCACCAACCGCCACTACTTCATCAGGATTAACTGACCGATTAGGTTCTTTACCAAAGAATTTTTTAACCTCTTCAATTATTTTTGGCATTCTTGTCATGCCACCAACTAAAATCACTTCATCAATTTGGGAGGCCTCAAGCTTTGCATCTTTCAAACAAGATTTTACTGGCTCAAATGTTTTTTTAATCAAATGATCAACTAACGATTCTAGTTTTGCGCGAGTAAGCTTCATTATCAAATGCAAAGGTTGATTATCTTTAACGGTAATAAATGGTAAATTAATTTCAGCCTCAAGCGATGAAGAAAGTTCAATTTTTGCTTTCTCAGCTGCATCTTTTAATCGCTGAAGCGCCTGATTATCTTTGCGAAGATCAATCCCATGCTCTTTTTTAAATTCTTCAGCCACGTAATCAATAATTACTTTATCAAAATCATCACCTCCTAAATGAGTATCACCGTTAGTGGCTTTTACTTGAAAAACACCTTCACCAAGCTCTAAAATAGTAATATCAAAAGTACCACCTCCTAAATCATAAACAGCAATAGTATGAACATGTTTTTTATCAAGTCCATAAGCCAAAGCGGCTGCGGTTGGTTCATTTAAAATTCTTTCCACTTTTAAGCCTGCAATTTCTCCGGCTTGTTTTGTCGCTTGTCTTTGAGAATCGTCAAAATAAGCAGGAACAGTAATCACCGCTTTCTCAACTTTTTCGCCTAAATAAGCTTCAGCATCAGCTTTTATTTTCTGAAGAATCATTGCTGAAATCTCTTGCGGTGTAAATGTTTTTCCCTCAACTTCAATTACCACCATTCCATTTCGTCCTTCTTTAATCTTATAGGGCAACCAATTCTTATCAAATTGAACGGAGGGATCAGAAAAACGTCTTCCCATAAGACGCTTTACCGAAAAAATGATCCGCGTTGGATGAATTACCATCTGTCTTTTGGCTACATCACCAACAATTCTTTTTATCGGATCAACCACTGATGGAATTACATTTCTCCCTTCAGCCGAATGAATAACTTTTGGCTTACCGCCTTCCATCACTGCAACACAAGAATTAGTTGTTCCCAAATCAATTCCAATAATTTTACTCATAGGCAAAAAATATAAAAAACTAATAACTTACATATAATCACCTTTTTTTAATTCCTCTTTTGCTTTCTCAACCGCATCTTCTATTTTTCTTTTTACTGAAACTTTTACTTGAGCAATTCTTAAAATCTCTTCTTCTATCTTATAACCTTTTCGAATCACATCAACAATAAGATTATCTTTTTCTCCTTCAACCACATCTAAAGCCTCAGCTAAATTCGGATCAAATTCTTTTCCTAAAAGATCAATTTCTTCAACTCCCTCAGTTTTTAGAAATTGAAGAAACTGATCTTTTACCAATTTTAATCCCGGATCTTTAATAAAAACTTCGGCTTTTTCTAAATTGTCAATAAAAGGTAAAATTTTCAAAAAAAACTCTTTTTTTATTTTCTTCTCCCATTCTTTTTTTTCTTCAAAAACTCTTTTTTCTAGATTTTGATAATCTGCTAAAGCACGCAAATATTTATTTTTTAACTCTTCAATTTCTTTTTTTAATTTTTCATTTTCTTCTTTAAGCTTTAAAAGTTCGTCTTTTTTGTCTTTTTTTTGAGTGTCTTTCATTATTTTTAATACTATCAAACTTTTTATTGATTTAAAAGCTCTTCAATTAGACGAGAAAAATATTTAATTTGAGGAACAACTATCCCATAAGGCATTCTTTTTGGTCCAATCAAACCAATTACCCCATGCAAAGCCTCAGTTTCAAATTCTCCAAACACACTAGCGCAATCTTCAAACAAAGGATCATAAAAATCTTCTTCACCTAAAAAATAAAGAACTTCTTCTTGAGTTCTTATAAAAGCCTCAATTACTCTTTCCCAAAAACTTACTTCCTCAAGTCTTAAAAAAAGATGGCGGGTTACTTCTAAATCAAAAAATTCAGGTCGTTCTAATAAATATCCCATTCCTGCATAATAAACATCGCCTTTATCGGTTGCGGCAACTGACAAAAAACCAGTTCGTTTTGCTAATACTTTTGCTGCTTGCGACAATAATCGATTAATATTATCCTTTTCATCCCAAATACTATTTTTGTAAGCCACTTCATCAGCGGTTGCCAACTCTTTTTCTTTCATTAAATTTTTAATATAAAACCGAAAAGCTTTGGCTGAAGGAATTCTACCAGAGGAAAAATACTCTTTTTTCAAATAACCCTTCTTGGCAAGCTCAACCATTTCGTTTCTAATTGTTGCTGGCGAAACACCAAGTTTATATTTCTTTTCAAGCACTTCTGAACCTACCGGTAATCCGGTTTCTGTATATTCTTGAATGATGGCTTTTAAAATATCAATTTGTCGTTGAGTTAACTCTTCCATACCTCTTCTGCTACATTAGCAATCATACACAAAATCTGCTAATTTGTCAAGAGGAATTTATTTTTGCTGGCCAACTATATATATGCACTCTTCCGACGCGAGAACATAAGACCTCAAACAGAGGTAAGCGTTATACTGTGATTAAAAGCAATTTATTTGTTATACTTTTTTTATGCTCCAAAAATTTTATGTTATCTTGGCAATTGGCGCTTTTATCTTAAAAGATAAAAAAATTCTTATTGTCAAAAAATCTCCTTTGGAAAAAATTGATGCTGGTTTATGGACTATTCCCGGTGGCAAAATTGAAAAGGACGAACCAATTATCGATGGTTTAAAAAGAGAGGTAAAAGAAGAAGTTAATCTTGATATTTTAGACTTTCAATGGCTTGGTGAAGATGTTTTTGAAAGTAATGGTTTTTGGTTTCATGCTCAACACTTTTTATGTCATCCTAAAAACGGCGAGGTTAAACTAGAAAAAAAATTAACCGCCTTTCACTGGCTTTCAAAAGATGAAATAGAAAACTTTATTTTTCCCAAAAATATTAAAAAAAGGATTACAGAAATATTTAAAAAATATGCTTAAACTCGGCGCTCATCAATCAATTGCCGGTGGCCTAGATAAAGCAATTGAACGGGTGGTAAAAATTGGTGGCAACTGTCTTCAAATTTTTTCCTCCTCTCCAAGAAGTTGGCAATTGGCTAAATTAACTAATAAACAAATTGATGATTTTATTAAAAAAGCAGAAAAGTTTTCTGTTTTTCCAATTTACTTTCACTCTTCCTATCTTATAAATTTAGCCGCCAACAGTAAAGTTGGTTGGTTATCAAAACTTTTTTTAATCAACGAATTAAATCTTTCCTATCGATTAAAAATTAAAGGCACAATCGTCCATTTAGGCTCTTATAAAAATCAAATAAAAAACAAGTATCAATTATTAATAAGAAACATTAAAGAAGTCTTAGAAAAAACACCAAAAGAAACGCTTTTTATTATTGAAAACGCTGGTAACAAAAAAATTGGTCAAACTTTAGAAGAAATTGCTGAAATTTTTAAAGATATTGACAATCCTCGACTTCGCCTTTGTTTAGATACTTGTCATTTATTTGCTAATGGTTATAAATTTGAAACAAAAAAAGAATTAGATAGCTTTCTTGAAAAACTTAAAAAACTTAACCTTCTTGATAAGATTGAGCTTTGGCATCTAAATGATAGTCGTGATCCTTTAAATTCGTTTCGTGATCGTCATGAAAATATAGGTCAAGGAAAAATTGGTTTAAAAGAATTTAAAACTCTTCTTAACCACCCAAAAACAAAAAATTTTCCTTTTATTATTGAAACGCCTGGTTTTAATCAAGAAGGTCCAGATAAAAAAAATTTAGATATTTTAAAATCTTTAGTCAAGTAAGGTATAATTTACTCATGTTTCAGTTGGAAGAAGAAATAAAAAAAATCTTTGAAATTTTTAAAAAAAATGGGTTTGAAATCTATCTAGTTGGGGGAGCTGTGCGTGATTTTCTTTTAGGAAAAACACCAGAGAACTTTGACTTTGCAACCAATGCCACTCCTAAACAAATTCAGTCTCTTTTTCCTCAATCTTTCTATCATAATACATACGGTACCGTCTCCGTTCCTTTAGAAAAAAAAATTATTGAAATTACACCCTTTCGCAAGGAATCAAATTACACCGATTTTCGTCACCCACAAAAAATTGAATGGGCAAAAACTATCGAAGAAGATTTGGCAAGACGTGACTTTACTATTAATGCAATTGCTTATGATGGAGAAAAAATAATTGATCCTTTTCACGGCCAAAAAGATTTAAAAGACAAAATTATCCGCTGTGTTGGTAACCCACACAAACGTTTTAATGAAGATGCTCTACGATTAATTCGCGCTATCCGTTTTGCTTCTCAACTAGGTTTTTTAATTGAAGAAAAAACAAAAGAAGCAATTGAAAAAAACAACCAATTAATTACTAAAATTTCCTGGGAAAGAATCCGCGATGAATTTTTAAAAATTTTAAAAAGCGATCATCCTGCCGAGGGAATTTTGTTTTTGAAAAATACTGGTCTTTTAAAATATATCTTGCCAGAACTTGATATTTGTTTTTCTATTCCCCAAAAAAGTCCCAAAAGGCATCATATTTATGATGTGGGGACCCATTTAGTAATGAGTTTGAAACATTGTCCATCTAAAGATGAAATTACCCGTTTTGCCACTTTAATTCATGACATTGGCAAAGCCAAAACTTTTAAAAAGGATGAAAACACAGGTCTTATTACTTTTTATAATCATGAAGTAGTTAGTAAAAAATTAGCAGAAAAAATAGCCGAAAGATTTAAACTTTCTAGTAAACAAAAAGAAAAACTTATTCGTTTGGTTGCCTTTCATCAATTTACTGTCTCAGAACTTCAAACCGACAAAGCCATTCGACGATTTATTAGAAATGTCGGCAAAGAATATCTTCAAGATATTCTTGATCTTCGAACAGCTGATAGATTGGGATCTGGAGCCAAACCAACTTCTTGGCGTTTTGAACTTTTTAAAAAACGACTAATAGAAGTTCAAAAAGAACCTTTTAAAATCACTGATTTAAAAGTTAATGGTTACGATGTGATGAAAATTTTAAATATTAAACCTGGACCAAAAGTAGGCCAAGTTTTAAAATCACTTTTTAATCAGGTAGTGGAAAAAAAGTTAGAAAATAAAAGAGAAGTTTTACTTAACGAAATCGAAAAATTTAAGGATTTGGTGCCGAAACCTCATCAATACTAAACTGAAACAATTTACACTTCCCAGAATTATCATATAAATTAAAAACAAAGCAAATAATATTAAGGATTAAATAAGATCCCAAAAAAAGAATTAAACCAATAAAAGCAAATCTTAACGTCCCTTGGGCTTTTTTTATTTTTTCTGGGTTACCAAAAGAAGTCAAATAATTAAAGGCACCAATAACAAGCATTATAAATAAAGCTAAAAGAAAAATACCGGTGGCTAAATTTAAAAGATTACCAAAAATATTTTCTAAACATTTTAAAGTTGGAACATCACCAATACAACAACTGTTTCCTGACGCATCAGGCTGACAAATATCAGCTGCAAAAACATATCCTGGAAGAAAGTTTTTTATCATTCAATTATTTTTTTTAAAAAAGAATTACTCACTGACGCCAGTTATTTTTAATTGAGGCACTTTAATCGATTTAGAAAGACCTAAACCAATATTAAAAATATTTTCTACAAGAACAATTAACGTTAAAACAATAAAAATCAAAATTAATCCAATTACGGCCGCCTGGATTTTTTCTCTTGCTTTTTCAACATTTTCTTTACTTCCTCCGGAAGTTACCCAAGCAAATGCACCCAATAAAAGATATAAAATTGCGGCCAATCCAGCCACAATAAAGAAAAATTTAATTAAAAATGACAATACAGTACCTAAATCTGGGGGAACAATACCGGTAGTAACCGTTACATTTTGGGCATAAACTTGAGGTATAAAATTAAACATACAAAAATAAAAACAACTTAGTAATTACTTTTAATTATTAAAAACTTTTTTTATTTTGTCAAGAGGTACTTGCTGCGGGGCTTGGATTCGAACCAAGATAAGAAGCTCCAAAGGCTTCTGTCCTACCGTTAGACGACCCCGCAAAATACTTTTTATATTTTAACAAAAATTTCGGAAAAAAAGGCGACCAATTTTTGGTCGCCTTTTTAAAATTAAAAACCTAAAACTTTTATTTTTAGTCTTCCTTGGTTGGCGTTAGAGATTTTGTTGGCAATGGCGGTAAAGAAAAATCTTTTATTTCTTCAGTTTCTCTTATTTCTTTCAAATCTCTATCCCAAACCCCTTTTACTCTTATTCGATGCCCAACTTGAATATCGCCCAAACCAATCGTTTCTCCACGACGATTAACTAATTTAACGGTGTTTCCCACATAAACTTTAAGTTCACCACGATTAATCGTCTCAATAGTCAATACATTTCCCTCGTTTAACAAAACCTTACCAAAAAATACCCCCCAGCGCCTTTGAATTGAATGATTACGAATCAAAACAGCATCGATTATAGTTTTTTCCTCATCTAAAAATCGCCCAATCACATTAACTTCATCACCAACCGCAAATTCTTTTAAACTTGATTTTCCCCAAAACCGACGACGAAGTTGAGTTTTCTCGCTAATATTAACCCGATATACTTTTCCATCTTTATTATCAGAAACCTTAAGATAATTTTCACCAATTTCTGTAATTTTTCCTACAACTTTTGCATTAAATTTTAACCCGTAAAGTTTTTCTTTAACTTGATTTTTTATTTGTTCTAGTAAACCTTTATTTTGTTCCCTTATTTCTTTTCTTATCTGCCAAGGTTTTGCTGAAGGACTAGCGGTAATTGTTAATCTTATTGCTTCTTTTGTTTGTTCTCTAACTGCCGCAATTGTTGGTTTAACTTCCTCTTTTATTGCTGAAATTGTTGATTTAATTTCTTCTCTAAAAAATTTTTTTTGCCAAAAGGCGGAAACTTGTGAAGTAAAAAATAAATAAAATATCAAAAAAAGAAAAATTGTTTTTTTCATATTATTTTTCATAAAAATTAGAAATTAAAAAACTTTTAATTAATGTTTCTATTAATTAATATGCATTAACCAATAAAAAAGTTGCATTATTCTTCGGTTTGAAGATAAACAGTAATTTCTTTTTCTGCATAATTTCCCAAAGAATCATTAGCAACAATTGTTAAAAGATTTTCTCCCTCGTCAAGATTATAGTAAGCGGAAAAATTACCTTTTTCATCAGCTTTGGTTTCAATATCGTTAATATAAACTTCAGCATAAGGTGAGGTTTTTCCAAAAATTTTTATTGATGGATTTTTATATAACGCATTTTCTTTTGGCTCCGCAATTTCTAAAGTTAATCCATTAAAAACCGGTTGAGTAGTTGGAATCTCTCCTTTCGCCTTATTAGTTTTTAAAGCTTGTTGATTGTTTTGAAAAAAATTTTTTAATCTAAAATTATTAACTTTTTGTTTTTTTATAAAAAAAATTAAAAATCCAAAAACTAACAAAAAAAAGATAATAATTAACAAAATATTTTCTTTTTTCATATTTTTATTAAGATAAAAACTTTTAATCTTTTAATTTTTTTTTAAATGAAGCTTTTGATGATGGTTATGATAATATGCCTCGTAAACACCAATGATAATAAAAATTGTTAAAAGAAATAAAAAAAGCAAAGGAAAAGGAACTGGTTTAATCGGTAAACGAACTTTTATTGGTAAAAGATAAGGAAAATTAAAAGTTAAATAATCTAACAAAAGAGGCAAGGTTGCTGCATGAAAACTAATCTGAAAAACTTTTTTAAAGTGATATTTTTTTTTGGATTTTAATTTCAGCAAAACAAAAACTAAAAAACTTGCTAAAAAAAGATAAAAAAGATTAATAACAAAAGAAAATCCAATTATCAATATAAAAACTAAAAGAAAAATAAAAAAGTAAAGAGGATAAAAAAAAGTTTTTATCAAAGAAAGAGGTTTAAGAATTATCTTAACTGTATCTTTATTAAGTATAATTTTATCAAAAGAATTAAGAGAAATTCTTTTTGTTTGGTTTGCCATTTTAATAAAAAAGTCAGTTTTTGTTAACAAAGCTTTTGCTTGATATTGATCCATTTTCTCAAAAGAAGCGCTTTCATCAATAACAAAAAAAAGTCTTAATCGTCCTTTTTCATCATTTAGCCAAAAAAAATAAGGACGGTTATAAGAAGAAATTAAATAACCTTTATCAATAAAAACATTTAAGTCAGATGGGAAGTTATTTAACGCCGAATAAAATGTCTTTAACCAGTAATTAACTTTTTGCGGTGAATATCGATATAATAAACTCAATCCCACCAAAAAATTTAAAAAAACAATTAACGCAATAAAATATTTAACCGAAAAAAGAAAGCGAATTTTTAAAATTTTGGTATAATAAGAAGAATTAGGAATAAAACTTTTTAAAAAAACATAAAAAAAGGCCTTGACTTTTTTCATTTTAAGATTTATCATAAATAAATACAAAATGAAAGTCAAGTCTTTTTTTTGACTTTCTTTTAATTTTATTAGTTTTTTTGCAATAAAAAAATATGGCAGAAGGAGTTTTTTCTCGAACCAAACCACATTTAAACATTGGAACCATTGGTCATGTTGATCATGGTAAAACCACTTTAACTTCAGCTATTCATTATGTTTTATCAAAAAAAGGGCTGGCTAAATTTTTAAAATATGAAGAAATAGATAAAGCACCAGAAGAAAGAGCGCGGGGAGTTACCATTAATCTCCACCATTCCGAATACGAAACTGAAAAACGCCACTATGCCCACATCGATGCTCCGGGTCATGCTGATTATATTAAAAATATGATTACGGGCGCAGCGCAAATGGATGGAGCAATTCTTGTTGTTTCTGCACCAGATGGCCCAATGCCACAAACGCGTGAACATATTCTTTTAGCTCGTCAAGTAAATGTCCCTGCTATTGTTGTCTTTTTAAATAAAGTTGATATGGTCACCGATAAAGAACTTGTAGATTTAGTAGAGATGGAAGTACGTGATCTTCTTACCAAATATGGCTATCCAGGGGATAAAGTGCCGGTAATTCGTGGATCTGCTTTAAAAGCGTTATCTGATGATTCAGAAGCAATAAAATCAATTGAAGAGTTGATGAAAGCCGTTGATGAATACATTCCTGAACCGGTAAGAGAAATTGATAAACCGTTCCTTATGCCAATTGAAGATGTTTTCACTATCTCTGGAAGAGGAACTGTAGTTACTGGACGAGTTGAAAGAGGTCTTTTAAAATTAAACGAAGAAGTAGAAATTGTTGGTTTAAAACCAACTAAATCAACAGTAGTTACTGGGATTGAAATGTTTAGAAAAACTTTAAATGAAGCGCAAGCCGGTGATAACGTTGGTTTGCTTTTGCGCGGAGTAGAAAAAACGGAAGTAATGCGTGGCCAAGTAGTAGCTAAACCTGGCACTATTACCCCTCATACCGAGTTTGAAGCAGAAATTTATGTCTTAACTAAAGAAGAAGGTGGACGTCATACGCCGTTTTTTAATGGTTATCGTCCTCAGTTTTACATCCGAACCACCGATGTGACAGGAGAAGTTACTCTTCCTGCGGGAGTGGAAATGGTAATGCCGGGCGACAATTTAAAAATTACCGCCAAACTTATTTATCCAGTTGCCTTAGAACAAGGACTTAAATTTGCTATTCGCGAAGGAGGTCATACAGTTGGTGCTGGAGTGATTACTAAAATTATCAAATAAAACGTTGGGGTTTAGATTATAAGTAATTTAAAATATTTTGCACTTTTACTTTTTTTATGCCTAAAGGAAGAATTAGAATCCGGCTTAAAGCCTACGATCATCGTTTGATCGATGCAACTTGTCAAAAGATTGTGGACACCGCAATAAAAACTGGAGCCGCTGTTGTCGGACCAATTCCTTTACCAATAAAAAAAGAAGTATATGTAGTTAATAAATCTCCTTTTATTGATAAAGATGCACGTGAACATTTTGGGTTAATTATTCATAAACGATTGATTGATATCATCAATCCAACCAACCAAACAATTGATTCTCTTATCCATTTAGAGCTTCCAGCAGGCGTTGAGGTTGAAGTAAAAATGTAAAAATTAATTTCGTTTTAAAAACCAAGTAAAAAGATTGTTGATTTTATTTTTGTAAATTTTAAAATTTTTAATCACTAATAAAATTATCGTCAAAAATACGGACAAAGTTAAAAAAAGCAAAAGTAATAAAAATTTTGGTATCTCAAGCCAAAAAACAAAAACATTCTCAAAAAAATACTTTTTTATTACTTCAAAATCTTCTTGATAAAAATTTAAAAGATCAAAACTTTTTTGTTCTTTTAAAATCTCCAATAAAATTTCTCCCAAAATTAAAAAAAATAAAAAACTACTTAAAAACAAAAAAAATTTTAGAAAAAGATCAAAGGTAAGGTGCTTTGCTTCCCAAAAATAAATTTTTTTAAGAATTTTATTTTCTAAATTTTTCATTTTTAAATTTTTAAATTTTTAACTTTTTTCTACCTCGTCTTATTAGCGATTTTATTGTATTTTCTTTTATTTTTAATTTTTTTGCTATTTCTTTTATTTTATATCCATTTTTTAAAAGTTCAAAAACTTTTTGTTCTTTTTTGTTTAGTTTTTTAAAAATTTCACCCTCATCATTAAAAAAATTAAAAATCAAAGACTCACTTTCTTCATCAACTACGTCTTTATTTAACGGAAAAAATTTTTTTCTTTTCCGATAAAACATTCTAAGTTGATTAGTAACTATTTTAAAAAGATACGGTTTTACCGGTTTATTTTCGTCAAAATGAATTAGGTTTTTATAAAAATTTAAAAATATTTCCTGAAGAAGATCCTCACAGTCTTCTTTATTTTTTATTCTTAAAAAAAGATACTGATAAACAAAATTTGAGTATTTTTTTATTAAAATTCCAAAATAATTAATTTCGCCATTTTTAATTCTTAAAATTACTTCTTTATCGGTCATAAAAAAGTGCGTCCGCTTGGATTCGAACCAAGGACTCCCACTTTATAAGAGTGGTGCTCTACCGCTGAGCTACGGACGCTTAATATTTATATTATACTATTATTTTTGACCTATATTTTGCCTATTCACCAATAATTTTTATCAATACCCTTTTTTCTCTTTGTCCGTCAAATTCACCATAAAAAATTTCTTCCCAAGGTCCTAAATCCAATTGACCTGAAGTAATAGCAATTACTACCTCTCTTCCCATAATCGTTCTTTTTAAATGGGCATGGGCATTGTCTTCACCGGTACGATTATGAAGCCAGCGATTATAATCATAAGGAGCAAGTTCCTCTAACCAATTGATAAAATCTTTTTTTAATCCCTCCTCTTCATCATTAATAAAAACCGAAGCGGTAATGTGCATTGAGTTAACCAAACATAGCCCTTCTTTTACTCCGCTTTCCTCAACTGCTTTTTTTACTGCTTTTGTTATATTTACAATTTCAATTTTGTTATTGGTTTTTATTTTTAAATATTTTGTGTAAGATTTCATAAGTATTATTTTTAAAAACTTTTAAATAAAAGGAACGCGAAAAATTTTAAAATAATAAAGCAATATCGAATAAGGCGCATACCATAAAAGAAAAAGTGAAATTAAATAAAAAATCTTAAAAAAACTAAGACCAGTAGAAAAGCGAAGAGCCAAATAAAAAAGAATTAATTTCCAAAACAAAACAGTCAACGAGAAAGTAATAAAAAAAATACTAAACATCCTCCCCATTAAAGAAAAAGTTCGAGGCGGTGGAAGAATAAAATAAAAAAACAAAGTCATAAAAAACCAAATTAAAGTTGGCAAAAGAGAATAAGAAAAAGTGAAAACTAAAGAAGTTTTTTTTATTTTTCGATTAAAAAATTTCCCAACACCATAAAAAAAACCAATCATCAAAAAAAAGTTAACCAAAAAGACAAAGAATGTAAAAAAAGCAGGATAAGTCACGTGTCTTAAACTATAAGCTAATTTGAAATAAATAAAAACTAACAAGAAAATAAAAAAAACTTGCCAATAATCTTTTTCTAATGATATTTTTCGCATTCGTTTATAGGGAAAAACAATTAAAAAAAAGAAATTTCTTATAACTAAAATAAAAGAAGCAATAATATCGATAATAACTTTTTTTTTAAAAACCATATTGTAAAAAGGTGGTAATAAACACTATTTTTTTTCCTAAAAATAAATAGACTAAAAATGCAATTAATGTTGCCAAAGGGATTAAATATAAAAAAGGAAATTGTTTTAAAAATAACGTTGATTTTTTAAACCAATAAGTTAAAAATTGACTACCTAAATCATTTGGTTTAATAATAAAAACTTCACTAATTTGTTTTTTTAACTTTAATGAATAGCTTTTCATCTCATTAAAAGCTATTGGTAAAAATTTTAATAAACGCCCTTCTTGCTCGGAATAATAAACTTTCTGCGGCTTTAAATTTTATTTTGAATTTTTTAGCAATAAATGAAACTTTTTTGTTTTCAACATATTTGAGTCGAAGAACTAATTGATAATCCTTCGGTAGTTTTTTAAATACCTCTTCTATTTTATTCCTTAGTTCTTTTTTTGTTAATTCCTCTTCAATAAATACTACCTTTAAACCCTCAACAATAAAACTAGGTAAACGAGAAAAAAGAATAATTTTAATCTTTTTTTTTCTTATCTCATCAATGACTTTATTTTTTGCAATCGTTAAAAGAAAAGTTTTTAAAGAACATTGAAAATGAAAATCGCGCAATGATTCAATAAAATCAAAAAAAACATCTTGAGTTAATTCTTCGGCCCGACTTTTTTCTTTAATCTTTGAATTTATAAAATTAAAAACCAAAAAATAATTTCTTTTATAAAATCGAAAAAATTCTGCTTCATCTTTATTAATAATTTTTTCGACTATTTTTTTTTCTTCTTGACTTATTAACATATTTTTTTATTATATTATAAATTTATGAGGAGAAAAAATCTCAATCGTCTTTTAACTTTATTATTAATATCTTTTTTTCTATTTTTATTTTTATTTGCCTATACAAAAATTTCTAATTTAATCGAAAAAACAAAAACTGTCTCTCCTTTTAAAAAAATAAAATCTTCGGAGATAAAAAAAATTGTTTTTGAAAAAGAAGATAAAAAATATGAAATTTATAAAAAAAACAACTTATGGTATTTAAAAGAAAAAGGTGAAGAATTTAAAGCTGATAAAGAAAAAATAGAAAAAATTATTGAAGCTATAAAAGAAATCAAAAAAGAAGAAATAATTTCTAAAAATAAAAATAAACATCAAGAATTCGGCATAGGAAAAAATAAAATCAAACTTTTTGCTAAAAATCTTGAAATTACTATTTATGTTGGAAATCCAGCTAATTTTAACTCCAATTACTTACGCTTAAACGATGAAAATGAGATATTTTTAGGAGAAAATTTTGATGAGTTTTTAACAACAAACGACTGGCGGGATTTAAAAGTTGGATTAATTGAAAAAGAAGAAGACGTTGAAGAGTTAATTTTAAATTATGAAGGTAAAACATTATTTTTAAAAAAAGAAAAAAATGAATGGACAATTAATCAAAAAAAAGCAAAAAAAGATCGAGTTGATTTCTTTATTAACGAAATTGCCACTTTAAAAGCTAACGATATTTTGCCTTACGAAGATATTTCTGATATTAATCCCTCAATTATTCTTCAAGTAAAAGAAAAAAATCAAATAAAAAAAGCGGATTTTTTTGAAAAAGATAAAGATAGCTTTTTTTTAAAAACTTCTTTTAATCATCTTATTTATCAATTAAGTAGTGTATATGTCTCATCTTTAAAGAAAAATGAAGAGGATTTTATTCAATAGAGTAAATTTTGTTTTTTAAAAGTAAAAAAATTTTGTCTTTATAAACAACAAAATCAAAAGCTTTTTTAATAATGATAGAAAATATTTGTTCCTGATATTCACCATTTTTATTTAAAATATAAATTAAACCATTTTCCTTATCCCAAACATAGACTTTATTTATTTCTTTATCGGTATAAATTTTTTTTATCACCAAATTTTTATTCGGAAAATTATTTTTAAACTCTTCTTTAATACCCCGCGTAAATTTTAAAATTGTTTGTGAAAATCCAATATATACCGAACTATCAATTGCCAATGAATTTGCATCTTCTAAATCAATTGCTTCCCCGGATTTAAAATATGAAGTCTTTGAAGAAAAACCAGAATCAACAGCTAAGTATTTATAAATTTCATCGCTTTTTACGTCTAATAGATAAAGATTGCCATTATAAGTAGAAATATCTTTAATTTCAACCCATTGAGGATCTTTCTCAATTATCTTTTTGGCTTTATCTTTGTCAACAATCTGAAAAATCCCTTCATCTTCAACTAAAAAATATATTTTTTCATCATAAGCGGCGATTAAAGAGCTTTTTTTAATTTTTGGATGGTGGTATTTTTCTAATGATTTTTTCTCTAAAGATAAACGATAAATCACCCCTTCATCTTTATCCAAAATAAAAAGAAAGTCATTTTGCAAAAAAAATCTATCCCCTTTTGCTTCTTTTTTATCAACCGATAAATCATAAAATTCTTGATAGTTTTTTGTTTCTTTTTTTATAATTTGATTCTCTTTTTCGGTAATTTTCTTTTCAATTTCTTCAATTTTTTTACTTTTATTTTTAACTTTTTCTTTTAAAACAGTCGTTTCTTCTTTTGCTTCATTTAATAATTGAATTGCTCTTTCTAAATTCAAAAAAGCAATTTCTTCTGCTTCTTCCAATTTAGAAAAAACAATCTTTTTTGTTCTTTCAATCTGATTATTAATTTCACTTTCTTTCCGGCGCTTATATCCTAAAACAACACTCCAAATAAAAATAAAAAAAATTATTATTAATAATAAATAAGTTAACGTCTTTTTTTTACCCTCTGATTGATTAAATAATGAAAGAAAATTATTATTTTCTAAAAAAAATAAACGATTTCCTACCTCTTCTTCTTTTTTTAGTTTAACAAATAAAGCAATTAAACCCTTATCACTTTCTTTTTTCAAAAAAGGAGTAATTTCGTTAATAATTTCTATCGGTTCTTCCTTGTTTAAAACATTTTTTATCTCTTTAATCCTCGTAATAAATTCATCGGTTGTCAAAATAAAAATATCATCTAATTGAAGATACCCAGAAGCTGTCTGAGTCCCGCAAATAATTTCTTCAACTTTATTTTTTCTTCTTAAAAAAATCTTTCCCTCATTTATTGTTTTAAGATAAGCTATATCGTCTTTAAAAAAAACAGCCGCTAAAGAAAGACCTGTTGGTAAATTATTATCAAAAATTACTTGTTTGATAAAATCATCTAATTGGGAAAGATTCTCTATTGAAGAAGAACCTAATTTTTGTTTAAAGCTTGAGATTAATTTATTTCCTTCTTCCTTAGTAAAATTTTCTTTAATCACAAAAATTAAAAATAAATTACCTTCTGCTAAATAACCGGTGAAACCCTCCGGCTTTTCTTCACCTAGATAAAAACTAATTTGTTTTCTCATAATATTTTATCTTACACAAAAAATGCCATAACAAACAAAATAATTGATAAAAATAATTGAAGAAAGCTTAGAAACATTAAAATTTCAGTTTTTCCTACCTTAACTTTTCTAATCATTACTTTTGTCTGCTGAAGGCTAACTAAAGAAAAAAGAAAATAAAGAAAAGAAAAAATTAACGAAAAAACTTTGAAAAAAAGAAAAAGAATTTCTTTATTATTAACGATGATTAAATTTTCCATTTTTTAAAAGCTGATTAATAATTTTTGATACTTCCTGTGGTTTGGGAATATTCATAAATTCTATATTAACTTCATTACCCGCCGTTTGAATAAAAACATTACCGTAATCAAAAAAAGAAGAAAAAAAACCACCAACTTTGGCGGTAATATCTTCTACTTTATTTAACATAGCAATCGTTGTCTCTTTGTAAATTAATCCATAAAAATCAATATCTAAAACTCTTTTATTAGTAATGATTCCTACATTAAAAAACCAGTGAAGAAAATTAAAATAAAAATAACTTAAAACAAAGGATATTCCAAAGAGATTAACAAAAATTATTTGATAAAATCTTAAATAATTTGGTAAAAAAAAGTTTAAACTAAAAATTAAAAGCAAAAGGAAAAAACCATTAATTATCCAAGGCAATTGAGTAATAGGATGTGCCCTAAGAATTAAAATAGGCATTTCATCGCTATCTTGCCCATCAAAATAAAGAGATGGATTTAAACAAAAAGAATGAAGTAATTGATGGTAAGATCTATTTTTTTCCATTGATATTTATTATAGTAATTTGTTATAATATTTTTTGCCTTGGTAACTGAAGCGGTGCGGTACCACCTCTTCCCATTCCGAACAGAGTCGTGAAACGCACCAGCGCCGATGATACCTCTCCGATTTGGAGGGGGAAAGTAGGTCGTTGCCAAGGCATTTTTTTTGAAAAATAATTTTCATAACTTTAAAGGTTTATTTTTAAAAAGAATTGTGGTTGGCACCAAAAAAATATTTTCATCAACATTATCTTTTTTACAAATATTTTCAAAAGAAAAACTTTTACCCTTAAATTCTTTAAATTGTTTAAAAAATAAATCAAAAAACATATTTTGATTATTTTTCAAAATAGATTCAGCAAAGTTCAAATAAGGACTAAGACCACAACTTTTTTCACCATTAGCCCGACTTTCACTCCATTGATAAAAACAATCATTGTGTATTAAAAAGTAACTATTTTCTTTATTATTCTGTATCTTTATCTTAATTTTTCTATCCTTAATATAAGCGGTAATAGTTGCTTCCTCATCGTTAAACAAACATCGCCAAGGACCTTGAAGATCAAGCTTTATTGGTAAAGTTTTAGAAGTAGGTGAAAAAAATATTTTCGTTGGAGAAATAATATTTTTAACGTAAAAATTTTCTTGCTTTTGATTAAATTTTAATATCAATCCAAAAATTATTAAAACTAAAGGAAAAAAGATTACAATTTTTGAAAAATAATAAAAAAAATCATAAAAAAAATGAGTTTTCATCTTATTTTTATTCTTTTGGTAAAAAACTAAGTTTTATTTCAGGAAGCGCTTTTCCCATGATACTTTCTAAATCACCACTAACTCCTAAAAGGTTATCAATTACTTTTCTTATATTCCTTTCTTGTTTTGCCCATTTTAAAGCAAAAAATCGTTTTTCTTTTTCAATATCTTCTTGTAATTGCTGATGGGCCTCAATAATAGCTGATAACCTTTGTTGAAAATCAGTACTTGTAAGATATCGCCAAAGAATTTCTTTTTTTTCTTCTTTACCAGCAACAGAATTTTTAATGGCTTGAATACTAATTAAACTATGACGAAGTAAGGTAACAAGCGATAAAGCTGACTCTATTTTACAAACCCAGACTCCTTGATATAAACCGAAATACTTTATCTCCTCTGGCAGAATATTGCTTGCCAAAACTGCCATTTCAGCTTTTACTGCCCGTTGATCATCTTTTAGTTTTGTTATCCATTCTTCATTCCAATTTTTAGTTCTTTTTAATTCCCAAATAATTGTTCCACAAGGTTTACCAAATTCATTTTTCACTATCTGAAGAATATCCGCACCTTTTACACCTTTTGGCACTTCTTTAATCTCATCTTGGGAAAATTCTTTTTTTAATATCTCTTCAAGATGAAGCTCTAAAACCTCACCTTGAAGTTGTTGAGAGCCTTGTTCTAATTTGTGTTTATATTCTTCAACCAATTTTAAAGCATCATTTAATTTTTTGTCTTTTTCTAAAAGCCTTAATTGAAACTCCCTTTCCAATTGTTCTTTTTGCTCACGTCTTATCTTTTCCAATTCTTCTAAAAGCTTTTTTTCCATTTCTAATCGATATTTTTCTTTTTCAAACTGAACTTGTCTTATAAGCTTATTTAATTCTAATAATTGTTCTTGAAGAAGCTTGTTTTGTTTTTTTAACTCTTCATTTTCATTCATTTTATCTTTTATTTCTATTTCTAACTTTTCTTTTATTTTTTTTGAAAGCTCAATTTTAAGTTCTTCTTCTATCTTCTTTTTTTCTTCAAAAAGGCGTTTTTGATAAATCTTTTGGTAATCTTCCTTAATTTTGTGCAACAAAGCTTCGGTTAGAGGAATTGATCTTTTACAATATGGGCAAATAATTTGATTATCCATTTATTTTAAGGCTAGACTAAAAATCCAATTAATAACTGAAAGTGCCACACTAAAAACAATCGCCCAAAAAAAATTAGAAACGGTGAAACCAGAAACAAAAAAAGTAACAAGAAAAACTATAAATCCATTAATCAAAAAACGGAAAAGGCCTAAAGTTAAAAGATTTAAAGGAAAAGCTAAAAGCTCAAGAATAGGCTTTAAAAAGGTATTTAAAATTCCCAAAACAAAAGCAACAATTACTGCGGTTTTAAAATCTTTAATATAAACTCCTTCTAAAAAATAATCAGCTAAAAAAACCGCAAAACCGTTAACTAAGAGATTAGCAACTAATTTCATAGGTGTCTTATGTTAAAATTATAACCATGTTTTTATTCAATAATCAACGGATATTAAAAACTAAACAAGTTTTAAAAAATCTAAAGTTAAACGCATTTTTACTCTCCAACTTTTACAATATCTTTTATCTTACTGGATTTAAAGGACTATCTTTTTCTGAAAGAGAAAGTTTTTTTCTTGTTACTCAAAATAGAAACTATCTTTTTACCGATAGTCGATACTTCTTGTCTTCGAAAAAATTACAAAACGATCAAATTGTTCTTATTTCCCATAAAAAAAATTTAATAAACTTTCTTCAAGAAATTTTTAAAAAAGAAAAAATAAAAAGCTGTGGTTTTGAAGCAGAAGATATGAAAGTTAACGAATTAAATACTTTAACAACGAAAATTAAAAACGTAAAATTCGTTCCAACAGAAAAAATAATTCTTAACCAACGCGCCATCAAAGACAAAAAAGAGATAAAAAAAATTAAAAAAGCTTGTCAGATTAGTGAAAAATGCCTTAAAACAATTATTAAATTAATTAAAAAAGGAGTTTCAGAAAAAGAAATTGCTTTAAAAATTGAGTTTTTCTTAAAAGAAAAAGGTTTTGATTTGGCATTTTATCCAGTAGTTGCTTTTGATGAAAGCTCTTCTCTCCCCCATTACAATACTCAAGCAGGCAATAATAAAAAATTAAAAGAAAAAGGAGTAATTCTTATTGATTTTGGAGTTAAATTTGAAAATTACTGTTGTGATATTACCCGAGTTTTTTTCTTTAAAAAACCAAAAAACGAATTTATAAATCTCTACCAAAAACTGCTGTTAGCCCAACAAAAAACAATTAATTTCTGTCAAAAAAACAGAACAACAAAAATTATTGACAAATTTTGCCGAGAAAATCTAAATAAAGAACTTTTTAATTTTTCCTCTTATTTTTATTCACATTCAACCGGTCATGGCGTTGGCTTGGAAATTCATGAGTTGCCAACCATATCGGCAAAAAGCAAAGAAAAAATTACTAATAATCAAATTTTTACTATTGAACCAGGAATATATATTCCTCAAAAATACGGATTAAGAATTGAGGATATGATTTTAATTGAAAATAACAAACCAAAAATATTAACCCAATTTAGTAAAGAAATAATAATTTTATAAATTATTCGGATTTACTTAACACATCTTGGTTATCCAATCCTGTTTTCCTTTCTTGTTTGATTTCTAAAGCCTCTTCCATTGCCATCGCTTTTGCTTTTTCTTCTTTTTTTGGTGTTGTTACTTCCACGAGTTCTTCGGTTGTTTTTTCTTTTAGCCTTTGAGTAATTTCTTTTTCTTTTTCTATCAGTGTTTTTACTTGTTTAGCTGCTTCTAACTTTGCTCGAAGGTAGGTAATCAGTTGCTCACCTGTTAAGTTATTAATTAAAAATATTGGCAAAATATAACCAACATCATCTAAGCCTTGTTGTTTTAACTCTTCATTTGGTGATAAAAGTTTATTTAAAGTATTAGTAATAAAAACAATATCTTGGTCTACCCACTGTTCTCTGCTTTTAACATTTTCAGAAACTGGCACCTCACCTTTTTCATATTGATTTATCCACATCTTTTTTACTTCCTCATATTCTTCAATTGAAACAGTTGGCGGAATAGAAACAATTTGTTCTGGTGCTTTTTCTGGTTCACTAATAATTGGTTGTTCAATTATTTCCTGTACTTTTTCTTTTGCCACCTGCTCTTTTTTTGCTACTTCTTCCACCAAATGTGGTTTTTCTTTAATTGTCTCTTTAAAAACTTTTAAAATAGTCTTTACTTGCTCTTTTGGCAATTTGGTTTCCTCAGAAACTTTTTGAACCACAGCTAACGGATGCTGATTAATATTTTGTGAAAAAGAAGACAAAGTCTTTTGAACAGAATCTTGAGAAATATTTGTTTTTTGAGAAATTATCTGATGAAGATTTGAATTGCTAGCAAAATTATTAGTAATCGATTGAATTTTTGGTGCTGATAAATTAGTTTTAAATGAAAGCACCTGGGTTACAGGAATAGCTTGGGGAAGCGTTTTAACCAAATTTTGTTTTTGGGCGATTTGTTCTATCTTTGAGGTAGAAATTGTTGAAACTATCCGCTGCGCTATTTGGTCTTGTTTAATAGCGCGATTTGTTAACTCAGTTCTTAAATGAAGATATCGCTGTCTATCAGTTGGCGTTTCTGCATTCATTGGATTTTTCAAGTAATTTAAATTTTGAGTTATTTGCTTATACATTTGTTTATTGGTTTCAATATGTGCAATATCAGTAAGTTTTGAAACATGAAGATTAAGCGATTTACTAATTTCTTCTGTTTTTGCTTTTTTAATTTCTTCAACCGTTTCCAACTTTATTCTTACCGGTATTTCAACCTTTTTTGGAATTTTTAATGCAGTTGAAGTAAAAACTGGCGAAGGCGAAGGTGATGGTTGAGGAGGAGTTCCGCCTCTTAATTGATCGTAAATTGACATTAAGATATTTCTTGCCGCATATATCCCATCACAACAATAATCACGAAAGATTCGCAACAACCACCAAGGGAAAAAAATGGCTGCCCAAAGCATAATAAGACTAATAATATACTCAGCATAAGTATCGATGTAGTTTACACTATTTAATACTGATAATTTTTGAGCTGGTCCTCCATATAAAAGAGTGGTTCCGGTTGGAAAAACATAACCCGCAATTGTTCCAACGCGCGAAAAGTCAAAAGGAAAAGGTATACCATTTTTCCACAAAACTTTTAAAGCATAAAGAAAAAGTCCAAGTAATGGCCCATAAAACAACCACTGAAAAAAAACACCTATCCAAATCCAGCCAATATTGCGAATAAAAATAAAAGGTAAAAGCAAAGCCAAAAAGGGAGAAACAAAAATTAAAAACCAAAGAATAATTTTTCGAAGAATAATCATTATTCCCAAAATATAGTAAGTAATGTTTGTTAGTTTTAAAAGAAAAAGCTCGGTTTTAATTGACTCTTGAACTTTATAATTTAAATCTTTACAAAAAATTGCATGATAGTTTTTTTCATCAAATGTTGATGAAAAATAAATGTTAAAAATGTCCTTTCCCCCTAAAGTCTCAACGAAAAACTTCATTAAAATTTCTGAAAGTTGGACTAAAGTTAAAACAAAAGAAGCAGAAAAAGTAATAAATAAAAGAACACCAAATAATTTAAAAATTTGAGGCCAAATCTCAATTCTTTCTGAAAAATTAAACCGTTGATTTAATATCAAACCTAACCCAAAAATTGCCGCCAAAATTAAAGTAAAAAAATAAGCTACATTTCTTACGTTTGACCAAATAGTAAAAATTGAGGGATGATTATCAATTGAAGGGTGAGATAAGACCCAGTGAATAAACTGTCTTGCTCGCTCATTGGCTTTTCCTTGAATAGTTATTTCTTCATCATCAACCCAAAAATGATTATTTATGGGATCTTTTAAAAACTCTTCATAAGAAGTAACGCATTTTTCTCCTAATTGCGTATAAACCTCATTTAACCCTTCAGGACAACCATAGCCTAAAGAACAAGAACGAAAAGAATTAAGCTGATTAGCCTCAACTTTAGAGAGACTTACTAAAAAAAATATAATAAAAAACAGTATAAAAAGAAGCCCTTTTTTCTTCATTGATAATTTATTTAATTAAATTTTTTACCCAAAAGAATATTAAAAATATTGAAATAAATATCAAACCAAAAAAACTATTGGTATACACTCCTTTTATCTCACCTGACGTTGGTGGAGGCGAAGTTGGTTGGGCTGCTGAAGTTGGCGGCGGAGGAGTATTTTCTGGATTCCATAAAACACAAAGTTCGGTTTCCCCAGGCGCTTGAGCAATAATTTTAAAGCTAACATAAGCAAAAGTTCCTTGACCAGAAAAACCAGATTGATTTTCCCCATTAAAAAGGAGTTTTCCATCTCCTAAGTTGTTAGTAGAAACCGAAGTCATCGCATCACCGGGGGTGGTGGAAATATATTCTAAATATCGTGTATCATATGTCATTCCAATTTGAGTAGAGTTGACTGTTTCTCCTTGAGTGTCAATATTAATTGTAAACTGAACTGTTTGATCCCGCATAAAGCCTCCTTCCGGGGGTTGGGGAGCGATTAAATCAAATCTAACAGCATAAATATATGAGGGAAAAAGCAAAAAAATTGTTAT
>Ga0197142_1000866_pt1 | contig 28335 bp, 36 predicted proteins | sample GBS60_MetaG_FD_148614 | JGI IMG/M metagenome (GOLD analysis project Ga0197142, IMG submission 148614) | Sediment microbial communities from Great Boiling Springs, Gerlach, Nevada, United States - GBS 60_MetaG | ecosystem: Environmental > Aquatic > Thermal springs > Hot (42-90C) > Sediment... | reverse complement strand
AGCCGTCGCCAATGCAGCTATTGGGGCGGATATGGGCATAGGGCCCTATCCAGACATGGTTGCCGATCTGGCTGTGGCTGACCACCGAGTAGAGGATGTGGCAATCGGAGCCGATGGTGCTGGAGTCAATCCAACTGCCCGGCCCCAAGCGAGTACGCGGCCCGATGCGGCACTTCCCCCGCAGGTGGGTCTGGGCTTCGATCACCACATCCGGGGCCAATTCCACTGTCTCTTCCAAGCTGACGCTATCGGGATCCACAAAAGTTACCCCTGCCTCCATCCAGGCTTCCTTGAGGCGATCCTGCAAAATCTGATGGGCTTGGGCCAGTTGGCGGCGATCGTTGATGCCGATAATTTCCCGCGGATCCTCGGCGTCCAAGGCAATGGCTTTCTCCAGCAGCTTAACCGCGTCGGTGAGATAGTACTCCTGCTGGGCGTTGTTCCGCTCCAAACGGGGCAGTACCCGGGCCAGGGCCGGCCAATGGAAACAGTACACGCCACTGTTGACGCGGCGATTTTGCCGTTGGGCCGGGGTGCAGTCCCGCTCTTCCACCAGCTCCAGGATCCGCTGCTGGGCATCGCAAAACACCCGCCCATAGCCATAGGGATCCGCCACCTGGGCCGAGAGCAAGGTCACATCCGGCTGGACTTGGCGGTGGCGTTCCACCAGTGCCTGCAGGGTTTCCACCCGCAGCAGGGGCACATCGCCATTAACCACCAGTAGATCCCCTTGAAAGTTGCCAAGGACAGGCAGAAGCTGCTGCACCGCGTGTCCGGTGCCCAGTTGCTGGGCCTGCTCCACAAATTCAACCGGGTACCCCTGTAGGGTTTGGCGCACCTGCTCCTGCCCGTAACCCACAATCACCAGACAGCGCTGCGGCTCTAAGGCCAGCACCGTGCGCAGCAGCCGCTCGATTAAAGACAGGGATCCCAGCTTGTGCAGCACCTTGGGCAACTGCGACCGCATACGGGTGCCCTTGCCCGCTGCCAAGATTGCTACGGCCAGCTCCCGCTCTGCCATCTTTGCCCTCCGATCTGCCCCCTCAAGTATACGCGGCAGGCGCTGGTGTTCCCTCCCCCTCTGTCAAGCCCTTGGAAACTGCGCTAGCCTGGTGGCACGTAGAGGTGGGGCAGGGTATGGCTGGGAGCGAGGGCTCGGATAGTCAGCGCTTGGTCCGCGAGGCAGCCGGCTGGCTGGCAGTGCTGGGGGTGCTGATCCCGGGACTGCAGCGCTTCTACATGGGCCACAAGCGCTGGGGTTGGGTGTACTTGCTGGTGGGGCTGATGGTGTTTGTCCCCTCTATTCCCCTGCAGATCCTCAGCTATGGGTTGCGCGCCCTCTGCCTGCTAGAAGGGCTGTGGCTGCTTACCATGACCAATGAGGACTTCGATTTTCGCTTCAACCGGGATCTCATCGAGCTGGACTGGAGCAGCGCGAAAGGTCGGGAAGTCCAGGATCCCGAGCAGCAGTTGGAGCTCCAGTTGAGGCAGGGCTTGCTTACCCGTGCAGAATATGAGGAACGCCGCCGCCACCTTCGCAAGATCCCCTAGTTAGCTTTTTTAGAGGGGGCCTCCTTGGCAACTGCCAACGAAAGTGCGGCTTGGCGCTGGCTAAAGCAATTCCAGTGCACCAAAAAGTGCACCAAAATTAAAGTGGCCAATGTGCTGGCACCCCCGTGGGGAGGCCAGGCTTGAGCCGCTTCCTAGACGCAACTTTGCCCTATCCAAGGAGCCAATGGCCATGTACAGTAGTCGTCGCGGTTTTCTGCGCTGGCTAGCGCTAGGCTTTGGCGCGCTAATGGGCCTGCTGCCTGCTTTGGCGCGGCGCCGTTTTGACCGGGCCCTTGCCCAGGGCGCTCCTGCCAGCCCCAAGGCTGCCGAGCTGCAATTTGTAAAGGTTGCAACGGTTGCCGATCTTGAAAAAGGTCCCTTCAAGGTGGAAAACGCCTTTGGTGACAACACCGCCACCCTGTGGCTGGTCAAGGATCCCAAAAAAGCGGACTCCGTACTGGCTCTGGATGCAACCTGTCCCCACGCTGGCTGCGAGGTGGAGTGGCGAGGTAAGAACTTTGTCTGCTCCTGTCATGGCTCAGCTTTTGCTGCTGATGGCAGCCGTACTCGCGGCCCAGCCGATGCCGACCTAACTGCCTATAAGGTCAAGGTGGAGAAGGGGGAAATCTTCGTGGCCAGAACCTGACCTGGTCCCCCTCGGGTTAGCCAAACTAGCCAGCAAGGGGTCGAGCCTGCAAGGCCGCCCATGATTTGTCCCCAGCGCTTCTTGTTTGTCTCCACCCCCGTTGGGCCTCTGGGATCGGGGGCTGGCGGGGGGGTAGAGCTCAACCTTGTCAACTTGGCGCGTAGCCTCCTGGAGAGGGGAGCCAAGGTGCGCGTGCTAGCACCTGCGGGATCCCACAGTGCCGACTTGCCAGAGGGAGTTATCGAGACAGTTACAGGCCTCCCCCCGCCCTATGCCCAAAGCCAGCGCCGCGACCAGCCGGTTTGTATCTCCACCCCTTCCCTAGTGGCCAACCTATGGCAGCGAGCTGCCCAATTACAGGATCAGTTCGAGCTCATCGTGAACTGGAGCTACGACTGGCTCTCGTTCTATCTGACGGATTTTTTCCGCACCCCCCTGGCCCACATCGTCAGCATGGGATCCCTCAGCGATGCCGTCGATGAGGCCTTAGAGCATATCGCGCGCACTTACCCAGGTCGGCTGGCAGTGCACTCGCGGGCGCAAGCCCAGACCTTTGCCTTTGCCCGCGCCCAGATGGCGGCGGGGCGGGATCCCTTTGTCTATTTGCCCTGCGGCGTCGACCTCAGCCGCTACGACTTTGTGGCGGAGGGAAACGGATCCCTGTGTTGGGTTGGCCGCATTGCCCCAGAAAAGGGCCTGGAAGACTGCGCTGCCCTGGCCGAGAAGACGGGAAGGCCGGTACTGATCCTGGGCCACCTGCAAGACCCAGCCTACTGGCAGCAGATTCAAGCACAGTACCCGCGGGCCCAATTGGACTACCGGGGGTTTTTGCCCACTTCCCAAATGCAGCGGCTCTTGGGCCAATGCTCTGCCTTGATCATGACGCCCAAGTGGGTGGAAGCCTTTGGCCTGGTGGCAGTGGAAGCCTTAGCTTGTGGCGTGCCGGTGATTACTTACCGCCGTGGGGGGCCAGCGGAAATTGTTAGCGATGGCGAGACTGGCTGGGTGGTGGAGCCAGACGACGTGGCCGCCTTGGTAAGGGCTGTAGAACGCCTGGATAGCCTTGACCGTAGCCGCTGCCGACGCCAGGTAGAACAGCACTATTCCCTGCAGGCGATGACGGAGCGGTTTTTGGCCTGGAGTGAGCAAATTGTCCGGGATCCGATCCCAGCCGCCCACAAGGGAGGGGACAGGCAATGGTACTATTAACTTGATTTTGCTGCCTGGGGCCGGATGACCAGCCCACTGACGCGAAGCTTCGACTCACGACGGGGAAACCATCATGACGACTGGGAAAGGATCTGTTGCGCTGGTGCGACCAGAGGTTCGTCGGCGGTCACAGGTTCTGGGAACGCAGGTGATTAGCCAAGCCAATGCGGCCCGGCTCGGCGTGGTTAGCGAAGTTTGGGCAGATCTGGAAGCCAGGCAAGTCCTCGTGCTGGGGGTTCTGGAAAAGGCCTTTGCTGGATCGCCGCGTTTACTAGAGCTGCGTCAGGTAACTGCCTTGGGCCAAGATGCCATCCTCGTCCCTAGTGATGAGGTGTTCGACAACCTGGACTTGGAAGGCCTCAGCCAAGTGGTTGGCAGTGAGGTGGTAACTGAAGAAGGGATCCGCCTCGGCAAAGTCAAAGATTTCGAATTCAACTCCGTCTCCGGCCTAATCACGGGTTTGATCCTCTCCAACCTTGGTCTAACCTTTTTGCCCGGCTTTATCCTTAGTACTTATCTACTCCCTGCCGAGGAGATCATCGCTGTGGGCGGCGAGCGCCTCATTGTGGCCGATGGCGCTGAGAGCCGCCTAACCCAACTGTCCAAAGGCATTTTGGAGACCCTGGGCTTGGGCAAACCTCCCTGGCTGGCTGCAGCCGCCTCTGCCCCTGCTCTGCCCCGGTCTGCTGCTGACGCTGAGGCAGAGAAACACTACGAAGAAACCTACGCTGAGGAATACGCGGAGGAGGAGGACACCGAGTCTGAACTCCCGCCCGAACCCGTCCCACCTCCCCCCTCTCCTGTCTCTGAACAACCGGCGTGGGAACAGGAGTACCCTAAAGAAGAAGAACCTCCTCCCTCCCCTCCCGCTGAAAGTTCAGATCCCTCCAAGGAGAGCGGTGGCGATCCCACTTAACCGGTGAAGCGGCTACATAACCTCAGGTAGGGAACTAGAGCCCAGCCTCCCAAGAGGCGGAGCTGGCCTATTGTAAAGCAGGCCCTCGGCCTTCTTGCCTGCTGGGGCCTCGTTGGGAGAACTGCCTAGCAGCGCAGAGCGCTAGACCCGGCTTTTACTGCCCCAGGGGCAGGGGGAGGGCCTAGTTTTTCTTAAGGCGGTAGGTAATCCGCCCTTTGTTGAGGTCATAGGGGCTGAGCTCTACCTTCACCCGGTCGCCGGGCAGGATCTTGATGTAGTTGCGGCGGATCTTGCCCGAGATGTGGGCAAGAACGTTAAAGCCATTGTCCAGATCCACGCGGAACATGGCGTTGGGTAGGGACTCCGTAACTACCCCTTCCACTTCAATAGCGTCTTCCTTAGCCAAGTAACCCTCCTTATCCAACGACAACAATTTCCTCGCTCTCCTCTCCGCTGTTAAGAGCGGGTTAAGAGCCGAAACAATACTCTACTCCTTCTATCCTAGCTGTTGCAGTCCTTCATGGGGGAGCTCCCTAGGACTGAAAGGGAGTGCGATCGGTCAAAATCTCAGCTCCAGACTCGGTAACCAGAATGGTGTGCTCAAACTGGGCTGACCAGGAGCCATCCACTGTCACCACCGTCCAGCGATCCGGTAGCACACGGGTGGCTTCTCCCCCGGCAGTAACCATGGGCTCAATGGCCAGCGTCATGCCGGCCCGCAGCTTGGGATTGGGTAGCTCGGGGGTGCGGTAGTGGGGAAACTGCGGCTCTTCGTGCAAGTTGCGACCCACGCCATGGCCGACATACTGCTTCACCACGGAGTAGCCCCGCCCCTGAATATAGTCTTCAATGGCGCCTGAGACATCCTGCAGCCAAACCCCATGGCGAACATGCGCAATGCCCACCTGCAGAGCCTGCGCCGCTGTGTCGATGAGATCGCGGGCGGCCTCGCTGAGGGGCTCTAGGCCAATGGTGATGCAAGAATCCGCATGCCAGCCTTCAACCATGGCGCCAAGGTCCACCTTAACGATGTCCCCCGGCTGCACCACTTTGTGGGGACTAGGGATCCCGTGCACCACTTCATGGTTGATGCTGACGCAGACGCAGGCGGGAAAGCCGTAGTAGCCCTTGAAGCTGGGTAGGGCATTCAATTCCGCTACCCGCCGCTCAGCATAGGCATCGATGTCTGCGGTTGTCCAGCCTGGCTCTAGACGCTCGGCAATTTCCTGCAACACCTGGGCCACCACTCGCCCAGCCTGGCGCATCCTCTCCACCTCCCGGCGAGATTTGATCTCAATGAGCTGCAGCCCCTGTCGCCAAGATCCTGGCCGGGAGGGATTTCCAGCCCCCGTCTTGCTCATGCTGTCCTCCTGCAGCCTTCCAAAAGGGTCTGGAGGTGCTGCTGAACCACTTCCATCGGCTGGTTGCCGTTGATCCGCCGCAGACGGCCTTTCGCTTCGTAAAAATCAATGAGAGGAGCGGTTTGCTGCCGATACACCTGCAGGCGTTTGAGGATAACGGCCTCATCCGCATCGTCGCTGCGCCCCTGCTCCTTGCCGCGAGCCAATAGCCGTGCCACCACCACTTCGTCAGGTACCTCTAGGTTGAGGACGTGGTCGTAGTCCTGCCCCAGCTCCCGCAACAGCTCTTCCAGAGCCTCCGCCTGCGCCAAGGTGCGGGGAAAGCCGTCCAGGATCCAGCCCTGCTCCGGCAACTGCTGCAACCGGCTTTTGACCATCCCAATCAACACCTCATCGGGCACTAGCTCCCCTGCATCCATGTACACCTTGGCTTGCTGTCCCAGCGGGGTCTGAGCTTTGACCTCTGCCCGCAGCAGATCGCCAGTGGAAATTTTGGGGGTACGGTAGATGGCTGACAGGCGCTCCGCCTGCGTGCCTTTGCCTGCTCCCGGTGGTCCCAAAAAGATTAACCTCAGCACTACTGCTTGACCATCCCTTCGTAACGCTGCGAAATGACGTAGGTTTGGATTTGTTTGGAGGTTTCAATTGCTACCCCTACCAGAATGAGCAGCGAAGTGGCCCCCAAACCTTGGAAAGTGGTGATCCCCGTTGCCCGCTCTACTGTTGTGGGGATAATGGCCACTGCACACAAAAACAACGCCCCCAGCAAGGTTAGCCGGTTGAGGATCCCTTCGATGTACTCAGCCGTGGCCTTGCCTGGACGCACTCCCGGGATGCTAGCACCCAGTTTCTTCAAGTTTTGCGCCAGTTCCGCTGGATTGATGATTAAGGAAGCGTAAAAGTAGCTAAAGAAGAGAATGAGCAGGAAGTAGAAGGGGATGTAAAACCAAGAAGTGGGGGAGAGAAAGTTGGCCACCTGGATTAAGGTTGGGTTCTGGGTATACTGGGCCAAAGCCAAAGGTAGGGAGAGCACGGAGTAGGCAAAGATGATGGGCATCACGCCCCCCTGGTTAAGCCGCAGGGGCAGGTAGCTCTTCTGCTCCCGGAACAGCTTGTTGCCCACCTGGCGCTTGGCGTAGACGACAGGAATTTTGCGGCTGCCCTCCTGGACAAAGACAATGCCAACAATGGTAGCCAGGAAGACAGCCGTCAACAGCAGGATACCCCCAATGGTGCTGCTGTCGGCACGAGCCAGGCTGATGGTTTGGCCAAGGGCGCGCGGCAACGTAGCAACAATGTTGACAAAAATCAGCAGTGACGGCCCACTGCCTACTCCCTTCTCGGTGATCATTTCCCCCAGCCACATGACAAACATAGAGCCTGCTGCTAGGGCCAGGGTGGTAGAGGCCATAAAGGCCAGCTCATTGCTGGTATTGGCAAACTCCCGCACCCAGAAGGAGATGCCAATGCCCTGGAGGATGGCCCAGAGGAGAGTAACGTAACGGGTGTACTGAGAGATCTGCCGCCGCCCCTGCTCTCCCTCGTTTTTCTGCAGGTTCTCCAGAGCCGGAATGGCTGAAACCAGCAGCTGCATGATAATCGAGGCGTTGATGAAGGGCAGGATGCCAAGGGCAAAGATCCCCAGGGCGGAGATGCCACCGCCTGAGAAGACATCCAGAAAGCCAAACACTGGGCTGCTGGCAGCTTCGGCAGCAAAGCGAGCGCGGTCAATGCTGGGGATGGGAATGTAGATGCCCAGCCGCACCAACAACAAAAGGCCTAGGGTCAGCAACAGACGGCTGCGCAGGCCAGAGGCCATCGCCATCTGCATGAAGGTCTCTTGAGCGGAGGGAGTAGAGCCTCGTGTGTAAGCCATAGATAAGGAAAACCTCGCAGAAGCAAAGGGCCACTTACCACTCTACGCCGCTGATGGGGAAGTCGGCAAAACCCAGGGCTGCCAAAAAACTGCGGTCAACCTAGGAGCGGGCAAGCCGAGATGCCACAATCTCCACCTGGCCTCCGGCAGCTTCAACTTTGGCTTTGGCCGAGGCCGTAATGGCAGCAGCTCGGATGGTTAGGGGCACGCCCACTTCTCCGTCCCCCAAGATCTTCAGGGGGCCATCGTTGGTGGTCACGATCCCCCGCTCCAGTAGGCTTTCTAGAGTCACCTCACTGCCGGCAGGCAGGGCTGCCAGGGCGCGCAGGTTAACTAGGGTGTACTGCGGGCGTCGCACGTAGCGGGGGAAATGCTTGAGCTTAGGTAGCCGCCGATAGAGGGGCGTCTGACCTCCCTCAAAACCTGGCCGGGTACCTCCTCCTGTGCGGGCCTTTTGTCCTCGCATTCCTCTACCGCAAGAACCTCCCTGACCAGCAGCAATGCCACGGCCTAGCCGCCGCCGCCGCCGCTTCGATCCTGGTTGGGGGCGAATATCTTCCAGTCGCATCCTAACCTCCTTACCTACTCAACAGGCGGCGCATGTCGATCCCTCTATCTTCAGCTACCTGCTCAAAGGTGCGCATCCGCCGTAGGGCGTCAATGGTAGCACGGGCGTTGTTGAGGGGGTTTCTAGAGCCCAGCTGCTTGGCCAAGGCATTGCGCACGCCTGCCAGTTCCAAAACGGTGCGCACGGCCCCCCCAGCAATGACTCCTGTGCCGGGAGCGGCTGGCATCACCAAAACTGTGGCGGCACCGCCCGATCCCCGCATTGGATGGGGTACAGACAGGCCTTTGGTCAGGGGCACCTCAATCAAGTGCTTTTTGCCATCAACGACTCCCTTGCGCACTGCTCCCAGCACATCGTTGGCTTTGCCCACACCAACTCCTACCTGCCCCCGCTCGTTGCCTACCACCACCACAGCGCGGAAGCTTAGCTTTTTGCCGCCTTTGACTACTTTGGAGACACGTCGGATCTGAATAACCCGCTCCTGCCACTCGGCGGTTTGTTCTTCGCGGCTTTTTTTGCTTCTGCGACGTTCTTTTTGCTCAGCCATAAGCCATTTCCTTAGGAACTAGAACTGTAAGCCTGCTTCCCGGGCAGCTTCCGCCAGGGCCTGGACCCGTCCGTGGTAGAGCTTGCCGCCGCGGTCGAAAACTACTCGAGAAATGCCCGCCTGTAGAGCTCGCTGAGCAACCGCACGCCCCACAATGGCGGCAGCCTCCCGCGTGGCCGTGCTGATGTTTTGGAAGGCTCCCCGCAGCTCCTTGTCCAGCGTGGAGGCAGAAACCAGAGTACGTTGGGCTACATCGTCGATTACCTGAGCATAGATGTGGCGATGGGAGCGAAACACAGCCAAACGAGGCCGCTCGGGAGTGCCGGAAACCTTGCGGCGAATGCGGCGATGGCGGCGTTGGGTGGTGAGTTTGCGGTTGGCTTTCATGGCTATTTCTTCCCTTTGCCGGACTTACCTGCTCTGAGGCGAACCTGTTCCCCGAGGTAGCGGATCCCCTTACCTTTGTAGGGCTCGGGCGGCCGCACAGCCCGAATGCGTGCTGCTGTATTGCCCACCAGCTCTTTGTCAATGCCCGAGACAACGATGATGTTGTTGCCTTCCACAGAGATTTGGATCCCGGGGGGGAAAGGGATCTCCACTGGGTGGCTGTAGCCAACGTTTAGGATCAACTTGTTGCCCTGCGTGGAAGCGCGGTAGCCCACCCCCACCAATTCCAGCCTGCGCTCAAATCCTTTGGATACCCCCTCAACCATGTTGGCAATCAAGGTGCGGCAGAGACCGTGCAGTTGGCGGGCCGGCCGGGACTCGTTGACCCGGCTGACCAGGAGTCTTTGGTCCTCTTGACGCACAGCAATCAGGGGGGGCAGAGTGCGCAGTAGCTGCCCCTTGGGGCCTTTGACCGAGATCTGTTGACCCTCAATTTGAACCTCCACCTTGGTGGGAAGAGGGATGGGGCGTCTGCCGATACGAGACATGGAGCCACTCCTGACAAGGAAAACCTTAATAGACGTAGCAGAGCACTTCACCGCCGATGCCCCGCTTGCGAGCATCCCGGTCAGTCATAATGCCACTGGAGGTGGAGATAATGGCGATCCCAATTCCTCCCAGCACCCGCGGCAGTTCTTTGTGGCCGCAGTAAACTCGCAGGCCAGGCCGGCTGACCCGCTTGAGACCATTGATGATGGGGCGGCGGTCTTTGCCTTTGCCTTTGTACTTCAACTGCAGCACAATCCGCGCTTGGATCCCTTCTCCCTCCTCCCTCCAGCTACTGACAAAACCTTCCTCGTGGAGAACCCGGGCAATGCTACGGGTCATACGCGTGGCCGGAACCGCCACCGATTCGTGCCGAGCCATAGTGGCATTGCGAATGCGGGTGAGCATGTCGGCAATTGTGTCGTTGGTGTGGGCCATGGGTGGGTTAGTGCTCCTGGAAAGATTGGTGGGGAGAATTTTTGTGGGGGTAAGTCTAAGAAGCAAAGGGCATGCCGAACTCTCTGAGCAGGGCACGGCCCTCTTCATCGGTCTTAGCGGTGGTCACAATACAGATGTCCATGCCTCTAATCTTGTCAACAGAGTCGTAGTTGACCTCGGGGAAGATCAGTTGCTCGCGAATTCCAAGGGTGTAGTTGCCGCGCCCGTCGAAGGATTTGGGGTTGACGCCGCGGAAGTCGCGGATGCGCGGCAGAGCCAGATTAATGAGGCGATCCAAAAAGGCATACATCCGCTCCCGCCGCAGGGTTACCATCAAGCCAACGGGCATGCCCTTGCGGATCTTGAAACTAGCAATGGCCTTCTTGGCGCGAGTAATCACAGGGCGCTGGCCAGTAATGGCGCTAATCTCAGCAATGGAAGATTCCAAGGCTTTGGCATTTTGGGAGGCCTCTCCCAAGCCACGATTGATGACGATTTTCTCCAAGCGAGGCACTTGGTGGATGTTGGTGTAGCCCAGCTCTTTTTGCAGCTTGGGGACAATGACGGTATGGTAGAGGACTTGCAGACGCTGAGGCATGGCAGGTTCTCCTTCTTGCTCTGGGCTGGGTCAGAGCTCTCCCGACCCTCTAGTCAAGGATCTCGCCAGTTTTCTTGAGCACGCGGACTTTGCGGCCATCGGCGGTGATTTGGTAGCCGACCCGGCTGGCAACCTCGTGCTTCTTGGAATAGAGCATTACCTTGCAAGCATGGATGGGGGCTTCCTTGGTCTCAATCCGGCCCTTTTCCCCTTCCCGCTGCGGCTTGCGGTGGTAGGTAACGATGTTAACCCCTTCCACCAAAACCATGTTGCGTTCGGGGAAGACCCGCAGCACCTCGCCAACTTTGCCTTTGTCGTCACCTGAGATGACCTGGACGAGATCTCCTTTTTTGATGCGCATCTTGTAGCGCAGACTGTTGCGGTGCTTGCGAACGCCAGGCTGCCGGATGAGTCGTCGGATTTGGCTGGGCTTAAGAGGGCGAACCATTACAGAACCTCCGGAGCAAGCGAGATGATCTTGGTAAAGTTTTTCTCCCGCAGCTCGCGGGCTACAGGACCAAAGACGCGGGTTCCACGGGGGTTGCCGTCGTTGTTGATGATCACAGCAGCATTGTCGTCAAAGCGGATACAGGTGCCATCGGGGCGGCGTACAGTATCCACAGTGCGGATGACAACGGCCCTGACCACATCGGATTTTTTAACCGGCATATTAGGCAGGGCGTCTTTGACAACGCCAACAATGACATCCCCCAGGCTGGCGTAGCGGCGGCCGCTGCTGCCTAGGACGCGGATACACATGAGTTTGCGGGCACCGGTGTTGTCGGCTACCGTTAGCATGGTTTGCTGCTGAATCATGGCTTCTTCCCTTCCTCTAGGATCTCAACCACCCGCCAGCGCTTGGTACGACTGAGGGGGCGGGTTTCAACAATGCGCACCAGATCCCCCTCCTGACAGCGGTTTTCCTCGTCGTGGGCTTTAAACTTTTTAGTTTTGACGACAATCTTGCCGTATTTTGGGTGGGCAACCCGGTTTTCCACGGCAACAACCACTGTCTTTTGCATTTTGTTGCTGACCACAATGCCAATCTTTTCACGAGCAGGCATCACTCCTCCTTCTTAGCCTGACTTGAGGACAAGGATTTGCCGCGTTTGCGCTCTGCCTCCACAGTCAGCAGTTGGGCCAGCTTGTGCTTGCGCAAGCGAATGAGGTGAGGTTGGTTGAGCTGCCCTGTGGCTTGCTGCAAACGCAGCTCGAACAGCTCTTTTTTGACGGCATAGATCTCCTGGGCCAATTCTTCGTCGGAGAGGGCGCGGGCATCGGCAATTTTAGGCATAGGCATGGCTAACTCTCCTCCTCTAGACGGCGCTAGCTGACACTTCCGGAGCTTCTCCGGCTGCTTCCTGGGCAAGTTCTGGCTTCTCAAAGTCGGCTTTGGTAACAAATTTAACTTTGATGGGCAGCTTGTGAGCGGCCAGGCGCATGGCCTCGCGGGCCGTTGCTTCGGGAACTCCCCCCATTTCAAAGAGGACGCGGCCCGGCTTGACAACGCAAACCCAATATTCGGGGTTGCCTTTGCCGGATCCCATGCGGGTTTCGGCAGGCTTGCGGGTAACGGGCTTGTCGGGAAAGATGCGGATCCAGATCTGGCCTCCCCGCCGAACGTAGCGACTCATGGCCCGACGGCTGGCCTCGATCTGTCGTGCCGTAATCCAGGCAGGTTCTAGGGCCACCAGGCCATATTCCCCAAAGCTAATGCGGTTGCCACGGGTTGCCTTGCCCTTCATGCGCCCACGCTGTTGTTTACGGTATTTGGTTCGTTTGGGGCTTAACATGGCCGCTCCTTAAGTCAACTGCAGTAGGGGTTCCGCTCTTGGCCCTTAGGCCTCGGCTGCTGAGCGGTCTTCAAAGGTAGGCCGTCGCCGCTGCTGCCGACGCTTGGCCTGCTGCAAGGGAACTCTTGCTTCGAGACGTTCCTGGCCAGGAAGAATTTCCCCTTTGAAGACCCAGACCTTGACCCCAATGACGCCATAGGTGGTCTGAGCAACGCGCTCAGCATAGTCAATGTCTGCCCGCAAGGTATGCAGAGGGATCCGGCCTTCCCGCGTCCATTCGCTGCGGGCAATTTCGGCGCCATTCAGCCGACCGGCAACTTGGACTTTGATCCCTTGCACGCCGGCCCGCTGAGCTCGTTGGATGACCTGGCGGACAATGCGGCGAAAGGCAATCCGCCGCTCCAACTGCTGGGCAATGTTTTCCGCCAACAACGTCGCCTCAGCATCAGGACGGGTAACCTCGACTACGTTAATGCGGATGGTTCTGCCAGGGCTGCCGCGCAGGCTTAGCTCTTTCTGCAAGCCCTGGCGCAGCTCTTCAAGGCCGGATCCACCCCGACCGACCACTACTCCAGGTCGCGCAGCTCGGATTTCTAGGTCAATTTGATCGGCTTTGCGCTCGATGAGAATGTCAGCTAGACCAGCATTGCTCAACTTCTTGGTTAGGTAGGTGCGGATGTAGTCGTCCTCCTGCAGCAGCGCTGGGTAGTGGGCCGGGTCGGCAAACCAGCGGCTGCGGTGTTCCTTGATGATGCCGAGGCGGAAGCCAAAAGGGTGGATCTTCTGTCCCATGGTGACGCCAGCAAAGGGTAGAGGTCTGAGGATTTAGGGAGCCGTCCCCGCCTCCGCTTCCAGAGGCCGGACAGCAATGGTGATGTGGCAGGTGCGCTTGCGAATCGGGTAGGCCCGACCTTGGGCGCGGGGGCGAAACCGCTTCAGGGTCGGTCCTTGGTCAGCGTAGGCTTTGCTGATGACAAGATTGCGGGGATCCAAGCCGTTGTTGTGTTCAGCATTGGCCACCGCTGAGCGCAGCACCTTGCGCACCGGCTCGCAGGCGGCGTAGGGCATGAACTCCAGCAGAATCAAGGCATCGGCATAGGTGCGTCCTCGAATCTGGTTGAGAACGCGCCGCACCTTGTAGGGAGACATGCGAATGTAACGGGCTACCGCTTTAACTTCAGGGGAGGGATCGGCCATGGCGCTCTCCTTTCTTGCTGCTATTTTGTTGCTGGACTCAAGAGCGGGCAGCTTTCTTGTCGCTGCCAGCGTGGCCGCGGAAGGTTCGGGTAGGGACAAACTCCCCTAGCTTGTGACCCACCATCTGGTCAGTGATGTAGATGGGCACGTGCTGCTTGCCGTTGTAGACAGCAATAGTGTGACCAATCATCACAGGTAGGATAGTGCTGGCCCGCGACCAGGTCTTGATCATTTGCTTTTCATTGCGCTCGTTGAGCTTCTCGATTTTGCGAAGCAGCTTGGCATCTACAAACGGACCTTTTTTCAGAGAACGTCCCATAGGAATTCACCCCTTTGGCAACTGGGTTTAGGCTAGAGTAAGCGGCAGAGGCCAAACCTATTGCGGGGCCACCCCGCCCTTGTCCCGCTGGCCACCCCGACGGCGACCGCGCACGATAAACTTGTTGCTGGGTTTGTTGCGTTTGCGGGTTTTGTACCCCAAGGTGGGCTTACCCCAGGGGGTAACAGGGGTGCTGCGACCAATGGGAGCTTTGCCTTCCCCACCGCCGTGGGGGTGATCGACAGGGTTCATTGCCGAGCCCCGCACGTGGGGGCGTCGACCCAGCCAGCGGCTGCGCCCCGCTTTGCCAAGGCTAATGTTGTTGTGGTCCACATTGCCCACTTGGCCAATGGTGGCGTAGCACTCCCCTCGGATCATGCGAACCTCACCCGAGGGCAGCTTTAGGGAGACGTACTTGCCCTCTTTGGCCACCACTTGGGCGCCGGCTCCGGCAGCGCGAACAATTTGTCCGCCGCGACCGGGGTAGAGCTCGACGTTGTGAACTATCGTCCCTAGGGGGATCCGCTCCAGCGGCATGGCGTTGCCCACCTCAAAGGGAGCGTCAGGCCCGGCCATGATCGTGGCTCCCACCTGAATGTTGCGAGGGGCAAGGATGTAGCGCTTCTCGCCATCGGCGTACTCCACCAAGCAGATGCGGGCGCTGCGGTTGGGGTCGTACTCAATGGTCTTGACCGTGGCCGGGATCCCCCGCTTGTCGCGGCGGAAGTCAATGATGCGGTAGAGCCGCTTGTGGCCACCTCCCCGGTGGCGGCAGGTGATGACGCCACGGTTGTTGCGGCCCTTCTTGCGGTGGATAAACTGCAGCAGCGACTTCTCCGGTCGGGGTCGCTTGCCATTTTCGTCCCGCGACAGCTCCTCAAAGTTGGAGACTGTCATGTGGCGGGCGCTGGGGGTGTAGGGTCGGAACGTGCGAATACCCATGGCTTGACCAGTAGTCTTAGGTTTCAGGGAAGAGGACAATGGAATCGCCTTCGGCCAAGGTTACCACCGCTCGCTTGGGACGGCTGCGGTAGCCGACAAAACGACCTACCCGCCGCTGCTTACGGGGCAGCTTCAGGGTGTTGACAGAAGTCACCCGTACTCCAAACATTTCCTCAACGGCAGCCCGGATGAGCGGCTTGGTGGCGTTGGGCATGACTTCAAAGACGTATTTGCGCTGCTCCATCAAAGCCGTTGTCTTTTCGGTGATGACAGGGCGTAACAGAACATCAGCCAGAATTCGCTTGCTCTCCGTCATTGTCCTCCTCCTCTGCTGCCACTGCTTCGGCTTCCTCTACGGCTGGGGCAAGGGGCTCTGTGGCTGGGGGAGTTGGGTGCACAGCCTGGGGAGCTTGCTCGGTGCTAGAAGCTGCTCCTGGCTCGACCTGCCCGTTTTCTCGATCCAGAACCTGCGCTTGTTCCTCGCTGAGTTCAGCTTGGGCTGGAGCTCCCCAGCGGGCCTTGAGCTTCTCGAGGGCAGAGGTTGTCATCAGCACCCAATCGACCTTGAGCAGATCAAAGACATTGAGCTGATCCAGGCCAATCAGCTTGACACGGGCGATGTTGCGCACAGCTCGCTCCACCACTTCCGAGCGCTCGGCAACAATCAGCAGAGCCGATTGATCCTCCATCACTCCCCAGCGCAGCAGCGCTTGGGCCATCACGCGGGTCTTGGGCGGGTTAAGCTGGTCCTGGAAATCTTCCACTACAATCAGGTCCTCCGCTCGGCTTTGCAGAGCAGTACGCAGCGCTAGCCGCCGCTCTTTGCGATTCATAGCCAGGTTGTACTCCCGCTTGCGGGGGCCGAAGACCACCCCCCCCTTACGCCAAAGAGGAGAGCGAATAGAACCAGCGCGAGCCCGCCCAGTGCCCTTTTGCCTCCAGGGCTTGCGACCGCCACCGCGCACTTCAGCCCGCGTCTTGGTGTGGGCATTGCCCTGGCGGGCGTTGGTCATCTGACGGCGCAGAGCCAGATAGAGAACGTGGGCAGCCGTCTCGGGGCGGGCCACCTTGAGGCTTAGCTCCGCGCTGCCCACTGTTTCCCCTTGCCAATTTTTCACCACACAACTTGCCATGGTTCCCTCGTCTTTGCCGATGCCGGTTTGCCAGGGATCCCTCCTCTAGCGTTTACTGCCCACCTGTTTGGCAGGGGTAATCTCCAGGAGCCCTCCCTCCACGCCGGGGACCGAGCCTTTGATCACCAACAGATTCCGCTCCGGATCCACCTTCACCAACTCCAGCCTGCGAATCGTGACGCGGCGACCGCCCATCCGACCAGCCATGCGCAGTCCTGGGAACACGCGGCCAGGCCTTGTGCCGGCGCCAATGGAACCAGGTCGGCGGTGGTTCTTGGAGCCGTGGGACATGGGACCCCGACCAAAGTGGTGCCGCTTTTGGTAGCCGGCAAACCCCCGTCCAATAGAGGTACCCGCCACGTCCAGCAACTGGCCGGGAGAGAAGATCTCGACGGTAATCTTCTGCCCCAATTGGTAGGCTTCTGGCTGGTCAACCCGGAACTCGCGCAGGTAACGCAGCAGCTCCGTCACCCCTGCCTTTTTCAAGTGGCCGCGCTGAGCTCGCGTAAGGTGCTTCTCAGTGGTGGGCCAGTAGCCCAACTGCACGGCATTGTAGCCATCCGTGGCTTGGGTTTTAATCTGGGTTACCGTGCAAGGCCCAGCCTGCACGACGGTCACCGGAATGGCCAACCCTTCCGGCGAGAAGATCTGGGTCATGCCAACTTTTCTTCCCAGGATGCCAAGCGCCACAGAAACCTCCTCTCAAGCCTGCGCGGCTTGCTCTGTTGCTTTAACAGCTTGCAACTGGCTCCCTAACCCAAGTCCAGGCAGTAGGCGCCCTGGCAGAAACCTGCCCAGGCGAAAAAGCAATGGAGAGGGAGTTGTCGTATCCCCTAAGGTCTCCCAGCGCCAATGACGCTGTGCTTTTTGCCTAATTCCCTTTGACGCCAAACTGCTTTTGGGGGCTGCTCAGACTTACCTGCAAAGAGGCAGTATCTGGCTTAGCAGCACGCTAAGTTGCCGAGAACCGTTGTTGCTGCGGGCGGATTCAATTGACAACAGTAGTACATCATAGTGAGGTGACGGGCTGTTTGTCTAGGTTTTGCTAACAAATGGGTTCAGCAACTGGGAAAGCCGCTCGGGGAGACAGAGAGTTTCAGAGTGTGATGGGGTGGGCGCGCAGCGGGCTGACCCAGGCTTGTGTAGATCGCTACTGGCATTTGCTGCAGGCCGGAGCCAATCCGGCGCGGATCTTGTTTCTGGTGCGCAGCCGGCGGCAGGGAGCAGAGGTGTTGCGGCGCCTCCAGGCCCTCAGCTCAGGTTTGGTGGGCCCGTGGCGGATTGAGACGTTTTTGCAGCGGGTGGGGCGGGCTTTGGCTGAGTACTGGCCGCAGGTGTGTGCGCGTGTCCCCCAGTTGCCGCGCTCGTTTGAGCCCGTGCCTCTAGCGAAGGATCTCACCCAGTTTCTCTGTGGGCGAGTCTGTGCTTTGTGCCCACGGCATGGGGAGGTCTTCGCCAATCTTGGGCTGGACGAGTTCCAGATTTGGGATCAAATTAGCAGCGCCGCCTACATTGCCGGCGCTTCCGGCCTAACAGCAGAAGCGGTGGGATCCCGGCTAGCAGCGGCCTGGCCCGAGGACAGGGATCCGGCACGGGCAGAAGCCCTGGGAGCACTAAGCTGCTGCGTGGAGCAACTATGGCAGGCAGGGCTGCAGTTGGGATCCCTGGATTTTGGCCTGCAACTCCGCCTCTTTCAGGAGCACATCCTGCCCTTGGCGGAGTTTTGGCAGGAGTGGGATCACCTAATCGTGGATCAGGCAGAAGACAGCTGCGGCGTGGCACTGGAGTTCTATCGCCAGGGGCAAGCCCACCTGCAGAGCCAATTCTTCAGCTACACTCTCGGCGGCGGGATCTCCTTGACGGCGATCCCGGAAACAGTGGCCTGCTTCCTCCTGGAAAACACCCAGGTTCGGTTTACAGAAGGGAGCTATTGCGGTTCAGCCGGCCTGGTCCGCTTGGGGCTGCAGATAGCGCGAGCTGTGGCTCCCCAGTTCTCCTCCCCCCTCCCAGAACCAGCGCCAGGGAAGCTGCCGAGGGTGGAGGTGCTGGAGGGAGAAACCCCCTTTGCAGCCCTAGAGGCCATGGTTGCCCAAATCCGGCAACTGCTGGGTGCAGGAATTCCTGCCTTTCGCCTTGCTGTCCTCCTGCCTTGCATGGATGCCGGGGTCAGCCTAAGCCTCCAGGAGCAGTTGCCGGAGGCCCCCATCTTGCCAATTGCCCCCTTCCCAGCTCTCATCCGCTACCCCCTGGTGCGGGCGCTCCTGACGGCCGCAGAGGTGGCCCATCCCCAGTGGGGAGCCTTTCCCACCTTGCCAGCCTGGCGGCTGTTGCTTAGCAGTGTGTTGGACCTAGATCCCATTCGAGCAGCGCTGTTGGCCGAAGATACCCTGGATCCGGTGGGACGTTCCCTGCGGCCTAGAACTGCCGTGCGCCAGCCAGAGCGGGTGGGCTTTGCCAACCTGGAGCGCTACCAGAGGCTGTTGGACTGGCTGCGCAGCTACCGGCCGGGGCCTTCCTTGGCCGCTTTCTTCCAGCGCTTTTTTGCCGAGCACCTAACCACTGCTTCCCCTCAGGATCAAGAGCTACTGCAGCTGCTGACGGATGCAGCCCAGCGATTTCGCCGCGCCTTTCCTACAGAAGAGGATCCTGCCTTTTTAGCCATGATTCGCTCGGGACAAAGCCCCAGCAACAGTCGCTTTGAGCCCGACTACTCCCGCTACCTGGTGGTGGCCACGCCAGCGGCCTACATCCAACGCGGCTTGGAGGCTGATTACCAGTTTTGGTTTGACATCACCAACCCCCGCTGGTCCCGCTCTCTCTGGCGCGGGCTCTACAACAGCCGTGTGCTGACACCGGAATGGGAGGGGGGAGTTTTCGATACGGCTCAGGATCGAGAGGCGCGTCAGCAAATCCTAGCTCGCACTCTGCTCAACCTCTGCTGCCGTGCGCGCCAGGGGCTGTGGCTGGTGCGCTCCACGTTTAATGGGCGCGGCGAAGAGAACACCGGCACCTTAGACTTGCTGGTGTTGAAGGCGGCGAAGGCGATGGCTTGTGCCTAGCAGCAGGATTGGGGCCAGTTGGCTGGTCCACGGCAGCTGGGGAGGAGCCTTTGCCTAGCTAGATCTGAGTTAGCTTTGGGTGGAGTTGCCTAGCGCTAGGAGGGGCCGATGGATCCCGCCACCTTTTTGGAGCGCTATGGATTTGAGCTGGAGGGGCAAACTAGCCAAAGGTGGGTGGAGCGCTGGAGCAAGCAGTTCCCAGGCCCTTGGATCCCAGCCGCTTTGCTGGAAGCCCTCTACCGGGGTCGCTACAAGGCCACCTCTGTAGAACAAATCCTCCGCTTCTGGCAGCGCCGCGGCGCTCCCTACCTCACCTTTCCTCCGGAAATGAGCCGCTCTCTGTGGCGAGAACAAGAGGAGCTGATCCGCTCCTTGCTTGCAACGGCCACCAGCTGCCTTGCGCCACTTCCCTCACCTCTTCCAACTCCAGCTGGCAAGGGATCCCGCTTTGCAGAGGAAGCTGCTATTTCCCTTGACCTGTTGTTGGCGGAGCTGCAGGACCTTCCTCCCAAACTCCGCTACCTGCTCCAGCGGCTGCAACTTTCCTCCCCTGCCTGCGAGCCAGAGATCTTGCTGACTTTGGAGCTCCAGCCTGTCGACTCTCCCACTCCTACCCCAGCCTCCCTAGAAGAACCCTGCTTCTCCTGCTCAGGACAGGACAAACCTTGAGCTGGAGAGAGCCTCCTCCCGCAGCAGGGCAGCTTTGTCAGTGCGCTCCCAAGGCAGATCCAGATGGGTTTGGCCGAAGTGACCGTAAACTGCCACATTTTGATAGAAGCGTCCCCCCCGCTGGCGGGGCAGCTCCTGCAGTTGAAAGTGAGCCAGAATGGCCGCTGGCCGCAGGTCAAAGTGGCGCTGGACCAGTCGCAGCAGATCCTCGTCAGGAATGCGCCCTGTGCCAAAGGTTTCCACCAACAGGTTGATGGGCCGAGCCACCCCAATGGCGTAGCTGACCTGCACCTCGCATTTTTGGGCTAGGCCGGCAGCCACGATATTCTTGGCCACATAGCGGGCGGCATAGGCAGCGCTGCGATCCACTTTGGTGGGATCCTTGCCAGAGAAAGCGCCACCGCCATGGCGGGCATAGCCCCCATAGGTATCGACGATAATCTTGCGCCCAGTCAGGCCGGCATCCCCCTGCGGGCCGCCAATGACAAACTTGCCGGTGGGGTTGGTGAGGAAGCGGGTATTGCTATTGGGTTTGATGGGCAGCTCCGCAAACACAGGCTTCACTACTGCCTCCCAGAGGTCGGCACGGATGCGCTCTTGCACTGCCGCCTCTTCTGTAATGGAGCCGATAGTTGGCGTGTGCTGGGTGGAGATGAGCAAGGTGTGGATGCCCACTGGACGTCCCCCCTCATAGGCCACCGTTACCTGCGTCTTGCCGTCAGGGCGCAGATAGGGCAGGGTGCCGTTCTTGCGAACTATAGCCAACTGGCGGCTGAGGCGGTGGGCCAAGCTGATGGGCAGTGGCATTAGCTCAGGGGTCTCGTCACAGGCAAAACCAAACATCAAGCCTTGATCGCCGGCGCCAAGCAGGTCGAATTCATCCTCGCAGGCGGTGCGACTTTCCAAGGCCCTGTTCACCCCTTGGGCAATATCGGGAGATTGCTCATCAAAAGCTACCAGCACCGCGCAGCTGTCAGCGGAAAAGCCATTCCTGGCGTCGGTATAGCCAATTTCGGCCAGTTTGTCCCGCACCAAGCGCGTGAAATTGACATGCGCTTGCGAGGTGATTTCCCCGGTGAGGATCACCATGCCCGTACTCACCACTACCTCTGCTGCCACGCGGCTGGAGGGATCTGCCGTCAAGAGGGCATCCACAATGGCATCAGAGATCTGATCACAGATTTTGTCGGGGTGCCCCTCCGTCACTGACTCCGAGGAAAACAGAAATGACTTGGACAAGGAACCTCTCCTTTCCTTCGAAAGCAGTAAAACAGAAAACCTAGGCAGGCAAGCAGAACCTGCCTCTGGGTAGGGCACTGGAGCAGAAGGCAGGAAATCCCACCCCCTGCAGCAAGGCAATGCCCAGCCCTAACTAATATACCCCCACCCCCCTCCTAGGGGTTGCATCAGCCGCTTGCCAAACAGCTTTTGCCACCAGTCAGTGGACAGCAGCCAGGCCCAAAGAGCACCCCCAAAACCCGCACCAGGTAAGCGCCTGCCGCTCTGCAGCGACGGCCACCCCTAATCCCAGCGCCGCCAAGAGGGATCCCCCCAGCCCTGTTCACTGGCTCCAGTTCGCATCCGGGGCAGAACTTGGCACCGCCCAGACAAAGCAACCCAGCAGCAGGCTATCTCGGAATGCACCAGCCGGCTCCTTCATGAGCCCAGAGCCCCTGCAGTAGCAGAGCCCAACCGCTAGGATCCTAACCCAGCGGCGACAGCTGTCCGAAGACCGGATTAGGATGAGAGGCAGTGGGCCGGGCGAAGGGTTCGGCCTGCGGGAGTGCTTCTGCAAGTTCCCCCTCGGTAACCATGACCCACCCCTCCCCATCGCCCTCGACCCCTGAACGAGAGGCCGAGCGAAACTGGCAACACCGGCAAAGGATGCAGCGCCGTCAGCAAATCCAGCGCCAGCGCCTGGCGGGTATGCGTGACAACAAAGGCTTAGTTATTGTCTACACAGGTCAGGGCAAGGGCAAAAGCACAGCGGCTTTTGGTACGGTCTTTCGGGCCCTCGGCCAGGGCTTGTCAGTGGGGGTGGTGCAGTTCATCAAAGGGGCCTGGGATCCAGGTGAAGCCAAATTGTTGCGCAAGTTAGCTGCCCATCCCGAGCTGAACTTAGGGAAGATTGCCTTTTATGCCATGGGGGAAGGCTTTACCTGGGAAACCCAGGATCGCGAGCGGGACATTGCCTGCGCCCAGGCTGCCTGGGAAAAGGGGCGGGAGCTAGTGGGTAGTGGCGAGTACCACTTGGTGCTTTTGGATGAAATCAACGTTGCCCTCCAGCTGGGGTATCTCTCTCTGGAGCAGGTGTTGGCTGGCCTGGCCGAAAAACCTGAACGGGTGCACGTGATCCTCACTGGGCGAGGGGCGCCGGCAGGGCTGATTGAGCGGGCTGATCTGGTAACAGAAATGACCTTGGTCAAACATCCCTTTCGCGACCAAGGGATCAAGGCGCAAAGGGGTATCGAGTTCTAGCCCTTGGACAAATGGCAATTCTGCTGGCAGCAGCGGCAAGCGGCAGCGGCAAGACCACCGTCACGTTAGCTCTGCTGGCCGCGCTCCGGCGGCGGGGCCTGCGCATCCAGCCCTTTAAGGTGGGGCCGGATTACATCGATCCTCTCTTCCACACGGCAGTGGCCGGGATCCCCTCTCGCAATCTGGATCCCTTTTTAACCGACGAGAGCTTTGTGCAGCGCTGCTTTCGCTACCACTGTCAGGACAAAGATGGGGCGATTGTAGAAGGCGTGATGGGTCTCTTCGATGGGCAAGGGCCTGGATCTTCCTGGGCCAGTAGCGCCCATGTGGCCCGCCTGCTGGGGATCCCAGTGGTGCTGGTCATCGACGGCAGGGGCATGGGAACGACCGTGGCCGCCTTGCTCTACGGCCTGAGCCGCTTTGATCCCCACCTGGCTATTGCCGGCGTCATCTTCAACCGGGTGGCTTCAGAGCGCCATGGCCAGGTGTTACAGCAGGCAGCGGCAGCCGTGGGGATCCCGGTTTTGGGGCAATTTCCCCGCCGCGAGGACTTGCGCCTGCCCAGCCGCTACCTAGGGCTGGTGCCGGTCTTGGAACTGGCTGGCTTTCCCCGCTGGCAGGAGGCCTGGGCTGAGCTGGCAGAGCACCACCTAGATTGGGATCAGCTTCTGCCCCTAATCCGCTCCCTGCCGCCGGCGGTGGGGGAGCTCTGGCCAGGGATCCACCCCCTTGCAACCCCAGTGCGGGTGGCAGTGGCCCGCGATGCCGCCTTCAGCTTCTACTACGCCGACAACCTAGATCTCTTGCGGGCTTTGGGAGCCAAGCTGCTGGAGTACTCCCCGCTGGAGGTGGGGCTGTGGCCGCCGGATCCCTGCGATGGCCTGCTCTTGGGGGGCGGGTTCCCAGAACTGTTTGCCGCCGCCCTCTCTGAAAAAATAGCCCAGCAAACTCCGCCACCCGCCCATCCCCCCCTCTATGCCGAATGCGGCGGCTTGATGGTATTGGGACAGTCCCTCACTGATTGGGACGGGAAGACCTACCCCATGGCTGGCCTGCTGCCCATCACCGTGGACATGGGGGAGCGGCTGTGTCTGGGCTATCGCGAGGCCACCGTTCTACGCTCCACCCTCCTGGCAGCGGCCGGGGATTGCCTGCGAGGACACGAGTTTCACCGCTCCCGCAGCAGCCCTGCCTGCCCAAACCCCGTCTACAGCTGGGGATCCCCGCCCCAGCAGGAAGGCTGGGCCACTGAGCGCCTACATGCTTCCTACCTGCACCTCCACTGGGGATCCCGCCCCGACCTCGCGGCGCGGCTACTCCAGAATTTTTTATCGATTGGCCGTGCTCCAGCCTCTTGACCTGTCGAGCCGTGCTCTGCCGCAGGGGGAAGGGCTGGGATTGAAACTCCTAGGGGCAACCCCTAGAGGTTAGGTGGGCAGCAATGGCCCTCAGCAGCTGGCTTTGATCAATGGGCTTGGTGAGGTAGGCGTTGGAACCCAGTTGTCGCCCTTGTTCCATAGCTTCCCGGGAAGTTTTGGAGGAGAGAAAGACGAAGGGAATGTGGGCTGTGGCTTGATCCCATCGCACGGCTTCTAGCACGGCATAGCCATTGAGCTTGGGCATGACTACATCGCACAGGACCAAGTCGGGCAGGAGGGCGCGCACCAGCTGTAATCCTTCCTCCCCGTTGCTAGCCGCAACAGTGTCGTACCCAGCTCGCTGCAGCACCTTCTGCAAATAGGTGCGGAGAGCGGGTTCGTCTTCAATCACTAAGATGCGTTTGGACATGGGGCTTTGCAAAAAGCAAACAAGAAACTCCCGGCCCCTGGAGCTGGCCGTCGGCTTCCCGGAACAATCGAGAGCCAAGTTGAGGCAGGAACGAACGGGGAAGCTACAGAGGCAGCATAGAAGAACTCTGAGGAAAAAAACTCCGCCAAATGGCTCATCTTGGTACCCCAGCCCTCTGCAAAAATCCTGAGACGGTGCAGAACCCCTTTCCTCATCCGCCTGCCTCAGGGAGAGAAGCGGGGGGTGAGGGTCTTATTCTGAGGTAAGCTGTCGCTCCATCAGCCTAGCTAGGGCAGCAGGGGGGGTGGTCTGCCCTTGCAACAACAGATGCACCTCCTGCGTGATAGGCACCCGGATGTTGTGCTGGGCGGCAATCTTGACCACGACGGGGGCGGTGTAAACCCCTTCGGCAGTGCCCTCGATTTCCGCCAGAACCTGGGACAAAGGCTTGCCTTGACCCAAGCCGTAGCCTACGCGGTAGTTGCGGCTCAAGGGACTGTGACAGGTGGCCAGCAGATCCCCCAATCCTGAGAGGCCGTTGAAGGTCTCAGGCCGGGCCCCCAAGCAGGCTCCCACCCGGATCATTTCAGCCAAGCCGCGGGTGACCAGGGCAGAGCGAGCATTGGTGCCCAGTTGCAGCGCATCACACACCCCCACGGCAATGGCAATGACGTTCTTGAGGATGCCCCCTAGCTCCACTCCCAGGGGATCGCTGCTGGTGTAGAGGCGAAAGCGCTCGCAGGCAAGGGTATGCTGCACCTGTACCGCTGCCTCGGGAGTGCGGCTGGCCACCACTGCGGCTGCCGGCAAACCCTGGCGGATCTCGGCTGCCAGGTTTGGCCCGGAGAGCACCACCAACGGCTGAGTGGGGAAGGTGGCTGCCCAGATCTGGGCTGGCGTCAAAAGCTGCAGGGGATCTAGCCCCTTGGTGGCCGAGACCAAAATGGCTTGGGGGGGGATCCCCACCTGGCGCACCGCCTCGGCCACGGGACGCACTCCGGCCATGGAGACGGCTGAAATAATGATGTTGGAGCCCTGGAGCACCTCTTTGAGGTTCCAGCCATGGCGCCGATCCCAAACCTGCACCCCGTGGCCCTGGGCCTGGGCCAGCAGAGCCAGCGTACTTCCCCAGGCCCCTGCCCCTAGAATGGCGATCTTCTGGGGGGATGTTGTGTTAGTTCTCATCTGACCTTTGTAGCCGCCGCTTCTCTCCCAAGATGCCTTTTGCAGACGCCTCCGAAGAACTCCCCACTAGCAGGAGAGCGACAAAGGTTAGTATGAGTGGATACCAAATCATGGGTTTGGCCTGAGAGCAGACGACATGACAGAAGCAGGGATCCAACGCCTTCCTGCTGAGGTGGCTGCCAAGATAGGAAGCTGGCAGCACGGCTACGCCCTGACCAATGGCATTCAACTGCACTATGTCACCCAGGGGGAAGGGGAGCTGGCAATCCTGCTGCATGGTTTCCCAGAGTTTTGGTATTCCTGGCGGCACCAGATCCCGGTGTTGGCGCAGCGGTTTCGCGTCGTGGCCCCTGATCTGCGCGGCTACAACGACTCCGACAAGCCAGATTACGGCTACGACCTGGATACTCTCACCGAGGATGTCCGCGGCCTGCTGGCGCATTTTGGGGTCAAAAGCGCAGTGGTGGTGGCCCACGACTGGGGAGGAGCCATTGCTTGGCACTGGGCGCAACTTTTCCCCCATGAGATCCGCAAGCTGGCCGTGCTCAACTCTCCCCACCCAGCTTGCTTTCGCCGGGAGTTCCTGACCAATTTGGATCAGATGCGCCGCAGTTGGTACTTGTTTTTCTTCCAGTTGCCCTGGCTGCCGGAGTGGGTGCTGCAGTGGAACCTAGAGGAGTGGGTGCGGCGTATTTTTCAAGAGACCTCCGTGCGCAAAAGCGCCTTCACTCGCCACGACCTAAAGATCTACCAAGAGGCCCTCGCCAAGCCTAAGGTGCTCACCTCTGCCCTCAACTACTATCGCCACCTATTTAGCCTGCCCACTCTGCAGAACCTGTTTTTGCAGCCCCTGCGGCAGATCCTTGCCCCCACCCTACTCATTTGGGGAGAGGAAGACTTTGCCCTCAGCCGTGAACTGACTGAGGGAATGGATCCCTTTTTCCCCAATGGCCTGCGCAAGGAGTACATCCCTGAGTGTGGCCATTGGGCGCAGCAGGAGGCGCCGCAAACCGTGAATCGGCTGCTGATGGAGTTCCTTTAGCCCCCCTGGGGAGAGCTTTACCAGGCTCTGGGGTTGCCCTAGAATAGTCGACTGGATTGAGCGGGGGAAACGGCATGGCCCTGGAGTATCCACCCCATCTGCGCTACGTGGACACCCACGAGTACATTCGCGTTGAGGATGACATTGCGGTGATTGGGATCACCGCTTATGCCGTCGATCAGCTGGGGGATATCGTCTTTGTCGGCCTGCCCGAGGAGGGGACAGAGATTGAAAAGGGCGAGAGCTTTGGCTCAGTGGAATCCGTTAAGGCTGTGGAGGATCTCTATGCCCCTGTTTCGGGGGAAGTGGTGGCGGTAAACAAGGCGGTGGTGGACAGCCCGGAGAGCATTGCCGACGATCCCTATGGGGATGGCTGGCTGATCAAGGTGCGCATGACCAACCCCGAGGATCTCGAGGACACGATGAGCGCTGAGGCCTACGCCAGCTTGGTGGAGGGATCCTAAGCCCTACAGCAACACCTCCCGGTTACCCCCCTGCCTTTTGGCCTGGTAGAGGGCCTGGTCGGCTGCCTCTAGGAAGCTTTGCACAGAAGTCTCTGCTAAAAGGCTGAGCAAGGAGGCGACGCCAATGGTACAGGTGAGGTGGATAACTTCCCCTCCCACCGGCAGGGGGAGAGAGTGGATGGCCTGCCGTAGGCGCTTGGCCAAGGGCAGGAGCTGAGAGTCCGGGATCCCGCGCACCAAGAGGGCGAATTCATCGCCCCCTAGGCGGGCCAGTAAGTCCTCGCGGCGAACTTGAGACTGGAGGTGTTGCGCCACCTGAGTCAAGGCCTGATCCCCAGCCAAGTGTCCCCAGCGGTCGTTGATGAGCTTGAAGTTGTCCAGATCCAGGTAGAGAAGGTGGAGGGGAAAGTGATGGCGGCGGGCAAAGGCAATCTCCCTCTGCAAGTGCTCTAGGAAAAACCGACGGTTGTACAGCCCTGTGAGTGGGTCATAGAGGGCAGCGGTGGCCATCTGGGAAAAGAAAGCCTCCTCCAGCTGGTCATAGTAGGCAAACTGCAGGAGGCTATTGCCCACCTGGATGCGATCCCTATCCGCCAGAACCCGGCAAGTTACCCGTTCCCCGTTGACATAGGTGCCGTTGAGGCTGCCTAGATCTGTGAGGAGATAGCTTTCCCCTGCCTTCTCCAGCCGGCAGTGCTGCCGAGAGATGGTGTAGTCAGAAAGCTGAACGTCGGCTTGGGGGCTGCGCCCCACTACTACTGTCTCCCCTAGGCGGAAAGTCCTGCCCCTGTCAGATCCCTGGAGCACCGTCAAAAAAGCGCCCACCGGTTCCCTCTCTGCTTCCAGCCCGCAGCTTTCTAAGGGCACGAGGGTGGTCGGTTCTTCCAGAGAGAGAGGAGAAGTGTCCATGGCCCTAGGGATCCCCTGCTTAGGCTAACATCCCTTCTCCGTATTTGTATCGTAGTATGTAACAACCTGGAGGCCCTCTACTCACCTCTAGAAGTGGCCAGTGGCCTGGGAACTCCAGGGGGCATTCTCCTACGCCAGCCCCAGGCGGCGGCGGAAGTAGGGAATGGTCAGCTCCAAGCCGACGGACAAAGGGATCTGCGGCTCCCAGCCCAGCAGGGCACGGGCTTTGCTAATGTCGGGCCGGCGCTGCTTGGGATCGTCGGTTGGCAGGGGGCGGTGGACAATGGGAGAAGAGCTGCCGGTGAGGGCCAAGACCTGCTGCGCCAACTCTAGGATGGTGAACTCCTGCGGGTTGCCCAGGTTCAAGGGGCCAGGGTGGGGGCTGTTCATTAGGCGCACCAAGCCCTCGATGAGGTCAGCGATGTAGCAGAAGCTGCGGGTCTGGGATCCATCTCCATAGACAGTGAGGGGATCCCCGCGCAGGGCCTGGACGATGAAGTTGCTGACCACGCGGCCATCGTCTTCCCGCATGGCCGGGCCATAGGTGTTGAAGATGCGGGCCACGCGGACCTCCGTCTGGTGTTGCCGCTGCCAATCAAAGGTCAAGGTTTCGGCCAGGCGCTTGGACTCGTCGTAGCAGGCCCGCGGGCCGATGGGGTTGACATGGCCCCAGTAGTCCTCCGGCTGGGGGTGCACCTGGGGATCCCCGTACAC
>Ga0197142_1000865_pt1 | contig 28345 bp, 24 predicted proteins | sample GBS60_MetaG_FD_148614 | JGI IMG/M metagenome (GOLD analysis project Ga0197142, IMG submission 148614) | Sediment microbial communities from Great Boiling Springs, Gerlach, Nevada, United States - GBS 60_MetaG | ecosystem: Environmental > Aquatic > Thermal springs > Hot (42-90C) > Sediment... | reverse complement strand
CGCTGGAGCATAACTTGAGTGCCTATTTGGGGACGAAAGTCAAGGTGGTCTATCAGGAAGGTGGTGCAGGGCGTATCGTGATCGAGTTTTATTCGGAGGAAGAGTTGGGACGGATTCTGGAGATAATCGCCCCTAACGGGTTTTAGCATAGGGTTTTCACATGAAAACTTACAGGTGGAGACGCCAAATGGAGACTGCTCGTCAGAAAGCACGGGAAGCCTTTCGCAAGATGCGGTTCGGGATGTTCATCCACTGGGGTATCTACTCCCTGCTCGAACGCGGAGAATGGGTGATGTATCATGAAAAAATACCTTTCCAGGAATATGTGAAGTTAATGAACCAATTCAATCCCATTCACTATAACCCCCGCGAATGGGTTGCGCTTGCCAAGCGTGCAGGGATGCGATACATCACGATAACAGCCAAGCACCATGATGGTTTCTGCATGTACGACAGCGAGCTAACCAATTACAAGATTACGAACACCCCTTTCAGGCGTGATGCTATTGCAGAACTTGTACATGAATGTCGGAAGCAACGCATCGCGATATTTTTCTACTACTCCCCATTAGACTGGTCTCATCCCGCTTATAACACCGACTGGGATAGCTATACGCAGTACTGGCATGCACAGGTGCTTGAGTTAGTGCAAAAATATAAGCCGATGGGCATCTGGCTTGATGGCTGCTGGCATAAGCCTAACAATATCGATGAGACGTGGCGACTGACTGAACTTTATCGCCAGATGCGACAGATCAACCCTGCCGTTCTCATAGGGAATAACCATCATCAAACTCCGCTCCCTGACGAAGATATCCAGACATTTGAACAAGATCTCCCAGGAGAGAATAATGCGGGTTTCAATAAAGCGATGCCTTTGGAGAACACTCTCTATGAAACTTGCATGACCATTAACAATAGCTGGGGCTACCATGCACAGGACAACAATCACAAGTCACCAGAGCAACTTATTCGCATACTTGCTGAATGTGCGGGGCGCGATGCGAATCTGCTGCTGAATGTCGGTCCGAAACCCGATGGAACTATTCAATCTGAGCATGTAGAGCGTTTGGAAAGAATAGGACAGTGGCTCTCAAAAAATGGCGCAGCAATTTATGCTACACGGGGGCGCGTTTTTACCACGACACCCTGGGGCACTGCTACCCGAACTGCAAAATGCATCTATTTCCATGTTTGGAATCCTCCTGATCAGCCATCTATAACTGTTCAATTGCCAAGGTCTCGTGTCAAACAGGCAAGCATATTGGCAACTCATGAACCTGTTCAAGTTCGGCAGCAAGGTGAGCAGGTGATAATATCGTTGCCTCAGCCACTGCCTGATCCAGCCAACACAGTTATTCAACTGGAGGTGTCCTGAAATGGAACGCGCAAACACCTTGTTAAATCGTGAGCAATCGGTACTCATCGTGGTTGATATGCAAGAGCCGTTTCTATCAGCCATCAAAGTGCGTGATGTTATCGAACATAACATCGCGTTTCTGATGCAAGTAGCAAAATTGATGCATGTTCCGATATTGGCGACCCTTCAGAATCGAGAACGGCTTGGCGAGATAATTCCTGCCCTTCAATCACTGCTCCCAGAGCAATCTGTTCCCATCGACAAACTTTGTTTCAGCTGCTTCGGGGCAAACGCTTTTGCCAAAGCCGTACAGGAAACTGCTCGCCAGCAGGTTGTGCTAACTGGTATCGAGGCGCACATCTGTGTGATGCAAACCGCCCTTGATATGCTAAAGGCGGGCTATCAGGTGCACGTGCCCTACGATGCGGTTGCCAGCCGTGGCAAGCCTGAATGGAAGTATGCTCTGCTGCGTCTCCAGCAAGCGGGTGTCATTATCACCAGTGTTGAGTCGGTAACCTATGAGTGGCTCTATCAAGCAGGAACGGACGAATTTCGCCATCTTTTGCCCTTGATTAAAGAGCGTGAACAGTTCCTGAGAAAAATTCGGGAATCGGACGATTAGCTATTTACGGAAAAGATTACGCAGGATGAAGTAGAGATTGGCAGGTCGCTCAGCCAAGCGGCGGGAAAAGTAGGGATACCACTGTTCGCCATAGGGTACATAGATCAGGGTTCGGTAGCCCTCTGCGACAAGACGCTTCTGCAACTCTCTGCTAATGCCATATAAGAGCTGAAATTCGAACTGCTCTTTACGCAGCCCAATTTTGGCTGCATACTGCTTGGCATGTTCAATCAGGCGCACATCATGAGTAGCGATGGCTGGCTCATTCCCGCATTCCAGCAATCGTTCCATCAGAACCTTAAACTGGCGATCCACCGAGCGCTTGTCGGGATAAGCGACCTCGCGCGGTTCAGCATAAGCGCCTTTTACAAGGCGTATGCGTGCCCCTAACGCCAACAGACGCTCCAAATCATTTGGAGTCCGATAGAGATAGCTTTGCAGGACTGTGCCGCTGTTTGGGTAAAGGGGATAAAGTTCGCAAAAGAGGTTCAAAGTGCGGTCGGTATGACGGCTGCTTTCCATGTCGATCCAGACGAAATTGCGAAGCTCCTGTGCTGCTGCCAATACAGATTGCAAATACTGACGACACAATTCATAACTCAAATCAAGTCCGAGCTGGGTGAGCTTAATGGAGATGCACGCATTTACCCCCGACTCGGCTATCCGCTTCAGGAGAGTTATATATTGGTGGGCAGCATTTTCAGCCTCTTCGGGGCGTGTGGTCGATTCGCCCAGATAATCAAGGGCTACGAGGAAGCCCTGCGCGTTGAGCTGGCGCGTGACCTGAATGGCGTCTTCGAGTTTTTCGCCTGCGATAAAGCGACTGACAAGTCCCTGCGTCATAGGACTGCGCGTGATCCATCTCTTAAACGGGGGCCACTCTGCCACCCGCAGCACCAGCGCTCGTGAGAGCATCGTTGCCCCTCCTGTTGAAAAGTCTTTGGCTCATTTTTTCGTGTCACTCTGGGTGTATTTCCACCAGTATTCGACCACCTCGCGCGATGGATCGGGCTTGGACGGTTGAGGCTTGGCGGCAGGTTTCGGTTTCTCGTTCGTGGGTTTGGGTGGGGTTGCCGATTGCTCCTGCACCAACTTTTTGTTCTGTTCCAGCTGGGCTTTTATCTGTTCTTCAGAGGGCGGTTGAGTGGCGGCTTCCTGTTGCTGACGCTGGGCTTGCAGTTCCGCCTGATACGGCGCAATCTGCGTTGTCCAGCCGTACCAGATGACGAAGGCGAACATGATAACAATAAGCCCGATAAGACCTATCGGTAGGTTTCGTCGCCGCATGGTTTTATCTACCTCCACAAGAGATTATACCGCAAACCCTATCCCAAGCGTTCCTGGTGAACGATGGCATTAATCTGTAGCGCAATATCGGGCAGGACTGAGCGTAAATCGGATAGGAGCGGCAATTGGGCGCGGGCTATCGCCACATCGTCCAGATCGACCGAGACAATTAGCAATGCCTCTTGACCCAGTGGTCCTTGTACCAGTACCTTGCCGAAAGGGTCTACCGCGAAAGAAGCGCCCACAAAACCCTTGCCTCCCTCGAAACCGACCAAGCTCGACTGAATCACAAAAAGCCCATGTTCGCTGGCAATCTGGGTCAGCATCCGCTCGTAGGCTGCTACATTTTCAACTTGCTCCCTGTGAAAGCCTCGTCCAGGTGATGCCGTTGGGACATAGATGACCTGGGCGCCCTTAAGTGCCATAATCATCGGGGTAACGGAGTGCCAAACATCTTCGCAAATCAAAATAGCAGCCTGACAGAATTGCGTGGTGAACACATCGAGGCGGCTCCCGCGAGACACGAAACGCTCCTCCTCAAACACGCCATAGGTAGGCAGAAAGAATTTGCGATGCACATGGAGGATGCGAGACTGTTCAGGTTCTGGTTCCAAAGTGGCATACAGCGCGGAGTTGTAGTCCTCGCCTCGATAACGCTCGTAAAAGCCGAGACAGATGTCAAGTGAACGATTCGGCTTGCAATCGGCATATAAACGCGCGAGGTCTCTAAGCAGGCTGGAGGCAGGCATGGCCAATTCACGCACGCCACCCTCGATGAAATAGCCAGTGGTCACGGTTTCAGGCAGTGTAAGTACATCGATGGGCAGGTTCTCTTGCACAATCTGGTCAAGGAGGCTCCCGATTCGCTCCAGATTGCGCTTGTAGTGCCCTTTGAAGGGCTTAATCTGCCCGATACCGACCCGAAACGGGCGAACGAACTCCTGTGTTTCTACCTGCATCCTTGATAATAAGCATACCCATCGGAACAATTGTCGCTTGGGGCGCGAAGCTTGCCACAGGCGGGAGAAACGGAGTCCTGCCTTCGCTCACGCATAAATCTGCAGCGAATAGCCTTGCTGAAGATAGGGCTGAATGAGCGTCTCATAATCTCGCCGCTCAACCGAAGGCACGAAGAGGCAGAAAAGGAACTGCTGCCCATGATGTTGCACGAGGGAGGGTAGGATGTGGATGAGCGAGGTAGATGCCTGAGGTTGAATCCGCGCCAACGCACGCACTGCCTGCATGATGGCCTCCCGCGAGGCGCTCTCCACCCAGACACCGTCCCAATCTGGACCGGTGAGATAGAGTCGGATACCACCTCGTGGTGCCTCCATAATCAGCCAAGTAATATGTCGGATGGCGCGTTCGAAGTCAGGGTAGGTTCCGTTCGGTTCTTGGTGCCAGCGTGGTGCCAGCTCAAGTGCCACAATCAAGGGGGCAAGATGGCTTGTCTCGAATTGATTGACATGCCAGCTTTGGTGGCGTGCGGTGGCGCGCCAGTTGATGCGGCGTAGAGGATCGCCCGGCGTATATTCGCGTGTGCCGTGCCAATCGGTGCCTTCGCCCTTGAGAGCACTGCGTGAGGCAACCTGATGGGCGCGCCCTCTCCCTCCGCCTTCCCAGATGCGATTCGACAACGGCACAGGGCGTGGCAGCACCAGCACCTGATGAGTTAGTGGCACAACGCGCTGCCTCTCGAACAGCCCCAGCAGGTCGCAAACCGATATCTCAAGCGGACCAACCCTATGCTCGCCGCGGCGCAGGGGTATCACGCGATAGGACACTGTGTGGCTCTGACTGGGTGCAACAATCAGGGCAGTATCCTGAGCTTGGAGGGCCGGTGCAACTTGATCACGCACCCGATACAGCAGCGGCACAAATTGCGTAGGCAGCGAAACTTGCAGCTGAACCTCGAACGGCTCCCCCTCCCACACCTCAGCGGGAAGCTGGCGGGAGACGCTCACTTGCGGCGTGAGCCAACGCACCAGCAGATAGACACCCCCCATCAACACGCCCAACAGGCTCGCCATCCAATACATCTGACGGTTGCCCGTCATGACCCCAGAGCAGAAAATGAAGGAGGTAGCCGCCATCAGCGCCATCAGTTTCGCTTGACGAAGGCTGTCATCCTTCACTCTCGGCCACCTCCCATCTGCCCTACGGGCACGGAGATTTGCCTCAGTATCTGCTGAATCACCTGCTCGCTGCGTGGCAGTGCGCCCTGCATATCCGCACGCAAAATCAGTCGGTGCGCCAGCACAGGAACCGCCATCCGTTGCACATCGTCGGGCATCACATAGTGTCGCCCCTCCAGTACCGCCAGCGCTTGGGAACCGACCATTAGGGCAAGCGAGCCGCGCGGGCTGGCCCCCAATGCAATTTGCGGGTGGTGGCGCGTGGCGGTGACCACATCGACGATATAGCGCCGCACCGCCGGGCTGACATAGACCTGTCGCACCGCCTCTTGCAGCTCAAGCAGCTGCTCCGTGGTCAGCACGGGCTGGAGTGTATCCAGGGGCGAGTGAATCTGGCGCGTCTCCAGAATGCGCACTTCCACCTCAGGAGTGGGATAGCCCAGCGACACGCGGGCAAAAAAGCGGTCCATCTGCGCCTCGGGCAGTGGATAAGTGCCCACCATCTCGATATTGTTCTGCGTGGCAATCACCAAGAACGGCTCCGGCAGCGGATAGGAGGTGCCCTCGATGGAGACGGTGCGCTCCTCCATCGCCTCCAACAGTGCTGATTGGGTTTTGGGCGTGGCGCGGTTCACCTCATCTGCCAGCACAATATTGGCAAAAATCGGTCCTGGATGGAACTCGAACTGACCTGTTTGCTGATTATAGATAACGGAACCCGTCACATCGGCAGGTAGCAGGTCGGGCGTGAATTGGATTCGGCGGAACTGCCCCCCAATCGCGCGTGCAATCGCGCGTGCCAGCGTCGTTTTGCCCACTCCGGGAATATCTTCTATCAGCAGATGCCCCCGACTAAGCAGCCCAATCACCATCAGGCGAACGGTCTCCGTCTTGCCTAAGATGACTTGTTCGACTGCCTCGATAAGTCGGCGAGCTTGATCGGCAATCGCTTTTGCCTCACCCTCTGTCAGCCACTTCTCTTGCTCGATTGTCATTCCACTGGGGAGTATACCCGCTTCGGCTATAGGGTTCGGCGCAGCAGGCGGAGTGCGTTCGTCACAACCGACACGGAGCTGAAGCTCATCGCCAACGCCGCAATCATCGGATTGAGCTTGCCTGCTGCCGCCAGCGGGATGCCCAGCACATTGTAAACAAAGGCAAAAAAGAGGTTCTGGCGGATGACGCCATAAATTGCGTGGGAGAGTTGGAGGGCGGCGAGCAGAGTGCGCAAATCGCGATGGAGCAGCACGATGTCGGCAACCTCGCTGGCGAGCGCGGTCGCGCTGGCGACGGCAATGCTCAGGTCGGCTTGGGCGAGCGCAGGGGCGTCGTTGATGCCATCGCCTACAAAAGCGACCTTGCGTCCCTGCGCTTGCAAGCGGGCGACCAGCGCGGCTTTCTCCTGCGGACGCTGCGCAGCGTACCACTCTTCGATGCCCACCCGCTGCGCGAACGCTTGCACCGTTTCGGCGCGGTCGCCAGAGCAAAGCACCAGATGCAAGCCCTTTGCTCGCAGAGCCTGCACCAACTGATGCGCCTCGGGCAGTGGCTCGTCCTCGAATTCGAACCCCGCCACGACCCGCCCGTCGATGGCAAGCAGCACCGGCTCTGATGGCTCCTTGTCCACTTCGATGCCCTGCTCCTGTAGGAAGCTTGGGCTGCCGATGAGGGCATTCTCGGCCACGACGCCACCGCCCGGCACAATCCGCACCTCGCCTATCGGAGCGGGTTCCAGCCCTCGTCGCTCCGCTTCGGCTAAAATCGCCTCTGCCAGCGGGTGGCGCACGGCGCTCTCCAGTGCCGCCGCTAACCGAAGTATCGCCTCTTCTGAGTTGGAAGTTAGTCCCTCTCCTCCTTGGGGGGAAGAGGGGCTGGGTAAGGAGGTTATCGCTTCCTGAATGACGCGAATATGCTTCAGGCGTGGATACCCCATCGTGAGCGTGCCCGTTTTGTCCAGCACCAGCGTATCGATTTGGCGCACCCGCTCCAACGCCTCGATGCCGCGCAGCAGGATACCCATCCGTGCTGCGCGAGTGATGCCCGTCATCAGTGCAATGGGCACCGCCAGTCCCAAAGCGCAGGGGCAAGCAATCACCAGCACGCTGACCGCCGGGATGAGCGCATCGGGCAGTGAGCGGCTCGCCAGCCACCAGCCCACGAAAGTCAGCAGCGCGACGCCCATCACAATCGGCACGAAGAGCGCCGCGATGCGGTCTGCCAGCCGCTGAATCGCACCCTTTTGACTCTGTGCCTGTTCCACAGCGCGGGCGATTTGCGCCAGAGCCGTCTGCTCACCAATCGCCTCCGCTCGGATATGCAGCACGCCGTCGGTCAGCAGCGAGCCACTTAGCACCGAATCGCCTGGCAAGCACTCACGAGGCACCGACTCGCCCGTCAACGACGATTCGTCCACCCATCCACGCCCCTCGATGACCGCGCCATCCACAGGGATTCGGTCGCCCGTGCGCACCAGCAAGCGATCGCCCGGCTGGACGGCTTCGAGGGGCGCGGGCTGATAGTCGCGCCCATCCCAGCGCAGCACCTGCCTTGGCACCAGCTCATAGAGGGCTTCCAAAGCGGCGCGCGCTCGACCCTTCGCTCGTGTCTCCAAATACTTGCCCAGCAGCACCAGCGTAATAATCACGGCAGATACTTCATAGTAGAGATGGTGGTGCTGCCCACTCAGCGTGAGCGCAAGGCTGTAGAAATAGGCAGCCAGCGTGCCCGTAAGGATCAGCACCTCCATGTTGGCGCTGCCTGCTCGCAGTGCGCCCCATGCCGCTCGATAGAAGGGCAACGCCACGCCGAACTGCACCGGCGTGGTGAGTGCGAGCAGCCACCAGCCCTGCGCTGGCAACACATCGGGCAAAGCCATGCTCAAAATCAGCACGGGCAGGCTAAACGCCGCGCTGATAATCAGCCGCCGCTGTGCCCGCTGCGCTTCTTGCGAGGTCTCTCGCGCTTCAGTAGCGGGTTCCGCCTCGTAGCCTGCCAAGCGCACCGCCTCGATAAGCGTCTCCAGCGGCACAGGCTCGGCGAGTTCGATATCCGCTTGCTCCGTCGCCAAGTTCACCGTTGCCTGGCGCACGCCCGACACGCGCCCTAAGGCTTTCTCCACGCGGTTCACGCAAGAGGCACAGGTCATGCCCTTGATGCGCAATCGCTGTCGAGCCATCTAAAACACTCTACCTCACTTGACGCCGAACAGTTCCTCCACCTTCCGACGGCGAAAATCGAAAATATAGTTCAGCCGACGACGCACAAACAGCGCATGCACCAGCCGTCCCAGGATGCCGAGTGGCAGTGCATAGGTTACATGGTCAATCATCCGCACATGGTCGCCCTCAGGCAGGAAGCGATGCTCATGGATCCAGAGGCGGTACGGTCCGAGACGCTGCTCGTCGATGAACATCCGCAGAGGCTCCACATGGGTAATCTGGGTGAGCCAGCGGACGCGCACGCCAGGCACAATTGTAACGCGATATTCAATCACCTGACCCGCGTACATTCGCTGCTCTGCACCCCGCACAATCTCGAAATGCAAATCGGGCGGCGTAATCTCGTTCAGATTTAGCGGTGTCGCAAAGTAGTCCCACACGCGCTCAATCGGCGCGGGTATCACCTGCTCCCGATGTAGCACATAAATCATGGGTCTGAACCTCCTGTGATGAGCGAATCGACCACTTTGGCGGAGCAAAGCACGCCTGGCAAACCTGCACCCGGATGCGTGCCCGCCCCCACAAAATAAAGATTCTCGATATCTTCGGAGCGGTTATGGGGGCGAAACCATGCCGACTGAAACAGCGTCGGTTGAATCGAGAAGCCGGTGCCCAGATAGGTGTTGAGCCTGTCTCGGAAGTGGCGTGGGTCAATCATATGTTCGGTTATGATGTGTTGGCGCAGGTTAGGGAGATAATGCTGCTCCAAAAAGGCTATAATCGCATCGCGATAGGGCTTCGCTTCGCGCTCCCAGTCGATTGGCGCTCCCAAATGCGGCACTGGCGATAACACATAGAACGCCTCATGCCCCTCAGGCGCCAGCGACGGGTCGGTCAGCGTCGGCATATGCAGATAGAGCGAGAACTCCTGCGGCAGCGAACGCCCCTCGAAAATCTGCGCGATAAGCTCCCGATAATGCTCGCTCAAGATAATATTGTGATGTGCCAGCGGCGTGTCGCGATAGAGGCGGTTCGTGCCAAAGTAGATGACCACCAGCGACATGCTGTAGCGGGTCAATCGCTTGTAGCGAAAGTCGCTATTGCGCCAACTGCGGTGCCGCGGATCTATCAGCCTGAGATAGGTGTAGGGCACATCGGCGTTCGAAATCACATAGTCGGCATGGACAATGCGCCCATCATGCAGTCGCACCCCGGTTGCGCGTCGATTTTCAACCAAAATCTCCGCCACCTCGGTATTGAGATGGAGCCGTCCACCTTGCTCTTCGATTAAGCGCACTAACGCTTGCACCAGTGCCCCCGTGCCACCTCGCGCGTACCAAACGCCCCATTCCCGTTCCAAGTAGTGAATTAGCGCATAAATAGCAGATGCCGTGAAGGGATTGCCGCCTATCAGCAGCGGGTGGAAGGTGAAGCAGCGGCGCAGGAACTCATGCTGAATGAACTGCGCCACATAGCTGTAAACGGAGCGATAGGCTTGCAGCCGAATGAGGTCGGGCACGATGCGCAGCATCGATGGCAAGGTCAGAAACGGCTTGTCTGCCAGCTCCACGAACCCCCTCTGGAAAAGGGTGCGAGTATGCTCAAGAAAGCGCAGATAGCCTTGCTTATCCGCTGGGTTCCACCGCTCAATCTGCGCCAACACATAGTCGGTATCGCCGTTATATTCAAAGTAGTTGCCATGATGGTCGAAGATGCGATAGAAGGGGTTGATGGGAATAAACTCCACATAGTCGCCTCGCTTGCGTCCCGCCATCGTAAACAGCTCATCAAAAAGAAAGGGCGCCGTGATGACCGTTGGTCCGCCGTCGAAGGTGAAGCCGTCTTGGGTGAAGGTGTAGGCGCGTCCGCCGGGCTTGTCCAGCTTCTCGAACAGGTCCACTTGATGCCCTCGCGCGCAGAGGCGCGCCGCAATCGCCAGTCCACCGAACCCAGAGCCAATCACAACCGTGCGTGGCTTGCTCATACGCCCGAAGAATAGCGGTTCGTGTAGACACGCCAAGCTATGGCAGGCAAGCGGATGAGCTTGCAGCGGGTGCTAACCTGCGCTCGGCGATGGAACACATCATAATCGTGCGCCTCGATATCGTCCAAGATGGCGCCATACAGTTCGGCAGCGGCGGCGACGGCGAACTGCCCGTCGCGCTCAAGCAGCGCCAGTCCCGGCAGCGATTCAGCATACAGCGCGCGCGCCCGTGCAATCTGGAACCGCATAAAGGCGCGCCACCGTTCCGACACGCGCTCGCTCTCTATGTCCGACTCCGATAAGCCGAACGCTTGCAGCTCATCGAGCGGCAAGTAGAGGCGTCCTCGCCGCCAATCCTCGCCCACATCGCGCAAGATATTGGTCAGCTGAAGCGCAACGCCCAGCCGAACCGCATACTCCACTGCACGCTCATCTTTGAAGCCGATGATATGCATCGACATCAGCCCTACGGTAGACGCCACCCCATAACAGTAATGTGCCAACGACTCAAAAGTGGGGTAGCGCGTGGTGGTCAGGTCGGTCGCCAGCGCGTCCAGCAGTTGGCACATGTAGCCCAGCGGGATGCGATAGCGCGACAGCGTGTCGCGCCAAGCGTGCAAAACGGGGTCGTTCACTTTTTCGTCACAGATGGCGCGCCGCCATGCAGCCAGTTTGGCAGCCCGATCCCCATCAGCGCAATCAACAAGGTCATCGCTCATGCGGCAGAAGGCGTACAGAGCGCGTATCGCCTGCCGTTTAGGGTGCGACATAAAGGCGGAAACCAGATAGAAGGTGCGGCTATGGGCTTGTGTGATGCGCTTGCAGTGGGCATACGCCGCTCTAAGCGCAGCAGAATCAACAGGATATGGCTCCAGATACTCGGCAGGCACGCTTAGAGCCTTGTTGACCAGTGCGACCTCCCACGCGCGCGACCGCCATAATAAGCGATCAACCCCCACAATCGTCCGCCCTCCTGCCGAATGCGGCTGGCATAATTATACCCGATGGGGTGGGGGTGACCAGCGTTCGTTCGCCGAGAGCCGACCGCTTAGCACCTTGCGGAACTGTTCGGGGTGCTGCAGCCGTGCCTGATGGAGTGCCTCAAGCAGGGTTTGCACGCGCCTTCGTGCCTGCTCCAGCCAGCGCGTCGATTCGCCCATCTCGCTCTCAAAGGGCTCGCCAATCACGATATATGCCTCGGGATATTGATGCACCCCTTGCACAATCTCCATCGCCATCGGCAGCAGGCTCACGGCAGGCAGTTGGCAGTGCAGCCAATATAAAGCGCGTTGAAACGCCCACACCTCCGGGGCAGGATGCAACTCGCCTTCAGGAAAGAGAAAGAGCAGATTACCCGGCTGCTGGAGCCACCGAAGGGTTTGACGGATGGTGCGCAGGCGGATTGCCATCTGGTTGTCGGGGAACGGCATCGCCCCCAAGCTCCAAAAGGGTGGGAAACGACGCCATTCACGCATCCACACCGCCCCCCTTACGCCCCACACCCGACTGAGCCAGTAGCAGAGATAGCCGTCCCACCAATAGTGATGGGGCGCAAACACAATCGCTGGCGTGTACGCCGATGGGTGCACCTGCTCCCAAAGATAGAGTGCCCGAAAATGCTGGCGCAACGCCCGCTCAATCAGCCAGCCCGTGAACGCACTTAGCGGGCGTCGAATCAGCGCGGATAGAGGCGACCTTTCCATCGGATTGCCCCTCGCAGGTTCCAAACGATGGAGCGTATCAGCACGCCGAGCGCCAACGCAACCGAAAGGGGGTAGAGCAGCCCATATCGAAGCGGCAGCCCCACGCACCATCCCGAAACCCCAAACAGCACCACCGACAGCCCGATGCAGCTCAGACGCCAAGCGGGTGAACCCCACACCAGGGGCAACCAATACAAGCCTATCATCGCCAACCCAATCGCCAACGCAGGCACCACGCCCCGACAGAGTGCCACTGCATTTTTGGAGTAGCCCTCCACCGCCTCCGCAAATCGGCGATACATATGCGTACACAGATAACGCAACCCATGCAGGATGATAATCTGCGCGTGGCGATTCACGCGCTGGCGCTGTTGCTTAACTTGCTGGGCGATGTCCACATCATCCAGCAGCGACGACGCCACCACCTGATGAGGCTGGTCCTGCGCATAGGCGGTCGCTTTGTAGGCGAGGCATTGCCCGTTGGCGAAAGCAAATGCAGGGTTCGGATGCGATTCCGCCAGCGGCAAGGGCAGCAGCGTGAACAGCGACGCCATCACCACCTGATGCAGCAGTGCATCACCGACACCTGCAGGCACAAGGCGCGGGATAACCGTGACCAGTGTCGCCTCCGGGAACTGCCCAATTGCCTGACCCAGCCAGCGGAGAAAGTCTGGCGCCGGCTCCACATCGGCATCCAGAAAGAGCAGCACCTCCGCTCCCGTATCGAGCGCGGCGTTGCCCAGCTGATAGCACGCCCATGTCTTGCCCACCCAGCCCGCTGGCTTCGGCACCGTCGGCACCAGCCGCACCCCATACCCTGACGCATGCTGCTGCAGCCACTCCGTGCTACCGTCCGTCGACTCGTCGTCATAGATTAAGATGACATCAGGGGGCACGGATTGCGCTCTCAATGCGTCCAGCAGGCGTGGCAGGTTATGCCGCTCGTTGCGCACCGGGATAAGCACTGCAAAGCGCGGTGGCGACACACCCGCAAAGGGCGTAGCTCGTCGCCGAAGATGGGCAAGGTTAATCAACAGCACAACCCCCTGAGTCAGCAGCACGACCCCAATCATCGCCTGCACAATTGCCGCTATCATTCTGCCTTGACCGAAACCCTTGCAGTAGACAGAGACCAGGGACGCAGCCACAGCAGCACCGCAGCCATCCCAACAAGCCACAGCAACGACGCCCACCCGCGCCCCAACAGCAGTGCCATCATCGCTGCGAACGCACCCTGAACCAAGTAGAGCCAGATGCCGATGCTGTGGCGCGTGGGCTTCCAGTCGGGTTGCACACGCAGAAAGAGCGCGCTGATCAGCCCACCCGTTAGCAGCCAGCCCAGCCAGTTCTCCAACGGCATGCCGTAGAAGTGAACCTCAGGCAGCCAACCCCAGAGCGAGCCTTGCTGAAGCCACTGCCACTGGGCGAAGCCCGCCGTGCATGCGGCATCAAGCGCCACATCCCACAGCGTGAGAACGGCAGCCGCAACTGCTGCCCGTGCCAGCCAGCCTCGCAAACGCAGCGATGCCAGAAGCAGCGCAGGATAGAGCATCATGAACCAGCTCGGCGGAATCAGCAACGGCACATGCCCGAACAACTTGTAGCCCAGCAGGTCGGTGTACTGATAGCGCCCGAAGGGCACGCCTGTGGTGGTGCCGATGAGTTCCATCGTGCCTGCTACGGTGGTGGCGAGCGCCAAAAGCATCAGCGTGGGTCGCCAGCCCTGTTCGGACGCCATCGCCAACAGAGCACACAGCACCCCCGAAACCACATTCGCGATGCTCAAGCCTTGTGTGAGCGCATAGTAGTTCCAAGCAGGTTTAGGTAGCCCACTGATGAAAACCCCAAAACCCGCAACGCTGAACAACACCACCAGTGCGTTGAAAACAAGCAGCAGCCACGCCACCTTCCGCATCCTGCGCCCACCGTTGATTATACCAGTTCACGAGGCACAGTCAGCAAAATATCTAAGAGATCCTCCACCTAATGTCGGGGCTAATCAGGATACAAATTCCGAGTGCAAAAAGGTTCCCCCCGCCTTGCGAGGGGAACCTCAAGCCGAGAAGGCTAAGAGTGAGGACTAACACCCGCTACCGAAGTTGAACAGCACCACAAGCAGGTCGGCGTCGTCCACAACATTGTCGCAGTTTACATCCACGCGACCGAGGTTGCTGCCCGTGTTGCCGAAGGCGAACAGTACCGCCAGCAGGTCGGCATCGTCCACACAACCGTCCTGATTTACATCGCCTTGGTGGGTAACACAAGCAGGAATGGAAAGTAGAAACGCCTCCTGACGACGACGAGTGCCGTTATATCCCCAGCCAACAATGTACTGACCATCAGGTGAGATAGCATACGCCACCTGTAGTTCAGACCCATCACGCAGCAGGGAGGCATACACTTGGTTCAGGTCTTGATGAACCCACCCTGAACTTGTCTTTACCCACCGAGCCGCTCGCGGTACTGGTTGAGGAGGGGAGCCGCGGGGAATATTTCGGTATCCAACTATCGTGTTTCCATCATCGGTAATGTCAAACGCCTCACTGGCATCAAAAATAACACTCGAAGTCGGGATGTTTTCCAAAGTGATTGTGTTTGGATTTTGCCCATCCCACCGCCAAATGAAGATGCCAGCCACAGGTGTAGTGAATTCACCATCGAAAACACGGCCAGTCCCGTTGCCAAGCATAATACGCCCGTTGGACGAGACGGCGCGTGCTGCACTGCCGGTAAGCGAACTCCAATCTGAGGGATAGGGAAGAAAGTATTGTATTGCAGGATTCGCATCTCTAACGCCAGTGTGTTTCCACACCACCGCTTGCCGACGTCCAGCAGCGTTGTTCGCCCAGCCAACCACTACAGAGCTGTCCTGCTTGGCAATCGCCAACGCTTCGGACGGATTGCTTTGCAAAACCTTTCGGTATAGACCAGGTCTTGGCCAAGCACTTCCCCAGATAACCGCCTGAGGATTAAAGCCACTATTATCCACGCCGGCGAATAGGTAATCTTTTGCGAGACTGTGAGCGAAGCCCACATTGGCTGCATATACAAAGTGGCAGCCACCGTTCACACTCCATACAAACGGTGTTAGGTATAAATTTCCCGGAGTTCCGCCAACGACGGTTAAGTCATTTGGACCGTAGTCACCGTTCACATACTCCACATCCCTTGCCTCAACATTGGTAGTGTTACAGGGAAAAGAGAGGTTAAAAAACTGGTTCTGACGATCCCAGAGGAAAGGCAGCTTTTGGTTGGGATCGTAATTATTCCACCCCGAGATACAGGTGCCAACGACATAGCGTCCGTCTTCGGTCACCGAGTAGCCCCAAACTTTGTGCTGAGTATCCCGGTCATCCGAGTCGTAAATCCAGTACAGAGTCTGGGCATCTGCACGCCACAGCGCACTTGCTAAGACTACTGACACGCCCATTAGCCAAATGTTAGCCTTTCGCATCATCTGACCTCCTCCAACAGATTTTGGTCTGAAAGTAATGATGCTTTCATTCTACCCCATTTCGGGGCAAAATGTCAAGGGGTTCGGGGGCAAAAAGGGCAAATCTGGTATTTTTACGAGGTCAACGGGCGGTCTGGCGCGTTGCGCACCGCATCGGTGAGATTGTTCGAAAATCAGGGTGCGGGACCGCACCCGTACTAACAGTGTGGTAAGGGCGTGGAAACTGCGCCTTTGCGAAGCCACCTCAAACCACGCAGCGGGAGCGATTGACGCCCTGTCGTTCAGCCGCCGTTCTCTTCGTCGTCTGGAGTCAGCTGGTCCAGATGGGCTTGCATCTGCTGTGCCAGCCAGTTTGCCTTCTGGTCATAAGCCACTTTATCCTGCCAGGTGCTGCGCGGGTCAAGCAGCTCGGCGGGTACACCGGGGCATTCGGTGGGCATCTCCAGTCCGAAAATCGGGTGTTGGCGATAGGGCACGCACTCCAGCTCGCCCCGCATGGCTGCCCGAATCATGGCGCGTGTGTAGCGAATGGGGATGCGCTGCCCGACGCCATACGCACCGCCCGTCCAGCCCGTATTGACCAGCCATGCCTGCGCCGTGTGGCGCTCCAACTTCTCGCCCAGCATGCGAGCGTATTGATGGGGATGCATCGGCAGGAAGGGCGCACCGAAGCAGGCGCTGAAGGTCATCTGCGGCTCGGTGATGCCCCGCTCCGTGCCCGCCACCTTCGCCGTGTAGCCCAGCAGGAACATCTCCATCGCCTGCTCCACGCTCAGCCGACTGATGGGCGGCAACACGCCAAAGGCATCGCAGGTCAGAAAGAAGAGATGGCGCGGATGACCCGCCAGACTGGGAATCACCGCATTGGCGATATAGTCCAGTGGATACGCTGCCCGTGTGTTCTCGGTGATCGAATCGTCATCATAGTTCGGGATGCGTGTCTCGGCGTCCACCACCACATTTTCCACCACGCTGCCGAACCGAATCGCATCCCAGATTTGCGGCTCGTTCTCACGCGAGAGGCGAATGCACTTGGCGTAGCACCCTCCTTCGAAGTTAAAAATGCCTTCCTCGGTCCAACCGTGTTCGTCATCGCCGATCAGTCGCCGCTCAGGGTCAGCGGAGAGGGAGGTTTTGCCTGTGCCGCTCAGTCCGAAAAACAGTGCCACATCGCCTGCTTCGCCCACATTCGCCGAGCAGTGCATCGGAAACACGCCCTGCAACGGTAGCAGAAAGTTCATCACCGTAAAGATCGATTTTTTAATCTCGCCGGCATAGGCGGTGCCTGCAATCAGCACGATGCGCCGACGAAAATCGAGCGCCACGACCACCTCGCTGCGCGTGCCATCGATGTGGGGTTCAGTCTTGAAACCGGGCGCCGACAACACGGTGAAAGCGGGCTGAAAGCCATCCAACTCCTCACGCGACGGACGGATGAAAAGCTGCTTGGCGAACAGATTGTGCCATGCCAATTCGGTGATGACTCGCACGGGCAGCCGATAGCGCGGGTCTGCACCCGCGAAGCAGTCCTGCACATAGAGCGGGCGATTATGCAAATAAGCCGTGACGCGAGCCAGTAGCTGTTCGAAGACGACAGGCTCCATCCGCTGGTTGATGGCACCCCAGTGGATGAGCGATTCATATTCGGGGCGCGCCACGATGAACTTATCTTTGGGCGAGCGTCCCGTGTATTTCCCCGTGCGCACCACCAGCGCGCCGTTCGAAGCCAGTTGCGCCTCACCGCGCAGCAAGGCATGCTCCACCAGTGTAGCGACCGACAGGTTGTGATACAGGGGTGCTGCCTGTCCAAGTAGGTTATCGATTTCGGGATTCTCAACGCTTTGCACCATCTCAATTCCCGTAATCATCGCCTCTGCTCCTCCTGCATAGCTCCACTCTGAGTAAAGGCGTGCCACCTCACACGCCCTATCGAAGTATACCTGATGGTGTGGTAGACTCTGGGCATGGAATTTGAGGAGCGACTTTGCGCCGCCTCCAGCACACTGGAGAAAAAACTGCTGATTGTGGGTGAATTGACCCGTCGTCTTGCCACGCAGGGCATACGCCCAATAATTGTGGGTGGCACCGCCGTGGAAATCTACTCGCTGGGCGCCTATCAGACCTATGACATCGATCTGGTGGTGGCGCAACGCGAGCAGGCAATCAGCGCGTTGGAGACGATGGGATTTGAGCGTGCGGGACGAGTCTGGTTCCACCCCAGCTGGGAGATGGTCATCGAGATACCCGACACCCATCTGGCGGGTGATATGGCACGGATTAACCGGATCGATATCGATGGCTATCAGGTGGATTGCATCGGTTTGGAGGATTTGATTCTGGATCGGCTGAATGCAGCGGTGCATTGGGGTTCATCCGAAGACCGTCGCTGGGTGGCGATTCTGTTGGCAGCCTATCGGCAAAATCTCGATGATGCCTATCTGCGAGAGCGAGCCAGTCAGGAAGGCACGCTACCGATGTTGGAAGAGCTGCTTCAGGAGGTGTAAACGATGGCGCACTATCGTTGGGAGGAGTTGCAGGCGCGTCATCGGCAGGTGCTGCAGGTGTTGCGGGAATTAGGGGCGTGGGAGCGTTTGCCGCGCACGCGCCCGCGTGATCCAGACGAGGAGCGGCTGCTCATCGAGATAGCCGTGCGCCATATTCAGCGGGCACGCGCGGAGGGGTATCTCGAACAGCTGGGGATGCACCACTGGCGGCTGCGCTTCCCACTCCCTGCAGGGTACAATATCCCCACGAGAGGAGGACAGGGATGAAACTACAGTGCAATCGGAAGCAACTGGATGATGCGTTAGGCGTTGTGGCGCAGGCAGCCGCTTCTCGCTCCACCCTGCCCATCTTGAGCCACCTCTATTTAGAGGCGTCGGACGATAGCCTGCGCCTGCTCGGCAGCGATATGGAGCAGTGGGTCGAGTGTCGCATCCCGGCGATTGTGGGCGAGATGGGGGCGACCACCGTCAGCGCGAAGTTGCTCTCGGACCTGGTCGGTTCGCTTAGCACAGAGGAGGTCAATCTGGAGACGGGCGAGCGGCATCAGCTCATTCTGCAGGCAGGCGAATCGCGCTATCAACTGGTGGGGCTGCCCGCTGACCAGTATCCCCCCATCCCCGAACTGGAAAGCAGCACCGAGTTGAGCGTGCCCGCCTCCCTCTTGCGCGAGATGGTCGAGTCGGTCGAGTTCGCCGTCTCGCGGGACGAGGTGCGCCCGACGCTGACGGGTATCCGCATGGAGTATGATGGCTCCAATCTGCGACTGGTTTCGACCGACACGCATCGGCTGGCGGTGCGCGACGCGCAGATTGGGGGTGGTGGCGAGCCTGCCAGCGCGATTGTGCCCCTCAAAGCCATTCACCTGCTGCAAAAGCTGCCCGCCTCCGAGAACTTCACGCTGCAGCTGGGGCTACACCGCGCGGCCTTTCTCGGCGAGAACGCCAGTTTGGTGACCCAACTTATCGAAGGGCAGTATCCGAATTATCAGCGCGTCATCCCCCAAGATTACACGCGTCGCTGGGTGCTGATGGTGGACGAGTTTCGCGATGCGCTGCGCCGCGCCTATCTCATCGCCAAAAGCAACGCCAACAAGGTCTACCTGCGCACCGAGGGTGAGAAGCTGGTCATCACGGCGCAGGGCGATGCGGGCGAGGCGAAAGAGGCGGTCGATCTGGTACGAGAGGGCGACGACCTCGAAATCGCCTTCAACGCCAAATATATCCTCGATGTGCTGGATGTGCTGGAGAGCGAGGGAGTCGCCGTCGAACTCACCGAGTCGCTGCGTCCCGCTGTGTTTAAGCCTGCCGACCGAAGCGATTACCTGTGCGTGATTATGCCGATGGCGCTTTGACGCAACCCATCTCACCCTTGGCGGGTGAGATGGGTGCCTCACTTGAGACTATTGCTGCCACTTCCAGACCTTGGTGGAGCCGCTGGGATGCACCACCACCATCGTGGCGATATTGCCTCCCTGAATATGGCGCTGCTCATACATATAGTTGTCCAACAAGATGCGCACGCGGTCATCGAGGGTATCGCTCGAGCGACCCCAGATGAGATTCTCCGCCGCCAGCTGGGTGGCCTCCTCGGGCGAGGAGCCTGTGTAGCGAAAAGCTCCCCAATCGTAGTTCGGATAGTAGTAGCTGGAGCGACCTCGCGTGCGCGCCGGATCGTAGAAGTAGCCGTTGTTGAAGCCACTGGTGTTGAACGGATTGGGGCAAGTGCCATCGACCCAGCACTGAGGCACATTCGGGCAGTAAATCACTTTGTTATCCTTCAGATATGGCTCCACGATGGGGCGTCGCCCTTGCGCCGTGGGCAGCCAAACGGGGAACGCCGTGCCAAACATCGTGCAGCCCGCATTCGGACGCACCACAGGACCCTCCCAAGTGAAAAGGATTTGGGAGCGATCCCAGCGGGTGCAGTCATTCACATTGCGGGACGGGTCAAAATCGATGCCGTAGGGATACACATTGTCGTGGTCATCGCGATACATGGTAAGCGCGAGCCAGCACTGACGAATGTTGCTGATGCAGTTAGTCTGCCGCGCCTTGTTGCGCACCTGCGCAAACACAGGGAACAGAATGGCCGCCAAAATGGCGATAATCGCAATCACCACCAGCAGCTCTATCAGCGTAAAGCCCTTGCCTCGCATAGCGGTCTCCTCGGTGAGGATTATACCTGTCTCTATACCCTCTCCCCCTTATAAAGGGGGAGAGGGTTTGGGGTGAGGGGGATTCTAACACCCGCTACCGAAGTCGAACAGCACGGTCAGCAGGTCGGCGTCATCCACGATGCCGTCGCCATTCACATCGGCGCGGGTGCAACCCGTGTTGCCAAACGCGAATAGCACCTCCAGCAGGTCGGCGTCATCCACGCAGCCGTCGCCATTCACATCACCATCTGTTGGGATGTAGAGGTTCAGCGCGTCGATGCGCACGGGGTTGGCGAACTGGTCAGTGGTGTATGCCTCGCGGTAGCCGATGTAGAACGCACCGATGCATGTGCCTGTGCTGGCAGTGCCTTCAATTGTGGTGTCAATGTCGCCGCCGCTGAAGCGACCAATCACTTTGTCGCCTTTCACCTCCAGCTGCAAGCGATACCAGCCAGACACCGCCTGCGAGAGGTCGATCTCACCGAAGACCGTCCACTGCTGCGTGCCGGCTGAACCGCACCCCGGATTGCTGTCACCACCAGGACCCGCGTCCACCAACCGCAGCTTGACCTCCACAGGGTCGTTCGGGTCCGAGTTGGCGCGCTTGAACAGCCAGCCGATGCCCGTAGGACCACTGGCGTTCACAAGACAGCGGAAGGGGATATTGTAAAAGGAGCCACAGGTACCCATCAGCCCAATCATCCACGACTCCAGTTCGCCTGGGATGGGCAGCGTTGTATCGATGTAGATGTAGAGGTCATAGCCCGCACGGTTCTGGAAGGCGAAGGTAGAGGTCGCCATGTTGCCGCCGCCTGCCCAGTCCCACGCAATCATCGCATTCCCACCGTCAGGCGAGTAGGGAATCTCATTCGGGTTGGGCGTGGTACTGTAAGGAGACACATCAAATTGAGTCGGGTCAATCACGCGGGGTGCGCGGAATGAGCCGCTCAGGTTCGGCACCAGATCATACACACTGCGGGCGTTGAAGTCATCGCTGAATGGAGTGGGCGTGGTGTTGTTGGACGCGCCGGGCGTCCACGGCATGTGCCCGAAGTCGCGCCCGTTGTCGTTGGTGTCCAGCCCGTCCTTCCAACGCTGCAGCGAGAGCAAGGTGTTGTCTATGGCAGCAGTGCCTTGCAAGGTGATGTAGTTGCCCCAGATGCCGCGCCCCAGCTGCGGGATGATGTCCGCCGGCACCCAGGTGGTGAGGTCGGGTGCTTTGTTCGTCTCGTAGGCAATCGCGTCGACCACCGTGCCGTCGGGCATCTTGAGGGCGATCCACTCGTTATCGTTCTCGAACAGGTTGTTCTCGCCCACATTCAGATTCACATTCGGCACATTGCCAGAGCCAATCACATAGTACTGCCCTGGCTGTAGCACCACCGTCCCGCTGCCAGGCTCGCCCGGAATGGTGTAGTCGGGGTTGTTATCGCCGCTTGCCTGGTCACCGCTTTCCAGCACCCATCCCGAAATGTCAACGGGTACGGTGTCCGCGTTGTAGAGTTCGACGAACTCCACATCATCGGTGCCGGTGTCGTCGTAAGCGAACTCGTTGATGACGATGCGCGGCTGTGCCAGTGCCAATCCTGCCGCGCACACTACACCAAGCGTACTCATCAGCCATCGGTTCATCATCGTTAAGCCTCCCTTCGTTCGAATTAGGGGAACGAGTCCCTGCGCTATTATACCCCACTTGGCAGTTTGGCAAAATAACCATTCCCCTTGTCAAGGTGGTGCTTCTGCAGGGATAAGGCAGCAGGAGGGCGAATTGAAAAGGAGGATGGCAAGCTATCTGCTTAGGAATGGGCGCGTGCTGGATCCCTCTCAGGGGTTGGATGCCTATTTCGACCTGCGAATCCGCAACGGGCATATCGTGGAAATGGCTCCCCAGCTGACTGCTGAGGCGGGGGAAACCGTGATCGATTGCAGTGGCTGCTGGGTTGCGCCGGGGCTGGTGGACATCCATGTGCATCTGCGCGAGCCAGGTCAGGACTATAAGGAGACGCTGCAGAGCGGGGGCGAGGCGGCATTAGCGGGCGGGTTCACCACCTTGTGCTGTATGCCGAACACCGAACCGCCCCTTGATAGCCCCGCGCGGGTGCGCGAGCTGCTCCAACGGGCGGCACACGAAACGCCATGCCGAGTCTATGTGGTCGCTGCACTCACGCAGGAGATGCGCGGGGAACAGCTGTGCGACTATGAGGGGCTGAGACGCGCAGGCGCAATTGCGGTGAGCGATGATGCCTTCCCTGTCCAATCGGCGAAGGTGATGCGGCGGGCGATGCGTGCCTGTGCCGCTGTGGGCTTACCCGTACTGACCCACTGCGAGGACAGGAGCCTCACCGAAGGCGCCAGCATGCACGAGGGGGAGGTGAGTGCGCAGCTGGGATTGCGCGGCATGCCCGCTTCTGCCGAAACCATCCCGATTGCCCGCAACGCGCTGCTCGCCCTCGAAACGGGCTGCCACCTCCATATCCAGCACCTCTCCACCGCACTGGGGCTGGCACTGATTCGCTTCTTTCGCCAGCAAGGCGCAATTCTCACCACCGAAGTCACGCCCCATCACCTACTGCTGACCCATCACGCTTGTGAAGGGTTCGACACCAACGCCAAGATGAACCCGCCCCTGCGCACGCCTGCTGATGTGGAGGCACTCAGTGAAGGACTAATTCGGGGGGACATCGACTGCATCGCCACCGACCATGCGCCGCATGCCCGCTTCGAGAAGGAGCAGCCGTTCGAATCGGCGCCATTTGGCGTTGTGGGGCTGGAAACTGCGCTCAGCTGCATCCTGAAATGGAACATGGATCGTGGGGAACCGCTTACCCCGCTGGAGTTGATAGCTCGACTGAGCACGCGCCCCGCGCAGCTACTTGGCTTGCCCGCTGGCAGCCTACAACGCGGCGCCGCTGCCGATGTGGTGGTGATTGACCCATCGGCACAGTGGGAGGTCGTGCCCGAACAGTTCCGTTCGATGGGCAGAAGCACGCCCTTCGCAGGCTGGCAACTGCCCGGTAAAGTGCGCCATGTGTTCGTTGGGGGCGAACGAGTAGTGGCTGCAACCGACTCATAGAGGTAAAATCTTAACTGTATGGCTGGCAACTATCGGGAGACGCTGAACCTGCCCAAAGAGGAGTGGACGATTCCGATGCGGGCGAACCTGCCAGAGCAGGAGCCACGCTGGCAGGCGTTCTGGCACGAGATTCGCCTCTATGAGCGCATGCTGCAAAAAACGGCACCGCAAGGCGATTTCATCCTGCACGATGGCCCCCCCTACTCCAACGGCGACATCCACATGGGGCACGCGCTCAACAAGGTGCTGAAGGACATCATCGTGCGCTTCTATTCCATGCGGGGCTACCGCACGCCCTATGTGCCCGGCTGGGACAATCACGGCATGCCTATCGAAAATGCCGTCTCGCAGCAGCTTCGACGAGAAGGCAGGAGCGTGATGGTGGCGGAGCTGCGTCAGGCATGTCGGGAACACGCTTGGCACTATGTGCAGGTGCAGCGGGAGCAGTTCAAGCGGCTGGGGCTGGTAGGGGATTGGGAGCATCCCTACCTCACGATGGACGCCACCTATGAGGCAGGCATCGTGCGCATCTTCGGCGAGCTGGTGCAGCGCGGCTATATCTATCGGGGGCTATACCCCGTGCTATGGTGCCCCGTGTGCCAGACCGCGCTGGCAGAGGCTGAAGTGGAGTATGAGCTAAAAATCTCCGACTCGATCTATGTGCGTTTCCCTGTGGTGAGTTCGCCGCTGCCCGAACTTTCGAATGGGCACGCCTCGATTCTTATCTGGACAACGACGCCGTGGACCATCCCCGCCAATCTCGCGTTGGCGGTTCACCCCGACCTGGACTACGCGCTGGTGCAGGTTGGTTCAGAACTCTATGTGCTGGTCAGCGGGCTGGTGCAGCCGACGATGGCGACGCTGGGCATCTCGGAGTACCAGATTATCGGTACGGTCAAGGGAAGGCAACTGGAGGGCACCGTGACGCAGCACCCGCTGTTTGAGCGGCAGTCGCCTGTGGTGCTGGCAAAGTATGTGAAGGAAGACGAAGGCACGGGCGTGGTGCATATCGCGCCCGGACATGGAAGGGAGGACTTCGAAACGGGGAAGGAATATGGCTTGCCCGTGTTGTGCCCCGTGGACGAACGGGGTGTCTTCACGAAGGATGCGGAGGAGTTCGCTGGGCTGCCCATCATGCCGGAGGGCAATCGCGCCATTATCGAGCGGCTGCGCGAGCGGGGCTACCTCTTGCACTATGCACCCTACGAACACAAGTACCCGCACTGCTGGCGTTGCGATTCGCCCTTGCTGTTCCGCGCCACGGTGCAGTGGTTTATGAGCCTCGATAGGCATCAGCATCGCGAGCGGGCGTTAGAGGCGATTCGAACCGTACGCTGGATTCCGCCCGATTCGGAGCGGCGCATCACCGCAGCGGTGGCGGATCGCCCCGACTGGTGCCTCAGTCGTCAGCGGGCGTGGGGTGTCGGCATTCCCGCTTTCTACTGCGAGGCGTGCGCCACTGTGCTTTTGGAACCTGCGTTCATCGAGCGGGTGGCACAGCGCATCGAGCGGGAAGGCGCCGATGTCTGGTTCGAAAAACCAGCAGGCTATTTCCTGCCAGAGGGCACACGCTGTCCCCAATGTGGCAGCACTACCTTCCGCAAGGAGACCGATGTGCTGGATGTGTGGCTCGATTCGGGTAGCACGCACCGCCTCGTGCTGGAAACGCACCCTGACCTGCGCTGGCCCGCCGACCTCTATATCGAAGGCTCCGACCAGCATCGGGGCTGGTTCAACTCCAGCCTGATGATTGCGATTGCCACCAAAGGCGCTGCGCCCTATCGCGCCGTGATTACGCACGGCTTCGTGCTGGACGGGGAGGGGCGCAAAATGAGCAAAAGCGAGGGCAATGTGGTCGACCCGATGGAAATTTGCCAGCAGCTGGGCGCCGATGTGCTGCGTCTATGGGTCGCCTCCACCGAGTATTTCGACGATGTGCGCCTCTCGAACGAGATTCTCAAGTTCGTCACGGACGCCTATCGCCAGATTCGCAACACCTTGCGCTTCATGCTGGGCAATCTCTACGATTTTGACCCGACACGCGATGCGGTTCCCTATGAGCGCCTGCCCGAACTGGATCGCTGGATGCTGGCGCGGCTGCAGGAGTACCTGCGCTACTGCCTGCGTGCCTATGAACAGTACGAGTATCACCTGCTCTATCACGAGACGCGCCGATTCTGCAATGTGGAGTTGAGTGCGTTCTATCTGGATGTGCTGAAGGATCGGCTCTATGCCAGTGCGCCGACTGCGCTTGCGCGTCGGGCAGCCCAAACCGTCCTGTATGAGATGACCAGCACCCTGACACGCCTGCTGGCGCCGATTCTGGTGCATACGATGGAGGAGGTGTGGCAGCGGTTGCCCGCGCCTGATAAAGCGCTCAGCGTCCACCTCACAGAGTTGCCCACCGTGCGGGAGGAGTGGTTGGATCGGGAGCTGCTGGAACGCTACGAGCGGCTGCTCACGCTGCGCGAGGAGGTGAACCGTGCGGTGGAGCAGGCGAAGAGGGAGCGCCGTATCCCCAATCCCCAGTCGGCGCGGGTGCGCCTTTATGCATCGGGCGAGCTGTATGCGCTGTTGAGCCGCTATCCAACCGACCCAACGCCCGATAACCTGCTGGCACGGTTGTTTAGTGTCTCCCAAGCGGAGGTCTATCCCGGTGAGGGCGAGCTGCGCATCGAGGTGGACACCGCTCCCGGCGCGAAGTGCGCTCGCTGCTGGCTGGTGCTGCCCGATGTCGGCTCCCAAAGCGACCATCCCGACCTCTGCCCCCGCTGCGCCGAGGTGGTGCGAGCCTTGTAGGGACGGAATGGATTTGTGGGAAACTGGGGGTGTTCGGACAATGTTCGAAAAAAAATCGTTCTTCTTCAGGACTGACCACACAACACTTTGCAAAAGTACCCCAAACCACGCCTGAGGAGCCATTTTTCGAACACCCTCAGGTGTTTGGGTTGAGTTTTGTAGAGGTGCTTTGGCAGGCGTGGCTTGGTGAGTGGTTCCTCTTGGTTCGTGAGATTGGCCGGATAGGGTTTTCGTGTTGTGTTCATAGGGGCTTTCTTCCATATTTTTCGCTTCCAGTACATGCGCTCACGGTGCTGGCAGGAAACCCAAGCATAGCATCGTAAACACATTTTATGCGTGAGCCATCGCGACACGAACAGGACAGCCCATGGAAGGAGGTCATCACCCTCTTCTTCCCCCAGCTCATCGAACTCGTCCATCCCGAACTCCATCAACTCATCGATTGGCAACGCCCCTTTCAGTTCCTTGACGCAGAACTGCAAAAAATAGCCCCTCGCAGCCAAACGGGACGCCAGACCGTCGACAAACTGGTGCAGGTCTATCTGCACAACCATCAGTCGCAGTGGGTGCTGGTGCATATTGAGGCGCAGGCACGCCCCGAAAAGCAATTTGCTGAACGGATGTACGCCTACCACGCCCGCCTCTGGCTTCACTATCGTCGCGAGGTTGTCAGCATCGCCATTTTAGCCGATAACAATTCACGCTGGCGTCCCTCACGGTATGAGCAGTCGCTGGCAGGCTGTCGGCTCCTATTTGAGTTTTACACGGTGAAGCTACTGGACTGGGACGAGGAGCGGCTGCTAATGGAGCCGAACCCGTGTGCCTTGCTATTGGCAGCATTTCGGCGAGCAGCTGCCACGCGGGGGCAAGCCGAGTTGCGATTGCAGGCACGGGTGGAGCTGATGCGGTTAGCGTTGGATCGAGGGTATAATGAAGAGGAGGTTGGCAATCTCTTACGGTTGCTGGAGTGGATTATGCAGCTGCCAGAGGTGTTGGAGAAGCGGTATGAGGAGCTATTGGAAGAGGTCAAGCGGGAGCGCGGCACCTCTTTCTTAGCGTCGTTCGAGCGTCGAGCCTTGCGGGAGGGTTTACAGCAAGGTTGGGAGCAGGGGTTGCAACAAGGGTTGCAACAAGGGTTGCAACAAGGGTTGCAACAAGGGTTGCAACAAGGGTTGCAACAAGGGTTGCAACAAGGGTTGCAACAAGGGTTGCAACAAGGGTTGCAACAAGGGTTAGCGAAAGGTTTGATCACCCTGTTGACCGAGCTGTATGGTGAGGTTCCCGAATCGCTTCGCGAGCAGATAATGCAGATTGCCAGCGAGGAAATTCTGCAGGCGTTGTATAGCGAGGCGGCGCGAGCAGGTAGCTTGGAAGCCTTCGAGCAGCGGCTACAAGCGCTTGTAGCGAGCCAATCCACCAGCGATGGACTGATGACGCCACCAGATGAGTGAAAGCACTCAATCTGCTGGTTTGAGTTTGGTAAGCGCATCGCTGACGCGCTTGATGCTGGCTCGAATCACCTCTTCTGGCACGGCATAAGAGAGTCGTAATACCAATCGCCAAGCCAGAGTTCACAAAAAACGGCAGTTGATGAACCCCTCCTTAAGGTTCCCCCTGCGCGCAGGGGGAACCGAGTGGGCACGCGGCGCGGTTCCCCTCGCGAAGCGGGGGGAACCTGCAGGAGGGGGACAATTGTAAACTCTGTCTGTGCGATTGGTCTTACAAGGTACTGCAGTTAGGTATGGAATTCCCAAAGTAGGTACCATCATCGGTTACTCTGTTGCAAAGAGGGGTGGTGATTGGGCGGAAGGCGTTGGTAGTCAGCTGGGCATCATTGCAACAGAGCATATACCTAAGGCTGCACCGTCTGACGCCCCACCTGCCATGCCCTTGCGCCTCTTTTTCACGCCTTGTGGACGCGCCCAAAGGGGGTGTTCGGATGCCTGCTCAAAAGACGGAGACGCCTTCACCGTATCCAGAGATGCCCAAAGCGCTCTACGAGTCATTTCCCATAGGACTTACGCAGTTGGTTGGAGGTCATAGCGCGGACGCGCCAGATACTCCCGAATCGCCCCGCGAACAATCTCCGACTTCAACGCATACCAACTGA
>Ga0197142_1000862_pt1 | contig 28372 bp, 34 predicted proteins | sample GBS60_MetaG_FD_148614 | JGI IMG/M metagenome (GOLD analysis project Ga0197142, IMG submission 148614) | Sediment microbial communities from Great Boiling Springs, Gerlach, Nevada, United States - GBS 60_MetaG | ecosystem: Environmental > Aquatic > Thermal springs > Hot (42-90C) > Sediment... | reverse complement strand
CCCCCGTGATAGGGGGTGAGGCGGAGGAGGGTCTTCAGGGCCTCCTGGGCCATGGCGAGGGGCTCCCGGGAGGCCTCCAGGGCCAGGGTGAGGGCGAGGAGGGCCTCGTGGCGCTCGGCCTCGAGGCGGGCCCGCTCCAGGGCCGCGATCCGGGAGAGGACCACCCCCGCCGCCTCCGCCAGGGCCTGGGCCAGGAAGCGCTCCTCGGGGAGGATCTCCCCCACCCCCCCCGCGGTGTCCAGGGAGAGCACCCCCAGGACCTCCCCCTCCGGGCTCCTCAGGGGCACCCCCAGGTAGGCCCCGGCCTGCCGCTTCCCCGAGAGGAAGACCACCCTGGGGTCCCGGGAAATCTCGGGGAGGAAAAGGGCCTCCCCCTTTTCCAGCACCTCCCAGGAAACCCCCTGCCCCCGGGGAAGGCGGAAGCCCACCTTGGAGGCGGAAAGCCCCGCCGCCGCCACTAGCTCCAGCTCGTCTCTTTCCGGCCGGTAAAGCCAAAGGAGGGCGGAAACCGCCCGGGTGTTCTCCTTGAGGACCTGGACGGTCTTTTTGTAGACCTCTTCCCTCTGCGTCAGGGGCGAGAGGAGGCGGAAGGCCTGGGCCAGGGCCTCGAGACGCTTCAGCTCCAGGACCTCGGGGATCATGACTGGGCTATTCTAGCACCTCTTCGCCGGGAACCGGGGAAAAGCCCCAGTACGGCCAAGCTTCAAAGGCCCTGCCCCAGGGAAACCCCACCCTCCGGAGGACCACCCGCCTGCCCTCCAAAAGCGGGTAGGGCCAGAGGGCGGCCACCTCCTGGGCCGCCTCCGGCAGGGGCTCGGCAAAGCGGGCCCGCACCCAGGGCCTCCCCACCTCCCCCCACCAGTAGTGGAAATAGGCCTCGGCCAGCCGCAGAAGCCGCCCCTCCCCGTCCCTCAGGAAAGGCCCCCCCTGGGCCAGGGCGCTCCCCAGGTTGTTGGCGGGGGTGCCCCAGGCGGCGTAGGCCGAGAGACGCCCGTAGAGGCCCAGGGACTCCAGGTAGGCCATGAGCCCAGGGTCCCCCCGGTTCACCCGGGAAAGGTCGGCCAGGGCCACGGCGTGGCGGGCCATGAGGCGGAGGAGGTCCAAGGCCGCCTGGCGGGCGCTCCTCCCCCCATAGACGTAAAGGACCAGGTCCGGACCCTCCGCCAGGCCCACGGGCCTGGCGGCGGCGCTTTTTAAGAGGCGGGCCACCGTCTCCTCGAGGGGGAGGCCCTCGTAGGGGGTCACCCGCCGGGCCAGGGCGGGGGTCTCGTAGACCACGGCCACCCGGAGGCCGGGCCTCAAGGCCCTGAGGAGGAGGACCTGCCCCGCCTCGTCGGCCCCGGGGCGGGAGGGGTAGGGGAGGGCCAGGGCCTCCCGGGGCGCGGGGGAGCCCCGGACGGCGTCGTCCCAGACGGCATCCAGATAGACCCCAGGAAGCTTGGCCCAGGGGGCCAGGGCCTTCAGGACCCTCAGGTTCCGCTCCCGCCGGGTGGCGTCCCAGCGGGGGATGACCCCAAAGAGGTGCACCTCCCCCCCATAGCGGACCCGCCAGGAAAGCAGGGGGGCCAGCCTCGCCAGGGCGTCCTCCGGGGGGAGGGCGAGGTGGCGGCTTTGGAGAAGCCCCCGTAGGCCAGAACGTCCAGGCTGGCCACGAGGCGCTCCCCTGGCGTGGCGAGGAGCCAGGTGCGAAGCTCCCCTAGGTCCGCCCCCTCCGGCCCCCTATAAGCCTCCCTCGGGAGGCAGAGCACCCCCCAGGCGCACGGGGCCAAGTTGGGAGGGCGGTCGTCCAGGGGAAGATAAAGGGTCTGGCCCAGGGCCAGGGCCAGGAAGGGGAGGAGGAAGGGAAGCCTCAACCCCTAACCGCTTCCCCCTTTTCCGCCAGGTACTTCTCCGCCATCATGGCCGCCCGGGTCCCCGCCCCCACGCTGGTGGTGAGCTGGCGGTAGATGGGGTCGGCCACGTCCCCGGCGGCGAAGATCCCGGGGACGGAGGTGAAGACCTCATCCCGCACGGCCACGTAGCCATCGGGCCTGAGCTCCACCACCCCCTTGAGGAAGGCGGTGTTGGGCTCGTGGCCGATGAAGACGAAGACCCCGTCCGTGGGGTAGACGTACTCCTCCCCGGTTTTCAGGTTCTTGAGGCGCACCCCGGTCACCTGCTCCTCCCCCAGGATCTCCGTGACCACGTGGGAGAAGAGGAAGTGCATCTTGGGGTTCTGGAAGGCCCGGGCCTGGGCCACCTTGTTGGCCCGAAGCTCGTCCCGGCGGTGGACCAGGGTCACCTTGCGGGCGAACTTGGTGAGGAAAAGCCCCTCCTCCACGGCGGCGTCCCCTCCGCCCACCACCACCACCTCCTTCTCCCGGTAGAAGAAGGCGTCGCAGGTGGCGCAGGTGGAAACCCCGCGGCCGTAGAACTTCTCCTCCCCGGGAACCCCAAGCCTTCTGGGGTTGGCCCCGGTGGCGATGATGACCACCCGGGCGGGGTAGCTCCGCTCAAAGCCCCGCACCAGGAAGCCTTCTTCCGTCTTCTCTATCCCCTGTACCTCGTCCATGACGAGGCGGGCCCCGAACTTCTCCGCCTGCTGGACCATGCGGCCCGCCAGCTCCGCCCCGGAGATACCCTCGGGGAAGCCGGGATAGTTCTCCACCTCCTCCGTCTGGGCGATCTGCCCCCCGGGGAGGCCCTTTTCCACGATCACCGTCTTCAGGCCGCCCCGGCCGGCGTAGATCCCCGCGGTGAGGCCCGCGGGCCCCCCACCGATGATGACCACGTCGTAGGCCTCTTCCTTGCCGCCGCTTTGACCAAGCCCAGTCAGGGTGAACTCCATGTCCGCCTCCCTTAAGGCCACTTTACACCCCACCTATACGGGGTGAGGGTATATGCCGTTCCCAGTTTGCCGGAAGGGAGAGACTGCGTCAAGGAAAAAGCGGCCGAGCCGCTTTGGTGACCCCAGGGGGATTCGAACCCCCGTCTCGGCCTTGAGAGGGCCGTGTCCTAGGCCTCTAGACGATGGGGCCGCGGTGCGGCTCGGCGCTTTGGTGACCCCAGGGGGATTCGAACCCCCGCCGCCGCCTTGAAAGGGCGGTGACCTAACCGCTAGTCGATGGGGCCAAACTTTGGCTGGGGTGCGTGGACTCGAACCACGACCGGCGGATCCAGAGTCCGCTGTCCTGCCGTTAGACGACACCCCAGCGAGAAGCGCCCGATCCCTCGGGCAGAGGTTATGGTACACTCTGAGGGGCGGATTGACAAGCCCCTTCAGGTCCTTATGGTGGAGAGCCTTTTGGAGATCCTAAGCCGGTATGTCTCCCCCCGGGCGGCGGAAAGCCTCCTGGAACGGGCCACGGCCCAGGGGAAACCCTCTCGTCCCGAGGGGTGGGCGAGGCTGGTGGAAGGGGTCCTCTGGCCAGAGCTCAAGAACCTCCTCCCCTTCCAGGAGATGCCCCCGGAGCTCAAGGCCTGGGTGCGGGAGATGAAGGCCCTGGCCGCCCAAGAGGCGGAAGGGGGGGAGGAAGAGGAGGAAGAGCTTCGCCTCGAGGCCGTGGACCTGGAAGACCCTGGGGCCCGCGCGGGGCTGGCCCAGCGCCTGGCCCGCTTCGAGGGGGTGGTGGGGGTGGTGGTGGCCGGGGAAAGCGGCCGGGAAGAGCTCTTCGCCGGGGAGCCCCTCCCCTTAGATCTTTTTCACCACCTCCTGAAGCGGCAGGGCTACCGCACCTTTTACGGCCTTTTAGAGGATAATCTGGTGGCCATGAGGGCCCTGGGCAAAGGGTACATCGGCCTCCTGGCCCGGAAGGAGACCAACGTGGGCCGCCTTCTGCACCACCTAAGGCGGCTTGTCAGCGTGGCGGAGGTGGAGGGATGAAGAGGTGGTTTTTCCTTTTGGCGCTCTTGGGCTTAGCCCTGGCCGCGCCCCTTCCCCAGGCCTACGACCGCCTGGAAAGGGTCCTGGCAGGGGTGCGCCTGGATAACCCTACCCAGGCTCTGGCTGCCCTGGACCAGGCCCAGGGGCTTCTGCGCCAGGAGGCGGAGGGCCTGCCCCCCGTCCTCCGGGACGCCGCCATAACCAACCTGCAGGAGGCCCGGCAGGCGGTGCTCCGGAAAAGCCAGGTGGACCTCGAGGCCCGCCTCCTCCTGGTGCGCCACCTCTTGGGCAAGGCTCTTTACGATGGCTTCCTCACCGCCCCTCAAGGGGAAAAGGCCGCCTACCTCACCCGCCTGGCCCGGGCCACGGGCCTGGGGGAAGGGGTAGCCAAGGAGGTGGCGGGCCTACCCCCCGAGGAGGCCAGAAGGCGTCTGGAAGGGCGTTACCTCCAGCTCATGGCCCAGGACCTGGCTCAGGCCCTCACCGCCACCTCCCGTCCCCAGGCCTACCTGGCCCTGGCCCGGGCCTACGCCCGCTACCTGGTGATCCAGGACAGCCCAAGGAGCACCCTGAGGGCCCAGGACTTCGTCCAGGCCCTGGCCAAGGTGTCCGGCGGGGAAGCCTTCCGCCCCGAGGTGCAGGAAATCCAGAAAAAGGTTCTGGCCTGGAGGGAAGGTCTCAGGACGGGCACCGCGGCCCCGGCCCCGGCCCCCATCCCCCAGACCCCCCCTCCCGCCCCAAGCCCCGCCACCCAAGCCCCACCACCGCCCCAGGCCAGCGCTCCGGCCCCAGCACCCTCCTCTACCCCAACCCCTCCCGCCTCAGCCCAGGAAAGCCCCCGGGTAGAAACCTTTTACGTGGCCTCCTGGGCGGACCCCGCCCTTAGGGAACGCCTGCGCCGAGTAGCCTCCGACTTGGGCTTTACCTACTACCAGGACTTCCTGGATGTCCTCACCCAGACCCAGCTCCAGCTGGGCCTGGCTACCACCGCCTTGGGCCAGGGAGACCAAGCCCGGGCGCGGGAACACCTGGAATCAGCTTTTTGGAGTTTTGCTTCTAGAGTGGAGCCTCTGGCCGCCCTGGTGAACCCCAGCCTCACGGAGAGGACCCTCAGGGCCCTCACCCGCCTAACCCAGGCGGTGGGGGTGCGGGCCATAGACGTCTTCCCCGTGTACGAGGCCTTGGAGGAGCTGGGCCGCCAGTTTCGCACCGGCCCCAGGGAAACCCCTTGGCTGGACCTCCGGCTTGGCCTTTTGAGCCTGGTGGGCATTCCTCGGGCGGTCTTCTTCCTCCTGGCCGCCGCCCTGGCTTTCTTCCCCCTTTACCTCATCCGCCTCACCTTCGGCGGGCGCAACGTCTACTGGAACCTCCTGGGTCTAGCCTTCTTCTTCCTCTTCCTGCCCATCCTGGCGGAGGGGCTTTCCTACTTCGGCTCGGTCATGGCGGAGTACGGGGGCCTGCCCTGGCTGGGAGCCCTGGCCAACCTCTCCATCGGCCAGGGCCTCCTCCCCTACCTGGCCTGGGGCTTCACGGCGTTCCTGGTGGTGGCCCTGTCGGGGGCGGGCCTTCGGGGCATCGCCGCCCAGTTCGGCCTCTTGAAGGAACGGGGGGCGGAGGTGGTCCCCACGGAGGAAAGGTCCCCTTCCACCCTCACCAGCGAGACCATCGTGGAGTGGGACGAGGAGTTCTAAGTACCCCGCCACGGTGGGAGCCCTAAAAAGCCTTCCCCCAGCCCCGGCTTGGGCATCCCATGTTGCGAAGCCCAAGTGCGGGCACTTGGCTTCCCTGTGCCTGGGCCGGGATGCGCCGACTACTCCAAGCGGGTTCCCGGCCCCACCCCGTACCCCCGGGCCCAGTCGGCGGCGGGCATGGGGCGCCTGCCTTCCGGCTGGACCTCTAAAAGCCGGATAAGCCCTCCTCCCGTCCCCACCAGGACCCCCTCCCGGTCCACCGCCTGGACCACCCCGGGCTCCCCCTCCCCGGGCTCGGGGCGCATCCTCAGGACCTTGACCCGCCTCCCCCCGTGGAAGAAGTAGCTCCCGGGCCAGGGCTGGACCCCCCGGTGGCGGTTGTAGATGGCCTCGGCGGTCTCGCCGAAGCGGACCCTCCCCTCCTCCTTGGTGAGGAGGGGGGCGTAGCTGGCCTCCCCCTCCTGGGGCGTGGGGGTGAGGTAAGGCAGGTCCTCCAGCACCTTCAAAAGAAGCTCTATCCCCTTGTCCCGGAGGCGCTCGGAGAGGGCCTTTGCGTCTTCCTCCGGCAGGATCTCCGTGCGCCAGAGGGCGTAGAGGGGCCCGGTGTCCAGCCCTTCCTCGGTCTTCATGATGGCCACCCCGGTCTCCTTCTCTCCCCGGATGAGGGCCCAGGGTACGGGGGCCGGGCCCCGGTACTTGGGCAGGAGGGAGGGGTGGAGGTTGAGGAAGCCGTAAGGCGGCACCTCGAGGACCTCCCTGGGCAGGATCTTGCCGTAGGCGGCGGTGACGGCCACCTCGGGGGAAGCGGCCCGGAAGGCCTCCAGAAACTCCCTGTTCCCCTTGAGGCGCTCGGGCTTGAGGAGGGGAAGGCCGTGCGCCAGGGCGTACTGGGCCACGGGGCTTGGGGCGGGCTTAAGCCCCCGCCCCTGGGGCTTGTCGGGCTGGGTCACCACCAGGACCACCTGGTGGTGGCGGTTGAGCGCGTCCAGGACCGGCACCGCCCACGAGGGGGTGCCGAAGAAGGCCACCCTCACGGGGAAAGCTCCTTGAGGAGGGCCCGGGCCTCCTTCTGGAAGCGGGCGAGCTCGGCCCGGTGCTCCTCCAGGAAGGCCTCCCGCTTGGGCCTTGGCAGGCGCTCAAAAAAGAGGCGGCCCTCCAGGTGGTCTATTTCGTGCTGGAAGACCCGGGCCATGTACCCCTCCAGCTCCAGGGTCCTCCTGCGCCCCTCCTCGTCCTGGAACTCCACCCGGATCCGCTCCGCCCGGGGCACCTCCTCGGAGTAGAGGCCAGGGAGGGAGAGGCACCCCTCCAGCCCCTCCACCAGCCCCTCCTGGTGGGTGATCACGGGGTTCGCCACCACGTAGACCCGGCGCACCAGGTCCCTTAGGGGCCTCTCCTCCCCTTCGGGCTCGTCGGCGTACTCCACGGCCACGAAAAGCCTCTGGGAGAGGCCTATCTGCGGGGCGGCCAGCCCCACCCCCCGGGCCTCAAACATGGTCTCCAGCATGTCCTCGGCGAGCTTCTTCAGACCGGAGAAGTCCTGGACGGGGCGGGCCTTTTTCCTGAGAACCGGGTCCCCGTAGAGGCGGATGGGGTAGATCATCCCACCTATTCTAGCGCAAACCGGGCCCTTCCCAGAACCTGGCCCAAAGGCCGCACTTCCGGGGGAAGGGTAAGGAGGAAGGGGCCCGCCACCTCCCCCGGGCGGAAGCCCTCCTGGGGCCTGGCCTCCACCTCCTCCAGGCCCTCGAGGGCCTCCTTAGGCCCCACCACCTCCACCTCCTTGGGGGCGTAGTCCAGCACCTTGAGGCCCTCAGGGGGCCTGAGGACCAGGGGAACCACCTTGCGGAAAAGGGCCTCCTCCCGGGCCACCACCCGCACCTTGGAGGGAAAAAGCTCCACCCCGGGTAGGGGCCCCTGGGAACCGAAGGCGGTGAGGGCCACCTCCTCCCCCAGGTCCAGGCCCAGGGCCACCACCGCCAGCTCCACCTGGCTCCTGGGCCCCTTGGCCTCCACGAAGGCGGGCTCCGTGCGCACCCAGGCCCCCTGGGCCAGGACCTCCACCGGCAGGGTACGGCTCAGGAGGGCCTCCACCCTTCCCTCCACCCGGGCGGGGCGCACCTCCAAAAGCTCCACCCCCTGGGGCACGGCCACCCGCACCTCCCGGCTGAAGGCCCCCTCGGCCCCCGAGAGGTCCAGGTAGGCGGAAACCGGGGGGGTGCCCTCCACCAGGGGAGCGGGCCCCCGAAGGCGCAGGAGGACCTCCCTGGGTACCCCTTCCGCCACCTGGTCCTTCTCCAGCCCCACCACCTGGAGGGGGACGCTCAGGGCCCGCTCCACCACCGGGGCCCGCTCCCTCAGGGAGTACCAGGCGGCCAAGGCGGCGAGGAAGGCGAGGAGGAGGGCGGGCCAGTCACGCATGGAGGGCCTCCTTGAGCCGGGCGCGCAGGGCCTCGAGGGTGAGGGGCGGGGAGAGCTTCCCCCCCTCGGCCACCCGGATGTTCCCCGTTTCCTCGCTCACCACCAGGACCAAGGCGTCGGACACCTCGGAAAGCCCCAGGGCGGCCCGGTGCCGGGTGCCCAGGCCCAGACTCGCCTCGGAGAGGGGGAAGAGGCACCCCGCCGCCAGAAGCCTCCCCTCCCGCAGGATGGCCCCCCCGTCGTGCAGGGGTGTCCCGGGGTAGAAGAGGGTCACCAGAAGCCGGGCGGAAAGCCGGGCATCCAGGACCTCCCCCGTGGCCGCGTACTCCCCCAAAGGGGTGCGCCTCTCCAGGGCGATCAGGGCTCCGTAGCGCCTTTCCGCCAGGCGGGCCACGCCGAGGAGGAGCTCCTCCAGGGCCAAGGAGGTGGCCCTGGGCCCCTGGGGGCGGCCCAGGCGCTCCAGAAGCCCCCTAAGCTCGGGCTGGAAGACCACGATGAGGGCGAAGGCCCCCAGGGTGGCGGCGTTCCCCAGGATCCAGGAAAGGGTAGAAAGCCCCAGGAGGTTGGCGAAAAACCAGACCAGGAGGTAGACGAGAAGCCCCCGGACCAGGTTCAAGGCCCGGGTGCCCACCATGAGGCGCCACAGGAAGTAGAAGAGGAGGGTTACCAGGAAGATGTCCAGGAGATCGCGCCAGGTGAAGGGCATGGCCTAGAGCAAGCTCTTTCCCGGTCCCTCCCAGGCGAGCCCGAAGAGCCTGGCCCAGGTGGCCCCCAGGTCGGCGAAGCTCTCCCGGGTGCCCAGCTCCCCCCTCACCCCCGGGCCCACCCAGAGGAGCATCCCGTACTCCCGGGTGTGGTCGGTGCCGAAGAAGGTGGGGTCGTTGCCGTGGTCGGAGACCAGAAAGAGGTGGTCCTCGGGGCTCAGGGCGGAAAGGAGCCTGGGGAGGAACTGGTCCACCTCCAAAAGGGCCCTCCCGTACCCCTCGGGGTTTCGGCGGTGGCCGTACTTGGCGTCAAAGTCCACCAGGTTGGCGAAGACAAGGCCGGAGAAGGCCTCCCCCAGGAGGGCCAGGGTCTTCTCGAGGCCGTCCCTGTTGTCCTTGGTCTTGACCTCCCGGGTGAAGCCCCGCCCGGCGTAAATATCCGGGATCTTGCCCACCCCCACCACCTCGAGGCCCCCCTCCTTGAGCACGTCCAGGACGTTCCTGGGAGGCTCTAAGGCGAAGTCCTTCCGGAGGTGCTCCAGCCGGTAAAAGGCCCCGGGCTCCCCGGCGAAGGGGCGGGCGATGACCCGGGCCACCTGGTGCTCCCCCAAAAGCATCTCCCGGGCCACCCGGCACCAGCCGTAAAGGGTTTCCAGGGGGACCCGCTCCACGTGGGCGGCCACCTGGAAGACGGAGTCCGCCGAGGTGTAGACGATGGGGTAGCCCGTCCTCAGGTTGGCCTCCCCGTAGTCCCGGATGGCCTCGGTGCCGGAGTAGGGGCGGTTCAGAAGCCACCCCCCCACCCCGATGCGCTCCGCCCAGGCGCGAAGGAGTTCCTCGGGGAAGCCCTCTGGGTAGGTGCGGAAGGGTTTTTCCAGGTAAATCCCCACGAACTCCCAGTGCCCGGTGGTGGTGTCCTTGCCCGGGTTCACCTCCCGCATGCGGCCAAAGGCCCCCCGGGGCTCCTTGGGCCTGGGCAGGGTGTGGACCCCGGGAACCCAGCCCAGGCCCAGCTCCGCCAGGTGGGGCAGGGCGATGCCCGTCTTGAGGACGGTGTGGTCCAGGGTGTCCGCCCCCTCGTCCCCAAAGAGGGGGGCGTCCGGCAGGTACCCGAGCCCCACCGAGTCCAGGACCAGGGCCACCACCTTCATCTAGGAACGAAGCCCTCCCTCCTCCTCTTCCTCCTCCTGGGCCAGGGCCATGATCTCCTCGGGGGACATCTCCGAGAGGGCCCGGACCGCCTGGAACTCCTCCACCAGGCCCTGGATCTCCTCCATGGCCTCCTCCAGGGAAAGCTCCCCGTCCCCGTACTCCTCCAAAACCTCCTCTATGGCCTCCAGAATCCCCACGGCGGCGCTGGCCTGGGAGAGGGCCTGAGCCAGTTCGGAAAGCCTGTCCGCCAGGTCCATGCCCCCATCCTACCCCAAAAGCTCCGCCAGGCGGGAAAGGGCCCGCCCGTATTTCTTGGCGAAGGCCCCGTGGCGGTAGCTTTCGGGGAAGAGGGCCTCCAGAGGCGCCCCCGAGGCCCGGAGCTCGAGGCCCAGATTGTAAAGCTGGTCCACAAAGTGCACAAAGCGCAGGGCGTCGTTCTGTTCAGGGATGGGCTCCAGGCCCCGCAGGTAAACCGCCTCCACCCCGGAAAAGAGGTAGCGGTAGCGGATAGGGTGGAGGCGGCGCAGGTGGGCCAGGACTTCGGGGAAGGCGTCCAGGGTTTTGGGCCTGGGGTCCTGGTGGAAGCGCTCCAAAAGCTCCTCGTCCCTCCAGGGCCTGGGAAGGCGGGCGGGGTCGCGGTGGCGGAAGTCCTCCCCCTCTATGCGCTCCACGGCGAAGCGTCTGGCCAGGCTCTGGATCTGGTGGCGGAACTGCTCGGCGTTGAACCGCCCCTCCCCCAGGGCCCCGGGCGGGGTGTTGGAGGTGGTGGCCACCCTAAGGCCTTTTTCCATGGTGAGGGCGAGGAAGTGGGTGGCCATCTGGGCGTTGCCGGGGTCGTCCAGCTCAAACTCGTCTATGAAGAGGTAGCGGAGGCCCGAAAAGCGCCTGGCCCCCTTCTTGAGGCCCATGAGGCCCAGGGCGTAGGTGAGCTCCTCAAAGGTGAGGAAGGCCTTGGGGCCCCTGGCCTCCCAGTAGGCGGCCACCAGGAGGTGGGTCTTCCCCACGCCAAAGCCCCCGTCCAGATAGAGGCCCTGGGAGCCCGGCATCCTGGGGCGGAGGAGGCCCCGGGGGCGGTCCTGGACCCAGCTTCGCAGGCGCTCCTTGGCCAGGGCCTGGGAGGGGTAGCGGGGGTCGGGGCGGTAGGTGGCGAAGGTGGCCCCCTGGAAGCGGGGGGGAGGGACGAAGCTATCCAGAAGCCTTTCCAGGTTGACCTCGGGGTGGCGCTCGGTGAGGCGCATCGCCCCCTAGGTTAGCGCACCCCTCGGGAAAGGGCCCCTTGTGCTACCCTTAGGGGGTATGGTTCGGCTTTACGGCATCCCCGGGTGCGGCCCCTGCGAGATTGTGAAGATGTTCCTGGAACAGAAGGGCATCCCCTGCGAGTTCGTGAACGCCAGGCAGGACCCCGAGGCCGCCCAAAAGATCGCCGAGCTGGTGGGCAGCCCCACCGCCGGGGTGGTGCTGGAGTGGGGAGGGCGCCTCGAAGCCATCCGGGGGGTTTCCCCGCAAAGCCTGAACGCCTGGCTCGCCCGCTACCAGGAAAGCGCCTAACCCAGGGCCTTTACGTGGTGCTCCTCGTGGTAAAGGGCGGCCCGGAGCCAGCCCAGCGCGGTGAGCTCCCCAAAGAAGGGGTGGGGAAAGGTAGCCGGGTTGTCGGGGTCGGCCTTTGCCGCCTCCTCCAGCAAAACGCCCCGGGTCCTCTCCAGAAGGGCCAGGACCTCCTCCAGGCTTAGCCCTCCTTTGGGCTGGACGGGCTCCGGGGCCTGGGGCTTCCCCTCCTTGAACTCCCCGGGGACGAAGGGCACCGGGGGCAGGCTCTCTCCCGAAGCCACCCGCCTAAGCCGCCTCAGGACCCGGGCGGTGGAGTCCTCCACCAAGGCGATGTGCTCGGCCACCATGAGGGGGGTCCAGGCCCCCTCCCGAAGGGGGGTGGAAAGCCAATCGGGGCCCGCCCCACGAAGCCGTAGGAGGAGGGCCTTACGGTTTTCCTCAAGCCGCCTCAGAGCCTCTTCCCAGCTGCCGTAGTCCTCTAACCGAACCATGCCTCAGTATAAACCAGCCTAAATAGGTCGTTTTTTCCCGGCTATAATGGGCACATGCGGGTCGTCTCGGTGAGCGAGGCCCAAAGCCGCCTCTTTGAGCTCCTGCGCCAGGTGGAGGCCGGAGAGGAGGTCCTCATCCTGGACCAAGGGGTGCCCGTGGCCCGCCTCAGTCCAGCCTTGGGCTCCGCAAGGCTTATCCAGCTGGAGCTCCAGGGCCTCCTCCGCCGGGGAAAGGGAAGGCCCAACCTGGAAGACCTTCCCCTTCCCACCTCTCAGGAAAGCGTTCTACGGGCCCTCCTGGAGGAACGGGAGGGGGAATGAAGTTCTGGGACACCCCGGCCCTCGTGCCCCTTTTGGTACGGGAAGGGACCACACCCTGGGCAGAAAGCCTCCTCGCCGAGGACGGGGAGATGGTGGTGGCCTGGATCGCCGAGGTGGAGGCGGTCTCGGCCTTGAGCCGGAGGAGGCGGGAGGGGGCCCTTAGGGACGAAGACCACGTCTTAGCCTTGAAGCGCCTTCGGAGGCTCAAAGCAGCCTGGCACGAGGTCCTGCCCTCGGAAAGGGCGCGCCGGGAAGCCCTCCGTTTCCTCCAGACCCCCCCTTTAAGGACCCTGGATGTCCTTCAGCTGGCTTCCCTCCTGGTGGTGGCCGAGGGGGACCCAGAAGCCCTCCCCTTGGTGACTCTGGATGGTCGGCTTGCCCTGGCGGCCTCCTTGGAGGGGGTTTCCGTGATGGGCCCTTCCCCTTCGGTATAATCCCCCCATGCTCAGCGTGGACCTCACCGGCAAGAAGGCCCTGGTCATGGGGGTCACCAACCAGCGGAGCCTGGGCTTCGCCATCGCCGAGAAGCTGAAGGCGGCGGGGGCGGAGATCGCCCTAAGCTACCAGGGAGAGAGGATCCGCCCCGAGGCGGAGAAGCTGGCCGAGGCCCTAGGGGGGGCCCTCCTCTTCCAGGCGGACGTCACCCAGGACGCGGAACTGGACGCCCTCTTCGGAGGCCTAAAGGAGGCCTGGGGGCACCTGGACTACCTGGTGCACGCCATCGCCTTCGCCCCCCGGGAGGCCATGGAGGGGAGGTACATAGAGACCCGGCGGGGGGACTGGCTCCTGGCCCTGGAGGTCTCCGCCTACTCCCTGGTGGCCGTGGCCCAGAGGGCCGAGCCCCTCCTGAGGGAGGGGGGTGGGATCGTGACCCTCACCTACTACGCCAGCGAGAAGGTGGTGCCCAAGTACAACGTGATGGCCATCGCCAAGGCGGCCCTCGAGGCCAGCGTCCGCTACCTGGCCTTTGAGCTCGGCCCCAAGGGGGTGCGGGTGAACGCCATCTCCGCGGGGCCCGTGCGCACCGTGGCCGCCCGGAGCATCCCCGGCTTCACCAAGATGTACGACCGGGTGGCCCAGGTGGCCCCCCTGAAGCGCAACGTCACCCAGGAGGAGGTGGGGAACCTGGGGCTTTTCCTCCTTTCGCCCCTGGGAAGCGGCATCACCGGCGAGGTCATCTACGTGGACGCCGGCTACCACATCATGGGAATGGAGGTCTAGAGCAAGCGGGCGAAGACCCGGGCCAGGGCCTCGAGGTCCTGAAGACCCTCCCTAAGAAAGCGGTGGACCAGCTTTCGGTCCACGTCCAGGTAGTCGTGCACCAGGAGGTTGCGGAACCCGATCATCCGCCGCCACCTTTCGGCCAGCTCCTCTTCCACCAAGCCCCGGGCCAGAAAGAGGTCCACCAGGTCCCGGGCCCGCTCAAAGGGGCCCCAACCCTCCTCGGCGGCCACGTGGGCCGCCATGTCGTTGATGGCCTCAATGGAAAGCTGAAGAAAGCGCTCCGCGGCCCCGTAGCGCTCAGGGTTGGCCAGGAACTCCTCCAAGGGGTAGGCGGCGAGCCTTTTTAGGATGTCCAGGTATTCCCCCAGACGGGAAAGTCTCCGGCGCAGGACCTCTGGCCGGGTCATGGGGACCACCTCCGCCTTAGCGCTTCCCGTTGAAGCTGGAAGAAGGGCTCCAGGTCCCAGACCTCCCGGGCTAGTCGGGAGACGTACTCCCCTAGGCTGAACCCCTCCCGGGCGTAAAGGAGACGCCCCTGGGCCGCTTCCAGGGCCAAAGCGGGCGGAGCCTCGTTGAGGAGGATGAGGTCCAAGGGCTCGTAGCCCGCCCTCACCAGGGCGCCCAGGACCTCGAGCCGAGGATCGGGCTCCGGAGGGTCCAGAAGCAGGGCGAAGTCCCAGTCGCTTCCAGGCCCGGCCTCCCCCCGGGCCCGGGAGCCGAAGAGGAAGGCGGCCCGGATCTGGGGAAAGCGGGCGAAAAGCCCGGCCAGGGCCTCGAGGTCTTTGGGCTCCACAAGGGCCAGTATAGCCCTCTCGCCTTGGGCCAAGAAGGTGGCCTGGCCTAAGGGCTTTCCCCTTCCCCTAAGCTACCATGGAGGGGATGAGGCGCCCTACCCCCACGGTCTGGGTGGGCCGCGTCCCCCTGGGAAGCGCCCACCCCATCGCCGTCCAGTCCATGACCAACACCCCCACCCGGGACGTGGAGGCCACCGCCGCCCAGGTCCTGGCCCTCCACCGGGCGGGGAGCGAGATCGTCCGCCTCACGGTGAACGACGAAGAGGCGGCCAGGGCCGTGCCCGAGATCAAGGCCCGCCTCCTGGACCAGGGAGCCGAGGTCCCCCTGGTGGGGGACTTCCACTTCAACGGCCACCTCCTCCTCCGGAAGTACCCCAAGATGGCGGAGGCCCTGGACAAGTTTCGCATCAACCCCGGGACCATGGGCCGGGGTAGCCACAAGGACGAGAACTTCCGGGAGATGGTGCGGGTGGCCATGGACCTGGGCAAGCCTGTGCGCATCGGGGCCAACTGGGGAAGCCTGGACCCCGCCCTCCTCACGGAGCTCATGGACCAAAACGCCAGGCGCCCCGAGCCCAAGGAGGCCCATGAGGTGGTCCTCGAGGCCCTGGTGGAAAGCGCCGTGCGCTCCTACGAGGCCGCCTTGGAGATGGGCCTCGGAGAGGACCAGATCGTCCTCTCCGCCAAGGTGTCCAAGGCCCAGGACCTCATCTGGGTCTACCGGGAGCTGGCCCGAAAGACCAGAGCCCCCCTCCACCTGGGCCTCACCGAGGCGGGGATGGGGGTGAAGGGGATCGTGGCCTCAGCCGCCGCCTTAGCCCCCCTTCTCCTGGAAGGCATCGGGGACACCATCCGGGTCTCCCTCACCCCCGCCCCTCATGAGCCCCGCACCAAGGAGGTGGAGGTGGCCCAGGAGATCCTCCAGGCCCTGGGCCTTCGCACCTTCGCCCCCGAGGTGACCAGCTGCCCGGGGTGCGGCCGCACCACCAGCACCTTCTTCCAGGAGCTGGCGGAGGAGGTGAACCGCCACCTTAGGGCCAGGCTCCCCGAGTGGCAGAGGCGCTACCCCGGGGTGGAAGGCCTCAAGGTGGCGGTGATGGGGTGCGTGGTGAACGGCCCCGGGGAGAGCAAGCACGCCCACATCGGCATCTCCCTGCCCGGAAGCGGCGAGGAGCCCAAGGCCCCCGTCTACGCCGACGGCAAGCTCCTCACCATCCTCAAGGGGGACTCCATCGCCGAGGACTTCCTCAGGCTTGTGGAGGCGTACGTCCAAGCCCGCTTCGCCCCCCAAGAAACATGAACCCTTTCCAGTTCAAGGTGGCGGCCCGCTCCGGCCGGGCCCGGGTGGGCCTCCTCACCACCCCCCACGGCGCCGTGGAAACCCCCCTCTTCATGCCCGTGGGCACCCAGGGCTCGGTCAAGGGCCTTATGCCCAAGGACCTGAAGGAAATCGGGAGCCAGGTCCTCCTGGCCAACACCTACCACCTCCTCCTCCGCCCGGGGCCGGAAAGGGTGCGGGCCCTGGGGGGGCTCCACGGCTTCGCTGGCTGGAAGGGCCCCTGGCTCACGGACTCCGGGGGCTTCCAGGTGATGAGCCTGGGCCACCTGCGCCGGATTGACGAGAAGGGCGTGGTCTTCCAAAGCCACCTCAACGGGGAGCTGGTGGAGCTCACCCCCGAAAGGAGCATCGCCGTCCAGGAGGCCCTGGGGGCGGACCTCATCATGGCCTTTGACGAGTGCCCCCCCTACCCCTCCCCCCGGGAGTACCTGAAGGCCTCCTTAGAGCGCACCCTGCGCTGGCTGGAGCGGAGCCTGAAGGCCAAGACCCGGACCGACCAGGCCCTTTTCGGCATCGCCCAGGGAGGGACGGACCCGGAGCTCAGGCGGCTTTCCACCCTGGAAACCCTCCGCTTTGACCTGCCCGGCTACGCCATCGGGGGGTTGGCCGTGGGGGAGCCCAAGGAGGCCATGTTCCCCATGGTGGAACTCTCCACGGCCCTCCTCCCCGAGGAGCGCCCCCGCTACCTTATGGGGGTGGGCCACCCCGAGGACCTGGTGGCGGCCATGGGCCTGGGGGTGGACCTCTTTGACTGCGTCTACCCCACCCGCACGGGCCGCTTCGGGAGCGCCCTGGTCCTCGAGGGCCGCCTCAACCTGAAAAACGCCCGCCACCTGGAGGAGAAAGGACCCCTGGAGGAGGGGTGCGACTGCTACGCCTGCCAGAACTTCAGCCGGGGCTACGTCGCCCACCTGGTCCGCTCCGGGGAGATGCTGGGGGGGATTCTCCTCTCCCTCCACAACCTCCGCTTCCTCCACCGCCTCACGGAAGGGGCCCGGGAGGCCATCCGGGAAGGCCGCTATGGGGACTTCGCCCGGGAGTTCGCCCAAAAGCGCTTTGGCCAGGAGGTCCCCGCCTGGTTCCGGGAGGCCTTGGCGGCGGGGGGACACTGGTAAAATGCACCCGGTATGAAACCAAGGCACCTTATCCTGGGCCTCCAGCACACGGTGGCCATGTTCGGGGCCACGGTCCTGGTCCCCCTCCTCACCGGCCTCAACCCCTCGGTGGCCCTTTTCACCGCGGGGCTCGGCACCCTGGTCTTCCACCTGGTCACGGGGACGATGGTGCCCGTCTTTTTAGGCTCCAGCTTCGCCTTCATCGCCCCCATCCTGGCGGCCAAGGAGGCGGGCTTCTCCTTAAGCGCCATAGGTGGCGGCATCGTGGCGGCGGGGCTCGTCTACGGCCTCTTCGCCCTCCTCGTCCTCCTCATCGGCTCGGAGCGGGTGCGCCGGGTCTTCCCCCCGGTGGTGACGGGGCCGGTGATCGTGGTCATCGGCCTCACCCTGGCCCCGGTGGCGGTGCAGATGGCCAGCAAGGACTGGCTCCTCGCCGTTTTCACCTTCGGTGCCGCGGTGGTGAGCGCTGTCTTCTTCCGGGGGCTTTTCCAGATGATCCCCGTGCTTCTGGGAGTGGGGGCGGGCTACCTCCTGGCCCTCCTCCTGGGCCGGGTGGACCTGAAGCCCCTTCATGAGGCCCCCTGGTTCGGCGTGCCCTCGTTCACCCCGGCCACCTGGGAGTGGGGGGCTGTGCTCCTCATCGCCCCCGTGGCCTTTGTCACCGTGATGGAGCACATCGGGGACATCCTCACCAACGGCCGGGTGGTGGGAAGGGACTTCTTCGCCAAACCCGGGCTCCACCGCACCCTTCTGGGGGATGGGCTGGCCACCAGCCTGGCGGGCTTCCTAGGCGGCCCCGCCAACACCACCTACTCCGAGAACACCGGGGTCCTGGCGGTGACCCGGGTCTACGACCCCTTTGTCCTGCGCCTCGCCGCCCTCTTCGCCATCCTCCTCTCCTTCTCCCCCAAGCTGGCCGCCCTGCTGCAGACCCTGCCCCAGGGGGTCTTGGGGGGGATCGCCATGCTTCTCTTTGGCATGATCGCCTCCATCGGCATCCGCACCCTGGCGGAGGCGGAGATTGACTTCACCCAAAGCCGCAACCTGATCGTGGTCTCCGCCATCCTGGTCCTGGGGCTGGGCGGGGCCGTGGCCCACCTGGGCACCATCCAGGTGGCGGGGGCCGCCCTCCCCCTCAAGGTGAGCGGCATGGCCCTGGCCGCCCTGGTGGGGGTGGTCCTGAACCTGCTCCTGCCCCTAAAGCTGGAGCCCGAAGAGCTCGCCACCGAGGAGGAGCGGATCCCCTAGCCCTCCCGGTAGAAGCGGCTCTGCCGGTAGTAGTCCTCCAGAAGCACCTTCAGGAAGGCGGCGGCGGGCACCCCCAGAAGGGCTCCCCAGAGACCAAAAAGGCTCGCCCCCACCAGGATGGCGGCGATGGCGGTCACCGGGTGGAGGCGGGTGGCCCGGCCCACGATCAGGGGGCCGAAGAGGTTCCCCTCCAGCTGGTTGGCCAGCCAGAGGACCAAGAAGGCCAGGAGGACCTTGACCCACCCTCCCGTGGCGGCGAGAAGCAGGGCGGGGACCCCGGAAACGATCGCCCCCACAAAAGGAATGAGGTTGAAGACCCCCGCCAGAAAGCCCAGGCTCGCCGCCAGGGGCACGCCCACCAGGGCAAGCCCCACCCCCACCATGAGGCCCACCAGAAAGGCCACCAGAAGCTGCCCCCGCACGAACCCCCCCACGCTCCGGTCCAGCTTTCCCGCAAGCTCCGCCACCAGGGGCTGGTAAGGCTCGGGGAAGGCCCTGAGGGCGGCCTGGCCCAGGCGGGGCAGGTCGTAGAGGAAGTAGATGGAAAGCGTCAGGGCGGCGAAGAGCTGGAAGACCCCACCCACCAAAGAGACGAAGAAGCCCAGAAGGTTTCCCCCCTGGCTTAGGAGGCCCTGGGCGAAGCGCAGCAAGGCTTCCAGAAAGCTCTGCAACAGGCCCTGGAGGTTGCGGCTGGCCTCGGCCAGGATGGGCCTGAGGCTTTCGGGCAGGGGAACGGTCCGCACCTGGTCGGGAAGGCCCAGGAGCCAGGACAAGAAGGGCTCCAGGAGCCGGGGAAGCTCCTGGGCCAGACGGGAGAGCTCCACCACGGTCTGGGCGGCAAGGTAGGAGGCGAGGCCCAGGAAGAGGCCCAGTCCCAAGTAGACCAGAACCACCCCAAGAACCCGGGGAAGCCTGCGGGACTCAAAGAAGCGCACCAGGGGATGGGTGAGGTAGGCGAAGGCGAAGGCGGTGAGGAGGATCTGCAGGGCGGGCCAGGCCCGTTCCAGCAAGCGGAAGGCCAGGTAAAAGAGGAAGAGGTAGACAAGAACGCGCACGTAGGGGTTGGCCCAGACCTGGCGGAAGGCCTCGCGCATATGGGGCCTATTTTACGGAGAAGAAGGCCTTGGCCCGGCGGAGGAGCTCCTCCTGGTCCAGGCCCTGGAAGAGAAAGGCGCTCCTGTCGGGCTCTCCCTCCCAGACCTCAAAGAGGAGCCGGGGAGCCCCGCCCCGAAGCCCGGTGTTCCCCAGGTAGCCGATGGGATCCCCCCGGGAGACCCGGTCCCCCACCCGCAGCCCCGGGTAGGGGGCCTGAAGGTGGGCGTAGACCGAGGTGCGCCCATCCGGGTGGCGGACGTGGACCTCGAGGCCCCGCAGGAGGTCCATGTCCTCCGGGGAGGCCCCCTCCCTCACCCTTTCCAGAAGGGCCTGCCAGGCCTCAGGGGAGAGCTCCTGGTAGGCCTCCTCCACCCTGACCACCTCCCCGGCCTGGGCCGCCACCACCCCCATCCCCCGCACCACGGGGACGCAGGCATCCCCGTTCACGAAAACGAAGCCCGCGCTCACCCCCTTGCGGTAGGGGCGGGGGGCACCGGGGAGGTTCTCCGGCCGGGAGGGAAGGCAGGCCCCGGGCAGGGGGAGGCGGTAGCCCTCGGAAACCAGGGCCGCCTTCTGCCTTAAGAGACCCACCTCCTCCCTCAGGGCGTGAAGCTGCCGCCACCGCAGGGCGAAGCCCAGGGTAACCACCAGGGCGTAGAGGAGAAGCACCAGGAGGAGGTAGTGCCCCGGCTTCAGGCTCATACCCCCAGTCTACGGGCAAGGCCTGGGGGGTACCCCACAGGCCTTGCGGGAAAAGCTCCTAGAGGAGCTTCAGGAGCTCCTTCTTGATCTCCTTGGCGGAGAGGCCTTCCAGCTTGAGGCCCCTGGCCCTTTCCAGAAGCTCGTAGACCTTGGGGATGTGGCTGGTGGCCACCCGGAAGGTGATCTCCTGGCCCGCCACCCGCACGCGGACCTTCTGCAGGTTGGGATACTGGCGGCGCTTGGAGATGCCGGTGGTCTTCCTGCCCACGCCACCCTCCCGCTTGGCCTTACCCCGCCTTTCTATGCTGTTGGCCACGATGGGCCGCTTTCCGCTCAGCTCGCACACCTTGGACATAGCACCCTCCTGCCCGAAGGCAAACCCTAAGGAGTATAGCACAGGTTAGACTCTTGGGGATGCCCACGGTGCTCGTTCCCCTCCTGATCACCTTTGACCAGATCCTAAAGCTCTGGGCCCTGGAGAACCTCTCCCCCATCCCGAAGCCCCTCCTAGGGGACCTCCTCTACCTCACCCTGGTCAAGAACACGGGGGCGGGGTTCGGCCTCCTCCAGGGCCAGGCCTTCCTCCTGGGCTGGCTGAGCCTGCTCGTGGGGGGCTTCCTCCTCTACCTCCTGGGCTTCCGCCGCTACCCCTTGGCCCTCGCCCTGGGTCTTTCCCTGGTGGCGGCGGGGGCCTTGGGCAATGGCATTGACCGCCTGGGCCGGGGGTGGGTGGTGGACTACCTGGACCTGGGCACGCAGATCCCCCTCATCGCCCAGTTCCCGGTCTTCAACCTGGCGGACGTGTGCGTGACCCTGGGGGCGGCCCTGCTCCTCCTCGCCCCCCGGAAAAGAAGGCGCTACTGAAGGGCCTGGGCAAAGCGCTCCAGGGCCTTCTTTAGGTTCTCCTCGCCCGTGGCGTAGGAGAGGCGCACGTGGCCAAAGGCGGCGAAGTCCGTGCCCGGCACCACGGCCACCCCCGCCTGGAGGAGCTTCTCCGCCGCATCCACCTCATTCGGGGCGAAGGGGGAGGTGTCCAGGAGGACGTAGAAGGCCCCGCTGGGGCGGACCGCCTTGAGGCCGAGCCGGCTAAGCCCCTCTAGGAGGAGGTCCCGCCTTTTCCTGTAAGCCTCCCTGGCCATGGCGATGAAGGCCTGGGAGGCCTCCTGGTTGGTGAGGGCCTCGAGGGTGGCCCACTGGGCGATGGTGTCGGGGCTGGTGGTGGACTGGCTGGACACGTCGGCCATGGCCTTGATGACCGCCTTGGGCCCGCAGGCGTAGCCGATCCGCCAGCCCGTCATGGCGAAGGCCTTGGCCGCCCCGTTCACGGTGATGGTGTGCTCGGGGGCCAGGGTCCCGGGGGAGAAGTGGGCCCCCTCGTAGATGAGGTGCTCGTAGATCTCGTCGCTGACCAGGTAGAAGTCGTGCTCCATGGCCAATTCCGCCAGGGCCTTCAGCACCTCCTCGGGGTAGACGGCCCCCGTGGGGTTGTTGGGGGAGTTCACCACCAGGGCCTTGGTCTTAGGAGTGATGGCCCGGCGCACCCTTTCGGGGTCGGGGACGAAGCCCTCCTCGGGGAGGGTGGGGACCTCCACGGGCACCCCCCCGGCGAAGCGGACCATCTCCGGGTAGCTCACCCAGTAAGGGGAAAGGACAAGGACCTCGTCCCCGGGGTCTAAGATGGCCTGGAAGAGGTTGAAGAGGGCCTGCTTCCCCCCCACGGTGACGATGGTCTCCTCGGGGGTCACCCTCAGCCCATTCTCCCGGCGGAACTTCTCCGCCAGCGCCTCCCTTAGCTCGGGGATGCCGGCGGGGGGGGCGTACTTGGTCTTGCCCTGGGCCAGGGCCCGCCTGGCCGCCTCCTTCACGTGCTCGGGGGTGTCAAAGTCGGGCTCCCCGGCGGTGAGGGCCACCAGGTCCACCCCCTTCCGCTTAAGCTCCAGGGCCTTGGCGTTCACCGCCACCGTGGCCGAGGGCTTCATGGACTTCACCCTTTGGGAAAGGCCCCGCATGGCATGAGTATACGGGGTAAAATGAACCCGTGGACCCGGTGTTGCAGAAGGTGGTGGAGAAGATGGCGTCCCGCCTGGAGGGGCGGCGTTATCGCCTTTACCTTTTTGGCTCCCGGGCCCTAGGGGAGCACACGCCCCGCTCCGACTACGACTTGGCCATTTGGGCGGAACCTCCCCTGGACCTGGCCACCTTAAGCCAAATCCGGGAGGAGCTGGAAGAGCTCCCCATCCTGCAGAGGGTGGACCTGGTGGAACTCTCCTGGGCTCCGGGTCTCAGGGAAAAGGTGGAACGAGAGGGGATTCTCCTTGGGGAAGGAGGAGAAGCTTAAAGAACAGGTGGCCCTTTTGCGCCGAGCCGTGGCCCGCTTGGCTTCCGCTTTGGCCCAGCCCAAGGACGAGTTTGTGCGGGACTCGGCCATCTAACGTTTTGAGTTCACTTTTGAGCTTTCCTGGAAAATTCTCAAAACATACCTGGAGCTCCAGGGGCTCGAGGCCCGGTCTCCCAGGGCCGCTATCCGTGAAGCCTTTGCCACGGGCCTCCTCCCGGAAGATCCTGGCTGGCTAGCGATGGTGGAGTTGCGCAACCTCACCAGCCACACCTACGAGGAGGAGTTGGCTGAGCAGGTCTACGCGGCCCTTCCTCAGGCCCTGGCCCGATTTGAAGCCCTCCTTTCCCGCCTGGAAGAGGAAGGCTTCTAGGCGGGCGCGGGCTTTACCGCGGGCCTTTCCCCCCTGGCCAAGGCCCGCCCTCCCACCACCCTGAGCCCCAGGGGGCGCACCTCCGCCCGATAGCGGGCGGACTCCGGCAACAGCTCCCCGTCGGCGTGGGCGGGCACGGGGTGGGCGAACTCCACCACCACCTCCCGCCCGGAGAAGGCCCGGACCTGGGGGTGGCCCAGGTGCCGGCCCAAAAGGAGCCGGGGCAGGATGAGGACCACCCCCAGCCGGGAAAGCTCCCGGGCCAGGACTATGGAGAGGAGGCCGTCCTGAGGGTCGGCCATGGGGGCGATGGGGATACCCCCGCCGTACATGGGCCCGTTCATGGCGGCCAGGAGCAAAAGCCGCCCCCGGTGGACCTCCTCCCCGTCCAGCAACACCCGCCCCTCGGGCAGGCGGAGGTCCTTGAGGACGGCGAAGAGGGCGTAGAGGTAGCGGGGCATCCCCCGGAGGAAGGGGGGGGCGGAAAGGGCCTTCTTGGCCACCAGGGCGTCAAAGCCCATGCCCAAGGAGGCCCCGAAGGCCTCCCCGTTCACCAGGCCCAGGTCCAGGGCCTCCTCGGGGGCGAAGAGGGCGTGCTCCAAAGCCTTCGGCCAGGGAAGACCCTTCAGGCCCAGCATCCGGGCGAAGTCGTTGCCGCTCCCGATGGGCACCACCCCCAGGACCTTACCCGTCCCGGCGAGCCCCTTCAGGACCTCGTGCACGGTGCCGTCCCCGCCCACGGCCACCACCCGGGCCCCCTCAGGGGCTCCCCGGGCGATCTCGGTGGCGTGGCCGGGCCCCTCGGTGAGGAAGGCCCTGGCCCCCACCTTCCGGGCCGCCTCGAGGATGGCCCCGGAAAGCCTGCCCACCTTGCCCCGGCCCGCCGCCGGGTTCACGATCACCCACCTTTCCACCCCCGTATTCTACGGGCATGGGCCTTCTCGCTCACTTTTTAAAGGGCCCCCACCCCAAGACCACCCTCCTCCTCACCCGGGCCGGCCCCGTGGAAAACCCCCACCACCTCCTCTACAGCCACCCGGGCCTCCCCCTGGCCCAGGAGGGCAGAGAAGCCCTCCTGGCCCTCACCCCCCTCCTAAGGCGCTACCCCGTGGCCCACGTCTACGGGGCGGATAGCCTGGCGGAAGGGGAGGCGGCGAGGCTTTTCGCCGAGGCGCTGGGCGTGCCCTACACCCTCCTGCCCGAGCTTCGGGAAAGGAGCTGGGGGGCCTGGGAGGGAAGGAGCTTCGCCGAGGTGGAGGCCCTCTTCCCCGAGGGCGTGGCGGCCTGGCTTGGGGACGAGGTGGGCTTCGCCCCCCCAGGAGGGGAGAGCCTAAAAGCGGCCTGGGAAAGGGGAAAGGAGGCGGTGCGGGGGCTCTTGGAGCGGCACCGGGGCCAGGCCATCCTGCTGATCGGGAACTGCACGGTGAACCGGGCCGCCCTGAGCCTGGCCCTGCCCCTCCCCAAAGAGGAGGGCCTCAGGCTGGAGCAGGACTATGCCCGGCTTTCCGTGGTGGACTTCTACGGGGAGGAGGGGGTGGTGAAGGCCCTGAACCTGGACACCTGTCCCGGGCGGGAGGGGTAAACTGAGGGCATGATCCGGCCCGTGGCCCGAAAGGACCTTCCGGGGCTCCTTAAGCTCCTCCGCCACATGGACGCAAGCCCCGAGCGGGGGGTCCTGGCCCCGGAGGCCCGGGACCTCGAGGGCCTGGCCGAGGAGCTGGAGGACGGCCTGGTCCTGGAGCGGGAAGGGGAGGTGGAGGGGTACGTGGGCCTCTACCCCTTCTGGGACGGGGCCGCTTTGGAAGGGCCTTTGGCCTACCGGGAGGAGGACCTGCCCGGGCTTCTCCAGGCCGCCGAGAACCGGGCCAGGGAACTCGGCGTAGAGAGGCTTTACGCCTTCCCCCGGGAGGAGAACCGCGCCCTGCGGAAGGCCCTGGAGGAGGCGGGGTACGGCCTTCTCCACCTCACCTACTTCTTCGTGAAGAACCCCAAGGGCCTGGACTACCCACCCCCGGAGGGGGTGTGGATCCAAAGGGGCTTCCCTGGGGCCCAGGTCTACCGGGAGCTCTACCGGGAGAGCGAGGAAGCCTGGGCCCTCAGGCTCAAGTGGACGGACGAGGAGCTGGAGGAGCACTTCGCCCACCCCCACGTCCACCTCCTGGTGGCCTACCAGGGGGAGGAGGCCGTGGGCATGGCCGAGGTGGAGGTGGAGGAAGGGGAAGCCAGCGTGGCCTACATCGGGGTGGTCCCCAAGGCCCGGGGCCGGGGCATCGGCCGGGCCCTTTTGGCCGAGGCGGCGAGGCTGGCGGAGAAGAAGGGGGCCAGGCTCCTCCGGGTCCGGGCCCACGACCACGAGACCGGGGCCCTGGAGCTTTACCGCAACCTGGGCTTCAGCCTCGAGGAGGCCGTGGCCACCTACGCCAAGGAGCTCAGGGCCAGGCGGTAGGTGGCGGCGTGGGCCTCCACGGTGAGGCGGGGGTCGCGGTTGTACCCCCCGCCCATGACCACCACCAGGGGCACCCCCAGGGCCTTCACCAGGCGGAAGACCCGCTGGTCCCGCCGCCTCACCCCTTCGGGGGAAAGGGCGAGGCGGCCAAAGCGGTCCCCTTTTAGCACGTCCACCCCGGCGTTGTAGAAGACCAGGTTGGGGCGGAAGGCCCGGGCCTTTTCCAGGGCCATGTCCAGGGCCTTCAGGTAGGCCTCGTCCTCCACCCCATCGGGTAGACCCACGTCCAGGTCGCTCTTCTCCTTCTTCAGGGGGTAGTTGCGCTCCCCGTGGAGGGAGAGGGTGTAGACCGTGGGGTCATTCTGGAAGAAGACCGCGGTGCCGTTCCCCTGGTGGGCGTCCAGGTCCACCACCAAAACCCTCCCTACGAAGCCCCCCTTCCTGAGCCAGGCCACGGCCACGGCCACATCGTTGAAGAGGCTGTACCCCTCGGCCCGGTCGGGAAAGGCGTGGTGGGTGCCCCCGGCCAGGTTGAGGCCCAGGCCCGTCTTCAGGGCGTCCTCCGCCGCCCGAAGAGTCCCCCCCGCCGCGTGCAGGGCCCGCCTGAGGAGGCTTGGGCTGAAGGGGAGGCCAAGCCTTAGGGACTCCTGCCGGGAAAGCCCCTCCCGGAAAAGCCTTTCCAGGTAGCGGGCCTCGTGGGCCAGGAAAAGGGCCTCTTTGGGCACCTCGGGAGCGGGGAGGATGGGAAGGAGCCCCTTCAGGGCCTCCGCCACCCCCTGGTACTTGTAGAGGGGAAAGGGGTGGCCGGGGGGCAGGTCCACCTTCAGGTGCGCCGTGGAGTAGGCCCGCATGCTCCCATGATGCCCCTTTTCTGGCAGAATGAGGGGGCCCTTGCGCCTCCTTCTCCTCTCCGACCAGGTTCACCCCCACATCCACTCCCCCCGCTTTCCGCAAAACCTCCCCCCCTTTGACCTGGTGCTGGCGGCGGGGGACCTGCCGGGGTTTTACCTGGAGTACGTGGCCACCAAGGTGGAGGTCCCCGTGCTCTACGTGCCCGGGAACCACGGGGAGGAGTGGGTCTTTGAAGAGGAGAGGCGACGGCCCGGCGGAGCGGTCAACCTGCACGGGCGGCTCTTCCGCTACCGGGGCCTGGTCCTCTACGGCATCGGGGGGGTGCCCCGGTACCGGGAAGGGGAGGGCCAGCTTTCCGAGCTGGAGCTCTACCGCCTGGCCCTGAAGCCCCTGCCCCTCCTGGCCCGCAGGCTCCGCCAGGGGCATGGGGTGGACATCCTCCTCACCCACGCCCCGCCCCCGGGGCCCAGCGCCGGGGAGGACTTCGCCCACCGGGGGGTGGGGGCCTTCCTCCTCTTCCACCGCCTCTTCCGCCCCCGGCTCCACGTGCACGGGCACACCCTCCTCCTGGGGGCCAACCCCAAGCGGCGCCACCGCACCCCTTGGGGGGTGGAGGTCATCCACGCCCAGGGCTACGCCCTGGTGGAGCTTCCCTGAGCTGGCGGTAGGCCTCGTAGGCGGCCACCCCCACGGCCACGGCCAGGTTCAGGGAGCGCACGGGCCCCGGCATGGGGATGAAAAGGCTGGGGAAGCGGCTAAGGACCCCCGGGGGAAGCCCCCGGGTCTCGGGGCCGAAGAGGAGGTAATCCCCCTCCTGGAAGCGGGCCTGGTAGAGGTCCACCCTTCCCCTGGCGCTGAAGGCGAAGACCCTGGCCCCCGGAGGCAGGGCCTCCAAAAAGGCCTCCCAGGTGTCGTGGACCCTGAGGTCCACGTGGGGCCAGTAGTCCAGGCCCGCCCGCTTGAGCCCGGGGTGGGAGAGGCGGAAGCCCAGGGGGCGGACAAGGTGGAGGGGGAAGCCCAAGGCGGCGGCGGTGCGGGCCACGTTGCCCGCGTTCTGGGGAATCTCCGGCTGGTAGAGGACCAGGTGGACCACCCTTACCCCCGCTTCCGGTACCGGGTGGCGGGGCCCCGGCCCAGGCGCTCCAGGCGCCCCTCCTGGACCAGCCGCCTGAGGAGGGCCAAGGCCCCCTTGGGGGATAGCCCCAAGAGGGCCTCCACCTCCCGCCGGCTCAGGGGCCGGTCCATCTGGGCGAGGAGCCTCTCCCCCAGGGGGTCCCGGCCCACGAGGCGGTACGCCCCCCCTTCCCGGCGCACGAGCCCCATGCGCTCCATGCGGGAAAGAACCCTTCTCGCCGCCTCCTCGGGGAGCTGGAGGGCCCTGGCTAGCTCAGGAAGCCCCGCCTCCCCCACCCGCTTCAGGTGGGCCAGGGCGATGAGGTGGTCCAGGCTGAAGGCGCCAAAGCGCTCCTGGGCCTGGGCCAGCTCCCGCACGAAGGCCTCGTCCAGCTCGGGGTTGTAGAGGACCAGGGTGAGGGCCTCGGGGTAGAGGCGGTACTCCGGGGGCTCCTTGCCGTACTTGAGGAGGAGGCGGTACATCTTGTCCACCCCGCTCCCCGCCCGCTCCACGTAGCCCAGGCGGTAGAGGGCCTCGGCCAGCCGGGGGTTCCGCCTCTTGGGGGGGTGGCGGAGGACGTTCTCCGGGGTGATGCCGGGGGGAAAGCCCCCCGGGTTGGAGACCTCCAGCCGGTCCGGGTGGTGGTGGACCTGGATGGCGTCTTGGCTCTGCCAGTCCCGGTGCACCAGGGCGTTCAGGAGGGCTTCCCGGTAGACCTCCTGGTCGTAGTCCCAGACCTCGAGGCGGAAAAGCCCCACGGTGAGGTAGCGCACCCGGTTCCGGGCCTGGATCAGGTCCCTAAGCCGCTCCAGGAGGGCGGGGATGGGCCTTAGGATGTCCTCCCGGAAGCGGTACCCCTCCTCCCCCTCGTGGTGGTAGTAGCTCACCTCCGCCTGGGGGAGAAGGCGGCGCAGGGCCAGAGGGGTTCCCGCCAGGAGGAGGCCGGCCACCGTGGGCCGCTCCTCCCCCTCCACCCGCTCCAGGAGGCCCAAAGCGAAGAGGAGCTCCAGGTCAGGAAGGGCCGCCAGGTTGCTCCCCCTCTCCTCCAGGATGCGCCTTAGGCGGAGCACCTCCACCGGGTCCAGGTCGGAGAGGCTGGCCGCGGGCAGGACCTGGGCGGTGAAGTCGGGCTCGGGGAGGGCCTGGCCCATCCGAAGCTCCGTGAGGCGCTTACCGTCCCAAAAGGGCACCCGGCCCGCCCCCACGGCGATGGCCGCGGGGCTTTGGGGCACGTGGAGGGCCAAAACCCGCCCCTCTGGCCCCTCCACCACCTCCACGTAGGGCAGGAGGAGGCCCTGGGTGAGCTGGAAGAGGGCGTGGGTGATCTGCAAGGGGTGGATCTCCGAGGCCCCCAGGACCTGGCCCTCCCGGCCCACGCCCAAGAAGAGGGTCCCCCCCTTGTGGTTGGCCAGGCCCGCGGCGTAGCGGGCCAGCTCCTCCGGGGAAAGGTCTGGGGGCAGGAAGAGGTTCCTCTCGTCCTGCCCCATGGCCAGGCGTTCCTTCAGCTCCTCCCACGTCACGGCCTCCAGTTTACGGAAACGGGGG
>Ga0197142_1000860_pt1 | contig 28395 bp, 20 predicted proteins | sample GBS60_MetaG_FD_148614 | JGI IMG/M metagenome (GOLD analysis project Ga0197142, IMG submission 148614) | Sediment microbial communities from Great Boiling Springs, Gerlach, Nevada, United States - GBS 60_MetaG | ecosystem: Environmental > Aquatic > Thermal springs > Hot (42-90C) > Sediment... | reverse complement strand
GGAGTCCCGGGGATTGCAAAAAAGATGGTGTGGAATCACTCATGTTGAGGATCCCGGTAGCCCCTCCACGGAGAGGGCCACCGGGAAAACTGCCTCACTCTATGGGCACCTTGTGCCCGTGGATCGACTCCTTGAAGGGAACCGTGATGGTGAGGAGCCCTGATTCGAACTTGGCCTTGGCCTCTTGGGGTTTTACTTCATGGGCCAAAATGAAACAGCTCTCATAGCGGAAGGCATCGGCCTCGGCTCTCACACAAAAGCCTCCTGTGCCCATATCGAGTTCCACGCTCTCTTTCGCTGCTCCTGCAAGATCCACCTCGATTCTGAACCCAGTATCATCATCATTGTGCATGATGTTGACCAGCGGCACCACCACTCTCTTTCTCTCCTCTGCCATGGCACACCTCCCTAAGGACGGATTCTCGAGGATGTCTCACATCCTCCAAGTTCTAGACTACAACGGTAGAAGATCGGGTCAAGGCCCCTGATTTCGTGTGGGAGGTTTTTTCAGCTCTCTTCCCCAGTGGCAAGGGAGAATATCCTCACTGGCTCGTCTAATCCTTTGAGGTGTGCCGTGCCCTTTTCGTAAACGGGCCAAAGGCCTTCTATGAGTTTCGCAGTCTCCTCTCCTAGAAGGATTTCACCCCCTTTGGCGTGGGAGGCTAGCCTAGCAGCTAGATTTGTCACTGGGCCACTGGCGGTGTAAGTCATGCGAGTGCCCAGGGATCCCTTGAACTTGCTCATCCCCACCAGGGCCACCCCGGAATTTATTCCCATATTCACCCTGACGGGAAGGGCCTTGTCTTGGAGCCGGGCATTGTGCTCCCTCGTGAGGTCCCTTATGTCCAGGGCTGCCTTCACTGCATTGATAGCATTGGTTTTGGCATCGTGATCCTTGAAGATGATCATGAGCCCATCCCCAGCAGTCTCCACTATATCGCCATGGGACCGCTGGATGGGATCCACGAAAGTTGAGAAGAGTTCCTCTACCAATCGGTTAACCTCTGTATCTGGCCTTGTGGCACTGAGCCTTGTATAGTCTTCCAGATCCAGGAAAAGGACCGTCACCTCCCTCTTCTCCTTCTCAAGGTTCTCTATCTCAGGGTTCTTCTCCACTATGTTCCTGACCGAAAGGGGCACGAAGGGAGAGAGGTGACTGAGGATCTGGCTTATGCGAATCTTCTCTTGGGTGACTTCCCAGTGCTTCTTCGCCCTCAGGATCACGTGAGCCACACTATCGGCCAGATCCTTGAGGAGATAGAATTCCTTTCGGGTGATCTTTCCCTCAGGCTTCATCACTAGGTTCACCACAGCCAGAAGATCATCTCCCAAAAAGACCGGTATGGCTAACTCTGGCCCTATTGGGACAACTTTGCCGTCAGGCCTGACTATGGGGTCACTGTGGGGGAAGATCACAGTCTTCTTTCTGTGGATGGCCTTCTGAACGGCCTTCCTCTCTCTCTTACAGGAATGGCAATTTATGGGCCTGTCATAGAGGGCACACTGCAAGGGCCTAGTGTATTTGGGAGCTTCTGGGTCCAGAAGAAGGATGCAAACTTCCATGGCTCCAGGCACAAGAGCCCTTGCCTCGTTCCTCAAGGTCTCGAGAATCTCGTTGACCTCGAGGGTTGTTGCCATCTTCTGGGAGAGCCTCCTTTGAGCCTCGAAGCGCTCTCTGTAGAATCTATCCCTGATTTTTTCCTTCCGAAGAGCACCGTTTGCAGAGCTAAATGGCATTTCTAGCCCCCCACAAACTTGCTATTCATTGTTCTGGGAAAAATTCCCCTTTGGATTTTAGACCAAGGCATTTTCTATTCTGATACCAGTATCCCCGCCCCAGCCGGAATTGTCTACCGAGACCAACATATTCCTCGGCAATAGGTCTCCAGGCTCCAGGATGCGAAGATGTTTCCTTACTTGGATCCACCTTTTCTCAGGATGTAAGGCAAGAGCGTTTCCCACTGGCAACCGATCCCACCGCATGATTCTTTTTTCACACATCATAATAACCGGGGTAAGCCACCCAGGCTATTTATCGTAATCGCGCGAGGCCTGTTTTAATTTCCACTTTTTCGGGGAGCATATCTTGCCCTCAGCTTTCCTCTCCGTTGCCTCCATCCTTCCTCCAAATTGAGGGGAAAGGGGGCTCGCTCCATGATCTCAGGTGGATGTCCCTTTGAGGATATGGGATCTCAATCCCATTTTCCCGAAAGAGCCTGCAGATTTCCTTGCAGATCTCGCTTTGCGCCAAGAGCCTCTCCTTTATGTCTCCTACCCATGCATGGAGTTCAAGATCCATGGAGCTATCCCCAAATCCTGTAACCAAGGCATTAGGGGAGGGATCCTCCAGGACTCTGGCGTTTCCCCTTGCTGCCTCCACAAGGAGGCTCAAAGCCTTTGCCAAATCCGTTCCATAGGCAACTCCTACCCGAATCTTTATTCTCGCCATGGGGTTGCTGAGGGTCCAGTTTATGACTGTACTGGATACTAGTTGGGCATTGGGAACTATAAGCTCCGAGCGATCGAAGGTCTCTATGACAGTGGAACGAAGGCCTATGCGTTTGACCCTTCCCCACTCCTTCTCAACAACCACTGTATCTCCCACCTTTATGGGCCTCTCGAAAAGGAGTATCAATCCACTTACGAAATTGTTTGCCACGTGCTGGAGCCCGAAGCCTATCCCCACTCCCAATGCACCTCCCAGGACCAGAAAGCTCTCCAACCGAACTCCGAGAAGGCTCAGGGCCATGAGGAGCCCTACCACTACGAGGAAATAATGGAGAAGCCTTCCCATGGCATGGCGAGCTCCCGGGTCCACCTCTGTCTTGGGGAAGACCTCTGCTTCCAGCACCTTGTTTATGATCCTCGACAGAGACAGGGATATGTACACCGCAAGGAGGGCCAAGAGGAGGAGCTCGAGAGTGAGGCTCACTTTCCCTATAGTGATATCGGACTTGAGAAGTTTCTCCCATGCCTCTGAGCTGGAGGAGAAAAGGCCCCAAACTGATAGAAGGCGGAGAAATATGCTGAGCCATATGGCTGCTGCCAGAATGAAAAATAGCCTCTTTTTCAAAAATGGCCCCACTGCAACCACTGCTTTCGACTCCCGGAGCATTAGGTGCTCCATTGCCCAATCTATTCCTTTCCCCACAAGGCTGACCAGAATCCCCCCTGTGAGGGCGAGAAAAGTGCTCCACGCAGAGGCCCTGAAGAGTCTATCCGCTAGGTTGGCGAAACCGGCCAATTCTGAAATGAGAATCAACCCAAAAATGCACGCCCCAAGGTAACAAACCAAACCCTCCCACTTGCTCTTTTTGGCCATCGCCAGAAGAAAAGCCACGCCCACCGATGAAATCCCTACGATGAAAACCCTGCACACGGGGGTCGGAAATGCCATGGTCCTTAGGAAGTCCAAAACCCCCATGGAGATGGCCAAGCCCAAAAGAGGACCTCTCCACCGGACTCTTCCCCTCTCCTCCGTCCAAAGGATGGTGATACTGAAGGCGAAAAGACACCTTCCCAGGGCTTTGAGGATCCCGCCTACATCCCCTACGAGAGAAGAGAAAATCCCCACACCGAAGATGGCCAAAGCCAAGGAATGGAATGTAACCCTTTGGGCTTCCTTCCCCCTCGCCCTCTCTATCCAGAGAAAAAGACCCCACAAAAGGACGAGGAGAAGGAGCTGGGAGAACAGTATCACCTCGTTCCCCGCCATGGGCTCCTGGAGTTTCCTCCACATCTCGAGGAGCCCTTGTGGCCCTTGCCCAGCCACGACATCTCTAAACTCGAGGAAAAATCTTTGACTCAGGAGGGATGGTTCTGTCCTCCTGAATGTCTCTTCCCTCATTCGGGCCAGAGCCGCATCTAGGGGAGCACTGAGCCTCCGGTTTTCCTCCAACAACCTGCCGACCCGTTCCTGCATTCCCACCAGAATACCCATGCGCTGGGATATATCTTGAAGGGTCTCTCTTATGGACTGTTCCGCCTTGGCGAAAGCCTCAGTGGGAAGGTCTCCTTGGGCCAGCGAGGCGGACTTCTTCCACCTGGCCCAGAAGGAGCCCAGCTCCTCCCATTCCTTCTTCAAGCCCTCGAGCTCTCCCAACTTTCCGGAGATGAGGACCAAGAAGCTCTCCAAGGATCTTCTCTCGGTCTCAAGAGGTGAACGAGCATCCAAAACCCCTTGAAAATCCAAGCGATTTGGATCGCCAAGATCCCTTAGCCTCCTCGCGAGTTCCTGGAGGCGAATCTCCGCCTCCCTGATTCTCTTCTCGAATTCCTGTAATTGGGCCTTGAGCTCTAGCTGGGCCCTCACCTCCAGCGATCTTCTTGCCATTTCCTCTGCCCTGGGCACAACCTCGGCCACGCTGGGAAAGAGGTCTTCTTTCTCTTGTTGAAGGGGTTGGCCCCATAGATTCCCTTGCGGCCAGAGATTCGAACACAGGATTATAGCGACCAAACAGACGACCTTTTTCCGAGAATGGCCCTTGGAACCCAGGCCTCTTCCAATGCCCCCCAATCCGGTCCCATACCCCATGCCCTGTTCCTCCATCGGAACACCTTCTCCTGTTCTGGACCTCAGCTACCTTCTAGGAGGTCTCTCCCTTTTTCGAACAGTGTGTCTGGACTTCTCCTTTGCGAGCTTACCCAGGAGCCCAACGGGGAGCTCCTCCACGGAGACCTCACTCAAGATGGGCTCCCCCAGGGAGCCATGTATTCTGAATCCCAAAAATTCATCCTTTGGGGATCCCGTCGGATGGATTGGCCATTTAAGCTTGGCCAGGATGTCGATTTTCATCTCCTTCGCCCAGAGATCCACTTCTCCCATCCCCACTGCATCTATTCCCTCCCCCCTGAAATAACCCTCTTGGATGGAGAAGATCCCATCCTCAATTGGGCCTTTGAGTCCCGCCCTCCCTTTTCCCTTGGATCTCTTCATGGCCATCCTCATCCTATCCATGGAGTCCCTGAAACACGACCCCTGTGTCCTGAAGGCCTTAGTCCAGAGATCCTCTGGCAAAGAAAGGCTTGAGAGGTCAATCTCCAGAAGCCCACCCAGAGCTTCCACTCCTTTCAGGTCCAAGCCCTTGGAGGATAAAGATCCCTTCACTTCTAGAGCTCCCTCCAGGGACCCAAGATTGAGGCCCAGGCACTCTGAAAGGGAGCTCAAGGATATTCCCTTTCCTCGAAGAGTTGCCATCCACCTTGGTTCTTCATCGAGTGTTATCTCCCCTGAGACCTCAATTCCGCAAACCTGAGACTTTCTCACTTTGATGAGTCTTCTTTCCTGATCCAATTCCACCAACCCCTGAAACCGAGATATGGAGAAAGGAGGAATCTCCAGTTCTTCAACATTCAACTCCAAGCTCCCTTTGATTCCCGGCTCCTCCATCAGGAGCCATCCCAAGGCCTCAATTGCTTCCTGGAGCCTGGCCTTTTCGGTCTGTGCCTTAAGCTGAATCGATATACCCTCTTTCAATCCGGCATAGCCTTTCAGGAAGACCTCTCTACCTCCCAAGAGAATCCTCACTTCCTCTGCTATCAATTTGTCTCCCCCCCCCACGAGATCCGCATCCATCACCCAAAGAGGAGGGGTAAAGGTTCCCAGGCTCATGCCATGGATATGGAGCTCACCCCTCACATCCAAGCTCGCTTCCGGGGAGGCCTTCCATATCACAGTGATATCTCCCCTTGCACTTCCACCCTTTGCCATACCCTCCTCCAGAAGGGCCTCGAGAGTGGATCCATAGACAAGTCCTTTAAAGACCAAGGTATAAGACCCTTTTTCCTCTGAAAGGGATATCTCCCCACGGGACCCTCCTCCGGAGATCCTTAGGCTGAGAAGCTCTAGCTCGCCCTTTGTCAGGATGATTTGCACATCGAATTCGTGGCTCGAGAGGAGTTTTGCCTTTGAATTCAGCCTTCCACGCGACAGCTCAAGCTCGCAAGAGGAGACTTTTATCTTCTCTGGAGGTTTCAGGGGAATCCTGAGCCTCTTCGAGGCCTCTCTTACAAAAAACTCCAGGATCTCTCCAGCTATTTCCCCTTCCAATTGGAGCTCTCCCTCTGGATTTTCCCCACTCCATGCCCTCACTTGACCAGAGATCCCCAGAGTGCCATCTGGAATATCCATCTGAGCCCCGTCGATCTTGAGGATCTGCGGGGTGAGTTCGATGGAGGCCTCCCTCGCCACCACTCGGAATCCCATGACAGTGCCCTCGCCCTTGAGGGAGACCCTGGCAAAGCCCTCCCAGCTTGCTGGATCATGGAGCTTGCCTTCCCACTCAGCCAGGTGGATTGAAGCCTTTCCCGAAAGCCGCCCAATGAGACCCAACCCCTTAATCTCCTGGGCAATCTCCTCCAACAAAGCCCAGACCTCGTCCAGCTCGAGAGTGCCACCCTGCGCTTGGAGATTGACCCATTGGGAAGTGGAATCCCAATACGCCCTGCTCAGGAAAACCTGTGAACTTCCCAGGGCGAACTCCACATTCCTCGCTGAAAGTTCTCCCTTCCCAAAGGAAACTTCCTCTCCCTTTACCTCCAGGGCATAGGGAAGCTTCCTGTGGCGAGCCCAAACCTTGAGATTTCTAGCTGACCATTTGACCCATCCGGTTGGGTCCTCGGGGGATAGGAAGAGATGGACCTCAGCCTTCCCCTTCACCCCAAAGAGCTCCCGGGAGAGACCTTCCCCGAGGGACTCTCTTGTGGCCACCGATAAGCTCGGATACCACTTTCCCAAGTCCACATTCAAGGTCACCTTTCCTTTGGGTTTTCGAGGGGCTGTGGATAAATCCAGTTGAAGATCGCCACCCAATACCCTTCCCCAAAGGGCGAGTCCTTTGATGTCAGAAAGGGTGAGAATTGTGCCGGAGATTTTGACCCTGCCTTGAGCTTCTCGAATCAGACCCCATGGCTCGGGAAGGTGCAACTCAACTCCTGTCCATCTTCCCCACCCGTTTACTCGGTCCAGGGAGAACGACCCTCCTCCCTCCTTGAAAGAGAGAGCCAGGGAGAAATCTTCGAGTTTCCCTCTTCTTATCATCTCCAGTTGCCTTAGGCCTGGAAGCCTGGCCAATAATCTATCCCAGGAAGCCATATCTAGATGAGAGAGAAAGACTCTGACCAAAAGGGCACCGTTTTGGGGAACGATCTCCATGTCTCCCCTCAACTCCGTATCCGGTTCCCGAATTACTCCCTTCGATATCGTGACCTTGAGAGGCTTTGAGATTTGGAGGAGAAATTCCGCCCCTCGGGCAAGGATTTCTCCTCCAGTGGTCTTGAGGTCGAAAGCTACCTCCAAAGTGGCACCAGTAATCCCCCTTCGCAATGTGATGGAGCATGGGTCCATGAGCGCAGGAATCGCGGGCCCAAGACGAAATGATACCCCTTTTGTCTCCAAATGCAGCTTCATCATCTCTTGCAGGAAGGGACTTTCCTTCTTTCCAAAGCTTCGCGCAAGGTAGGCAGGGTCCTGGAGATCTAGCCGAGCGAAGGTGGCCTCGAGCTCGAGTATCCGTAATTTGCCCACGACGAGGGAAATGGGAGAGAGCAAGATCTCCCCTTTTTCCACATCCAATGCCAGAACCCCGTCTTTTCTGAGGCTAACGTTCTTGTAAGAGACCCTGGGGATGGGAAAGAGATCCACCCTGGCACTTTCAGCATCGATGGGAGATTCCAGAAGAAGTGCAAATTCCTCCCTGAGCTCCCTTTCGATCTCCTCTGGGTCTGCAAGCCAGATCCTCCCCAGACAGAGTAGCGCTCCCACTCCAACAATGATTAAAGAGCAGATGAGGACTTTTCTTCCCAAGTCCTTTCCCCGGTTTGTCTGAGAGGCCTCATTCGATGGTGTCCATCCCCGAAGATGGGGGTTTCATGGAAACATTTTAATCCCAAATGAGAGGTTTCAGGAGGATAGCGTTAAATTCAGCGCTCGTCATGCCGAGGCGCAAAATCTTTCCTTGGACTTGGCCTGGGAATAACGGTACAGGGCTGCCAGTGCCTTAATCCCCTCATGGGCCGAGGAAAATACTGGTATTCCTCTCTCTTCCAGCCACCTCAGGGGTGCGCACTCACCCCCATGCATCCCGGGCACCCACACTATGACCGGTTTGAGGGAAGTGGTGGCGACCTCGAAGGGCTTAAGGAAATCCTCTGGGAGAGTACTCACCCACCTGGGTAGCATTATAGCCAAACCATCCACTTGGGGGTCCTGGAGCATGGCATCCAAGTAGAGCTCGTATACCTTCATGGGAGGGTGAAACTGCACGCACACACCCAGGTCGAAGGGATTTCCCCCTACCTCCCAATCGGGGAAGACTGGCCTCAGCTTCTCCACACTGGACTTCACAGGGGAGGCTGTTCTCAGACCCACGAGCTCGCAAAGGTCAGTGACTATGACCCCCTCTCCTCCTGGAAGGGTCGCGAAGGCCACCCTGGGGCCCCTCATTTCCTTTTCACTGAGCCTCTCCAGAGCCTTGCAAAGGAGGAAAAACTCCTCTATGGTCTCTACCAAAATGGCACCAGCTTGATTCATGGCGCAGGAAAAGAGTCTTTGGTCTCCCGCTGCCATGACCCCGGTGTGAGAGGCCGCTGCTAAGGCTCCAGCCTTTGTCGTACCTCCCTTGAGGACCACAACTGGAGCTTTTTCAACGGATTTCCTCAAGCTCGTAAAGAATCTCCTCCATCCTCCCTCTGCGCTCTCCAGATGTATCCCTATGACCTTCGTGTCTGGATCCTGGGAAAAATACTCGAGCACCTCCACCTCGTTCACATCCACCTTGTTGCCCAGGTCCATAAGCTTATTGATCCTGAGGCCCAATTCATTGATGAGCCACTCGAGGCGGGGCTCGTAGAGACCGGATTGGAAAATCAGGGACACTCCCCCAGGAGTTATCCTATCGAGGGGATGGAAACTTATGGCGAGCCCCTCTCTCGAATTTATGGGGCTCAAAGCATTTGGGCCCACTGCCCTCATCCCGAACTCGCCGAGAAGCCCTTTCATGGCATCCTGAACTCTCCTGCCTTCCTCTCCTGTCTCGGAGAAGCCGCCTGCAACCAATACCACCCTCTTTATCCCTTTCCTCGCACATTCCTCGAGCACCTTGGGAGTGTGTGCATGGGACACTCCTAGGACCGCAAGATCCACAATCTCGGGGAGTTCGGTCACACTTTTCCATGTGGGTATCCCCAAAACTGCCCCTGGCTCTGGATGCACTGGATAGATCCTCCCCTTGTATCCCAGCCTCACAAGATTGGCGAGGAGGTTGTGGCTTATTCTGGTTGGGTTCTTGGATGCGCCGATTATGGCTATGCTCTTCGGGTGGAAAAAGCCATGGAGAAGGTTCTCTCCCATTCTTGAGCTCCCTGTCTTTGTGAAGTCCTCGTGCTCACCATTGCTCGAATTGGAGTTCCTCTCCCGAGGTGGTTTACCCCCGGTGCCGTGGACAAACGCTCTCATATCAGAGATCTGGCTCAGGTGTCAATGGAGGGAAAAACTAGCAGGACAGGCACCATTGTGCGAGAATCTGAGGTTGGGATTTTCTCCTCAGGAGCCTTGATCTTGGAGAAGAGGGGGCCTGGCATGAGGATTCCGAACGCGTTTTTAGCCTTTTGGGGATGCCTCGTCCTTTTCCTCGGAAATATATGGGCATACGAGCTGGAAAAATCCCTCTTGGCACCCAGGGGAGAGTTTTTTCTCCAGAGGCAGGAACAGGCCCGGCTCATAACGACCCTTTTTTGCACCGAGAGGCCAGGGCCTGCCGTGGATGGATGGTTGCGCACGGAGCTCTACAAGCTGAGCCCCGGTGCACCGAGACCCGATGTGGCGAGCTTGAGAAAAGAGGCAAGAAAGCTCATTCTCTCTCTCGGAGGGAAGGTACTTTACGAGGGAAGGTGCAAGTCACTGGCCCCATTCGGGGATCCGAGGGCGAGATCCGTTGTACTCACTGGCGTCCTTCCCTGGAGTTGGGGACAAGTGGTAGTGGAAGTGTGGGCTTGGGAGGAAGGAGAGGATCTCTATTTTCGATTGACTTCCATGAGCCCGTGGGACGAGCTTTCAGAATGAAGATATCTCCCATTCTTTTCTGGGAAGAGGCCCCGCTCTGTGGTGATGGCTAAGCCATCTTTCGTCTCTTTCACTTCTTGTGGGCTGCGGGTTAGGATTGGAGCAAATGCACCAGCGCCTCATGGGGAGGGGCCTTCCTCTCCCCCCTTTACGGGTAAGGTGAGTGTGAAGGTCGCACCTCCTCCTTTTTCGCTTTTCACTTCGAGGCTCCCTCCCAAAGCCTCGGCCAAGATCTTGGCCCCCGCCAGACCCAGCCCGTGGCCCCTCCTGGTGATTCCAGTTGGCTCTTCCAGCCTGGCGTACCTGCGGAAGATGACTTCTCTGTGTTCGGGCCCTATTCCAGGCCCGTCATCTGTGACCTCTATAATCAGATAATTCCCGTCAGTTGTGGCCTTGACCTCCACGAGCTTTTGCCTGTGATGAAGGGCATTTTTTACCAGATTGCCCACTATTTGAGAGAACTTGGCCTCGTCTTGGAACATAGCTACCTCTTCTACCCTTGGATCGAGCTTCAAGGATATGCCAGCCCTGGGGATGATCTCCTCAGTTATCCTTCCTTCTGCGAGGTCTTCCTGGGCCGCCACTTCCATTGTCTCCAGGGCATCCAAGATGGCCTCTCGAATGGTCCTGGCAGGGGAAAAGAGGGCCCAACTGAAAAACCCCTCCTCGCTTCTCCCTATCTCCAGAAGTCCATGGAGCATAGCTCTAGCCTTGCGGGCTGCCCTCAGGGACCTCTGGAGTGTCCTTTCCTGTTTGGATGTGAGATCTCCGAAGCTTCCCTTTTTTTCCAGGAGCATCCTCAGACCCGTCTCTATCACCGCAAGGGGATCCTTCAACTCGTGGATCAAGAATTCTATTTGCAACTCTTTGAAGAATCCTCTTCTCCTTTCCTGGACTTCTCTCTGGTCTCCCTGGGACTCAAGCTCTCTCATCGGCCCTCCCCCGATTTTTTATTCCTTCTGGAAAAGATCCTCAGCAGGAGGAAACTCCACGGTGACTCTGGTACCCCCGGGGCACGATGACATACCTGAAAGTCTCAACGGGGCACACTCCCTCAGATCTCCTGGGCAAATGTCCTCCTCCGAGGGAATGTGATGGCACCTTCGGGATCGAAGCTCTATGTGGAACCCATACCTCTCGGAAAATACTCTCATGCGTAGAAGGTCCAAGCCCTTTCCCCCCGCATTGAAGTCATATGGCCTTCTCGAGGAATAGAGAAGGGTCTCCCGGGCTATAAATGGTCCCTTGAAAAGGAGAGACTGGCTCTCTGCTGTTAGGCCAACACCTTTGTCCTCGACTGCGAGGACGGTTTTCCCCCCAGGCCCCCTCCCCACCTCCACGAGCACTTCTCCTCCATCAGGGGTATTCTCCACGGCATTGCGAACGAGTCCCTCCAAGATCTTTCTCGCCACTTCCCTCGGCAAGTAAACGGGGGGCGCCTCACCGAATCTGGAGACGAGCTTGACCTTTCTGTGGGAAAACTTTTCCGCGATCTCCTCGAGGACTTCCGAGGCAAATTGGCCCAAAGAGATCATTTCCCTGGGCAGGGAAACCAGGCCAAAGGCCTCCTGAATCCTCCTTCGTATCCTCTCAGTGAATCTCTCGTCTCCTGCTTCCAGGGCAACCAAGGCCTCTAGCTCCTCCGCGCACACTTGGAGAAGCCCGGTGAGAGTCCCTTGGATGGTGAAGTCCCTCTCTCTCATTATGTCTTCTATCTGATACTGGATCTCCAGGAGACGGTCCAGATTCCTCTGAATTCTCTCAAGCGCCCTGAGGAATTGGGTATCCTTCTCACTGAAAGATCTCTTGACCAGCAAACTCACCGAAGCTGACATCACGGATAAAGGGGTTTTCAGTTCGTGGGAGAGGTGGTGGATGACCCTGTCTTTGGCCCTGTTCAGGCTCTGGACTTCCTCATAGGAGGCCTTGAGCTTCTCGGTGATCCTCGCATTCTCTATGGGGAATGCCACAACGCTCGCTATGGCATTTAGGGTGGCCAGATCCCTTTGATCAAAGGAACCGTCTTTCTTGTTCACCGCGCACAGGACTCCAATGATCCGGTCCTCGGCCCGGATAGGAACATCTAGCATATTGCGAGTGTTGTAGAGGGCTCGCTCGTCCACCTCTTTGAAGAACCTGGGATCTTTGGAGGTGTCCTCCACTATTATGGGCTGACCTGTTCTCAGGACCTCTCCTGCAATTCCCTTGTCAGCTGGAAACCTTATGCCGGTCATCCTCACTCCGGTCTCTTGATCGTCGTAGGAGACAGCGGGAAAATAGAACTCGTTTCTTTCCTCATCCACAAGTATCACCGAGGCGCCTTCCACCCCGAGGAGCTCCTTCACTTCCTTGGCTATGAAATTGAGGCGATCCTCGAGCCTCCAGAATCTGGGAAGGGCCATGCTTATGCGAAAAAGGGCCTCATTTATCCTCTCTGTCCTCTTCTGTTCGGTCACATCCCTGAGGATGACCACTTGACCTGATGGTTCCCCAGATTCCTCGTAGAAGAGGGCCCCACTCAATACCACTTCCCTAAGCCTTCCGTCCCTGGTGAGTCTCTGGGACTCGAATCCCTGGATGACTTTCTCCATGAGGAGCCTTTTAAGCCCCATCCTGGCCTCTTCCCTGAGGTGCTCGGGGACAAAAGGGAGCTTTCTCCCCTCGAGCTCCTCCAGTGTCCATCCGAAGACCCTCACAAAGGCCGGATTGACATATGAGACGGTGTTGTCCATATTGAACACCGCAACGGGATCTGGCAAGAAATCGAGAAGGGTCCTGTATCTCCTCTGGGCCCTTTGGCTCTCAAGGAACTGCTCGTGGGCTCTCCTTTCGGACTCCCTCAGGGCCTTTTCGCTGAGACACCTCTCGGTTATGTCCCTGGCTATACCCCTGAAGCCGATGCGCTCTCCCTGGTCGTTCCTCATTAGGTGGGCTGATACCTCAAGGACCCTGACCTCTCCGTTTTTCCTCCTGATCTCCCAGACGAGATCTGTCATTCCCTGGCCAGTGCGCCAAATGGTGTTGAACTTCTCGAAGACAAACTGCGCGTTCTCCTCATCCATGAAAGCCCTGTAGTTTCGGCCCTGAATTTCGCTTCTGGAGTAGCCTAGGATTCGACACATGGCATCGTTGAAAAAGGTGAAATTCCCCCTGAGATCCACCTCGTAAAAACCATCCGCGACCTCCTCTATGAAGACCCTATACCTCTCGGTATGGAGCCTCAGTTCCTCATCGCTGAGACCGCGCTGGACTGCGTCTTTGAGGTCAATGCCGAATTCTTTGGGAGTCTCTGACATGGGCGACGGGCCCTTTCAACCTTCCATCTTCGAGAATCGGCCACAGTCCCCCGTGAAAACTCCTTCAGTTAGGGACCTCACCTCGAGCCCTCCAAGGTCGCTAGCGCATTACTTCTCCCTGGACACAAGCAGTGGCCTTACGTCCAGTCAATGGCACAGGGCTTCTAGCTTTTGAGCCATGATCCAGGCTAAAACATACACGATCCCGAACCCACCTATCAAGGACTTGGGTTGTCATCCTGGGGAATGTTGCAATAGGGCCCACTCGGAATGGGGGTTTCGCCCCTAAGGTGATGGTCTCCCGCATTTTGCTTCCTGGGAGGCCACTATACTCGTCACTTTCCTCCTTTGGGAATGCCTATCCCCCAGATCTCAGGTTCCATGAAAAGAGAGAAGAGAGGCCATCTCGAGGAGAAAGCGGCCTTCTTTCTATCCCATTTACTTCTGTGGGCGCAGAATATCCTCACTCGGAAAGAGGCCTTGAAATATCTCCAGATGTCCAGAGGAGAGAGCTCCTGGATGTGCATCAATCTCTCGAAGCTGGTCCTAGGGTTCCTCGGACCCCGTTTGCCCTTGGGCAGGTCCCAGAAAAGCCGTTTGAGGGGATAGTAGAGCTCATAGAACCACCTGTTGGGAAATGTATGGAATACGACTTTCCCGGAAGACCGAATCACCCTTCTCACCTCCTTTATGGTTTTGGCCAGATCCTCTGGACTGAGATGCTCCATTATGTCCGAGAGGATTACCCTGTCGAAGCTTCCACTTGCAAAAGGTAGCTCCCTACAGTTGGCCTTGCAAAGGCCAGCTCCAGAAGCAGTATCTCCCTCCCTGAGGGTCCTTCTGCTTATCTTCAAGGCATCGGATGAGATATCCAGTCCCCATACCCTAGCCCCCATGGATGAAAGGTGCCTGACAAGTTCTCCTCTGCCACAGCCTACATCGAGTATGCTCATCCCCTCTTCGCCCTGGACCAGCTCGAGGAGTAACCCAAGCCTTTCGTCCAGCAGAGCCCCCTTGCTTTCCCGATAGACCTCGTGACCACCACAGTGCCAGAGAAAATACTCTTCATTGTAAAGTCCAGGGTCCACCGGATTCTCCCCCCTTTGGTCTTTCTCCCTTGACAAGGACGTCATGTGGACAAAAAATCATAGTTGGGTGATAGGATATCCCCCTTGGGGCAACGTAAACAAGGGGTATCGGAGAGGAGGAAGGGATGTATTCAGAGATCGTGATGGACCACTTTCAGAACCCTAGGAACGTGGGCGAAATGGAGAATCCGGATGGAGTGGGTGAGGTGGGGAATCCCGTATGTGGAGACATGATGAAATTTTTCATCAAGGTCAAGGATGATGTTATAGAGGACGTCAAATTCCTCACCTTTGGATGCGGAGCAGCCATAGCTGTAAGCAGCATGGTGAGCGAGATGGCCAAAGGGAAGACTCTGGATGAGGCCTTGAAGATAACGAGGGATCAGGTGGCAGAGGCCCTTGGAGGGCTTCCCAAAAACAAGCTCCATTGTTCCAACCTCGGGGCAGACGCCCTTCACAAGGCAATCCACGACTATCGCCATAAGAAATACGGAATTCCCATGCCCAAGGAAGAGGAGCACCCACACGAGGAGCACAAGTTTCGCCATTGCCCTTATTGCGATGTGGAGAACCCAGAAGACTTGGTGTATTGCCGCGCTTGCGGCAAGAGATTGTGAGGAGATGAGGCTCTCCAAGAAGGCCGAATGTGGGACTAGAGCCCTCCTGCAGCTCGCTGCCAATTATGGTAAGGGGGTAATTCCCCTCTCGGATATAGCTGCCAGGGAGGGCATCTCGGTCAAGTACCTGGAGCAGTTGATGATGCCTTTGAGAAGGGCAGGGCTTGTCACTGGAACCAGGGGAGCCCTTGGGGGCTATTCCCTCAAGAAGCCTCCATGGGAGATAAGGATTGGAGAGCTCCTCCGGGCCCTTGAAGAGAGGCTCGAACCCACGGATTGTTCTGGGGATTTACCCTCTTGCGAGAGATCGGGGAGGTGCAAGGCAAGGCCCTTGTGGGTGCATCTCTCCCGCGCAGTGCAGAAGGCTCTCGATGAAATGACATTACAGGATCTTCTGAGGGAGAGCCCTCCTGTGTCTGAGTGAGGTCACACAGGGGCTTCATCCCCCATTTTTCCCTTGAGCTCCAGCGAGAATCTGCCCCGTCTCCAGCTGTGTACTTCTTTGAACCACAAGGCTTTTGAAGGCAGCCATTTCCTCTGGATTCACGGGGGCACCATTTACGAAATTCACCCTCAGCGGATTCACGAACTCGCCCCCTTTCATGAGCCTGAAGTCAAGATGGGGACCCGTTGCCAGACCAGTTGCCCCCACATAGCCTATTACCTGGCCCTGTCTCACCGTGACTCCTGGCCGAATCCCTGGACCGAATTTGCTCAGATGGCCATACATGGACACGTATGAGTGTGCATGCTGAATCTTCACTTGATTTCCAAAACCTCCGTTCCATCCCGCCTGGATCACCTTGCCGTCCGCAACTGCCCTCACGGGTGTGCCCGAAGGCGCTGCGTAGTCCACCCCCAGGTGGGGCCTGTACGTTTCCAGGATGGGATGGAACCTCGCGTGGGAGAACCCGGAGGTTATTCTGGTGAACTTCAAGGGAGACTTGAGGAAGCTCTTGCGCAGGGACTTGCCCTCCATATCGAAGTATCCCTCCTGGGTGGCTTTCCCTCCGAAACGGAAGGCCCAAAAGGTTTTACCCCTGCTGCACAGCCTGGCAGCCAGGATCTTCCCGTAGCCCACCTTGGTATTCCCTATCCATTTCTCCTCTATCAAGAGATCGAACCTGTCTCCTTTTCTAATGTCCACATGGAAGTCCACGTCATATTCGAAGATGCTGGCCAGGGTTATGGCCATGGAAGCGGGAAGACCCGCTTTCTCCACGGCTCCAAATAAGGAACTCTGGATCGTGCCAGAGACGACCCTCTCTCTGACTTCTGCGGGCTGTACCTCTTTGCGGGCCCTGAGACGACCACCTTCTCTCTCTATGAGGATCGTGGACTGGATGTCCAGGGGACACTGTACCAACTTGACCGAGCCGTCATTGTCGTCGAAGGTGACCAAGAGTTTTGTCCCCTCCTTCAACTTTCTCGGGTCGTGAATTGGCCGGATCGCCTCGACTATCTCTTGGGCCTGTTGGGGACTGAGGCCACCTCTTCTCATGGCCTCTTTCAGACCATCCCCTCTTTTCATCTCAATTTCCCTTGTCTCTTCCTGAACCTCATCTGGGATGGAGACCTCGTATGGAAAAGACCCCTCGGAGTCCTTGAGCTCCTTGGCTACCCAATTCTCTCTTTCGAGATAATCGGGCGACGGGATAGAGAGAGCGGAGGTGTCCATGAGCCACCCTACAACGAGAAATAGACCCAGCAGGGTTGTTCCCAGTCCAACGATTCGGCAGAAGACCCACTCCAACCTTTTCCCAGCAACCAGTGCCTTCCTCAGCCTATCCCCGCAAAACTCCTTTGGAGTTCCCTCCGAGTGGGAGATTCCCCTAGTTGTTCTCAAAATAGCACCTCCATCATCTGGCCCACGCTTTCCACTCCCACCAGTTCCAGGGGACTGTGCTCCTTAGCCTGGGCCAAATTTCCCTTGGGGAGGAGACACTTGCGGAATCCCATGCGTTGGGCTTCCTTGAGCCTGACTGGGACCCTCTGTATCCCCCTCACCTCGCCGCTGAGACCTATCTCCCCGAAGAGCACCAGCATCGGGTCAACGGCCCTATTCAGATGGCTTGAGGCTATTGCTGATGCTATCCCCAGATCCACAGCTGGTTCCTCCACCCTCAAGCCGCCCACGACATTGAGATATATGTCCTCATCTGATAGGCGTATTCCCGCATGCCTCTCCAGGACAGCTGTCAGGAGAGCGACTCTCTGACTGTCAACTCCCATGGTCGCCCTTCTGGGCATCCCGTAATTGGCCCTGGACACAAGTGCTTGGATCTCAACGAGGAGAGGCCTGTTACCCTCTACACTGGCCAGAACCACCGAGCCAGGCACCCCTTGGGGCCTCTCCCTGAGAAATCTCTCTGAGGGATTTACCACTTCCTCCAACCCGTTTTCCCCCATCTCCATGATACAAATCTCGTCTGTGGGGCCGAAACGGTTCTTCACTGATCTGAGGACCCTGAAACAGTGCCCCCTATCTCCCTCCAAATAGATCACGAGATCCACCATGTGCTCCAGGAGCCTCGGTCCAGCTAGAACACCCTCTTTGGTCACGTGCCCCACTAGCACAACTGTTATGTTTTTGGCCTTAGCTATGGAGGTGAGGATTGCGGTTGTCTCCCTCAGTTGGCCAACACTTCCTGGCAACGAGGGATGGGAGTCCGTGTATAGAGTTTGAATGGAGTCCACTATCATCAGCCTTGGGGAGAGGGGAAGGGCCACATCCAGCGCCCTTTCCAGATTGGGCTCGGCCAAGACCCACAAATCGCTTGTGTCGATCCCCAACCTCTCGGCTCTTATCTTTATCTGGTGAGGAGATTCCTCCCCACTCAAGTAAACTACACGGGCTCCCCTAGAGGCCACCTTGTAACCCAGTTGCATGAGGAGAGTTGATTTTCCTATCCCTGGGTCTCCCCCCAAGAGGACCACTGACCCATCCACGAGCCCGCCCCCCAAAACCCTGTCCACCTCCGGCCATGCAGTGCTGATCCTCTGGGTGTTCTCTGGAGGGATGTCCGAGAGCTTGAGGGGAGTCGGGGACTGGAGCTGGTCCAGCCATCTCTTGCGGCCTGGGACCTCTTGCGGAGAGGGCTCCTCCAAGAGGGTGTTCCACTCACCACAGTCCGGGCACCTACCCATCCACTTGGGAGAACGGTAAGCGCAAGCCTGACACACATAAGTTGTCTTGAGCTTGGCCATGCTCCTCCCTGCAGGGCAAAGGCCTGGAACAAGTTGCGCCGATTATACGCATCTGAGCCCTCCATGTCAACCTTCGATGATAGAGGAGAATGTTTGCCCGCAAGGGCCATGGCCGGGGTGCCAATGAAGGCTCCCGTGAAATTCCTTGGCCTTTTCCCTCCACATGGTTCTATCCAAACACCACTCAGAGAGGCGGATCGTCTTCCCAGAAGCCCACATTTCCGGGCACCTCTCTCAAAAAACGGTCCCTGAAGGGAAGGGGGCAACTTCCTCTGGAAAGAACCTGGGAATTCTCCCTGTGGCTCTTGACTCGGATGATCCCTTTGAGGCATCTTGAGCCTTGGGAATCTGGACCTTTGGGGTTTCTAGGGACTCGAGGCCAAATGGAGCAAGGGCTAGGGATATGTTGGCAAAGGTGTTGCCTTTTGTCCTGACCCTCCTCTTTTGGGTTCCTCAAAAAGAAGGTTGGGGCCAGGCTGAACGGGGATATGAGTCTTTCAGGAGTTGGCTCGAGGGGGTGAAAAAGGAAGCCATATCACGTGGGATCTCAGTTCCCACTTTGGAGAGGGCCTTCAAGAATTTGACCCCCATTCCCAAGGTCATAGAGCTAGATAGATCCCAGCCGGAGGTGAAACTCACCTTGGATGAGTACTTAGCTAGGGTGGTCACGGAGACAAGGATAGCCACAGGCCGCCAGAAGCTGGCACAGTATAGGGGGCTTCTCGAGGAAGTGGGGGATATTTACGGCACGCCTCCAAAGATAATGATCGCTCTCTGGGGCATAGAGTCTGACTATGGAAGACTTCCAGGCACGTTTCCCGTGATAGGCTCCGTTGCTACCTTGGCGTATGATGGAAGGAGATCATCCTATTTCAGAAAAGAGCTTCTTTTTGCCTTAATGATCCTGGACCAAGGTCATATATCCCTGGGTGAAATGACCGGTTCATGGGCAGGGGCAATGGGGCATTTCCAGTTCATGCCCTCCACATTTGTGGATTACGCTTTGGATGCCAATGGTGACGGGAGGAAAGACATATGGCACGACTTCAAGGACGCCCTATTTTCCGCAGCCCACTACCTCCGCGCCATGGGCTGGAGGAGAAATCTCCCATGGGGCACAGAGGTCAGGTTGCCAGAGGGCTTCGACCCGAGCCATATAGGGCCTAACCAGAAGAGGCCTGTGAAGGTATGGGCCTCCATGGGGGTGAAAAAGCTCGACAACAGCCCCATCGAGACCCATTGGGAGGGCGACACATGGATAGTTTGCCCCCAATTCCCCAAGGGAAGGGCATTTCTCGTGACGGAAAGCTATAGGGCCATCTATCGATGGAATCCGTCCAACTCCTTCGCGGTGGCAGTGGGAGTCCTCTCGGACAAGATCGGGACAGAGAATTGATGAGGGGGGTGAAGCCATGGATCCATTTCTCAATGAGGAACAGATCGAAATCCAAAAGGCAGCGAGAAAGTTCGCCTTGGGTGAATTTCCCCAAGTGGCCGAGCAACTGGACAGGGAGGAGACTTATCCCTTTGATCTTCTAAAAAAGGCCGCATCCTTGGGATTCATAGGGGCTTGGATTCCCGAGGAGTACGGGGGCCCGGGACTTGGGTTCCTGGAGGCCAGCCTCATAACCGAGGAATTCTGGAGGGTGGACCCTGGTTGTTCCTCCATTCTGTCCGCTTGTTTCGGAGGGCAGATGATCCTCTACTACGGAACCGAGGAGCAGAAAAGGAAATACTTGAGCCCTATCCCAGCGGGGGAGAAGATAATGGGCTCTGCAATAACCGAACCCAATGCGGGAAGCGATGTCGCAGGAATTAGGACGAGGGCCACAGTGGATGGAGACCATTTCATCATAAATGGGACGAAGATGTTCATAACCAATGCCACCATAGCGGATTACTTCGTGGTCCTGTGTCAGACGGATCCAGAGGCCGAAAAACGCCATGCTAGGTTCAGCGTTCTCATTGTGGAGGCTGACAGGCCAGGACTCATGAGGCGAAAGATCCACAACAAATTGGGAATAAGGGCTTCGGACACGGGTGAGCTTGTCTTCGAAGATGTAAGAGTCCCCAAGGAGAACTTGGTAGGAGAAAGGGGAAGGGGATTTTACCAGTTCATGGACTTCTTTGACAGGACGAGGGTGAATGTGGCGTCTCAGGCAGTGGGGCTGGCCCAGGGAGCTCTGGATAGGGCCATCGGGTATTCCAAGCAGAGGGAAGTATTCGGCTCTAGCCTCGCCTCTTTCCAGGTAACTCAGTTCAAGCTCGCTGAGATGGCGACCAGGATAGAGGCCTCGAGGGCCCTAGTCAGGCAAGCGGCTTGGAAGCTGGACAGGGGAGAGGTGGACACCAAGCTCATCGCAATGGCCAAGTGGTTCTCGGGGGAGACGGCTGTCAGGGTGGTGGACGAGGCCTTGCAGATCCACGGTGGCTACGGGTTCATCGGGGAATACGATATATCCAGGCTTTACAGGGACGCCAAGATCGTGGAGATCTACGAGGGAACCAAGGAGGTAGAGAAGATCATAATAGGGAGAAGACTCCTCAAGGATTGACCCTTCGAGAAAAAGGGGCGGGATGGCCCGCCCTTTTTCAACATATTGTGTCACCTGTGGCCCGCGTTGCTGATATATTGTGTTTTTCTCTTGCCATCCCCTGAGGACAGGACTATAATGAGGTGCGTTCCAATGGAGAGTTTAGCCTCTGGGGCTTTGTCCTTTAGGGGCCGAACCCTAGGGAGGGTTTTTCTAGGGCGAGGGGTCATCATGGGGAAGAGGAAAAAGACCGTCGAATTATCGGCAAATGCCTTGAGGGTGCTTGAGAGGAGATACCTCACCAAGGACGAAGGGGGGAGGACTATCGAGACCCCTGAGGAGATGTTCAGGAGGGTGGCCAGGGCTGTAGCTCAGGCTGACGAGAACCCCAGGGAGGCCGAGGAAGTTTTTTTCAGAATGATGGCGTCCTTGGAGTTCCTTCCCAACTCCCCGACACTGATGAACGCAGGTAGAGAGTTGGGGCAGCTTTCGGCCTGCTTCGTGCTTCCTGTCGAGGACTCGATGGAGGAGATCTTCGAGGCTGTCAAGCATACGGCCATGATCCACAAGTCCGGAGGTGGCACTGGCTTTTCCTTCAGCAGGCTGAGGCCAAAGGGATCCACAGTGGCATCCACTGGAGGGGTCTCCAGCGGGCCAGTATCCTTCATGAAGGTATTCGACACTGCCACGGATGTGATCAAGCAAGGGGGGAAGAGAAGGGGGGCCAATATGGGGGTGCTCCGGGTGGATCATCCCGATATAAGGGAGTTCATATATGCCAAGGAGGACCCATCCAGGTTCACCAATTTCAACCTCTCAGTGGCCATAACCGATGCCTTCATGCAAGCCCTGGAGAAGGGAGAGAATTACGATCTCGTCGATCCACACACTAGGAGGGTGGTGGAATCTGTCTCGGCCAAGGAGATATTCGACGAGATAGTATACCAGGCATGGAAGACCGGAGATCCAGGGGTTCTCTTCATAGACAGGATAAACAAGGACAATCCCACCCCTTTCTTAGGGCAGTTCGAGGGAACCAATCCGTGCGGGGAACAGCCACTTCTGCCTTACGAATCTTGCAATCTGGGCTCCATAAACCTGGCCAAGATGGTCAGGAGGAGAAACGGCAAGTGGACCGTGGACGAGGGGAAGCTCGATGTCACGGTGTTCCAGGCTGTGAGATTCTTGGACAATGTGATCGATGTCAACCGCTATCCCCTCCCCCAAATAGAGGAGATGACGAAGGGCAACAGGAAGATAGGGCTGGGAGTGATGGGATTTGCGGATCTCCTGATCCTGTTGGGGATCCCTTATGACTCCACCGAGGCGGTGAGGATCGCGAGGCAGGTGATGAGGAGGATCAGAACCAAGGCGAGGGAGGCTTCCGCCAAACTCGCCCAGTGGAGGGGACCATTTCCCAACTACCAGAGGAGTGTCTATCCGGAGATGGGGATACCCCCCTTGAGAAATGCAACCACCACCACCATAGCCCCAACCGGGACCTTGAGCATAATAGCCGGATGCTCAAGTGGAATAGAGCCCCTCTTTGCGGTCTCCTACATAAGGCGAGTCCTGGACAACGAGGAATTGGTCGAAGTGCATCCTATCTTCGTGGAGGTGGCCAAAAGAAGGGGTTTCTACAGAGAGGAGCTTATGAGACAGATAGCCTCCAGTGGGAGCATCCAACGCTTCGATGAGATACCGGATGATGTCAAGAGGGTGTTCGTCACAGCCCACGACATAGCGCCCGAGTGGCATGTCAGGATCCAGGCCGCATTCCAGGAGTTCACAGACAATGCAGTTTCCAAGACGGTGAATTTTCCCCACGATGCAACGCCCGAGGATGTGGCTCAGGTATACCTTTTGGCCTATCGCCTGGGATGCAAAGGGGTGACCATCTACAGAGACAGAAGCCGCGACACGCAGGTCCTGAACATAGGGAGGTGTGCTCCTGCGGAGCTGGCCAGGGCAAGCCAACAATTACAGGAAACAGGCAAATCAACCTATCCCGAGGCGGTCAGGAGTTCAGGGGGCAGCGAGAGGAGACCACCTCAGATAGCACCCAGACCGAGACCACCTGTAACCCATGGGGTCACGGAGAGGATAGGAACAGGGTGCGGAAAGCTTTACGTGACGGTGAACTATGACGATGAGGGAATTTGCGAGGTGTTTGCCCAGATGGGAAAATCCGGAGGTTGCGCTGCTTCCCAGATAGAAGGCATAAGCAGGCTCATCTCCCTCGCTTTGAGGTCGAGGGTGAGCGTGGAGGCTATCATAAAGCAGATAAAAGGAATCAGATGCCCTGCACCTCTATGGGGAAAGGGAGGAATGGTCCTATCCTGCGCAGATGGAATAGCGAGGGTATTGGAGCATCAAACTGGAAAGGAAGGGGTGGAGGGGCCTGAGGGTGGTTCACCTCCGAGGTTGTGGGGGAGGTATCCCAATGGCCTCATAGTGGGGTCGTGCCCAGAGTGCGGGGGGGCGGTCGAGCACGCAGAGGGCTGCGAGGTGTGCAGGTTCTGCGGGTTCACCAGATGCGCGTGACCATAGATTGTGGGGGTCGTTGGACGTGAGGCCAAAAAAGGTATTGACGGAGTGACCTCAAGGGGGTAGCATAATTAGTCTTAACCGAGCAGCCTCGGTAGAGCTCTATGGCCGGGCCGGAAAGGGGCGTGATCGCCAAGGGCGCATCGAAAAATATATAGCCGTGGGGGGGCAGGAGAAATGACAGGACTAGGGACCCATATTCTGCTCGATCTCTATGGCTGCGATCCCGGTCGTCTCAACGATCTGGAGTTCCTCCGCCAGATGTCCCTTGAGGGCGTGAGACGATCGGGGGCCACTATCATGGGGGAGCACTTCAAACAATTCCAACCCCAGGGCGTAAGCGGGATCATAATAATTGCAGAAAGCCATCTCTCGCTTCATTCCTGGCCCGAGTTCGGATATATCGCAATGGACTATTTCACGTGCGGAAGCCGCATAGATATAGACGTGGCCATTGCGCATTTCGAGCAGTCCCTCTCCCCCCAAAAGGTGGTCAAGAGCCGCCACTCCAGGGGAAGCGAGCTTGGCGGAGTGGAATGGGCGGTGCCATCTCACGCCAGGGCCAAGGGACCCACTCCTTGGTTCACGGAGTACTATGGTGAGAGGGATGAGCCCGCAAGGCCCCTTTTGGCTTACCAGTACGCGGTGGAAAGGGAACTTGTGAGAATGAGGAGCCCCTTCCAGGAGATTATGGTGATGGAGAATCCCGTATACGGGAAGATGCTCTTCCTGGATGGGTTGGTCATGACAACGGAGCGGGATGAGTTCGTGTATCATGAGATGTTGGCTCATGTCCCCCTGGTGGTCCATGGCAATGCTAGGGATGTCCTCATAATAGGGGGCGGCGACGGAGGACTGTTGAGGGAAGTGCTCAGGCACCCGACGGTTAGAAGGGTGGACATGGTGGAGATAGATGAGAAGGTGGTCGAGGTCTCGCGGGAGCACCTGCCCAGCATAGCTTGCTCCTTCGATGACCCGAGGGCCAAGATCCACTTCGAGGACGGAGCGCGCTTTGTGAGAAGGGCCAAGGCTGCTTACGATGTGATTCTCGTGGACTCCACAGAGCCCATGGGCGCGGGGGAGGTCCTTTACGGAGACGAGTTCTTCTGGGATTGTAAGAGGGCCTTGAAACCCCAAGGGGGCCTTTTCGCCGCCCAAGCTCTCTCGGCTTGGGTTCACGAGAAGGAGCAGAGGGTCATGTTCGCGAATCTGAAAAAGGTTTGGGATCACGTGGTTCCTTACGTGGCCACGATCCCCACTTATCCTGGGGGACTTTGGACATTTGTCCTTTGCCGAGAAGGCCGAATAGAGGTTCTTCCCAAAGATGAAGGGTACGCCAATGCCATCTCGAGTCATTGCAAGTATTACAATGTGGGCATCCACAGGAGCTGCTTCTGTCTGCCCAACTTCCTGAGAGAGAAGCTCAACGGAGAGGACCCGTTGAGACATTGACTGAGCGATCCGAGGATCGGCTGGGCCGATTCCCAAAACCCCGGAGGGACCCTTCGGGGTTTTTTTATTGCCCCCCCCTGCCAAAGAGGATCTTCAGATACAATCTCCTCACACTCTTCATCACTCTCGCTAGCTTCTCTGGGAGGTCCTCTTCCTTTTTGGAGGCAGGAACCCACTCCAGATCATCCATTGGTCCTAGGGCAGCGAGCTCCTGAACCGAGAAAGGTTGATCCGTTGGCTTGTGTTCCAGAACAAGCCCCAGCCTATTTTCCATGCCCTTGAGGAACCCGTGGGCTGTCTTCAAGAGTCCGGCCTCCCTCCCGGGGAGGGCGCCTATGGCCACGAGTCCCTCCAATGCCCTTATTGTGCTTGTGGTGCGGACTGTCGAATCCTTCGACCAGTTGGACCACTGGAGATATTGGACGAGAAACTCTATGTCCGCTATCCCACCTGGGCCCAGCTTCAGGTGGAAGCTTCCCTGGGGTGTTTGGCCCCTCTCCCTCTCCATTCTAGTCCTCATGGAGTGAATCTCGTTGGGATCTGGAGGGGGGCTTCGAAGGAAAATCGAATCTATGATCCCCATGGTCTTTTGCCCGACATCTGGGTTTCCGGCACAATGCCTAGCCCTCAGCAGCATTTGGCGTTCCCAATTCTCGCTCATTCCTTCGTGATATTGCTTGAAGCTTCTAAGAGAAACGATTAAGGGGCCTCTGGTTCCAGAAGGCCTGAGCCTCACATCAACGGACCATCCTTTGCCCTCCTTTGTTGCCATGCTGAGCCAAGAGAGCAATCTCTGGGCAATTTTGGTTAGAAACTCCGAACAACCACTTCCATCCCTGGGAGTCCAACCCGTAGCCTCGTCGTACACGAACATTAAATCCAGGTCAGAACCATAGGTGAGTTCTTTGCCCCCCAAACTCCCAAGCCCAACCACTGAGAGAGGAAGAAGTTGGGAGGATTGAGGATAACCCCTCGAAGCCATCACCTCCTCCAGAGTAAACTCCAGGAACACCTCGGCAACCTTGGTGATTTCCTCCGCCACCTGCCATGGGTGAAGCATCCCACAGAGATCAGCGACCCCTATCCTCAAGAACTCCTGGGCTCTGAATAGCCTGAGGCGCCCCAGTCTTTCCTCGATGTCCCTGGTTCCCCAAAAGTGCCTCTCGACCTCTTCCCTTAACTCCCCGTGACTCTTCTGGAGCTTGTCATAGTGGCCCGAGACCAGGGCATCTAGTGATTCCACGTGCTCCGTGAGCCATCTTGAGAGCATTGCGCTTCCAGAAAGGACTCTCAGGAGACGCTCCAACGCAACAGGGCTCTCCTCAAGGAGAGACAAATACTCTGCCCTCGGCCCGATGACCTCCAGAAGCCGTTCCATTCTGAAGAGGGTCTGGTCGGGAGAACGGGACTTGACCACCTCGGAGAGCATTCTCGGGAGGAGCCTGTGGAAAACCCGCCTTGACCTCGGCGAGCGGGAAGGGCCGAAATTGGGGCTTGACATCCTCTCCAAGGATCTCCTCACAGAGGCAGCTTCCCTGAAACCGGCCTGGCGGATTGCATCGAGGGCTTCGTCTCCCTCTTCCAGATGGGCCAGCAATCTCTCGCCGATTTCGTCCTCCTCCCTTCTAGGCTGAGGCTCGGCCACAAGCCCAGCGAAGGCCCTTCTCACAAAGCTCATGTGTTCTCGGAGCTCTTCGAGCATTCCCATTATGCCTTTTCCGTCCCCGTAACCCATGAGCGCTGCAATTCTCCTCAGCTCCCTCTCATTGGAAGGAAGGCGATGGGTTTGTCTCAGGTAAACCATCTGAACCCTGTGCTCCACTTGCCTCAGATACTTGTATGCATCGATCAGGCCTTGGGACTCCTCAATGTTGAGGATTCCACAACTTGCAAGGGCCTCCAATGCTCCTATGGTGCTCCTCGCCCGGAGAGGCCTCCTTTTGCCTCCGTGGACTATTTGAAGGGTCTGGACCAGGAACTCCAGTTCCCTTATCCCCCCTTTTCCCATCTTCACGTCTATGGTCTCAGGGGACCTCCATCGGGCCTCCTTCTCTATCTTGGCCTTCATTTGCCTTATGTCTTCCAAGCTCGCGTAATCGAGGGCAGTCCTGTAAACGAATGGCTCCAATGCGGTCAGAAATCGCTCACCGAGCTCCCTGTCTCCAGCTACAGGATGGGCTTTGAGAAGTGCCCACCTCTCCCAAGGCGAGCCCAAGGCCTGGTAATGCAACTCAGCTCCCTCCAAGCTTATGGCCAAGGGCCCCTCTTTCCCTCCTGGCCGCAAGCCAAGATCCACTCGGAAGGTGGGCCCGACATCACTGGGTCCTTCGAGAACTTGCGTCACAACGCGGGCCAGGCGGTCCGCCGCCTCGGCGAAACTCCCGCTCCCGTGGACGGGCTCGTACACGTAAAGAAGGTCTATGTCGGAACACAGATTGAGCTCGCCACCCCCTAGCTTTCCCATCCCCAATACCGCCATTCTCACCCCTTCGAGCTCCTCCCCCAGTAACTGCCTTACGCCCACGAGGGCCCCTTCGATACACAAGGAGGCAACCTCTGACCATTCTCTCCATATCTCAGTGCAGGGCCTCAGGCCGAAAATCTCTTGAGAGTAAAGCCGAACCAGGTGAAGATTGCGAAACCGGGTAACGAGGCGAGTCAAAGAGACGAGATTCCTGCTCTCCTTGCAGGAGTTGAAAAAAGCCCCACTCTCACCCTCCAGGGGGCTTTCCTCTAGGATCTTCCCCCTCGCAAAGAGATCCAATATGGCTTCCTCTGGATGCTTCAGGAGAAAGGGCAGAAGTCCTGGACTTGCCCCCACAAGCCAAGCCAATTCCGCCAGACCTTCCTTCTCTCGATCCAGAAGAAGAGCCCTTTGGCTCTCATGTAAACATTCCCAAATCCTCTGGAGCCCCCTCATGGCATCGAGGGGATCTGGGGAGCGGGCAGCCAAACTTTTCAAGAAATCCTGCGAAACTTGCTCCATGGAAGCAATTCTATTGGGTTAGATACCCCATAGCAACTGAAAGACATCATGCCTTTTAGGGCCTCACCTTTCTTGGAAACAATACAAGATCTCTCACGGGGTTTTCCCTGCCAGAGGCCTCTGGAATTGGGCAGGTAAAGCCTAGCAACTTTGGCTGGAGACCTTCTCCCGGACGTGAGGGAGTCCGAACCTATCACGGTGGGCCTGACGCGAGAACAATTGCCCTGCGGGCTGGACCCATGGATGACGCGAAGGCTTTTTTTCGCGAAGGGCTGGACCCTGTGCGTCCGCGATCCAAGGCCTCGCCCTTGCCGGGGCATTTCCCTAGCCCCAATGGTTGGTCGACCGGCCGATGGCCCAATGGGGGGTGGCGTGTCGGCAAAACCCAGGCCCTCCTTTGCGGGCGTGCGGAGCCCGCCCCTTGTATCTTATGCATGGGTACTGGGTACCCTGGCTGTGTGAGTACCACGTACACGTTGGAGTACCCAGTACCCCCGTACCAATAGCCTAGTACCACCCTACCCTGCCCGGTACGTACCCGCCAGAGGGAGGGGTACTTGGTGGTATGGGGATGAGGAGGGGTGTTGGGAGGGGGTATGATAGGGGGA